>Ga0307479_10006316_pt1 | contig 10871 bp, 9 predicted proteins | sample atmos_gasesECM4C_FD_203743 | JGI IMG/M metagenome (GOLD analysis project Ga0307479, IMG submission 203743) | Hardwood forest soil microbial communities from Morgan-Monroe State Forest, Indiana, United States - atmos_gasesECM4C_515 | ecosystem: Environmental > Terrestrial > Soil > Temperate...
CGGCTACGGCGCACGCAGCCAGGATTTCGCCGATGTCCGCGAGCAGGAACGGTTCGCCGCCGGTTACGAAGATCTCGCTGACACCGAGTTGCGTGGCTTCGCCAGCGATCCGTTGCACACGCGCGAGGCCGAGCGCCCGCCGCGGTGCGGTGGGCGACGAGCGCACACAGCAATAGTCGCAACGTAGGTTGCAGTCGAAATTTGTGTAGAGCCAAAGGCGCGAGCCGAGAGGGCGCGTGCCGTCAGGATTTGCGGGAGCCGCGCCGCACCGGATCACCCAGCGAGTGCGGCCCGCCTCGACGCTGGTGTCGACCAGCGTGTTGCCTGTGAACCGGCACCAGGCCTCGAGGTCAGCGCCAACGCTTACTCCCTCGCTTGTGATAGCCAGGAGATTGCCCGGACGACTGCGGCGGAGCGCCGCAGTCAAGTCGGCCAGCAGTCCGGCGGCAAACGTCTTGCCGCCGGCGTCGATCTCAATGTTTGCCTTCATTCGCGCGACGCGCATATTATAGCGCTGTCCGCACGGTTCGCTGGTAACCGGCGGCCTCGTCGGCCGAAATCGTACTGGGGGTGCGACGTTAATGATGACGAACTTTAGCGAACCACGAGACACAATATCCCACGCGGCCGATCAAACCCATGCTCGAATGGGGCTCGCTTTGGTGCGGCTCACGATTGGCGCGATGTTCGTATGGGTCTTCTTCGAGAATCGAGGGAAGGGTCTCTACAAAGCGTCAAATTACGCGAGCCTCATCAATAATTACATTGAGCACGGCCAGGCCCCCGCCGTATGGAAGAGCGTCATGGCCCTCGCGGCGAGTCACGCATCTATGGCCGCACCACTTCAGGGACTAACAGAAATTTCGCTTGGAGTGCTGCTGGTGCTCGGCCTTTTTACGCGTCCGGTTGCACTCGTCGCATTTGCGTTCCTCGCCAGCCTATGGGTTTCAGAATGGGGTACGTCGTGGATATGGGAGTTGCTAGTTCCCGTCCTAGCCTCGCTCGCATTGGCCATTGGGGGAGCGGGCCGCATGTGGGGTGTTGACTCGTTCTTGGCGCGGAGACAACCAACCTCTCTCTGGTGGTAACCCAAAGGAGGTTGAGTGCGAGTCTCAGTTGTCATTCCCACGCGCAACGAGGCGCAGGCTATCGGCCGCGTCATTGGTGATCTTCCTGCCGATCTCGTTACCGAGGTCATCGTCGTTGACAACAACTCGACAGACGGGACGCCTGAGATTGCTTCCCGCATGGGTGCCCGGGTTATTTCCGAAGCCCGCCGTGGATACGGCCAGGCCTGCCTGACCGGTCTGGCCTCCACTCGCGCGCCTGATGTCGTCGTGTTCCTTGACGGCGACTACAGCGATCGGCCTGCTGATCTACCGCTTCTGCTCGCTCCGATTGCCGAGGGGCGCGCCGACATCACCATGGGGTCGCGTCTCGCGGGTCCGCACCCGCCCGGGGCGCTTCCCTGGCATTCCAGGTTCGGCAATTGGCTTGCGGCCAGCTTGATCACGCACCTCTACGAATTAAAGATTAGCGACCTCGGTCCGTTCCGGGCTGCACGCGCCGATGTCCTCCGCGCAGTTAAACTTGAAGAGACCACTTACGGATGGGCCGTGGAATTAATCCTAAAGGGAGCCACCGAGGGTTTGCGCATCGTCGAGGTCCCTGTAAGCTATCATCCGCGGATCGGGAAATCGAAGATCAGCGGCACCTTCCGAGGCACCGTTGGAGCGACGTGGTTCATTCTCAGTCGGATCGCGCGCTACTATTTCCGCCGACGAAAAAACAGCATTCCACGGTAGGTGGGAACCTTTCGATGACATCAACGAATCGCACCCTAGTCATCATGGCCAAAGCACCTAGACTAGGCTCGGTGAAGACCAGGTTGGCTGAAGCTCTTTCTCTGCAAGCGGTCACCGAGTTGTACCGATGCCTTCTGAACGACACAATAGCTCTAGCACAGGTACTCGATCATGTGGAAATTGCCATTATGTGCCCCGCGTCCGACGTTGAAGACCTGTCGCGTGCGGTGGCCAAAACAGTGCGCATCGTGCCTCAAACGGGTCAAGGCCTTGCCGCTGGCCTCGCCTCTGTGTTCAAGCACTTTGCAACTCCTGGCCACCAGCGGGTCATCGCCTTCAACAGCGACAGCCCGCACCTGCCGGCTTCGGTTCTTGGGAGCGCGTTCGAGGCACTTGAAGCCTGCGACCTGGTTGTAGGTCCCACGCACGACGGCGGCTATTATCTTGTCGGTGCGAAAGCGTCCCCTCCAGGTCTGTTCAGCAGCAGCGGGATGGGAACGGCGAGTGCGCTTGACGCGCTGTTGACGCGCGCCCGCGCGCTAGGGCTTTCGGTACACCTGACCGATCCGTTCTACGACATCGACGTGGGGGGCGACTTAACTCGGCTTGCCGCGGAACTGCGGCTCGCTCCGGCCAGGGCGCCACGAACGGCGGTCTGGCTGAAAAAGCGGGGAGAGGCTGTGGCACACTCGCGGGCGGCCACTGGAGACCTGTGAAGCTCACGCCATCCCGCAGGCTGTACGGGTTCGGCGCCATTTTGCTTGTGGCGCTGACGATCTGCTCACGCAACTTCAGCCACACGGGTGAAGCGTCATTTTTCATTCCTCTGGCTGCTGCTGGCGTCGCGTACCTCCTAGCCATACGCGAGCTCTTATCCACGCCAGAATTTCCGCACCGCGTCATCGTCATCGGGCTCGTGCTGGCTGCTCTGTGGCATCTTCCATTTCTACTGACGCCGCCGGCTTCAGATGATGACGTTCATCGATATGTTTGGGATGGCCGCATGCAGCGGCTCGGCTATAACCCTTATATTGTCGTTCCCAGCGCCCCTATGCTCGGCGGGCTGCACACACCCGAAACCCGCACGCTAAACAACCCGGATGTACCGAGCCCATATCCAGCGGGCGCTCAGCTTTTCTTCCGCGCCATAACGGCGATACATGAGTCTGTCTTTGCGCTGAAAGTAGCATTTGTGGTTTGCGATTTTGCGATCGTTCTCGTTTTGCTCGATATTTTGCGTCGTGGTCGGCAAGGAGCGCACTGGGTTCTGGCTTATGCCTGGAACCCACTGCTGGCGACGGAAGTGGCGGGCAGCGGCCACATCGATATTGTCGGCGTGCTGCTGCTGTCGGTATCCCTCGCCGCGCTGGTGCGCCGCTGGCGTGCGGTTGCAGCCCTGGCATTTGGGCTGGCTGTTTCAGTGAAATTGCTCCCGATTGTACTGCTGCCACTCTACTGGAGGCGTGTTCGTATGCGCGACGCGGCGCTGGCGGCAATCGTGGTCGGACTCCTATACGTACCATTCCTCAACCACGGCCGGATTCCGATCGGCTCGCTCGGTACTTACGTGCAGAAGTTCCGCTTTAATGATCCCGTTTTTGCGACGCTCGAGCGAGTGACGGCTCCACAGGTTGTGGCTGGACTGGCAGTGCTCGTCGGCTTTCTTACCGCGATCTGGATGAGAAGAAAGTCCGCGGAAGGGCCTGCGGACGCGTTTGCTTGGCCAATGGCCGCATCGCTTTTATGTGCGCCGGTTGTATATCCATGGTACCTGCTTTGGCTGCTGCCGTTCGTACGGTCGATCTCGACGCTGCCGATCATCATCTGGACATTGAGCATTATTCCCACCTACTATGTCTGGCATCTGCGCACAGTTGGAAGGCCGTGGTTGGTTCCTGGTTGGATTATGGTGCTGGAATACGGATCCGTGGCAGTAGCTGCTGCAATTATCGCTTTGCTCCGGTTCAGCCGATCGGCCGGCCTACAATGTTCAGGTGACCAGGTAGAGTGAAGGCAACTGCACCACATGCGATTCACGTATCCAGGGACCTTTGTACGCCATCCAAGACGACGTTCGTTTCATTCACTGAGGAGGATCTCGATGACAAAGTTGCGCCGTTCCATGACGATCCGTTGCCTATTTTGGGGGGTGCTGCTCCTTGCGGGCACTTCCTGGGCACAGACGCGCCCACCCATTGCCGAACAGCTTGCCAAGGCCTATGGCCTTGATTCGTTTGGGCAGATTGATGCGATCCGCTATACGTTCAACGTACAGTTCCCCGGAGTGAATGTCTCCCGTTCGTGGATCTGGCAGCCCAAGACCGGGCAAGTCTCCTATGAAGGAAAAGATAAGGACGGCAAGCCGGTCAAGGTTACGTACAACCGGTCACAGCTCAACAGCGCGCCGGCCAACGTGAAAGACGAAATTGAGCCCGCTTTCGTGAACGACAATTATTGGTTCATCTTCCCTTTCCACGCTTACTGGGACACCAGCGCCAATGTGACGGTCAAGGACAAGCAAAAATTGCCGATTGGACAGGGTACGGCGAAGCTGGTGTCGGTGAAATATCCGGCGGAGGTTGGCGGCTACACGCCGGGAGACACTTGGGACCTTTACCTCGGGTCGGATGGGCGAGTCGTGCAATTCATCTATCATCGTGGCGGACCCAAAAAGCCGAGCAACGTCACAACCACCTGGGCAGGCTACAAGAAGGCCGGCCCTCTGCTTGTCTCAACGGACCATCGCGGAACGGCGGACGGCGGGCCGTTCCATCTCTTCTTTTCGAATGTGGCCGTCAAGCTGACGGGGTCAGACACCTGGGTGGACGCGAAATAGGAAACGCGCGGGCTCGTTCCGTCAATCGATGTCGATCTTCGCGACTCAGACTCTCGGACAACACGACGGTGGTGCAGGAGTTGCCGAGTTTGGGCAGATCGCGATTTGCGGCCACGCGGACCCGCAGGCTGCGGCGTTCTCCGCGAACGATCGGACAGCAGTAGCATAAGTTACTGCAACAATGACCCGGACTCCTGCGGAACCATCAATCCGCGCAGATGATTCTTCCTGTGAGAATCATCATGCGGATTCACCAGCGGGTGTTTCCTAAAATCTCCATGAGGAATGCGATGTGTTATTGTGGTCGCCATGGACGCAGTCTTCCAGGCCCATCGTGCCGTTTACTTTGCCCCCAATTGGGGACAACTGAAGTGAAAAAGCCCGCCATTTGGAAGGATTGGTAGGGGCGGTGGGGATCGAAACGACACGTACTTAAATAAGGCTCGTGCCCTCAACGCGTTGCAGCCACCTATCCCAGCCAACCGGAACAAACGGAACAGAATGACTGACCTTATTGTCCCGAACCAGATTCCACACCTTCCACGGAATTCTGTGGCCCCGAAGCAATTGATACTGAACCTGTTGCATCTTGCCTGTTGAAGTTGACTGAAGCGCTCGGGATTGAGAGGCTTCTTCAGCTACAAAATTATCTACCAATGCTCCGCGCTCTGTGGGAGCAATGCTGATGGTTTTCAGAGCTTCACAACCGAGAATCGCGCCGTTTTTCGTCGCGAATGAAGTCGGCGAAGGGCAGGCGACTATATGAGTGTGGTAGCACTAAGACAACCGGACATTTGGGAATTGACTTGTCCGGTAAGCGCGTTAAATCAGGCACTAACAACTCTGTTGGCAGTCAATCTGCGATAATTTCCGGTTTGCCGACCACTCGCCCAGCAGCCGACCCTGCTCACCAACGGAAGCAGGGACTCCTCCACCAGCATGCCTCCGAGGTGAGCGAATCGCGCACGCCGCCGTACTAGTCGTTGAGATTCAACGTCACCTTTGCGTTCTCCACTACTTTGTTCCACCTAGGGTCGACCGAGGCGCCGGCGGTGTACTCGTCGTGCCAGTTCCACCACTTATAAGGCGGCGTCTGGGGGTAGCCCTCCGGCGAGTCCTCCCACTCCTCCTGGCGCCCGAGTGCCGTCATGTCAAGGTAGCTCCAGGTGCTCCCCATCGCCTCGTCGCCGCGGTTGTTGATGAAGTAGGTGCGAAACACACGCTCGCCGTTGCGGAAGAACACATTCGTGCCGTGCCACTCGTCCACGCCGAAGTCGGCGTCGAAGCTGTCCGTGATGGTGTACCACGGCATCGTCCAGCCCATTCGTGCCTTCAGCCGCCCGATGTCAGCCTGCGGCGCACGCGAGGCGAACGCGAGGGTGGTGTCGCGGGCGTTCAGATGGGCGAGGTGGGCGACCTGGTCGGCGCCGAAAGAGCAGCCGCGGCAGGCATGCTCGGGCCAGCCGAACACGCCGGGCTCGAAGAAGGCGCGGTAGACGATCAGCTGACGGCGGCCGTCGAACAAGTCGATCAGGCTAGCCTTGCCCTTAGGCCCGTCGAACTCGTACTTCTTCTCCACGTCCACCCACGGCATCCGCCGGCGCTCAGCGGCCAGCGCGTCGCGGGAGCGGGTCAAGGCCTTCTCCTTCACGAGGAGCTGCTGGCGCGCAGTCTCCCATTCCTGCGGCGACACGATCGGTGGTGTGTTCAATGCGAGATGCCCTTTCTGGTGCTCCATGTCTCTCTCCTTGCTTGTTGCCATTTTATTTCTCCTTGATTTTCTGAAACAGACCGAGACCATTCGTTCTGAAAAAGTTTCTGAATTTGCCGATGCACACCGCCAGAATTCCTCCCGTGGATCCAGCACCGGCGGCCATCACTGCTGCGCTTGCGATGCATACTGGGCACATATTTCCCTCTTCTGAACTTCTAAGTCCGGCAAAGCTTGTCGCTCAGCCGCCTCTATAGTGATGACGCGTAAGGTAGGGGGATTTCTACAGAGCCAAGAGAAAAACTTAGCCCCGTCTTTGGAGCAGGAACTCTTTCACTGCGGGATCTTCAGTTAAGCCAATTGCGCGGTCGTAAGCGTCCTTTGCCTCGGGTGTCCTTCCCAGCCGCTGCAGGAGGTGACCGCGAACCGCCCAGTAGGGCTGATAACCAGACACAGCCTTCAGGTCGATCCCATCCAGTACGGCCAGCCCTGCTTCAGGTCCTTTCGCTTCGGCCACCGCCGCGGCGTATCCGGCTTGCGTGCCGAGCGTCGGGGATATGCGGATCAGCTGTTCATAGAATCGCACGATCGCTTCCCACTCAATGCGACCGCTGCGTGCCCGCTCGGCATGCACCGACTGAATCGCTGCTTCGAGTTGAAACCGGCCGAACCTCCCATTCTTGAACGCCTCAGCGAGGTGGCCTTCCGCCTCTTCAATTAAGGGAAGGGACCACAGTTTCGGGTCTTGCTCGGAAAGAGGAACGTACCGGCCATCCTGCCCTCTTCGCGCCGTCCGTCGAGCTTCGCAGTGGAGCATGAGAGCCAGCAGACCTCGAACCTCTGCTTCCCTGGGCATTAGCTGCAAAAGGACCCGCGCGAGCCAGATCGCCTCCTCGGTCAAATCCCGGCCGCGCTGGTCAGCGCCCACCATGTCATCCCAGCCGATTCCGAAGGCAGCATAAATAGCTTCCAGCACCGCATCGAGTCGCTGCGGTAGTTCACTCTCTGGCGGGACCTCAAACTGAATGCCGCCGTCGCGGATCTTCGTCTTAGCGCGCACCAGGCGCTGCCCCATCGTCTTCGGTGAGACCAGGAACGCGCCGGCGATACGCGCTGCATCCAGGCCCAGAACGGTCTGGAGCATGAGCGGCGTGTGCATGGCCGGATCGATGGCCGGGTGGGCGCACACGAAGAGCAGTTTCAACCGTTCATCTGGAAATTCTACAGACAATGCCATCTCTTCCTGGCCCTCCCGAAGAAGCATTAAAGTCGGCTCGCTCGCTAGGACCACTTGCTGATGTCGCACATGATCGATAATGGCGTGGCGCGCCGTCGTCAGCAGCCAGGCCTCCGGATTCTGTGGCAAGCCGTCTCGCGGCCAAGCCGTGAGCGCTTTGACCAGGGCGTCGCTGAAGGCGTCCTCAGCGCTCGCCACATCGCGGGTGTGCGCGGAAAGGTAGGCTACAAGGCGTCCATAGGACTCGCGGGCTACCCGCTCGATCCTCCGATGAGTGTCGTCCTGGCCAGTTCCGCTCATTCCGTGATCCGGCGCCTCAATTCAGGCGTCAGCGGACGCACCTCTACAGCCCCATACGAGGCGGCTGGGCAACGCGCTGCCCAATCGAGCGCCGCGTCAAGCGAGGGGAGTTCCAAGATCGTGAATCCTCCCAGTTGCTCCTTGGTGTCAGCGTAAGGTCCATCCTGTACGCGCCGCCTGCCTTCCGTAAGTCGCACCGTAGTACCTGTTTCTGGGACTTCAAGTGGATCGCCTCCGACGAAGATGCCAGCCTCGACGAGGGCTTTGTAGTATGCTCGCCAAGCACCGGTGTAAGAGTCGATTTTGTCGTTTTTGCGTGTCGCGAAAGCTTCCGGCGATTCGTATATTAGCAAGGCAAATTGCATGCGCTTTCTCCCGTGGGCGCAATCGTCAGCACCGTTGTGCGCCCAAATATATGACGGATGAGATGCGGCCCGTTCGACAGATTTCAGGAAATCTACAGGAATTTCAAGCAGCCATAAGTGAATTGACCGACGCCGTCGGAGGTTCTGTCCGTATCACGGGCAACCCGGAAGTAATTCCACTTGCCTGGTAAGTCGTGCTGGCTCAGACGGTCGACGCAACACCGTCTAGTCAGTTGATCCGACAGCACTTCCTCATGGAGAATCGCTTTGTCCAGCTGTACTCAATCAGACCCTAGCAAGGATGGTGTTCCGCTCTGAATCAACGCTCGCGAACGACCCTTAGCTATTGAGTCCCTGCAAGTGGGTTTCGGCATAGTGTTGCATCGACCCATTGAGACCGCCCGCATTACCGGACAAGTCAGCCGAAAAGCTTCCCTTTCGAACCATCTCCCTGTCTAGACATCCTGAATCGCGCGTCTATAATCTACAGCTCATGAGCAATTCAGACGAAAATCTATGGTCTCGCAGAGCATTCGTGAAAAGCGCATTAGCCGGGGCAGCAGGCAGCTTGTTTGCCGGGATTGACAAAGGCGCGGGTCACGTTGAGATCGGTCCCCAGGATAAGCCACAGGCCTCGAGTCTAACCAAGCTGAGTCTCAGTGAGGCCTCTCAACTCGTACGCAGCAAGAAAGTATCGCCAGTCGAATTGACACAAGTGTGTTTGAGCAACATAGAACGGCTCAACCCAAAGCTGAACGCTTTTATAACCGTGACGGCTGACTCTGCACTGGCGCAGGCTCACAAAGCAGAAGATGAGATACAGCGAGGCCGTTGGAGCGGCCCGCTCCATGGAATCCCGATTGCCTTGAAAGACTTGGTTGATACCGCAGGAGTACGTACCACAGCAGCCAGCGCTTTATTCAAAGATCGTGTTCCAACGCAGGATGCTGAGATTGTCCGACGCCTTAAAGCTGGCGGAGCTGTGTTTTTGGGCAAGCTGAATATGCATGAGTTCGCCTACGGCGGCAGTTCCGTAATTAGTTATTTCGGTCCTGTGCGAAATCCCTGGGCGCCTGATTACATGGCGGGAGGATCATCTTCCGGGTCTGCCGCAGTAATGGCAGCGCAACTCTGTTACGCAGCTATCGGTTCTGATACTGGAGGCTCGATCCGGCAACCGGCAGCTTATTGCGGTATCGTCGGACTCAAGCCCACCTACGGACGCGTGAGCACGAGGGGGGTCATACCTCTGGCTTGGTCCCTCGACCATCTAGGTCCCATGGCGCGCACCGTGATTGATGCAACCCTCATCCTTCAGGTCATCGCGGGCTACGATCCGGAGGACACAAACAGCACAGATATACCAGTTGCAGATTATGCTGGGACATTGGGGGCCAAGACTTCGTCCTTGCGTATGGGCATACCTCGCGCCCACTTTTACGAGGGACTTCATCCCGAGATTCAGGCGGCCATGGACGCCGCCCTGTCTGTACTAGGAAAACTCACTGCAAGCCAGCATGAGATTGAAATACCAGCCGCCAGTGATACCGCGCTTCTTATTTCGAAAACGGAAGCCCACGCCTACCACCGGGAGTACGTTACCAAGACTCCCGAGCTTTATCAGCCTGAGACTCTAAAGCGAATCCGCGCCGGAGCAGAGATTAGCGCGATGGAATACGTTTACGCCCGACGCCAACTAGATCAATTCCGGCGCTCAGTGCCCAGGGTATTTGACACAGTGAATGTTTTGATCACTCCGACGACCCCCGTCCCTCCATTCAGGATTTGCGACCTTCTAGCGGACATGGATAATCTCCGCGGTAAGGAAATTGCCACTTTGCGCAATACGCGGCCGTTTAACCTGTCCGGTCTGCCCACAATTTCTGTTCCCTGTGGTTTCACCGGTGAGGGTCTGCCAATCGGTATGCAGATAACTGGTCCACCTCAAGGTGAAGCAACCGTTCTTCGTCTGGCGCACGCGTACGAGCAAGCAACCGACTGGCACAACCGCCGACCAAATTTAGCGTGACCCTGTCCGTCGATCGTCAAAGCGACTTGGCGGTATAGTCGGATAATCGGACAAGAAAAGCCGCTGTCCGATAAGTCAAAGCATTATTTTGTCGGGCTTTTATCCAGCTCCGCGAGACCCCGCGAGCGCCGCTCATAAATGTCGACATCGAAGCTCACTGATCCTAAGGGTCACCTTTCCTTCTCCAGTGAACGGGAACATCCACGTAGGAAGCATTCAGCGCTGAAGCGGACGCGCAGCCGAGAAGTCTTAGGGTGCGCTCTGCGTCGTCGCGCAAAATCTCAAGAGCGCGCGCGACTCCTATCTGCCCGGCTGCAGCCAACCCGTAAGCATAGGCACGGCCCACGAGAACAGCACGGGCCCCGAGACAGATTGCTTTGATAATGTCGCTACCGCGGCGAACACCACCATCCATAAGGACTTCGGCTCGGCCGTCGAGGGCGGCGACCACTTCCGGCAAAGCTCGCAAAGAGGAGGAAACACCATCCAACTGACGCCCGCCATGGTTCGAGACGATGACCGCAGCTGCGCCCTCGTCCACTGCTCGCTTAGCGTCGTCTCCTGTGAGCACGCCTTTCACAACAATCG
>Ga0307479_10006318_pt1 | contig 10870 bp, 10 predicted proteins | sample atmos_gasesECM4C_FD_203743 | JGI IMG/M metagenome (GOLD analysis project Ga0307479, IMG submission 203743) | Hardwood forest soil microbial communities from Morgan-Monroe State Forest, Indiana, United States - atmos_gasesECM4C_515 | ecosystem: Environmental > Terrestrial > Soil > Temperate...
GATATCATCGTGCACCTGTTCCGGCCCGAGGTGCGCAGCTTTTATAATCTCGAGAAGATGTGGGGCGCCGATTTCAGCGAGGCCGGCGGGGCCTCGAGCTGAGCCGCGCAGTTGCGGCTCTTGATCGCGGCCGTCGGGCGGATGAAGGCGGGCCCGCTCGCCGAGCTGCAATCCGAATACGTGAAACGGCTGAGCGGACCGATCGGGATCAAGGAGGTCGAGGAGCGGCGCGCCTTGCCACCTGCCGACCGCAAGGCCAAGGAGGGTGAGCTGCTGCTGGCGGCGTTGCCTGAAGATGCCTTGCTGGTGGCACTCGACGAGCGCGGCACGGCGCTGACGAGCGCGGGTTTCGCCGACCGCCTGCAGCGCTGGCGGCTCGACGGGGTCAAGACTCTCGCATTTGTGATAGGCGGAGCCGACGGGCTTGCTCAACCCTTGGTACGGCGCGCCAGCGTCACCCTCTCGCTGGGCATCATGACTTGGCCACATTTGTTGGCTCGAGTCCTATTGCTGGAGCAACTCTATCGCGCTCAGCAAATCCTCGCCGGTCACCCCTATCACCGGGAATGAGCCCCGCCTTCCGTCGGTCTGCCCATTCCTCTATATAACGAGCCAATGGGACCTCCCTCACAGCGTCCTCGCCCCGTGGTCCTCTGCATTCTCGATGGTTGGGGCTGTCGATCGCAATGCGAGGACAACGCGATCTGCGAGGCCAAAACGCCAGCCTGGCACCGATTCCTCGCGACGTCGCCTCACGCCCTCCTGCAGGCAAGCGAGACTTTCGTCGGCTTGCCCCACGGTCAGATGGGCAACTCCGAGGTCGGCCATATGAACATCGGCGCCGGCCGCGTGGTGCTTCAAGACCTGCCGCGCATCGACCAGGCGATCGCCGACGGCTCGCTGGCGCGCAACCCCCGGCTGGCGGAGTTCGTCGATGCCCTGAGGAAGAGCGGCGGCGCCGCGCATCTCATGGGGCTGATGTCGCCGGGCGGCGTCCATTCGCACCAGAGCCATATCGCGGCTCTGGCGGAGCATCTCTCGAAGGCCGGGATCTCGGTGCGGGTGCACGGTTTCCTCGACGGCCGCGATACTTCGCCCAACTCCGCACGCTCTTACATGAGCGATTTCATCGCGCGGATTCGTGAGCTTCCGAATATCGAGATCGCCACCGTCATCGGCCGTTACTACGCCATGGACCGCGACAAGCGTTGGGACCGGGTCGAAAAAGCCTACCGCTGCCTCGTCGATGGCGAGGGCAGAACGGCGGAGAGCGCTGATGCCGCGATCGCGCAAGCCTATGCCGCCGGCGAAAGCGACGAGTTCGTGCAGCCGACCCGGATCGGCCCCTATCGGGGCATGCGCGATGGGGACGGCATTCTGATGGCGAATTTCCGAGCCGATCGCGTGCGCGAGATCCTGAGTGCGCTCCTCGATCCCGGATTTGCGGGCTTCCACCGGCCGCGCACGGTGAAATTTGCGGCGGCGCTGGGCATGACCGAGTACTCGGTCGAGCTCAAGCGGTTCATGACGGCGTTGTTTCCGCCCGAGGACCTCAAGGACACTTTCGGCGAGGTCGTATCGAAGGCCGGCTTGACCCAGCTCCGGATCGCCGAGACGGAGAAATACGCGCACGTCACTTTCTTCCTCAACGGCGGGCGCGAGCACGAGTTCGCGGGCGAGAACCGCATCCTCGTGCCCTCGCCGAAGGTCGCGACATACGACCAGAAGCCCGAAATGTCGGCTTACGAGGTGACGGACAAGCTGGTCGAGGCGATCGACGCGGGCCGCTTCGATGTGATCGTGGTGAACTACGCCAACGCCGACATGGTCGGGCACACCGGCGACCTCGCCGCCGCGATCAAGGCGGTGGAGGCCGTGGACCGCTGCCTCGGCCGGCTCGGTGAGGCCGTCGCCCGCGCTGGTGGTACGCTGCTCATCACGGCGGACCACGGCAACGCCGAGATGATGCGCGATCCCGAGACCGGCGAGCGCCACACCGCACATACCCTCAACCCCGTGCCGTTGATATTGGTCAATCCGCCCGCCGGCATCACCGGCCTCACGGAGGGAAGGCTCGCGGACATCGCGCCCACGTTGCTGACCCTGCTGGGACTACCTAAGCCGGCGTCTATGACAGGAAAGGTGTTGATTCAGAGTGCGAGCGAGCGCCGTGCTTCCGCCTGAGGCGCGGATCCCGTTTGGAGCCGGGCTTGCGCTGGCGGTGACCCTCATCGTGCTTACGCCAAGCCTGGCGGACGAGACACCGCGGCAAAAGCTGCGCTCGGTCGAGCAGGAGCTCGAGCAGGGGCGTCAACAACAGGAGGAACTCACGCGCCAAGCCGACGCGCTTGCGCTGGAGCTTCAGAGTTTGCGCGCGGACGGCATTCGCGCGGCCGAGGCCGTGCAAGCCCGCGAGGCGGCCCTCTCGACGCTCGAGGCGCAGCTGCAGTCGCTCGGCCTCGACGAGACGCAAAAGCGGGGCGTTATCACCCGCAACCATGCCCAGGAGGTGGGGCTGCTGGCCGCGCTGGCGCGCCTCGCACTCAATCCGCCGGAGGCGCTGGCGCTTGGACCGCTCGCTCCGGAGGATGCCGTGCGCACCGGCATCCTGCTCGGCAGCACGGTGCCGCGGCTGCAGTCGGAGGCGCGATCGCTCAGCCTCGAGCTCGGCGAGCTTCACCGGCTGCGGCAGGAAATCGAACGCAAGAAGCTGGCGGTGGATCTCGAGCGGCGCGGACTCGACAGCGACCAGCAGCGCCTCGACGGCTTGATCCAGCGTAAGACCACCTTGCGCGACCAAGCGGTCCAGGATGCCGAGGATACCAAACAGCGCCTGACCAAACTCTCCGCCGAGGCGGGCGACCTGCACGACCTCATCCTGAAGCTGGATGCCGAGCGCAAGGCGAGCGATGCCGCCCGTCAGGCGCAGGTCGCCGCGATTCCGCGGCCCGATGCCGGGGTCAGACCGGAGACGGTCACGGCACCCCCGCCAATGACCGGCGACCACGGCCGTCCCCGGGCGGTCCGGCCTTTCGAGAAGGCTCGCGGCGCCATGGTCTACCCGGCGAGCGGCACGCTCACGCTCCGCTACGGCGAGCTCGACGAATTCGGCGTTTCCAGCAAGGGCTTGACCCTGATCACGCGAGCCGGCGCCGTGGTGGTGGCGCCCTACGACGGCCAGGTGGAATTCGCCGGCCCCTTCAAAGGCTACGGTCAAATCTTGATCATTCAGCACGGCGATGGATATCATTCGCTGCTGGCCGGCCTCGACCGGATCGATGGGGCGGTCGGCGATTGGCTCGTGGCGGGCGAGCCGGTCGGTGCCATGGGTTCCGGCGAGCCGAAACCCCGCCTTTACCTCGAACTGCGCCATAACGGCCAGCCGATAAACCCGTTGCCGTGGTTGGCGACTCGCGACGAAAAGGTCAGTGGATGATGCGCATCGGCATTGCAGCGGCAACCGCCGCAACCCTCGTTTGGCTCCTATTTCCCGGCAACGGCGCGGTTGGACAAACTCAGGCGCCCGCCCCGCAAGCCCAACAGCAGAACCCGCAGCAGCAGAAGCAAGAGATCTATCGCGAGCTCGATCTCTTCGGGCAAGTCCTCGAGCGCATACGCTCCGACTACGTCGAGGAGGCGAATGATCAGCAGCTCATCGAGGCCGCGATCAACGGCATGCTGAGCTCGCTCGATCCGCATTCGAGCTATCTGAACTCCAAGAATTTCCGCGATCTGCAGACCCAGATGCGGGGCGAGTTCGGCGGGCTCGGCATCGAGGTCACCATGGAGAACGGCCTCGTCAAGGTGGTCTCGCCGATCGACGACACGCCCGCTGCGCGCGCGGGCATCAAGCCCAACGACTACATCGTGCAGATCGACGGTGAGCAGGTGCAGGGCCTGTCGCTCAACGAGGCCGTGGAGAAGATGCGCGGCCCCGTCAACAGCGAGATCAAGCTCACGATCCGGCGCGAGGGCAAGGACGCCTTCGACGTGAAGCTCACCCGCGCCAACATCAAGATCCAGTCGGTGAAATCGCACCTCGAGGGCGGCGACGTCGGCTATATCCGGATCACCAGCTTCAACGAGCAGACCGACGTTGGCCTCGCCAACGCCTTCAAGACGCTGAAGCAGCAAGCCGGCGACAAGCTGGTCGGCTACGTGCTCGATCTCCGGAACAACCCGGGCGGCTTGCTGGAGCAGGCGGTGGCCGTGTCGAACGCCTTCATCGACAAGGGCGAGATCGTCTCGATCCGCGGCCGAAAGGTGCAGAGCGCGCAGCGCTTCAACGCAGCCCCCGACAAGGACCTCTCGGGCGGTCTACCCGTCGTCGTGCTGATCAATGGCGGCTCCGCCTCGGCCTCGGAGATCGTGGCGGGCGCCCTGCAGGATCACCATCGTGCCGTGCTCATGGGCACGCGCTCCTTCGGGAAGGGCTCGGTGCAGACCATCGTGGAGCTCTCCGATCACAGTGCCATGCGGCTCACCACGGCACGCTACTACACGCCCTCGGGCCGCTCGATCCAGGGGAAGGGCATCGATCCCGACATCGTGGTCGAGGCTGCCAAGATCGAGCGCATCGCCGGCGGCGATACCCGCCACGAGGCGGACCTCCGGGGCGCGCTCTCGAACCCCGACGCGAAGCCTAGCAACGACAAGACGAAGACACTCGGTCCCAGCTCGCAGGCGAAGCCCGATCAAAGCACCACCACCGCCCCGACCGACGTGAAACCGGAGGCGCCCACCACCGATGCGGCCGTGATGGGCACCGACCAGGACTACCAGCTCTCCCGCGCGCTCGACCTGCTGCGGGGCGTTTCCATGTTCGCCAAGAACATTCCCCGCTGACCGCGGGGTCCTGTGGCTGGTGGGGCCGAAGGGGAAGACGGGCCCTCCCGCGGGGCGCGCCTGCTGGCGGCTACGGTAGGAGCCGTCGTCCTGCTCGCCGCCGGGACTTTTGCTTGGCTCACTTGGACGGAGCCTCCGCCCGAGCGGCCCAGGCCGCTATTGGCGCTGAGCCTGCCGCCCTTGGTGACTGGCGCAGTCGAGACGGCACCGACCGCGTCCCCGATGTCGACTGTGGAGGCACCGCAACAGGCCGCGCTGCCGCCTAAGCCCCGGCCCGAGGGCCCCGGCAAGGCGGAGGCATTGCCGCCCGCACCCGATCCCGCGCTGGTCGAGCCCACTGCGCTCGGGCCATTGCCGAGGATCGGGCCCGATGGGCGCAAGCCCTGGCAGGCCTATGCGCGGCCGTTCGACCGAGCGGACAAGCGCCCGCGCATCGCCGTGCTGCTCAGCGGACTCGGGCTCTCCGGAGCCGCGACCGAGGCGGCGATCAATGATCTCCCGGGCGCGGTGACGCTCGGGTTCAATCCCTACGCGCCGAAGCTCGACGATTGGATCGGCTCCGCCCGCGCCACCGGGCACGAGGTCTTCCTCTCGCTTGCCATGGAGCCCGTGGACTATCCGCGCGTTGATCCCGGTCCGCACACGCTATTGATCTCGCTCGACCGACAGCAGAATCTGGAGCGGCTGCAGTGGGTGCTGAGCCGGGGCGCCGGCTATGTCGGCGTGGTGAGTTCCGCCGGCTCCCGCTTCACCACCTCGCAGGCCGACCTGTTGCCGATCCTGGACGAGATCAAGGCGCGCGGGCTCATGTTCGTCGACAGCCGCTCGACCGAGAACAGCGTCGCAGGCGCGGTCTCAAAGTCGATCGGCTTGCCGCGCGCGGTGAACGATCTCGCGCTCGACCTGCAGGCATCTCGAGACGCCATCGACCAGCGTCTGCAGCAACTCGAGCAGCTCGCGCGCCAGACCGGGGTGGCCATCGCGCTCGGCGAGATCTACCCCGTTACGATCGAGCGGCTGGCGCAATGGATTCCGAGCCTCGAGCGCAAGGGCATAGTGCTGGCGCCGATCTCGGCGACCGCGGACATGCAGCCCGACCGTACCGCCAAGAAATGAGCGGGGCCCATGCCGCCAAAGCCCGCGCGCCCCGCTACAGGCGCGGCGTCGGTATCATGCTGCTGAACCCCCGCGGCGAGGTCTTCGTGGCCCAGCGCATCGACTTTCCCGGCGACGCATGGCAGATGCCGCAGGGTGGCATCGATGCTGGCGAGAGCCCGCGCAAGGCCGCGCTGCGCGAGCTTGAGGAGGAGATCGGCACCGACAAGGCGGAGTTCCTGGCGGAAACCAAGGGTTGGCTCACCTACGATTTCCCCGCAAAGCTGCGCGAGCGCTTTCGGCAGGGCCGGTTTCAAGGCCAGCGCCAGAAGTGGTTCGCCATGCGCTTCACGGGAAAAGACTCGGATATCGACCTGGCGACCGCCCATCCCGAATTCAAGGCCTGGAAGTGGGTCGAGCCCGAAGACCTCCCGCGCCTCATCGTGCCCTTCAAGCGGGGCGTCTATCTCGATCTGCTCGAGGAATTCCGGCCCGTGCTGGAGGCCTAGCCGTCAAGCCGCCGCGCGCTCCAGCGACTGGATGCGCCGGCGCATGATCCACCAGGCGAGGCGCGAGGCCAGCCGGTTCAGTCGACCGTTGGGCGTGAGGCCGACCGCCTTGAAGATCATCGCCATGCCGCGCTCGACATGGTGCGCGCGGTAGACCCGGTAGGCACGGCGGGCATAGGCGTTGTTGTAGCGCTTGCGCTGATAGGGCGCCGCCGTCTCGTTCGCGGCGTAATAGGCATAGGCGAGCTCGTCGTCCTCGGATTCCGCGACCCGGCCCACCGCCACCTTGAGCCGGCGCCAGAAACCCACCCGCTCGCGCTCGAGGTAGCGCTTGAGGTGCGTGTAGAAGAGCTTGTAATGGCGCAGCTCGTCGGCGGCGATGTGCATGCAGATCGCCTTGAGCACGGGCTCATCCACCGCCTCGCCGAGCGCGCTGTAATAGGAGCTGGTGCCGGTCTCGACGATGCAGCGCGCGATCAGCTCGCCCGAGCGCGAGCCACGCACGGATTTCCGTGCGTCCAGATTGACCCGGAATCCCGCGGTGAAGCGCTCGGACGCCCTGGCATGATCGAAATCGGGATCGACCATCTCGGCCCACCGGCCGAGCGCCTGGCCGTGCTGGATCTCCTCGTCTCCCCAATGGCGTGCCACCTCCTGGAAGCCCGGATCATCGTGGAACACGTTGCAGAGATAATGCGCGTAATCGCCGCCGTTCTGCTCGACCAGGCTCGCCGCCTTGACGATGCGCAGGATTTCCGGATCGACCTTGCCGCGGTCGAGCCGATCCCAGGGAATGTCGTCCAGAGTCCAAGCACCCATGGCGTTCCGTTTGCGCTTTCGACAATCCCGCACGAATTGAGGCAAGTCCCCGCCGCGCTGGATCAACCTGCAATTATAAGTGCCGCCAGCGCCTTGGCTAGAGGGGCCGAACGGTGGCGTCAGGCCGCAAGCCTTATGGGCGCGGCGCGCCTAGTGAGCTGAGCCGGCTTCCAGCGCGACACGCTTCGCCTCCGCGACAGCGCGCCGGGCTTCGGCCATCGCGAGCTCGATGATCGCCTGGTCGCGTTCGGGACCCTGCAACCGCAAAAGGCGCTCCTTCAGGGTCGCGATCTCGGCCTCGGTGGCCTTCAGGCGCTCCTGGATCTCCGCGGGGTCGAGGGAGGAGAGTGGCATCGCCTCATCGGCCAGCACCGTGCAGCGCTCCGCCGTCACCTCAGCGAATCCGCCGGAGACGAAGATCCTCTCGCTCACCCGGTTACCCTCGTAGACGTCGATCACGCCGGGACGCACGGTCGAGATGAAGAGGGCGTGGCCCGGCAGCACGCCGAAATTGCCCTCGCCGCCCGGCACCACCACCATCTCCACATCCTCGGAGAGCAGCAGCTTCTCGGGCGAGACCAGCTCGAAACCGATTCTACCGGCCATCCGCAACGACCTCCGGGATCATGCCGCCTCGGCCGCCATCTTGCGCGCCTTCTCCACGGCCTCCTCGATCTTACCCACCATGTAGAAGGCGCTCTCGGGCAAGTCGTCGTATTCGCCCGCGACGATGCCCTTGAAGCCCTTGATGGTGTCCTGGAGCTCGACGAATACGCCGGGCGTGCCGGTGAACACCTCGGCGACGTGGAACGGCTGCGACAGGAAGCGCTGGATCTTGCGCGCGCGAGCGACGGTGAGCCTGTCCTCCTCGGATAGCTCGTCCATGCCGAGGATCGCGATGATGTCCTGCAGCGACTTGTAGGTCTGCAGCACGCGCTGCACGTCGCGCGCGACCTTGTAATGCTCGTCGCCGACCACGCGGGGATCCAGCATGCGCGAGGTCGAGTCCAGCGGATCGACCGCCGGGTAGATACCGAGCTCGGCGATCTGGCGCGAGAGCACGGTGGTGGCATCCAGGTGCGCGAAGGAGGTCGCGGGCGCCGGGTCGGTCAAGTCGTCGGCCGGCACATAGATCGCCTGCACCGACGTGATCGAACCTTTGCGCGTGGTGGTGATGCGCTCCTGGAGCTGGCCCATGTCGGTGGCGAGGGTCGGCTGATAGCCCACCGCTGAGGGGATGCGGCCCAGGAGCGCCGACACTTCCGAGCCCGCCTGGGTGAAGCGGAAGATGTTGTCGACGAAGAACAGCACATCCTGGCCTTCCTCGTCGCGGAAATACTCGGCGAGCGTGAGGCCGGTGAGGCCGACCCGCGCGCGGGCGCCCGGCGGCTCGTTCATCTGGCCATAGACCAGCGCCGCCTTCGAGCCGGGGCCATCAATCTTGATGACGCCAGACTCGATCATCTCGTGATAGAGGTCGTTGCCCTCGCGGGTGCGTTCGCCGACGCCGGCGAACACCGAGTAACCGCCGTGGGCTTTCGCGATGTTGTTGATGAGCTCCATGATAATCACGGTCTTGCCGACGCCGGCGCCGCCGAAGAGGCCGACCTTGCCGCCCTTGGCATAGGGCGCCAGCAGGTCCACCACCTTGATCCCGGTGATCAGGATCTCCGCCTCGGTCGACTGGTCCACGAAGTCGGGCGCCGGCCTGTGGATCGGCGAGCTGCGCTTGGCCCCGACAGGGCCGCGCTCGTCGACGGGCTCGCCCACGACATTGATGATCCGCCCCAGCGTCTCCGGCCCCACCGGCACGGTGATGGGACCGCCGGTGTCGACCACCTCGGCGCCGCGCACCAATCCGTCGGTCGTATCCATCGCGATCGTGCGCACGGTGTTCTCGCCGAGATGCTGCGCCACCTCGAGCACCAAGGTCTTGCCCTGGTTCTGCGCGTGGAGCGCGCTCAGGATCATGGGCAAATCGCCCTCGAACTTCACGTCGACGACGGCGCCGATGACCTGCGCGATGGTGCCGATGGTGTTCTTTGCCATGATCGCGAAATCCTTTGCTCGTTCCTGCGGGCCTAGAGCGCTTCGGCGCCGGAGATGATCTCGATGAGTTCCTTGGTGATGGCGGCTTGGCGCGAGCGGTTGTAGGTGACGGTGAGCCGATCGATCATGTCGCCAGCGTTACGGGTCGCGTTGTCCATCGCGGTCATGCGGGCGCCCTGCTCGCTCGCATTGTTCTCGAGGAGAGCCGTATAAAGCTGCACCGCGAGGTTGCGGGGCAGAAGCGAGGCGAGGATTTCCGCCTCTTCCGGCTCGAACTCGTAGACGCCCTGGACGGCGGGGTCCGGCCGCTCCACCGTCTCCGGCACCGCGAAAGGTATCAGCTGCTGCTTGGTCACGATCTGCGTGATCGCGGATTTGAACCGGTTGTAGACGATGGTGGCGACATCGAACTCGCCCGCGTCGAAGAGCGCGAGCACGCGCGCGGCGATCGCCTGTGCGTTTGCGAATTGCAGCCGCGGACGTCCCACTTCCGTGAGGCTGTCGATGATGAGGCGGCCGTAATCGCGGCGCAGCCCGTCGCGTCCCTTGCGGCCGATCGTGAGCACCTTCACCGTTTTGCCGCCCGCCTGCAGCTCGCGGATGGTGCGCCGCGCCTCACGCAGGATGGTGGCGTTGAAGCCACCGGCGAGGCCTCGATCGGAGGTGGCGACGATCAGAAGATGCACGTCGGATTTTCCGGTGCCCGCGAGCAGGGGCGGCGCGGTACCCGATCCCAGAATGCTGGCCGCGAGCGAGCCCAGCATTCTTTCCATGCGCATGGCATAGGGACGTGCCGCTTCCGCCTGCTCTTGCGCGCGGCGCAAGCGCGAGGCCGCCACCATCTTCATGGCGGAGGTGATCTTCTGCGTCGACTTGACGCTGCGGATACGGACCCGCAGATCCTTGAGCGTGGCCATGGCGCGCCGGCGCGGACCGACTCAGACGAAGGTCTTGGTGAAGCCGTCGAGGAATGCCTTGAGCTGCTCCTCGGTGGCGCGCGAGAGCTCGCCTTCCTCGCGTATGGCCTTTAGTATCTCGGGCGCGCGCGCCTTGATCTCCGACAGCATCGATTGCTCGAAACGGCCGATGTTCGCTATCTCGATCTTGTCGAGATAACCGCGCGTGCCCGCGAAAATCGAGACCACCTGCTCCTCGACCGGCATGGGCGTGAACTGCGGCTGCTTCAGGAGCTCCGTCAGGCGCGCGCCCCGCGCAAGCAGGCGCTGGGTCGAAGGGTCGAGATCGCTTGCGAACTGCGAGAAGGCGGCCATCTCGCGGTATTGCGCAAGCTCGAGCTTGATGCGGCCCGCGACCTGCTTCATCGCCTTGATCTGCGCGGCGGAACCCACGCGGCTCACGGAAAGGCCGACGTTGATGGCCGGGCGGATGCCGCGATAGAACAGGTCCGTCTCCAGGAAGATCTGCCCGTCCGTGATGGAGATCACGTTGGTCGGGATATAGGCTGAGACGTCCCCCGCCTGGGTCTCGATCACCGGAAGCGCCGTGAGCGACCCCGAGCCGTGCTTTTCGTTGAGCTTCGCCGCGCGCTCCAG
>Ga0307479_10006320_pt1 | contig 10870 bp, 10 predicted proteins | sample atmos_gasesECM4C_FD_203743 | JGI IMG/M metagenome (GOLD analysis project Ga0307479, IMG submission 203743) | Hardwood forest soil microbial communities from Morgan-Monroe State Forest, Indiana, United States - atmos_gasesECM4C_515 | ecosystem: Environmental > Terrestrial > Soil > Temperate...
ATCTCCTCCGCCATAAACGTCATCGTGCAGCAGAGCCGCTTGCGGGACGGAACGCGAAAGATCATCGCCGTCAGCGAGGTGCTCGGACTGCACGGCGACCAGGTAAAGGTGCAGGACATTTTCGTGTACAAGCAGACCGGCGTCAGCGAGGACGGTAAAGTGCAGGGCTACTTCACGGCCACCGGCATCATCCCCAAGTACTTCGACCATCTGCAATCGTCAGGGGAGGGCGTGCCCAAGGAGCTCTTCACGCCGGTACCGGATCCTGCCGGGAAAGGAGGCAACTAAGTGTCGATCCAGCTGGTCTTCGCGGCCATGGCCGCAATCGGCGCGCTGATCGTGGTGATGGCCCTGATGTCCAACCGTGCCCCCTCGAGCGAGGTCGAGCTGCACATGGACGGGTACAACCCGGCCGCCAGCCCGACCGGGAAGAAGGGTGGTGTCTTCGAAGGCTTCCTGGAAGGATTCAACAAGAGCCTGACGCGTAACAAGGGCGGGCGCACCTCGCGCCTCACCGAGGAACTCGCCAAGGCGGACCTCAAGCTGCGGGTCTCGGAGTACGTGATGTTAATCGTCGGCCTGATCGTGCTCCTGATGGCCATCCTCTTCCTGCGCTTCCACAGCCCGGTGCTGGCGCTGATCGGCATTCCGGTGGGCTATTTCGCGCCCGGGTTCTTCCTCAAGTTCCGCCAGCGCCGCCGGTTGAAGGCCTTCAACAACCAGCTGGGTGACACCATCGTGCTGCTCTCCAACGCGCTGAAAGCCGGCTACTCCTTCGCCCAGGCGATGGCGACCATCGCCAAGAGCTCGTCACCGCCGATGGCGGACGAGTTCAGCCGTGCCGTCCGCGAGATGAACCTCGGCGTGTCCGTCGACGACTCGCTGGCCCATATGGTCAAGCGCATCGAAAGCGAGGACTTCGACCTGATGGTGACCGCGGTCCAGATCCACCGGGTGGTCGGTGGCAACCTGGCGGAAATCCTCGACACCATCGCCTTCACCATCCGGGAGCGGATCCGGATCCAGGGTGAAATCCGCACCCTGACCGCCCAGGCGCGCGCCTCCGGCTACATCATCACCGGCCTGCCCTTCGCGCTGGCCCTGATCCTGACCTTCATCTCCCCGAGCTACATCACGCCGCTCTTCCATGAATGGCTTGGCTACATCCTGATCGGCATGGGCCTGGTCTCGATCGCTATCGGCTACGGCATCATCTCGAAAATCACGAACATCCAGGTATAGGCAATGAGCATTTTCACCATCGTCTTCGCCTTCCTCGCCTTCAGCGGTATCTTCATCGCCGTCCAGGCGGTGACCGCCAAGCCCCGCCAGGACCTGATCGCCGAGCGGCTGGCGCAGTACCGCGACCACAACCTGACCCTGGACGAGATCGAGCTCTCGCTGCCCTTCAGCGAGCGCTTCATCAAGCCGGCCCTGGAGCGGCTGGGCAGCCTGCTGACCGCCCGCATGGCGAAGAACCGCCAGATCGTGGTGCAGAACAAGCTGAACCTGGCGGGCCGGCCCTACGGGCTCACCGTCAATGGCTTCGAGGTCTTCAAGGTGATCGCCGGGCTGGTCGTCGCCCTGATCGCCTTCTGGATCGGGGGCTTCCTATTCCCGACCACCTTCCTGCTCAAGGTCGGGGTCGCCGGCATCGGCTTCGTTGGCGGCCGCTTCCTCCCCGACGTCCTGCTCAACAACAAGATCAAGGGCCGCCAGAAGGAGCTCCGTCTCGCCCTGCCGAACGCGCTGGACCTGCTGACCATCTCGGTCGAGGCCGGCCTCGGGTTTGACGCCGCCATCGGCCGGCTGGTGGAGAAATTCAAGAACGCGCTCTCCGACGAGTTCGCGCAGGTGCTCAATGAGATCCGGCTCGGCCGGCCGCGCTTGGAAGCCCTCGACGACATGGGCCGCCGCTCGGGCGTCGAAGAACTGCACACCTTCATCCAGGCGCTGATCCAGTCGGAACAGCTCGGTGTCGGTATCGCCAAGGTGCTCCGCATCCAATCGGAAGAGATGCGGCGCCGCCGCCGGCAACGCGCCGAGGAGCAGGCCGCTCAGGCTCCGCTGAAGATGCTCTTCCCGATGATCGGCTGCATCTTCCCGACCCTGTTCATCGTCCTGATGGGACCCGCCGTCATCATCATCATCCACACGTTCCAGCACAAATAAGTCGCGCCGATGCGCCGGACAGACGGCTCGCGGTCGCGGTCTGCGATAGAATTCAACACGGGGAAAGAGTTTTGCGGCTGACGAAACAAGACGGGACGGTCGTGGCCCAGCCTCTGGAAGTAGCGACGAACGTCTTCACCCAGGGACTGGGGCTCATGGGTCGGGCGCGGCTTCCCGAAAACGGCGGGCTGCTCATCCCGCATTGCAATGGCATCCATATGATGTTCATGCGCTTCCCCATCGATGCGGTGTTCGTCGACAAGAAGGGGTTCGTCGTGAGGACCTACGAGCGCCTGCTGCCCTGGATCGGGCTGGTCCCCTTTGTCTGGCGGGCCGACAAGGTTGCCGAGCTTCCAGTTGGCACCATCAAGCGCCATGCGATCAAGGCCGGCGATCAATTGCTGGTCGCCGCCTAGGGTGAATCTCCTCGACCTGATCTTCCCGCCGCGCTGCGGCGGATGCGGCGCAGAGGGCGTGCCCTGGTGCGACCGTTGCGTCGCGTCGCTCCAGCCGATTGCGCCCACCACCCTCGACGGCATCCCGCTGGTGGCAGCCGGCCAGCTCGATGGTCCGCTGCAGCGGGCCATCCACACCTACAAATACCGGCCCCGCCCCGGGCTCGCTGCGGTCCTGGCCGAACCGCTGCGCCGCGCCATCGGTGCGGCCCGGCTCGACCTGAGCGGACTCGCTTACGTCCCGCTCCATCCCCAGCGGCGGCGGGAGCGCGGCTTCAACCAGGCGGAGCGGCTGGCGGCCGCCCTGGCCGGACCGCTGCGCCTTCCGGTGGTCGGCGGCCTGGCGCGGGTGCGGCCCACGCCGGCCCAGGTCGGGCTCAGCCAGCCGGAGCGGCAGGTCAACATGGTGGGCGCCTTCGCGTGGACGGCCGCCACACGGCCCCCCAGCCGGCTGGCGCTGGTGGACGACGTCTGCACCACGGGAGCCACCCTGGCCGCGGCGGCCGAAGCCGTGGCCCGGGCGGGGGGCTCGATCGGGGCCTTCCTGGTGCTCGCCAGGGCGCAAACTTTGCCGGCCCTCGCCGTTACATTCCCGGCTCAGACCGCCTGGCCCTGAATTTCCGTTTGGGGGGATTGTGACTTAGATGGTCAACGCGTCCGAGGTTTCGCAGGACGAGCTCGCCCGCTATTACGAGGCGCTGGGACCGATTCGGGACTTGGTCCTGGACGACAGCTTGACCGAAGTCATGGTCAACGGCCATGAGAACATCTACGTCGAGCGCAACGGCAAGATCCTGCTGACCGACCGGAAGTTCGACGACGAAAACCATCTGCTGCGGGTCATCGACTTCATCGTCTCGGCCGTCGGCCGCCGGATCGACTTTCGGACCCCAATGGTCGACGCCCGCTTGCTGGACGGCTCCCGGGTGAACGCCGTCATCTCACCGATCGCCCTCGACGGGCCGATGCTGACCATCCGAAAGTTCTCTCGTGATCCCTACCAGGCGGAAGACCTCGTCAACTTCGGGACCATCACCCACGAGGCGATCGGCTTCCTGAAGGCCTGCGTCATGGCACGCTCCAACATCATGATCTCGGGCGGGACCGGTACCGGTAAGACCACGTTGCTCAACGTCGCCTCCTCGTTCATCCCTCCCGACGAGCGGATCGTAACCATCGAGGACGCGGCCGAGCTCCAGCTCCACCAGGAGCACGTCTGCCGGATGGAATCGCGGCCGCCCGACCTCAATGGCGAGAACAAGGTCGCCATCCGCGACCTGGTGATCAACGCCCTGCGTATGCGGCCCGACCGGATCGTCGTCGGCGAGTGTCGTGCCGGCGAAGCGCTGGACATGCTGCAGGCGATGAACACCGGCCACGACGGCTCCATCACGACCCTGCATGCGAACACCACGCGCGACGCCCTCTCCCGCCTGGAGACCATGGTGCTGATGGCGGGCATCGACCTGCCCACCAAGGCCATCCGCCAGCAGGTCGCCTCGGCCATCGACCTGATCGTGCAGCTCTCGCGCATGCGCGATGGCCAGCGCAAAGTGACCAGCATCACCGAGATCACCGGCATGGAGGGCGACACCATCACCATGCAGGACATCTTCATCTACGAGTCGCACGGGGTGGGCAAGGACGGCATGATGACCGGCGTGTTCCGGCCGACCGGCATCCGGCCGCACATCATGGACAAACTGTTCGCCGCCGGAGTGCCGATCCCGCCGGAGCTGGCCCGGGTCTTCCCGGATCGCCGCGCCACCGAACGGGGCTAGTCGCTCACTCCGATCGCGCCGTAACGGTTCCATCCGGCTCGCCGCGTCGCTGATCTATACTCCTGTCCACAAAGATCTCGCAGGAGGCAGCCATGGAGATCTTGATCCAGGCCAAGAAATCCGCGGCCGATCCCCAGATCAAGGCCTACGCACAGGCCAAGCTCGAGAAGCTGGCCCGCCACTACGACCACATCCTGGAAGCGCGCATGGAGTTGTGGACGGAGAGGAACAAGAGCCTGGAAAATATGAAGGTGGCCGAGCTGATCGTGCACGTCACCGGCCGGACCGGGAACATCCTCAAGGCGGTGCAGTCGGCCGGTCACATGAACGAGGCCGTCGACCTGGTGATCGACAAGATGGACCGGCAGATCCGCCAGCACAAGGAAAAGCTCAAGGACCACCGGCGCAGCAAGCCGACCGGAGAGGTCGCCCTCGGTCCGACACCAGCGCCCACCCGCGAGCTGCGGCCCAATGGGGTGGCGAAGATCAAGCGTTTCAAGATGAAACCGATGTCCGAGACGCAGGCGCGCGAAGAGATGGAGCGGCTGGGTCATTCCTTCTTCCTCTTCCTGAACGAGGACACCCAGGAGTTGAACCTGCTCTACCGTCGCCATGATGGCACCCTGGGCCTGGTCGAAGCCGATCTCAGCTGAGCCCGCTTTTGCCGTTTGGGCGAGTTGAACCCGGGTATGCTTACTGGTTGCTGATTCCCAGCGTGAGACCATGAGCGTTCTTACCAAAGTCTTAGGCGATCCGAACGCCCGCGAGGTCAAGCGGCATCTCGAGCGGGTCGCCGACGTCAACGAGCTGGAGCCGCTGCTCCAAAAGCTCAGCGACGACGAGCTGAAGGCCAAGACGGCGGAATTCCGCCAGCGCCTGGAGCAGGGCGAGGCCCTCGACGACCTGCTGGTGGAGGCCTTCGCGGTTGTGCGGGAGGCGGCCCGGCGCACCATCGGGCTGCGCCATTTCGACGTCCAGCACGTGGGCGGCATCGTGCTGCACCAGGGAAAGATCGCCGAGATGAAGACCGGCGAGGGCAAGACGCTGGTCGCCGTGCTGCCGCTCTACCTCAATGCCCTGGAGGGCAAGGGCGCGCACCTGATCACCGTCAACGACTACCTGGCCCGGCGCGACGCCGGCTGGAACGCCCCCATCTACCACGCGCTGGGGATGAGCGTGGCGGTCATCGGCCACGAGATGTCGCTGCTCTACGACCCCGACTTCCTCGACGAAAGCCATGCGGATCCGCGGCTGCAGCACCTGCGGCCCATCACCCGGGCGGAGGCCTACCAGGCCGACATCACCTACGGCACCAACAGCGAGTTCGGCTTCGACTATCTGCGCGACAACATGGCGGTCGAGCTGGCGCAATGCGTGCAGCGCGGCCTCAACTTCGCCATCGTCGACGAGGTGGACAGCATCCTGATCGACGAGGCGCGCACGCCGCTGATCATTTCCGGCCAGGCTCAGGAGTCGACCGAAAAGTACTACCAGTACGCGCGACTGATCCCGCGGCTTGCCGCGGAGGACTACACGGTCGACGAAAAGACGAAGTCCGCCGCGCTGACCGAAGAAGGGATCGCGAAAATCGAGCGCTGGACCGGGATCAAGAACGTCTACGAGCTGGAGCACGTCACCGAGGCGCACCAGATCAACCAGGCGCTCAAGGCTTACACGCTCTTCAAGCGCGACCGAGATTACCTGGTGAAGGACAACGAGGTCATCATCGTCGACGAGTTCACCGGGCGGCAGCAGCCCGGCCGTCGCTGGGCGGACGGCCTGCACCAGGCGGTCGAGGCGAAGGAGGGGGTCAAGGTCCAGCAGGAGACGCAGACGTTGGCCACCATCACCTACCAGAACTACTTCCGCCTCTACCAGAAGCTCGCCGGCATGACGGGCACGGCGGTCACGGAGGCGGAGGAGTTCGACAAGATCTACAAGCTGCAGGTGGTGGTCATCCCCACCCACAAACCCATGATCCGCGACGATAATCCCGATCTCATCTACAAGACCGAAGACGCGAAGTTCAACGCGGTGGCCAATGAGATCCAGGAGGTCGCCAGCGCCGGCCGGCCGGTGCTAGTCGGCACCGTGTCGGTCGAGAAGTCGGAGCGGCTCGCCCGGCTGCTGGAAAAGCGCGGCGTCCCACACGAGGTGCTGAACGCCAAGCAGCACGAGCGCGAGGCACTGATCGTCGCCAAGGCCGGCCAGCCGGGCGCGGTCACGATCGCCACCAACATGGCCGGGCGCGGCACCGATATCGTGCTCGGCCCGGGTGTGGCGGACGGGGGCGGCCTGCACATCGTCGGCACCGAGCGGCACGAAAGCCGCCGGATCGACAATCAGCTGCGCGGCCGTTCCGGCCGGCAGGGTGACCCGGGCTCGTCCCGCTTCTTCCTGGCCCTGGACGACGACCTGATGCGGATCTTCGGCGGCGAGCGGATCAAAAGCATGATGAACATGCTCCGGGTGGCCGACGACGAGCCGATCGAATCTCGACTGGTGTCGAAGCAGATCGAGGGTGCCCAGACCAAGGTCGAGGGGCACAACTTCGATGCTCGCCGCTACCTGGTCGAGTACGACGACGTCATGAACAAGCAGCGCGAGATCATCTACGGCGAGCGCCGCCGCGTGCTCGAGGGCGTCGACCTGCGCGACCAGGTGCGAACCTGGATCCAGAAGGTGGTGGAGGACGCCGTCAACGAACACTGCGAATCGCGCCACCCGGGCAACTGGGACCTGGAAGGCCTGCACGCGCAGCTGGCCGCGGTGTTTCCGCTGCCGCCCTTCACCGAGATGCCGGCCGAGGAATTCGGCGAGACCAAGGAAGCGGCCATCGACCGCCTGATGGAGTACGCCGACACGGCCTACCAGGCGAAGGAAGCCGAGCTGACCACGGAGGTTATGCGCAACGCTGAGAAGTGGATCGTCTTGCGCACCATCGACAGCAAGTGGATCAGCTACCTGACGATGATGGAGAACTTCAAAGAGAGCATTGGCCTGCGCGCCTTCGGCCAGAAAGACCCGCTGGTCGAGTACAAGAACGAGGCCTTCCAGGCCTTCCAGGAGCTGCTCAACGACATCCAGTTCGAGATCGCCTCGATGATGTACCGGGTGCAGATCACCCGGGAACCCCCGCCCCCGCCGGCGATGGCCAACCCGCCGGCGCCGCCCACCCGGGCAGCCAGCCCGAACGGCGGTGGCGCCAAGCAACCGGTACCGGCGGGGAAGATCGGCAGGAACGACCCCTGCTACTGCGGTAGTGGCAAGAAATACAAGAAGTGCCACGGCCGGTAGGCTCCGGCTACTCCGGCTTGGTTCGCTCCATCTTCCGCAGGTCGTAAGGCATGCGCCGTCCGAGGAAGGTGCCCAGGCTGCCGTCAGGGCGGACCTCGTAGTAGCCCACTCTTTCCGCCCTGGGCGAGGCGATTACCAGCCAGCAGAAAGAGCACAAAAAAGACGCTGGCCACCAACTGTGCGGCGCGCACGACCAGGAGCAGGAAGATCGCGATCAGGAATGCGAGGAGCATCGGGATAAGGCTGAGCAGCAGGCGCCGCCGGTCCCGCACGAGCGCGATCGGAAAATCATCCGGGTCGCTGCCCTCTCTCGGGACCCAGACCATGCGGACCCAAAGGTCGCCCGGAACTTTCGATCTATCGAGCATTCTGGACTCTCCGGGCGACAGCTTACTCGCGTTGCGTCGTTGCTTCACAAGGTCCCAGTTCGGGTAGGATTTCCGGCGATGGCCAAGAAGAAAGCTAAAGACGCGGCCCAGCCGCCGAAGGCGCCCAAAGCCGGAGGCGCCAGCGCGGCCGCTGCGGCACGCGCCCCGTTCCGCCGGCCGCAATCGCTCAATTTCGCCGGGGTCGGACGCAATGACATCTGCCCCTGCGGCAGCGGCAAGCGGTTCAAGAACTGCCACGGACACTAGGCCGATGGAACAGATCCTCGAGCGCGCAAACGACCTGTTGAAGAAGATCCTCCAGCTCCAGGAGCATCTTTGACCTGCCCGAGAAGAGCCAGCGCCTCGACGCGCTGCAACGCGAGCTAGCCGACCCCAACATCTGGCAGGATCCGCAACGAGCCCAACGGCTCGCCCAGGAATCCAAGGGCCTGCGTGAGGAAGTCCAGGTCTGGCGGAAGCTGGAGGCCCGGGCGAAGGACGTGATCGGCCTGGCCGAGATGGCGATGGCCGAGGATGACGGGCACATCGAAGGCACCCTGGAGTACGACCTGAAGGCCCTCGAGGCCGACGTCGAGAAGCAGGAGGTCGACCTGCTGTTCGCCAACCGCTATGCCGATCACCCGGCGCTGGTAAGCATCCACGCGGGCGCTGGTGGCACCGACTCCCAGGACTGGACCGAGATCCTGCTCCGCATGTACCTGCGCTGGGCGGAACGCAGCAAGATGAAGTCGGAAATCCTCGACGAGTCGCCCGGTGAAGAAGCCGGCTACAAGAGCGTGACGGTCCGGATCACCGGAAAGCGCGCCTTCGGATGGCTGCGCGCCGAGCGCGGCGTCCACCGGCTGGTTCGGCTGTCACCCTTCGACCAGGCGCACCGGCGTCACACCTCATTCGCCCTTGTGGAGGTCATCCCGGAGATCGAGGACGACACCGACATCGAGATCCGGCCAGAGGACCTCAAGGTGGACGTCTATCGCTCGAGCGGAGCCGGCGGCCAGCACGTCAACAAGACCTCCTCGGCGGTGCGCATGACCCATCTGCCGACCGGGATCATCGTGACCTGTCAGAACGAGCGCTCGCAGATCAAGAACCGGGACCTGGCGCTCAAGGTGCTGCGTTCCCGGCTGGTTGCGCTGCGGGAGCAACAGCGATCCGAGCAGCGGCAGGAGCTAAAAGGGGAGCACCAGTCGAATGAGTGGGGCAGCCAGATCCGCAGCTACGTCCTGCATCCCTACACCCTGGTCAAGGACCACCGCACCGGATATGAGACCGGCAACGTTCAGGCCGTTCTCGACGGCGACCTCGAGCCCTTCATGGACGCCTTCCTACGCTGGGACGCGGGGCGCGAGGGCAAGGCCGCGTAGCCGCAACTCACGCTTAGCTGGCTCGGGCAAACGAAGTGGGTCAACTCAGGATGCGGCGTTCGTCGCTGGAGGGTTTGCCTGATCCGGAAATTCCCGAAGAGTTTGAACTTCGGACCTTCGGCCGAGGCGACGAAGCTCGATGGGCGAAGTTGATGACTGGAGCCATCGGCGACTGGGATCAGGAGTCAACACAGCGGCAGTTTCTGGGTGACCCGGGGGTGAAGGTGGAAGGAGTCTTTTTCCTGGTTACCAGCGACGAGTACGTCGCAACTGCCACGGATAAGCGGCTGCCGGCTTTCGACGTTGGTTACCTCCACATGGTGGCTGTTGCGCCCGCTTATCGAGGCAGACGCTTGGGGCGATGTATCTCTGTGGCCGCCCTCCGTCATATGAGCGCCCGTGGCTGCCGTGAGGCGGTCTTGGATACCGACGACTACCGACTCCCAGCCATCAGGACATACCTTGGTCTTGGCTTTGTGCCGGAGATGGTGGAAGCCGATCACCCACAGAGGTGGCGCAGGATTCTGAGCGAGCTTCCTCCGAATCGGTAGAGGTTAAGCAGCGATCGCTGGCGCGGGCGGCGCGGCCGCGGCGATTCTCTGCTCCTTGCGGAGCGCCAGCCAGAGACTGCCGAACACGATCAGCGACCCGATGAAGTAGGTCTCGCCGGCCAGCCGTGTCAACAGTGCGGGCACGACCTCGAGGATGCCGGGCCACTGGGGGAGGGGATGGAAGATCAGCAGGTAGTGGATCGCCGGCCCCACCGAGAAGCAGAGCCAGGCCACGATCAGCACCCGACCCGCGCCGCGAGACATCGCACCGTCGAAGACTCGCCGGATGAGGAGGGCGATCGGCAGGATCAGGATGACCAGGTGGAAGCTCCAGGTCACGCTGCTGATCAGGGGAAGGGTACTGACCGCCAGGGCGAACTCCAGTCCGGACCGTCGGACGCGGACGGTGGCCGCCAGCACCATGACCAGCAGCGCCAGCACCAGCGGCCAATCGAGGAGACGGCCGCACCAGCCGGCGCTACCGCCGGCATCCGCCAGCGACGTATTGCAGAGTCGCGCCGTGAAGCCGGCCAAGGACTGGTTCTCGCGGTAGCCGGTGCCGGCCGCGAGGTGCGGCAGCATTTCGTGGAAGTAATAGATGTTGTGCTTGACGCTGGTGACGGCGAAACCGAGCAGCACGCCACCGAGCACCGCGACGCCAAGGGCAGCGAGGAGCCGCCAGTGACGCCGCCAGGCGAGGTAGGGGACCAGCGCCAGGGGAAACAGCTTGATGACCGCGGCGACCCCGACCATCACACCGGCCGCCACGTCGCGCTGTCGCTGCCATGCGGCCCAGGCAACCGTCAGTAGCAGCAGCAAGATGGCGTTCATCGTCCCGGTCAGGTTGCTGCTCAGCAACGG
>Ga0307479_10006321_pt1 | contig 10870 bp, 7 predicted proteins | sample atmos_gasesECM4C_FD_203743 | JGI IMG/M metagenome (GOLD analysis project Ga0307479, IMG submission 203743) | Hardwood forest soil microbial communities from Morgan-Monroe State Forest, Indiana, United States - atmos_gasesECM4C_515 | ecosystem: Environmental > Terrestrial > Soil > Temperate...
TGATAGGGAATTTCGGTGACGATGATGGCCTGGCGGTCTTTGGTGATGTTCTCGATGGCGGCTTTGGCGCGCATCATGAAGCGGCCGCGGCCGGTGCGGTAGGCTTCGAAGACTCCGGCGCGTCCGTGGATTACGCCGGCGGTGGGAAAGTCGGGGCCCTGGACGAATTTAAGAATTTCGGCGAGTTGGGCGGTTGGGTTGTTGACGAGCGTGATGGTGGCGTCAACGATTTCGGTGAGATTGTGCGGCGGAATTTTTGTGGCCATGCCGACGGCGATGCCGTCGGAGCCATTGATCAGGAGATTGGGAATGCGCGCGGGAAGAACGTCGGGTTCGACTTCGCTGCCATCGTAGTTGGGACGGAAGTCCACCGTGTCCTTGTCGAGGTCTTCCAGCAAAGCAGTGGAGACTGCTGCGAGCTTCGCTTCGGTGTAGCGATCGGCCGCGGGAGGATCGCCATCGACGGAGCCGAAATTTCCTTGTCCGAAAATTAGCGGATAACGCAGGCTCCAGGTTTGCGCGAGGCGAACCAACGCGTCGTACACAGCGAGGTTGCCGTGCGGATGGTACTTGCCCATGACGTCGCCGACGATGCGGGCGCATTTGCGCGTGGCGCGGTTGGGCTGCAGGCCCATCTGCTGCATGGTGTAGAGAATGCGGCGGTGGACGGGCTTGAGTCCGTCGCGGACGTCGGGCAGGGCGCGGCCAATGATGACCGACATCGAATAGTCGAGATACGACTTGCGCATCTCGTCTTCAATGTTGACCGGTTGAATGTGCAGTGCTCCGGGACTGCCGTCGCCGCCGGGCGGGGGACTCAGGGGGAGTTCGGGATTTTGATCGTGAGGCATGTCCCGGCTTCTAGCTCTTAGCTCCTAGCTCGATTCGCGTTACGCAGGAATCGCTCTAAACAATTGCATTTACAGGCAGTTAGTTGCATCTGGAATTATATACATTCTATCACGGTACGGGCGCTCTTCGCGAGAGGCAGTACCTGGTTGGGAACTTGATTCAGGGATGGGAGATCGGCGGGAAGCATTGCCGCCGGCGCGATCTCTTGGCAGCCTGAGCAAGGGTCTTGCCGGAAGACCCGCGCTCCGATAATGTATCGTTCCTGAGGCTTCGCCGTGAATAGAATACTGCTCCCATTGGTTGTGTGCGCGAGCGTAATCTGCATCGGAGCAATTGCTCAAACCGACTCACCCGCGCCGACGTCCCCCGGGGCGCAAGTCCGACTTGGCAATACATATCTGGAGCAAAAGGATTATGCCTCGGCGATGATTTGGTTTCGCAAGGCGGCGGACAAAGGCAACGCGGCCGCTCAGAACAATGTTGGCTGGCTTTACGAGAGTGGATTTGGAGTAAAACAGGATTATGCCGAAGCGCTGAACTGGTTCTCCAAGGCCGCGAATCAAGGCGACGCCGATGCGCAAAATAATCTCGGCTGGCTGTACAGAAATGGATGGGGAGTGAAGCAGGACTACGTAGAAGCAATGAGTTGGTATCGCAAGGCCGCAGGGCAAGGCAACACCCTAGCCGAGGAGAACATTGGGAATCTCTATGAGAAGGGGCTTGGGGTGAAGCAGGATTATGAGGAGGCAATGACTTGGTACCGCAAGTCGTCGGATCAAGGAAATACGAACGCGCAGGTGAATATCGGATGGCTTTACCAGCACGGCTGGGGAGTGAAGCAAGACTATGCCGAAGCGCTCGGGTGGTATCTTGGCGCAGCCAATAAGAAAAACCCATATGCGGAGAATGATATCGGCTGGCTCTATGAAAAGGGGCTTGGGGTCAAGCAGGATTACGCGTTGGCCATGGCCTGGTATTACCGAGCCGCGAGTCAGAGGCATGCAAAAGCGCTGGGTAATATCGGACGGCTATGCGAGAACGGCTGGGGAGTTGAGCAAGATTACGCTAAAGCTGCAGATTGGTACCGGAAGGCAGCGGAACAAGGGGATGCCGAGGCTGAGACTAATCTCGGAATGCTCTACTTGAACGGCCACGGATTAAAGCAGGACTACTCCGAAGCCTTGAAATGGTTTCGCAAAGCAGAAGAACAAGGTAACCCTGACGCGCAGAACAACATCGGGTGGATTTATCAAAATGGGCTCGGGGTACCGCAAGACAAAAGCGAAGCAGCGAAGTGGTACGGCAAGGCAGCGGACCAGGGAAACACGCGGGCGCTAACGAATCTGATTGCTCTTTCTCAGACACCACACGCCGTTGGAACAATCACAAAGGTGTGCAGCGAAGGAAAGACGGCTGACTGCGTCGCAGCGCCGCGAGTTATATTTTCTCCAGATCCCGAGTTTTCGAAGCAGGCATCCGAGGCAAAATACGAGGGAACTTGTGTACTAATGCTGATGGTTGGTACCGATGGCCTGCCCCAAAACGTTCGAGTGATAAAGAGTCTTGGTATGGGCCTCGACGAAAAGGCAGTGGAAGCGGTTCGCAAATGGAAGTTCGAGCCTGCCATGAAAGACGGGAAACCTGTCGCGTCTGAGTTGGCGGTCGAAGTGAATTTTCACTTGAAATAACCGCTGCTATCTCCCTTTAGAACCCTATTGCCGCTCTGAAGCGCCGGCGCCACGCAAAATCAGCCGCGCGGGATTTGGATGAGGGCTTGGAGGCTCCACAAAACGTAGGCGGCCACGAGTCCCCAGACTGCGGCGGTGACCAGTTGGTGCTGGGGAGTTTCCATCAGGTCGGCTAGAATGCCGGAGACGAAGATCAAGATGAAGGGGACCGAGGCCAAAAGGAACCCCTCTCCGGCTACGTGGGGATGAGCCATGCCAAGAGCAACAAAGAGCAGGGCGACCAGGCCGGGGGCGGTGTTGCCGAAGTAGCGGCTGCGGGGCCAGATTAAGTAGGAGGCGATCGCCAACGGCAATAGCAAAGCGAAGGCGGGGCAGGCGCGGAGGATTTGCACTCCGACTTGGCGGTAGACGCCGGGGACGGTGAAGGCGCGCCAGGTTGCTCCCCAGAAGGAGGCGTGCCGCATTCCTGAAAGAAAAGTGTGAAGATGAAGAAAGTAGACGCCGAAGAGGAGCGCGGACGCGAGAAGAACGGCGGCGATCCAGATGACGAGCGCGGCGGCGCGGCGAATGGGAGCAACGTAGAGCATGAACGCCAGAGCCAACGGTATAACAACGATCATGGAGAACTGCGAGCCTACGGCGATGACGAGCGAGACGGCGAGCAGCACGATGCGGCGCCAGTTCCAGAGCACGACTTCGCGTGGGGCATAGAGAGTGTGGGCTACGGCGATGGCGGTGAAGATTGCGCCGAAGGATCCCCAGGCAGCGAGAATTTCAGGCTCGGCGTGCCAGAGGGCGCTGGCCTGAATCATCGACGGAGAAAAACAATAGAGAGTCAGGGCGAGGAAGCCTCCGGAGTTTCCGCAGAGACGGCGGGCAACGTACCAGAGAGACGCGCCGAGGAAAAGTCCACAGGCTAAGAACGGAAGACGCGGGAGCCAGCGCCAGTAAGAAGAGGAGTCGGCATCGAGCAGGCGTTGGGGCCAGGCCAGCAGCGGCGCTGCCGTTACTAGAGAAAGCAGCGGGGAGTGTTGCGTGTCGAAGCCGTCGGAGTCCTGCGAGACTTCCAATGGCAGTGTGGATTGAGGATCCGGGTATGGAGCGCCGGCAAGGCCGCCGCCATGAAATTGGCGCCAGCCGGCGGCGATGCGAACTTGCTCCGAAGCGCTGGGGCCCGATTCGGCGGCGTGCAATTCGGAATAAACCAGCCAGAGAGCTTGCGCGAGAAACGCCAGCAGCAACGCTCCGGCGAGAAACTGCGGGCGTCCGAAGCGTTCGCGCGTGAAAAATCGGGTCATAAGGCAGGACGAAGTGTTTTACCATGAGCAAGCTGTTTGCGAGAAACTTCTTGCATGGATGAAGAGACGAACATTTCTACCGAAGCGCGGCCTGCGGGCCCGGAAGCCTCACATGGCCCTGCGCCGGATTTTTCCGCGGCGGTGCAGCCATCGTATGTGCGCACAGTTTTTTTCGGGTCGCACGGCCTGAGAGCAGGATGGGGGCTGGTGTTTTATGTGGCCATGCTCTATCCGCTGCAGTCTTTGGCCAGCCGGTGGGCTGGGTCGCTCGATCTGGGAGCGAGTGGGCTGTGGTCGATGATGCTGGAGGAGTTTGCAGTTTTTCTGGCGGGAGTAATTCCCGCGCTGGTGCTGTCAAGAATTGAGAAGCGGCCCTGGGGAGCATATGGATTACCAGCGCGGAACTCGTTCGGGAAATTGTTCTGGCAGGGCGCGGTGTGGGGATTTGCCAGCATCTCGCTGTTATTGGGATTGATGTACGGGCTGCGGGTGTTTGACGTGGGGCATCTGGCAATCCACGGCACTCGCATTGTCAAGTTCGCGGCGTTCTGGGCGGTGATGTTTGTGCTGGTGGGACTGTTTGAGGACTTTCGTTATCGTGGCTATTTACAGTTCACGCTCACGCGCGTGATTAGTTTCTGGCCGGCGGCGTTTTTGTTGTCATGCGATTTCGGCTGGAGCCACCGCCTGAACGCGGGCGAGCAGTGGCCGGGCCTGCTGGCGGCGGCCGTGATCGGACTTTTTTTCTGCCTGACGCTGCGGCGCACGGGGAATTTGTGGTTCGCCATCGGCTTTCACGCGGCGTGGGATTGGGGAGAGACATTTTTTTATTCTGTGCCCGATAGCGGGACGCTATTCCCAGGGCATCTGCTGAAGTCGTCGTTTCATGGGCCGCGATGGCTTACCGGAGGAATGGTGGGGCCGGAGGGCAGCGTGCTGTGCTTCGTGGTGATTGGAGTGGCGTGGGTGGCGTTTGCCAGGGTGTATCGGGAAGTGAAGTATCGGGCGGTTTAGCGCAGCACAGGCGGGCGATTTTGACCTAGGGGCCGGCCGAGCTTTATCGGCGCTCGAAGCAGGTTGTCCCGAAAGGACCTGACTTGCTGACATCGCCAGTCCACTGCTCGGTATCGACCGACTTGTCGATGGCGGCCTCCAATTCAAAGAGAGCCTTCGGCGCGCACGTGCATCCATAGTAATGTTCCACGCGATGGGTCTTTCCCTTTACACTGAGTTCTGTGACAGCTGTGGCCATATCGGTACAAACCCGGCAGCGGCATTTCCCTTCTGAGTAATCCTCTGAAAGTGAAAAGAATTTAGCGCGCTCAAACTCTGACACGAGAATTTTGATTTTGGCTGTTTCAACTCGCCCTTCCCGTGTACCGCTCTCTTTTACATTCTTTGTACCGACGTACTCCACGCGTCCATCGCCGTGAATCGTCACTGTGTACGCCGGGCAGGTGCCATAGCACACGGACCGCTCGAAGCTGACGCTCAGGGCCTTAAGATCAGCGTCTGACAAAGAATTCAGGTCAGGAGGTTCATCGCCGGGGTGGCTCGAAGCCGTGCTGATCATTACTAGCAGGGGAACCGTCATAATGAGAGCGATCCTGAGGAGCTTTTGGAAAGTCATCTTTGTCACCTCCCGACAGACGTACATGCTTCTGCCCGCATGAGGAACGTTATCGCGACGCTTTTCTTGCATCTACTGTGATGCGCAGGGAGCGCCATTCACTACCCATGATTATTAGACACCGATCACGAAATATTTGCGCCGGCATTGTGAGATAGCGTCCCGAAGTAACTCTCGGAAGAATGCCTTGCGAGACCATCCGTGCATCGAGCTGAGAGGGGTCCTTCGACTGCGTGACTGATTCGCTTCGCGAACCAGTCACTTCGCTCAGGATGACAACATTTAAGGTCTGCCGCCGAATTTCTACTGCAGGTTCACCTTCATATCGAGATTGTGAGCCACGAACGCCCAGGTGTCCGCCGTCTCATCGATCAGCTTCGTGATGGATTTGCCGGCGCCGTGGCCGGCTTTCACTTCGATGCGAATTAAGACGGGAGCTGGACCGGCCTGATCGGCCTGCATGGTCGCAGCGAATTTGAAGCTGTGGCCGGGGACTACGCGATCGTCGTGGTCAGAGGTTGCAATCAGCGTGGGCGGATACTTTGTGCCGGGCTTCAGGTTGTGCAGCGGAGAGTAGGCGTAGAGCGCTTTGAATTCCTCCGCGTTGTCAGAAGAACCGTAGTCAGAGGTCCAGGCCCAGCCGATGGTGAATTTGTGGAAGCGCAGCATGTCCATGACGCCGACTTCGGGCAGCGCTGCGCCGAAGAGATCGGGGCGCTGGGTGATGCATGCGCCGATCAGGAGGCCTCCGTTGCTGCCGCCGCGAATCGCCAGCTTGGGAGTTGACGTGTATTTGTTGGCAATGAGCCATTCGGCGGCGGCGATGAAGTCGTCGAAAACATTCTGCTTTTTCAGTTTCATGCCCGCCTGATGCCACTCCTCGCCGTATTCGCCGCCACCGCGCAGGTTGGCCTGAGCGTAGATGCCTCCCATCTCAAGCCAGACAACATTCGGCACAGAAAAGTTCGGCGTGAGAGAGATATCGAATCCGCCATAGGCGTAGAGCAGAGTGGGATTTTGTCCGTCGAGCTTTATTCCTTTTTTATACGTAAGGAACATCGGAACGCGGGTGCCGTCTTTGCTGTTGTAAAAAACCTGTTTGGTTTCGTAACGCGTGGCGTCGAAATCGACTTTGGGCTGGCGGTAGACGGCGCTCTTGCCGGCCACGGGATCATAGCGATAAACCGTGGATGGAGAAGTGAAGCTGGTGAAGGCGTAGAAAGTTTCTTTGTCTTTGCGCTTGCCGCCGAAGCCTCCGGCGGTGCCGATGCCGGGCAAGTCAACGTCGCGCAAGTGGACGCCCTTCAGATCGTAAACTCGGACTTCGGCGCGCGCGTCTTTCAGGTATCCCAGCAAAAATGAATTGTTCACGACGTTGGAGAACTCGAGCTTGTCCACGCTCTGCGGGACAATTGTTTTCCAATTCGCGCGCTCGGGATGGCGCGTATCGATGGCGATCACGCGTCCGCGGGGAGCGTCGAGATCGGTCTGGAACCAGAAGACTGGGCCGTCGTTGTCGATGAAGTTGTATTGCGCGTCGAAGTCGTCGAGCAGCTTTACCACCGGTGAGTCGGGCTGCGTGAGGTCTTTGTAATAGAGGCGGTTCTTGGGCGCAGTGCCTTGCCAGACCGTAATAATCAAATAGTGGCCGTCGTCGCTGACGCTGCCGGAAAATCCCAGCTCTTTATTGTCGGGTCGTTCGTAGATCAGCTTGTCCTCGGATTGCGCGGCGCCGAGACGGTGATAGTAGAGCTTGTGATAATAGTTGGCCTCGCGCAGAGCGGCGCCCTTCGGCTCATCGTAGCGGCTGTAATAGAAGCCTTTGTTGTCTTTAGTGAACGACGCGCCGGAGAACTTCACCCACTTTAGATCGTCGGAGAGATCTTTCCCGGTATCGATATCGCGGACGTGCCATTCCGTCCAGTCGGAGCCTGACGCGGCCAGGCCGTAGGCCATGAGTTTGCCATCGTCGGATATTTCTTCACCCGCCAGCGCCACCGTGCCATCGCTCGAGAGCAGGTTGGGATCGAGCAGGACGCGCGGTTCGGCATTCAGCGATTCGGCCACGAGCAGCACGTTCTGATTTTGCAGTCCGGTGTTGTGCTGGAAGAAATAGCGGCCTCCATACTGGCTGGGGACGGTGAAGCGCTCGTAGTTCCAGAGTTTGGTGAGGCGGTCGCGAATGGCCTGGCGGTAAGGGATCTGCTCGAGGTAGCCGAACGTCAGTTTGTTTTCGGCTTCGACCCAGGCATGTGTTTCGGCGGAGTCGGTGTCTTCGAGCCAGCGGTAGGGGTCGGCGACCTTGGTGCCGTGGTAGTCGTCGACCTGATCACCGCGCTTTGCCTGCGGATACACCAGCGGCGAGGAAGATGTTTGCGCAACGGCAAGCGCGATCAGCATTGAGAGTAGGCAGAACAGGATTGTAGCGTAGCGAACGAGATGCATGAGGGCCTCTGGGGAACGAGTCGGTGGAGCGATCTATTGTGCCTGTCACTGTGGTAGGACGCAAGAGTAGCCATAATGGTAGCAATGGTAGTGCCCTTGTCAGGGGAGCGTGCGGCGGGCTTGCTTGCTGGCAGCAGGTTTGTAGTCCGCCGGATAAAGCACGACGCAGCGGTTGAAACCTTCACCGTCGCTTTCCGTGCGGAGGTCGGTTTGGTCGCGCAACGCTAGGTGGACGATGCGGCGTTCGCGCGACGACATCGGAGCAAAATGGAACGGCGTGCCCGTCTGGCGAACTTTCTCGGCGGCAACCGAGGCGGCCATGCGCAGCTCCTGCAGGCGGATGGAGCGCTGGTTCTTGCAGTCGAAGGAAATTTTTTCGTGCTCCGAAGATGGCAGGTGCAGAATTTCGAAAGCTAGAAGTTCGAGGGCGCGCAGCAATTCGGCTCCGCGGTCGAGCAGCAGCGCGGAATCGGGACCCGAGAAGTCGACAAAGATTTCGGGCTTCTCCCAGTCGGTGGGCGCGGGCGGATCGACCACGATGCGGTATTTGAGGTGAAGTCCGCCGTTGGTGACGACGGATTGCAGGAATTCGTTGATGCGGTTGGCGGCGACGAGTTTGTCCATAGGGGCAGCTCTTAGCTGTTAGCTCTTAGCCTTTAGCTTGAAATCTAAAATCTCTCACCACAGAGGGCGCGGAGGTTCACGGGGTAAACCTTCCGTTTGTAAGGCAAAATCTTATCGCAAATACCTGGCCTTCAGCGCTTCAAGCTAATTGCTAACGGCTAATTGCTAAGAGCTCTCTCACTTATCTTTCTTCCTAGCGCGCTTCTCCAGCATCTCGCGCATCTCGCGGCCCAGCTTCGTTCGGTTCATGATGGCTTGCTGCGCGATTGAAATCAAATTGGTTTCCGCGTAGTACAGATTCAATCCTGCCTGCAAATTGAAGAAGATGAAGCCCATAAAGAGAGGCATCATCCACGTCAACATTTTCTGTTGGGCCGGGTCCATGCCGGCCTGCGGAGTCATGCGCTGCATGGCGAACATGCTGACGACCATCAGAATGGGCAACAGGTTCCAGGGATCTTTGGCGGAAAGATCGCTGATCCAGAGCCAATGCGCATGGCGGAGCTCGATTGCCACGCCCAGCATGCGGTAATAAGCAATCAGGAACGGAAACTGAATCAGCAGCGGCAAACATCCGCCGGCAGGATTGACGCCTTCTTTCTTGTAGAGGCCACTGATCTCTTCGTTCATCGCCGCCTTGCGCGGATCGCGCAGGCTGTATTTCTTGTATTTCTCCTGGATCGCCTTGATCTGCGGCGCGATCCGCTGCATCTTCAGCATCGACTTCATCTGCGTGATCCGCAGCGGGAGCAGCAGGATGCTGATGATGAGCGTCTGCAGGACGATGGCCCATCCCCAGTTGGGAACAATGTGGTTGTAGGTCCACTTCAGCCAGAGGAACAGTGGACGAGCCAGGATGCCCCACCATCCGAAGTCGACCGTGCCGCGTAGATCGGCATTGTCGTTACGGATGGCGGGAACGTGAACGGCGTCGAGCACCGCCAGTTGCTTGGGGCCAACAAATATTCGTTCCGTAGTTGCGCCGCGCACGTTGCCAACCGCTGCGCCCAACACGTCAACTTTCGTTGTCTCCGTTGCGCCGGGCTTCTGCGGAACCTCCATGGGCTTGTTCAGCGTGACCATGGCGGCTGCGGCGGGATCGTTGGGAATAAAGATGGCAGCAAAGTATTGATCGCCGGTTCCTCCCCACTCGAATGGGCCGTTCATGGTATTGCCATCTCTTATGCTTTTGACAGGCTGACGCAGCACATAATTCGGGAAAACCAATGCGGTGCGGTCGGTGGAGGCATCGCTGTGGTAGTCGATGCGAGCGGCCGCATAGGAGGCGGGTGCGACCTCGTCGCCGAAGCCGGAGGGCCATGCGGGCGCAGCGAAAATCTGAGCGCCTTTGTAGGTCACCGATGTTTCGACGTTCAGCACATAAGTGTGATCGAAGCGGAAAGTCTTGCGGACAACCAGATCCTGATCGGCGTATTCGTAGGTGATAGTGGCAGGAGCCTTGAGGGTTTGTCCGGCAAGTTCGCCTTTAGCCGAAGTCACCGTGATTTTTGCAACTTCCTCATCGTTAGCCGGCGCGATCTCGCTTGGAACGTATAACGCGGAATTCAGGCGGTTGCGCACTGCCTCCTCGTAGGTCCAAAGCGAGAGAGGATATCCGAATTTCTGCGCCGCGGCAGGATTGACCAAATCGAGCAAGCCGTTCTGGGCATCGTTGTCGAACTTTTTCAGGATCCAGGATTTCACCTGCGCACCGCGGTTGGTGAAGGTGATGCGGTAGAGATCGTTCTCGATGACGATTTCAGTTTCGCTCGAGGCCTGCTTGCTCACAGGGTTAGGCGTAACCGCAGCGGGGGGCGGCGTTGCAGGCGCGGAAGAGGCGGTCCGGGCTGGGGCCGCTGGGGCGGGCTGATTCTGAGTCGGAGTCGCGGGCGGCTGCGGTGCGTACTTCTTCAGAAACGCCTGAAAGGCGATGAAGCCGAGAAACGTTAATACGAGGACGAGGAGGAGGCGGCGCTCGGCGCCGGGCTCTTGTTGAGGATTTTTGAATTCGGCCAAAGTTTGCTTAAGAACCTCGGGGCCAAAGCCCGATCCAAATCTCTTGTCAGAATGCAGTCCCGAAAACCTGCTCAGAGCTGTGAGCGGCGCTCCCACAGAACCAGCGCCCAACGCTTGGTCACAGTTTCGCGCCGCTGGTTTGCTTCACCACCGGGTCGTAACCCGCGCGGGCAAAGGGATGGCAGCGGAGGATGCGGGTGAACGCCATCCAACCCCCGCGCAGAGCGCCGTAACGCTCGACGGCCTCCATGGCATATTCCGAGCAAGTCGGCACGAAGCGGCAAGCCGGCGGCAGCACGGGTGAGATGGCCCACTTG
>Ga0307479_10006322_pt1 | contig 10868 bp, 9 predicted proteins | sample atmos_gasesECM4C_FD_203743 | JGI IMG/M metagenome (GOLD analysis project Ga0307479, IMG submission 203743) | Hardwood forest soil microbial communities from Morgan-Monroe State Forest, Indiana, United States - atmos_gasesECM4C_515 | ecosystem: Environmental > Terrestrial > Soil > Temperate...
CCGTGCAGTCTGCTCGGCAGGCGTTTCGTGTTTAAGCTTTTCGAGATCTTCGTCGCTTTTCTTCCGTTCCTTGGCCGATGGAAGCTGCCCATTGTGTTCCATGAGCTGCTCGAACCGCGCGCCGTTGACAAGAATCATTCTGGTGACGTCGACATTTTCCGATTTCACGTGCCCCAGCGAGTCCAGGCGTCGATCTTCATCACGCTCCATGTACGTGTAATGGTCACGCGCCTGCCAGCTGCGCTCAGTGGCCGCGATCGACAGGCCCACGATCTGGCTGGCGTCCAGGATGCTTGCATGATTCTGAGGTTTGTCCGGTGAACTCCCGGCACTTTGAGCGAAGAGCGCGGCGGAGGCCGCGAGCATGACCAAGAAGACTTCCACTGGCGATTTTGCCCGGATTTCCATTTTTTACCCAAGGGAGCACAAAGGCCCCGGCGAATCAGGATCCTTGAATAGACTAGCGCATCGAGTAGTTGAGCGTCTGTGCGAAACGAGACACTCTGTTGTGTTCATCAGGGACTATCCGATGTGTTGCACCTCGTTTTAGATATCGTTTGCGGCCTTTCTCCGACTCACTCAGGCTCCTCTAGTCCGTCCGAAGCACTGCCAGTGAATCAATGTTTACGGCACGGCGAGTCGGCACAATGACGACTGTGAAGGACACGCCGCTGAACAATAATGTCAGCAGGCCGACGTCGCCGGGTCCGATGCGCTAACACCAACAGCGAGCCCGCTAACGAGAGCGGTCAGAAGGCAGGTTGTGACTGCCGTGCTGATCCCCCGCCAGTCGACGGCGTTGTAGAAATTCGCCCCAAGGAAATCCTACGGTCATGGGAGAGCCGCGGGGGGTTGGACGATGACACTTGTTCCAGGTCGTAGGCAATTGATTTGTGCACTGCGGGATCCCTACGCAGGTGCTTGTGACACTCGGAGTTCCCTGTCCAGGGAAACTGTCAAATTCTCGGCTGTGCGACACAGGCTGAGAAATGCCTGGGTGTGCGCTGTGAGGAGTGGGTCGGTCTCCTTCGAGCTATATATCTCGATTATCCGCTCCAATCGATCGAGCGAACTCTGGGTGATATTTTCGACCGAGGCGGATTTCGACTCCATGCGATTCGTGATCTCGTCAAACTTTCCCGCCAAGTCGTAGTCGAATTCCTGCTGCGCTGCCTGAATGGCCTCTGGCAATTCGAAGCCGGGAAGTTGGGCACGGTACTTCCACAACGCGATTCGCGTCAGGAACAGAATGCGGACTTGTGGTTGCCATCGCACGATACGGTCGCGCCACAGGAGACCCTGCTCTCGCGAAGGACCGAACTCGAATAGCACGCCGTCCGCAAGTGCCCGCGTTTGCTCAAGATTCTTGTTGATAGCCTCACGAATAGAATAGCTGCGGTCGGTCGCGACTCTTAACTCTCTTGAAAGTGGCTCCCTGGCAAATTGGGCCAGCAACCTTAGCGTCGCAGTGAATGTTTTCCGCATTTGACCCACGGCCGGAGCGCTCCAGAGCTGGTCAAATATGAGCCACATCATAAAAAGCCCGAGCAAGACCCCGGCCATGCGATCTCTGGCCGGCGCAAGCGCCGTTTGAATTCTGAATTCCTGCAGGTTAATGATGCAAAAGACAAGGGCGACCTGAAGCCCGACATAAGAGAGCCTTGGGCCAGCGGTTGCGACCCAGGCAGCTGCAACCATGATGGCGCTGAAAAGAACGGTAAAGCCACCGACTGAATCGAGTTCTGGCAGAACCAATATCTGGATTCCGATACCTAATGCGCCGCCTGCGACGGCCGCCGTGATGCGCAAGAATTGCTTCTGATGAGAGGAACCGACAGTACTCAAAGCGGTCAGGAAACATGTCGTGACTGCAGTGCTGATCCCCGGCCAGTCGACGGCATTGTAGATGATGTAACACAGACTCGCCGCCAAGCAGCCTTTCAACGCGAATTTGATGTGCTCGGGGTCGGACCATGCATCCCGAACAAAAAGAGTGAACGGAGGATCACCACTGCCGGGATTCGTCGACGCATTCGTGCTCAGGGGTTGAGAGCTCGCAAAGACCTCCGGTATCAAGCAGACCGTTCTTTCCATTTCGCTCAACAGGGGAGACGCCGGTAAAACATTGGTCGCGAAGTGAATGGGATGCGGAATCCTTCCCTTCAACAAGTCGGCTCGAATGCCGGAAACGCTTTGGACCAAGTCCCGGATTCGTCTCCGATCTTGCTCAGAATTGCAGGTCACGAGATGTGTTAGGTTGGCCGCAACGTCTACAAGCCTTCCGATCAGGACCACAACTGCACCCATTTGCTCCGCATAGTGCGGAGAGTAGCCAGACCGTTGTAGAATTCGCCGCAGGTTCGATGTGCCCAGCATAGCAAGATGTGTGATCCGCTTTTCGGTTTCTTTATTCGCTGACTCGCCTTTGGAGTAGTGGTCCAGCAGATCTTCCACAGCGGCCAAGCGCTCTGCGAGTGGAGAGGTAATCTGGTCACCGGAACTCAACCCAGCAAAGGCAAGCTCAACCCCTACACTGACCAAGCTCGCCAGGGTAATCGCTCCGACCGCCCACAACATTTCTTCCAGCTTTGCCTCGGCCGGGATGCGCATGTCCCACAGTGGGATCGTGATGACGATCAACCATCCGAAGCGTACCGCGGCCGTATAGTTCGTCATGGTGTTTAGGGCATAAAACATGATGAACAACGTCGCGACGATCCAGAGCAACCGAAACATCGGATGGTTCACAAACAACATTGCCCCGACGAGGATGTAGAACGCCGCGCAAACAAATACAAGAACTTCCGTCATGGCGGATTTGACGGTCTTTCGTGGACTTTCGCGCGAGATTAGAAATGTGTAGATGGCCGCATAAGCTCCGAAGGGAATGCGAAACGTCATGGTGAGGATCATTACGATGGTGGCGGCAATGACGATCCGGGCAACCAGCCGAGCCCTGCCAGGGTAGGACGCTAGTTCTTCTTTGAGAAATTGCCAAAACCATATCAAGGGAGAGGGCACGTTGGAAATCCTCTGCGCAGCGGTGGCCATCGTCAATTTCCTCGAATGGTCACTACAGCTGATTCGCCAACTCGAAACAAATCGTCGGGGGGATTCTGCACGCGGACACGAACGGGGTATCTTGATGCCAGGTGCACCCAATTTAGCGTTCGCTGCACATCGGGGAGGCCGGGCTGCAAAGTGCCGATGATGTCGGGATCTGGAGTCACACCAAAACCTACGCTGTCCACGACACCGGCGAAGCGCACATTCGGTTTTGACATGACGTAGACATCCGCCCGCATTCCAGGAACGATGTGTTGGAGTTCGCCTTCCCGGAAGTTACCGATGGCCCACCATATCCGCGCATCGATGAGCGTGAACACCTGCTGGCCAACGTGAGCGTAAGCTCCTTCGGAGATAGTCAGATTTGTTACGCGAGCGTCGAAAGGTGCGTACACGCGGCAGTTATTGAGATTGTAGCGGGCGTTCTTGACGGCGGCCTCCCGCGCGCCGCGCTGGTTCACCAAAGGGTCCAAAGTGGTAACGGCATGCTGGGCTTGCTGGTGTTGAGCCTTGCTCTCGTCGAGACCGGCGCCGGATCGTTCGTACTGCGCCAAGGTTGACTGCAGGGCTGCCTGAGCAAGCCGCAGGCGTGACTCTGACTGCTTTAGAGCTTCCGACTGGGCAATTTCCGAGGTCTTCGCGCGATCCACCTGATCGACCGTGACAAACTGTTTTGCGAGGAGGGGCTCGAGACGGTGCAAGTTGTTGCTCGCGTACATCCACTCGGCCTTAGCCCGCTCCACACCCTGCTCAGCATTGGCCACGTCGGCTCGGGCCTGATCGACAGCTGCGGCCCATCGTGTGACGTCAGCCTGCGCGCCGTGGATGTTCGCTTGTGCGACCGAGACGGCGCTTACTAATGCATTGATTCTTCGTCGCTCGTCAGCGATTTGCCCTTCGAGAGATGCCTGGTCAGAAATGGCCTTCTCCAAGGCGTATTCGTAGGGACGTTCATCTATCTCATACAAGAGTTCCCCTTGCTTCACGAGCTGATTGTCCCGCACATTTAGACGAACGATTGGCCCTTCAACTTGTGGAGCGATTCCGATGAAGTTCGCAAATACCTCCGCGTCATCGGTTCGTGGATCGTGATGTGTGTGGTAGAGCACCACGAGCCCCAGGACGCCTGCGCCGACTGCGATTCCGACGCTGGTCTTGCGGCTAAGCACCCTTTGCAACCCCGTATTCGTGTCAAAGTCCATGCGTCTTTCCTTGTTAGTAAAAGAACATCAGCCACAGTGCAAATGTGAGAAGCGCAGCGAGACTCGGATACGTGAGAATCGGCAGATCAAACTTCACTTGGAATCGCGTGAGTACCAATCGGGTGAGAGCGGTCAGTAGGCTTGCCGCTGCGAAACAGACCAGCCAGGCAGGGAAAAACGAGCCCAAGATATCGACCGACGGAGTCCGGGAGCAGCCCGCGAGCGGCAACGCGACAAGATAGAGCAGCAACCTATCCTTCGCAGACGATCTGTTTCCCCTCGCGATCATAGTCAAGGCTTCGTCGCATTCTGTTGAATTGAATCCCCCGTTCGGAATGCCAGGTCCGCAAGAGCGGTAAGGATCTGCGTCCGCGCGAGCACATCGGCCGAGCGGGCTTGGGCGAGGGTGCGTTGTGCGGCGGTGACATCCAAGAGGTTGCGCAGACCGTAGTTGTACGATTCCAGAGCCGCGGCGTAGGACTGGCTGGCGGCTTCCAGGAGCGCGATGGCGGCCTTGTGCTGGCGAAAAGCGGTGTTCAAATTGGAGTAAGCTGTCCAAACCTGGTCGGCGATTTGGTCGTGCGCAACGTTAACCTGTGCTTCTGCCTGGTGGACGTTAGCCACCGCCTCCGTCAGCTTGTTTTTTCGTGCGCCACCATCAAATATCGTCCATCTCAAATTAAAACTCAGTCCACCGGCCAAATCCGAGGTGTGCGTCCAGGGAAACTGTTGTTGTAATCCATACAACGATTGCACATTCGGACTGACATTGAGAGTCAGGGCGGGATAGTACGCCGCGCGCGCTTCCTTGACTCTTGCGTTTGCAGATCTTATTTCGGCTGCTTGTTGCAAAAGATCCGGGCGTTGTTCGAGTGCCCGATTGATCGCCTGGTCGACGGTATCGCCAATCGAATCGGGAGTCGGCACCTGTTCCGAGGGCTGGACGTGAATCAACGCGGTCGCGGAGGTGCCCACCGCGGTTGTCAAATCCCCTCGCGCAATCTCCTCGGCTCCCAGCACGGCTTGAAGATCATATTCCGCCTGAGCCGTGGCGCTCCGCGCTTCCAATACGTCCGGCAAAGTTGCCAGGCCATGCGCCAAGCGATCTTCCGCTGCCTCTTGCACAGCTTGCGCGTTGGACAGACTTGCTCGCACAGCATCTTCCTGCCCCATCCAATTCAACAATCGGTAGTAGGCTTGCTCTACCTGGTAGATGACTTTGCGATGTGTATCGTTGAATCCGAAATTAGCCGCCAGGACCTCCGCTTTCGCAGCATCAATTCGGCCAGATCGCGCCCCGAAGTCAAAGACGGTGTAGTTGAGAGCTAGGCTTATCTGAAAGTATTGAGTAGTCTGGCGGAAGAAGCTGGTTACAAAGAAGATCTCTGCGCGGTTCGTCCGGGAAAGTGCAATGGCCGCCAGCGTCGGATACAACTCACTGCGTGCGACGCCAAATGCCGCCGCCTGGGCGCGGGCACGTTCCCATGCAACACGAGTTTCCGGGTTGTGCCGCTCAGCCAAATCGATCAGCTCCGTCAATGAATAAGTCTGGGTTGAATCAATCTCGAACCTGCCATCACGCAGCTTCCTCGCGGCATCTTCCATCGGTGCTTCCTGCGCCGAGTGCCAGGGACGATCCGCCGACGCGGGCGCGCTCTGGCCCAAAGCACGACTAGGACCGAGCAGAAGCAAGAACAGAATTGCCGTACAGGTTGTAGCGTTCACTCCGTTAAGTCTTTCGCCAGCGACAGGAAAGCCGCTGCTCTTGGGGAGCCACGTTTGGTTCTCCTACAAGAAAAACAAATTCAAAGAGCGGGCTCCTTGAGCGCCGTGCACCAACGTCGCTTCCACGTCAGCGGTTGCCGACGGCCCCATCATGAAACATCCAAATGCGGTTTCATTGAGTCGCACACGATGATAAGCCGCGTGCATATCTGGAACGATTTGTTTAGGGTCCAGCAGAACAATCAGATGTTGCGACAGAAAGCCAAGGGCGTCGACGACAAGATCTTCTTGTGTAAGCCAAATGGCGCCACTTTCCGCTACGCCAAACTGCGCGCGGACGACTCCAACATCAACATCCGCGAGCTCATGAGGATCACGAACCTTCTCCGCGTGGCGCGTGCCGGCGATTTCGGGCACAGCGGAGCAAATCACCTTTGCATCCGGATGCAGCAGCTTTAGTTTGGATTCGGCCTCCGCCACGCTTCCCACATCGTGAGCAACTCCTCCAGCTTCCTTCAGACGTTGCTCGAACATTGCCTTGAGATCTCCGGCCGGGCGTTGAAAAGTTCGAATCCCCGGATGTTCCACCGGTACCTTTGGGAGGTTTAAGCGGATCGCATTCAGAATTGTTTCACGATTACTGTGTGACGTTTCCATGTTTGCTCCGATTCGCGAGATACCACTCGCGGAAGGATTTTTTCGCCGGCTGGGAAAGCTCCCGGTCACGAACCCAAGGATTGAGAGTGCGGTTGTATAGGAGAAAGTGAGGCGCGTAAGACATGGCCGGCTCAGCTGCTTTTTCAACAACGTGGTATTCCGCGGGGTGAGCGAAAACATGCCCGGCGACCGCGAAGGATAGTTTTTTTGCCAAGGGCAGATAGCCTTTCCCGGCCATCACCCTGCGCCATTTCAGAATTTGGTCACTGATGTCGATTTTCACCGGGCACACTTCCGAGCACGAACCGCAAAGGCTGGAGTGGAACGGCAGTTCGCTGTACTTCAACTCGTCGAATGTCGGATCGAGAATTACGCCGATAGGACCCGAATAAGTGGCACCGTAAGCCAACCCGCCGCTGCGACGATACACAGGGCAGGTGTTCATGCATGCGCCACACCGGATGCATTTCAGCGAATGCCAGAACTCGGGCATGCCAAGTCGGCGGCTGCGCCCGTTGTCAACCAGCACGATATGTAATTCGCCGCCTTTCCTGGGGCCGGTAAAATGCGACGAATATTGGGTGAGCGGGGCTCCTTCCGCGCTTCGGGCAAGCAGCCGCAGAAAGACGCCCATGTCTTCGACGCGCGGAATCATCTTCTCAATGCCGATGGTGGCGATATGAAGCGGCGGCACCGCAGCTCCGATGTCAGCATTCCCTTCGTTGGTGCAGACCATGAAGGTCCCGGTTTCTGCAATCGCGAAATTGCCGCCTGTCATGCCTGCGCCGGCTGCTAGAAATCTAGGACGCGCGTTGGTTCGCATCTGTTCAGTCAGAAAGTGTGGGTCGTCGTTATTCGGATCAGTACCAATGGTGCGGGCGAACAGCTGGGCCACGTCCCGTCGCGTCTTGTGAATGGAGGGGAACACAATGTGGCTAGGCGGCTGGCCATCCAGTTGTTGGATTCGTTCGCCCAAATCCGATTCGATGACCTTCATTCCTCGTTGTTGGAGGAAGGGCGTCATCTGACATTCTTCCTGAAGCATGGATTTGCTTTTGATCAGTTCCTTCACGCCGTGATCGTTCAGGATGGAATAAACGATTTGATTGTGGTCGCTGGCATCGAGTGCCCAGTGGACGTGTGCGCCGCGCTTTGTGGAGTTGGCCTCGAATTCTTCCAGGTAGTGATCGAGATGGGTGAGCGTATGTTCTTTGATCCGCGATGCGATTTCGCGCAGTTCCTCCCATTCCGGGATGGCCGCTGCTTCGGCGTGCCGTCGCTGCATCGTCGCCCACAAAAAGCGGTCGTGCATTGGCTCGTGAATTTGATCTTGAAGGATAAAGAGTTCCGCTGCCGCCGCGGGATCAACTTGTTTTGCTGTGCGCACCACAAAATTCTCCTTCTCTCAGTAAGGCCCGCCGTTCAAAACCTGCGCTACATGGATGTATTTCAAATCCAAGCCGGTGCGCTGGGCGATGCCCTGTTGGTGCATCAGGCAGGACATATCAGGCGACACCACGTATTCGGCCCCGTGGCGGATATGGTCGTGTGCTTTTTCAATGCCCATGCGGGCTGAGACTGCTTCGTCGGTTACGCAGAAGGTTCCCCCGAACCCGCAACAATCATCCGGGCGATCGACCGGAACAACGACGATCCCCTTCACTTTGGAAAGCAGGTTTGCCGTCTTGTCAAACGGGACTCCTACGATCTCGGAGGGTTTCGCAATACCGAGGCCCCGAATGGAGCTGCAGCTATTGTGGATGGCGACCGCATGGTGAAATTCTGCCCAGGGAAAAGACCCAACTTTTAGAATATCGTGGAGGAATTCCACCAACTCATAGGTGTGCTGACGAACGTGCTTGACCTCCTCCGTTTGTTCGAGGCCATCGAAGTGACAGCGGACCTGTTTTACGCAGCTTCCGGCAGGTCCGACAATGCAGTCAAATTCCTTGAAGTTTTCGACGAACAGATGTTCGGCAGGTTGGGCATTCTTTTCATCCCCGCTGTTGGACATGGGCTGCCCGCAACAGGTTTGGTTGAGCGGGTAACCAACATTAAGTCCGAATCTCTCCAGAAGCTGAAGCGTGGCGATCCCAACCTCCGGATAGATGAGATCGATGTAGCAAGGTATGAACAGTCCGATTCTCATATTCTCCGGGAGCGTCATTCGAAGCGTAGTTTCGGTTTTCGCGATCATCTAAGTTCTCCTTTCTCAGCTCCAGAAACGATTGGGTGCCTCTCACAGCCTTGCTCCAGAGCTCAACTGGCAGGACGCGCTTGCGAGATAGCCATTAAATTGCGACCGATGATTGCAAGCAAAACCAACGCAGCCCCTAATATCCCGAGTTCCTTAAAATGAAACGCCGCAGCCGCTCCCATTACCGCCCCGAGAATAAAGACAGCCCATACTCCACAGAGAAACCCGAATTTTGGGTCGAGTGCAGTTGAGGGGCCAGAAGTGCTACGAAAAGCCCATTCTTCGGCCTTGGTAGCGATCAACCCTGTAATCATTCCTGTGAGATAAGTCGTATGCACACTGATACCGCCAGTGCGCCGAAACGCTCCATTTTGCAAGCCCAACGCTAGAGACAAGAAGACCACAAAGATTTCAACCGCTGCGGGTGCGTGAGATGCCAACGCCAAGTAACCGGCTACAATCAGAATCACCTCCATTAACATGACGGTGGCGAGCGTTGGCCAGGATGGCCACACGGCCGACAGCCGGGCGAGCAGCGCACTAAGTGGGATCCCAGACAAAAAACAGACAACCGCCGAAAAATGTGCGAAGGTCCCTCGCCAATCTCGAGCGACCGCGGTGATTGCGGCCAGCACCAAACTGCCGGTTATGTGCCCAGTGAACGTTTTAGCGAGAACAAATCCGGCCGCGTCACCATACCCCCCAATGAGGGCAAACCCAAAGGTAAGCCACTTGTCCGGCGGATGGATTTCGGAGCTCATCGAATCTCCCGCGGCCCTCGCGCGGCGTTACTACACGGTTGTTCTTGCCCAAGGCGTGTCAAGTCTCGTCCGGCTATAGTAAGTTTCATCATCGAATGTCCGCCCCGCGCGTTTGTCGTAGGTCCGAGGGCGACTGACTCGGGATGCGCCTAGTCAAAGCCATGCCGACATAGGCGCCTGCAATGCCGACGCCAATTCCAACTCCTGTGTCGATCAAACGCAGGATGGGTTGCTTCCAGGCGTGCTCGGGGCTGATGCCTGCGACGACCATGACGACGGCAGTTGTAATGGATGCCGTAATGATGTCTTCCGATCGTCCAATCAAGTCCAGAAAAACGGCTCCGATGGCAATCAGCAGGACCAAGCCCCAGAGTCGAAACGGAAAAATCAGAAAGTAAACGAGACAGAGCGCGAAGCTAAACAGCGTTGCCGAGGTCCTTGAAAGCGCTGCGCGTACGCTTTCGTCGTAGCTGTAGCGGAAGACAAAGATGGTTGCGACGACCGCCCACATCCCTCCAAGGAGTTCGTCGTCTCGGGGCGCAAACCGCGACAGAGAGAGAATATCGGTGATGATCTTGTAGCTAAGGAAGCAACAAACGGCCAGCGCAACGCCGTGACTGACGGACTTCCCAGTGCGCGAGAGCTCGCGCACTGTTGTCTTGCTGTTCTGTTCTGTCGTTGGCGTCACAATGTTGCTCCTAATTCCTGGCACTTGCTGCTCGGATACCAAAGTGGTTGAGTTCCTCAGGGCGTGAGCCGTTCCATGACGGCGAGGGCACAGCCCACGCCCTGCGATCGATGATTCTTACAGGCTGCTTTACGCCGCCTTCGTAGCTCCGACAGCTCCCGACGAATATTCGGGCTTGTAGATGTGCTTGCGAATAAACGCCAGCATGTCGGTTGGGCGCTCGACCCTTGCCAGACCGCTGTCGAAGACGAGTTTGGCGACCCGCGCTGCGGTCTGAGTTTCGACTTCGAGGATGTTCGACTGCGGCGGATACAGCATGCCGAGCTTCAACTGGTCGGGGGTAACCTGATCCGCCACGGCATGGGCCGCTTCGATGAACATTTCGTCGGTCACTCTCCGGGCGTTCGTGGCGTAAATGGCCATGCCCACAGCGGGGAAGATATAGAGGTTGTTGGCTTGGGAAGGCAAAAAAGTTTGGTCGCCGATGTGGACTGGGGGAAACTGCACTCCGCCCGCGTAAACGACCTTGCCTTTCGACCAGGTATACGCGTCTTCCGGCAAACACTCATGCT
>Ga0307479_10006323_pt1 | contig 10866 bp, 2 predicted proteins | sample atmos_gasesECM4C_FD_203743 | JGI IMG/M metagenome (GOLD analysis project Ga0307479, IMG submission 203743) | Hardwood forest soil microbial communities from Morgan-Monroe State Forest, Indiana, United States - atmos_gasesECM4C_515 | ecosystem: Environmental > Terrestrial > Soil > Temperate...
TCGCGGGCACCGCATCGAGCCGGGTGAGGTCGAGGCCGCGCTCACCGGCCTCCCTGGGGTGAGCCAGGCAGTGGTCATCGTCACCGGCGAGGCGAAGCCACAGCTGACCGGCTACGTGGTGCCCGAGGCGGGCCGCGTGCTCACCGAGGAAGGACTGAACGCCGAGCTGGCCCGGCAGCTGCCGGCGTACCTGATGCCGGAGGCGGTCGTGCTGCTCGGCCAGCTGCCGATGACCCGGTCAGGCAAGCTCGACACCGCCGCGTTGCCCAGACCGCGGGCGGGCGCGGACGACGGCCCCGGTTTCGCCGGCCCGGCCACCGCGCATGAGGTCCTGCTCGCCGACGTGTGGCGGTCGGTGCTGGGCGCCGAGCGGATCAGCGTCGATTCCCCGTTCTTCGCGGCGGGCGGCGACTCGATCACCGCCATCGAGGTGGTGGCACGGGCCAGGGCACGCGGGTTCCCGCTGTCTGTCCGTGACCTGTTCGAGCAGCAGACCATCCGCCGGCTCGCCGCCGTGGCGGCCGCCGGCCCGGCCGAGCCACTGGCTGTGCGCGCGGCCCGGACCGGCCTCGGTGCCGCGCTCGCACCGGTCACGGTCCGGCTGGGCGTCGCTGACCGCGGCGCGGCATCCGCCGCGCTGACCGCGGCGACCGCGGGTGCCGGCGGCATCGAGGCACGCTGGGATGACGGCACCGTGACGCTGACCGCGGATCCCGTCCTGGCCAGCGACCGCGACCTGGCCAGGCTCGCCACGCTGCTCGCCGCCGGGGACCGCCCGCCGGGCCCGGTCGCCGGGCCCCACCCACCGGGTGCGGTGCGGCTGACGCTGAGCGATCAGGTGGCGGCGGCGCTCCGCGAGTTCCCGGCCCCGGACGCCGCGATCCACGACGCCTACGGCACTGCGCCGGCCGACCTGGCCGCGGCGGCCGTCCTTGACGCGGTCGCCCGGTGCGGAACCGGCACGGATGCGACGGTCCCGTCCATCGTGCTGGCGGACTGCGCGGACCATGACAGTCCGGCGCCCGCGCGGCACACCCTGCCCGGCGCGTTGCGGCTGCACCACCCCGGGCCCGACGGCTGGGCGGATCCCGGTGAGCTGCTGCGCGCCGCCAGGGCCGCCGTCCGTGCCGCCACGGACGCCGCGGGCGACTGGGTGGCGGCCGCGCTGTCCGGGCAAGCCGAGGTGCCGGGCACCGTCCTGCGGCTGCTACCGCTGCCGCCCGGCGCGGAGCTCAGCCGGGCCGGCTGGATCGCCGGGAGCACCGCCAGGACCACGGTCATCCTCGCTGGGCGGGACCTGCTGGTGCTCCCAGGAGGCGACAACGGTGAGCGGCTCGCCGAAGGCGTGCGCTCTCGGCTGGAGTCGCTGGCCGCCCACTGCGCGGCCAGCCGGCCGGTGTATCACGCCGACGACTTCCCCGACGCGGGACTGGACGAGGAGGCGCTCGTCCGCCTGCTCGGGCAGATCGGCGGTGAGTAGATGACCGTCACCCTGGCCGGTCCGGCCGCGCTGCGGGACGAGGTGCGGACGGTGCTGCACAGCCCGGCAGCCGGACCGGCGTGGCGGGCGCTCGCTGAACGGGGGCCGTGGAACGAGAACGATCCGCGCCCCATGTACCGGCTGCTCGGCGCGCACCGGCTGCTCGCCCCGGCCTGGCCGCGGGCCTTCGGCGGCCGCGGCCTCTCGCTGCCCGACGCGGCGGTGGTGGTGCGGGAGATGATCGCGGCCGGCGTGCCCGACACGCTGCATACCCTGTCGGTGCAGATCTGCGGCTCGTTCCTGCTCCGGGCCGGCTCCCCGGCGCAGCGCGGCGCGCTGCTCCCGGCGCTGGCGGCGGGGCAGCGGTACTGCACGGTGCTGTATACCGAGCCGGGCGCCGGGTCCGACCTGGCTGCCCTGACGACCGAGGCCGTCCAGGCCGGCGACGGCCGCTGGTCGGTCACCGGCCACAAGCTGTTCAGCGTCCGTACCTGCCTCGCCGACACGGGGCTGGTCGCCGCCAGGACCGCGCCCGCGGCGGCGCCCTACCGCGGGATCTCGTTGTTCCTGGTGCCGCTGAACGCACCGGGTGTCACGGTCAGCCGGCTCGGATCGCTAGCCGACGAGGCGTTCGCCGACATCCGGCTGGAGAACGTGCTCGTCGGCTCCGGCGCCATGGTCGGCCCCGCCGGGGAGGCCTGGCCGCTGATCACCGAGGCGCTCGCCCTCGAGCGCACCGGGGTCGACCACGCGGCCAAGGCGGCCGCGTGGCTGTCCGCCGCGCTCGCCGCGGCGGGCGACCAGGACGGGCAACTGGCGCAGGCCGGGCGGCTGAGCACCCGCACCCGCGCCGCCGAGGCGCTCGCCGTGCGCTGCGTCGCGGACCTCGACCAGGGCGAGGTGTCCCCGGTGCTCGCCGCGGCGACCAAGCTCTGGTGCAGTGAGACAGCGCGCGACGTCGCGGGCTGGGCCGCCGCCGCGCTCGGTGACGCAGGGCTCTGGCGGGCCGGCGACGCGGGCGCCGTGGCCGGCGGCCGGCTGGAGGCCGCGTACCGGGAGGCACCGGGCCTGGTCATCTCGGCGGGGACGTCGGAGATGATGCGTGAGCTCGTGGCAGGCGGCGGACTGACCGCCGCGCTGACCGCCGCCAGGCAGGACGGCGACCCGAGCGATGCCGTGCTGCCCGCGCTGCGCGCTGCGGTCCGCGCCGCGGCGTGGGCGGGCACCCCCGACGCGACCTCGTGGGCCGACCTCGCCGAGCTCGGCTTGTTCCGGCTCGTCGTGCCCCAGGCGGCGGGCGGCCTGAGCCTCGGCCACGCGGCCCTGGCGGCGGCCTGCGGCGAGCTCGGCGCGTGCGGCTACGACGGCGGCGTGCTGGACACGCTGACCGTCGCCGCCGCGCTCGGCGGGACCCCGTCCGACCAGGCACACCGCCTGCCATCCCTGCTCGACGGCGCGTCGAAGGGCGCGGTCGTGGATGCCGGCCGGCCGGACCGGCCGGTCACCGATCCCGGGCCGGACGGCGTGCTCCTCGTGCTACGCGGATGGCCGCCCGCCGCCGACGGCGACGCGCCTGCGCTGGACATCGTGCCGTCCGGAGCGCCCGGCGTCACCCGGCACACCCGGCTGGCCATGACCGATGGCCTCGCCACGGTGGCGCTGGGGGCCGACGTCATCCGCCATCCGCTCGGCTACCCGGCCGGCGAAGCGCGCGCGCTGCTGATGGGCGACTTGCTGCGCCGAGCCGCATGGCTGATCGGCGCGGGAACCGCCGCCTTGCGGGACACCGAGCAGCACGCCGGGTCGCGCCGCCAGTTCGGGCGGGCGCTGCTGGACAACCAGGTGATCGCGCACCGCCTCGCCAACCTCGCAGTGACCGGGCACGCGATGCGCACGCTGCTGGACGCCGAGACAGAGTACCTGGGCGGTGGCCCCGCCGTCGGCCTGCCGGCCTGCGCCGGGCTGCTCGCCGAGGCGGGCCGGTTCGCCAGGTCCGCCACGGACGCCGGCCTGCACCTGCGGGGCGCGGCCGGGATGGTGGCGGGCTCGGTGGCGGAGCGAGCCTGGCGGGCCGTCACCCTCGGCATCGCCGGCGGTCCCGCTCCATCCGTGCTCGACCGGCTCGCCGCTCGCGCACCCGGCCCTGACGAAGGGAGCGACCGTGACTGACGTGACGAGCCCGCCCGCGCCCCAGACCAGACGCCTGTGGAGCCGCCTCACCAGGGGATCCGAGCTGTGGCAGCACGCTGACTTCCTGCGGCTGTGGAGCGGGCAGGCAATCTCGCAGATCGGCTCGCAAGTCACGGTCGTCGCGCTGCCGCTGATCGCGGTCGAGCGGCTGCACGCGACCGCGTCCACGATGGGCGTCATCGGCGCCGTCGGACGGCTGCCGTTCGTGTTCTACCTGATCGCGGGCGTCTGGGTGGACCGGGTGCGGCGCAGGCGGGTGCTGCTCACCGCCGACCTCACCCGCGGTCTGCTGCTGCTGTGCATACCGCTCACCGCGGCCGTGCACGCGCTGTCTATCTGGTCCCTGTGCGTGATCTTGTTCGCGGTGATGCTGCTGTCGGTGTGGTTCGACACCGCGTACATGTCCTACCTGCCGAGCCTGGTAGACCGGCGGCTGCTCATGCAGGGCAACACGGTCATGGAGAGCACCCGCTCTGGTGCGCAGATCGTGGGCCCGAGCCTGGGCGGAATCCTGGTGCAGACGCTGTCCGCACCGGCTGCCGTGATCGCCGACGCCGCCTCATTCTTCGTCTCGGCCTTCTCGCTGCGGCAGATCAAGCGCCCGGACCCCAAGCCGGAGGCAGAGGCGACGGGGTTCCGCGGGATCACCGAGGCGATCAAGGTGGGCCTCAGGTTCGTGGTGAAGGACCCGGTGCTCGGACCGCTGGCCCTGGCCATCGGCATCAGCAACCTGGCCTGGGCCGCCGAACTCGCCCTCTACATCCTCTACCTGGCCAAAGGGCTCGGTCTGGCGGCCTGGATCATCGGCCTCACCCTGGCCATGGCCGGCCCGGGGGCGCTGGCTGGATCCGCGCTGGCCGGCAAGATCCAGCGCACGATCGGGGTCGGTCGCGCGATCTTCGGCGGCCTAGCCACGTTCGCCGTGGCCGCGCTGATCATCCCGCTGGCCCCCCGCCACCCGGCCGGGCTCGCCGTCGCCCTGCTGATGATCGCCGCGTTCGCGATGTCGGCCGGCGGTCAGATCTGCGTGGTGAACGTGATGACCACCCGGCAGATGATGACCCCGGATCATCTGCTCGGCCGGGTCAATGCCTCGTTCCGGCTCGTCGGCCTCGGCGTTTCACCGCTCGGCTCGCTGCTCGGCGGAGTATTCGGCGCCGCCTTCGGCCTGCGCACCGGACTGCTCATCGCGGTCCTCGGGATGTTCATCGCTCCGCTGATCGTGCTCCTGTCCCCGGTACGGCGGGTTACCACCCTGCCGTCCGGATCGCCGCCCGCATGACCCACCCGCAACCTGGAGTGACCCGCACATGGTCAGCGCGACGACTCGCGAGATCCTCGACATCTATCCGCTCACCCCGGCACAGCAGGGCATCTTGGCCGAGACCCTGGCCGGCGGCGACCCGCCCCGCTACCTGCAGCACCACGTGCTCGAGCTCACCGGCCTGACTGATCCGGACGCGCTGCGCGCCGCGCTCGGCGACCTGATCGCCCGGCACGACCCGCTCCGCACCGGGTTCGCCTGGGACCTCGCGGACCAGCCGCTCCAGGTGCTCCGCGGCACCGCCGCGCCCAGGCTCACGGTCGAGGACCTGCGAGGCGCCGGAGAGCGGGTGATCGCCGAGCGCGCGGCGCGGGTCCTCGACGAGGAACGCCAGACACCGTTCGACCTGCGGCGGCCGCCGCTGCTGCGGGTCAGGGCGCTGCGCACGCAGGGCACGACGTGGCGGGTCATCGCTACCCATCATCACCTCGTACTCGACGGCTGGAGCGTGCCGCTGCTGCTGACCGAGCTGGCCGGCCTGCTCGCCGCCCAGTGCGGTCAGTCGCGCCCGCCGCTGGCGCCGGTCCAGCCGTTCCGCGAATTCGTCAGCTGGCAACGGTCGGCCAGCGACCCGGCCGCGGACGAGGATTACCTCAGGGACCTGCTCGGCGACGTGACCGCGGCCACCCCGGCCGGCGCTGACCTGCCGCTGACAAGCGGCGTGGCCAGCGAGGCGGAGGCCGCCACCGTGTTCCGGCCGGTGGCCGGCGACGCGCACCCGGCCTGCACCGCGCGCGCCGCGGGCGTGCTCCCCGCCACGGTGGTGCACGCCGCGTGGGCGCTGCTGCTAGCCCGCTGGTCCGGCACCGAGGATGTGGTATTCGGGACGACGGTGTCCGGCCGGTCAGCGGACATCGGCGACGCCGGGCGGCGGATCGGCATGTTCCTGAACACGGCGGTCACCCGGATCACCGTGCCGGCCAGCGGGCAGGTGGGCCCGTGGCTGCACGCGGTCCAGCACCGCCTGCACCAGGTCCGGCTGCACGAGCACGCTCCGCTCGCGCTGGCGGCGCGGTGCGCCGCCCTGCCGCCAGGAGCGCCGCTGCTGTCCAGCGTGCTCGCGTTCCAGAACTACTGGCGGCCCGCGCACGGCGATATCGGCACCGACGAGGCCGCGGTGCGGCTGCGAGTGCTGTCCAGGACCGAGCGTGCCGCGCTCCCGGTCACCGTGAACGTCGCTATGCCGGACGAGGGCATCTGGGTCAGGATCGGCTACGACCCGGCCCGGATGACGGCCGCGACGGCCGCCGCCCTGGCGGCTGCGCTGGCGGCCCTCATCGAGCGCTTGCCGGCCGTGGTTGGTACCACCGACCTCCGCGATATCCCCATCCAGCGCGCGGCTCCGCCCGAGCCCCGGCCGGAAGCCCGTGCCACTGGGTCACTGGCTCCCCGCCGGGCGACGATCTGCGTGGCGCCCGGCCCGGCGCTGGTGACGGCCCTGCAGGCCGCGGTTAACCGCGGCGACGTGCCCGTCCTGGTGGATCCGTACCTACCCGCGGCCGACCGGGCCGCGCGGATGGCCAGCGCCGGGCCGGCCGGCGAGAGCGGCCTCGCAGACCTCGCAGACCTCGCTGGCCTCGCGGGGCTCGCGGCCGGTGCGGCGCTCGTCCGTGACCGGCTCGGGCTCGCGGCCGGTGACTCGGTCCTCGTCGTGCTGGCGCCGGAGGAGCCAGCGCTGCCGTCGGTCGTGCTCGCCGCGCTGAGCGCCGGGTGCCACCTGATACTGAGAGACCCCAGGGACTCCGCGCCGGGTGAGGGAACGGCTGCGACACCGACCGTCGTGATCGCGGCGGCGCCGACCGCGGTCGGCCTGCTCGGCGGCTCCGCGCCGGACGCGCGGATCGTGCTGACCGGCGAGCCACCCGTGCCTGACGTGGTCCGCCGGGTACTCGGCTCCGGCCGCGCCGCGTGGCGGCTGTGGGCGAGCGGAGTCACCGGCGGCGCCGACGCGTGCGCCGAGCTGCGCTCCCCCGCCGATGCTCTGCTGCTCGGCCAGGTACCCGGCGGCATGGTAGCGGACGCGGCAGGCCAGCGGACGCTGCCGGGAAGCGGGGGGGAGCTGGTAATCGTGCGCCCGGACGGGCCGTGCCGGACCGGGATCCGGGTGCGGGACGCGGACGGCCACAGCGGGCTCGAGCAGCTCGGCCAGGCCGGGGCCGGCGAACTCGCCCTCGTCAGCCACGTCATCGGCCTGGCCGACGGCATCGGCGAGCTCGCGGTCACGCCGGGACCAGATGGCCCGCACGCCTGGCTGGTCGCCTCGCCACTGGTAACCGAAAGCGCTGCCGCGCGCCTTGAGGCCGCCGCACGGGCCGCGGCGCAGGCGCTGCCCGCCCGGCTGCGCCCGGCCGGGTACACGGTCCTCGCGGAGCTGCCGGCCGACCCGGACGGCGGGATCGCCATGGCGGCGCTCACTGCCGCGCTCCGGCCCGCCGCTCCCCGGCACCAGGCCACCGCTCGGCGGGATCCGCTGGACGACCGCCTGGCGGCGCTGCCGCCCGACGTGCGCGACGCGTTTCTGCGGCGGCTCCGCGCGCTCGCCGCCCGTACACCGGGGCTCCGCCCTGGTAGCGCCGAAGGCCAGGCCCGCTCCCAGCAGCAGGACGAGTGGCACGGCCAGACCGGGCCGGTCAGGGCCCGCACCGAGCTCACCCTGCCCCGCGCCGACGCGCCCACCGCGCCAGAACTCGCCAGCGCCCTCGCCGCGTTCGGGCTCCCGTCCGCCGCCGCCACCGTCACCGGCTCACCTGCCGCTGACGACGCTACGGTGACACTGACCGCCGACCCGCGATGGCTCGACACCGGCGCGCTCAGCCTGCTGGCGATGCCGCCCGCCGCTCAGCCACCGCGGTTCCGCCACGCCGACTACGCGGCCTGGCAGAACTCCGCGATGCGCGCCCCGGCGCGCCGGCAGCACGCGGACTACTGGCGCACGGTGCTGGACAAGGCCGAGCGCCCCCGCTGGCCGGTGCCGCCGGTCACCGCGGCCCAGCCCGTGACGCTCACCCAGACGACCCAAGCCGCGGTCACGGAGGAGACCGCGATCGCCGCCGCGGCGATCGCGCTCGCGTTCCTGGCTGGCACCGAGGAGGTCGTGCTCGGCGTCGTCACTCGTCCCGAGCTGCCCGCCGAGACGGCACGCGTCCCCGGCGCGTTCGCGCGCACCCTGCCGCTGCGGGTGCCGCCACACGGACAGCCGTTCGCTGCCACCACCGCGGCGGTGGCCGCCGCGCTGAGGGACGCCCGTACCCACGGCGACGTCCCGTGGGCGGTGCTGGCCGAGCTAGCACCCCGCCCGCTCGCCCTGTCGGTCGCGGTGCACGACCGGCCGGGATTCCTCGCCGCGCACGGCGACGCCGCGATCGCCCTCGATATCGCGCCCAGCACGGACCTCAACGGCACGGACCTCACCGGCGCGAGCCGACCGGACCTGGCGCACTCGCAGGACGTCCGCCGCCTGCTCGACTTGACGGCCGCGGTTCTAGAGACCGTGGCGACAGGCCCGAACGAAGCGCTCCACCCCGCGGACCTGACCGACGACGCGATGCGCACCGCGGTGCTCGCCCTCGGCACCGCCCCGTCCAGCAATACCGCCAGCTCTGAGGACACCGTGCTCACCGCCATCCTCGCGCGCTGCACCGAAAACCCCCTGGCGCCGGCGGTCGAGGCTCCGGACGAGGTGCTGAGCTACGGCGAGCTCGCCGCCCGGGCCTGCGCCCTGACCATCAGGCTGCGCGACCAGGGCATCGGCTGCGAGGACCGGGTCGCTGTCTGCCTGCCGCGGCACGCGGCGATGGCCTGGGCGCCGCTCGGCGTCATGCTAGCCGGAGCCGCGTACCTGCCGCTCGACAGCGAGCATCCCGCCGAGCGGCTCCGGCTGGTGCTGGCCGACTCGCGGGCGCGCGCCGTGGTGACCACCGCCGACCTGGCGAGCAAGTTTCCCGCTACGCCCACGGTGCTCATCACCGATGACACAGCCAACCCAGCCCAACCCGCGATACACCCGCGGGCGGCCGCCTACGTCCTCTACACCTCAGGCAGCACGGGAACGCCGAAGGGCGTGGTGGTCGACCACGCCGCCCTCGCCAGCTTCTGCGCGAAGATCGCCGACGCGTACCACCTCGACTCCGGCACACGCCTGCTCGCCTTCGCCGCGCCGACGTTCGACGTGTCGGTCTTCGAGCTGTGGGCAGGCCTCGCGGCCGGTGCCACGATCGTGCTCGCCGGCCCCGAGCAACGCCAGGAACCTCAGTCGCTGCAGCGCCTCCTCGAGGATAAGCGGGTAACGGCCGCCGAGCTGCCGCCCGCCCTGATGCCGCTGCTCGACCCGGCACGCCTGCCTGAGCTGCGCCTGGTCTCGGTCGGCGGCGAGGCGCCGCAGGGGAAGCTGGTGGACGATTGGGCCACACCGGACAGGGAGTTCTGGAACGGCTACGGACCCACTGAGACGACCGTCGCGATCACCTTGATGCGCTGCCAGCCACCGTCCGGCGGCCGGATCCCGCCGATCGGCCTGCCGCTGTCCGAGCACCGCGCGTACGTCCTCGACGCGCGGGGGCTGCTGGTTCCACCCGGCGTGCCCGGCGAGCTGTGCGTCGCCGGACCTGACCTGGCGCGCGGCTACCAAGGCCGGCCCGTCCTCACCGCGGCCAGCTTCGTGCCGGACCCGTACGGGCCGCCCGGCGCACGCATGTACCGCACCGGTGACCTGACCCGCTGGACGCCGGACGGGGTGCTGGAATTCCTCGGCCGCGTCGACCGGCAGCTGAAGATCCGCGGCTTCCGGATCGAACCCGGCGAGGTGGAGGCCGCGCTGGCCGCCCATCCGGCGGTCCGCCAGGTCACCGTGCAGCCCTGGGATGCCGCCGACGGCACCCGGCACCTCGCCGCCTACGTCGTCCCGCCATCCGGCATAAGCCCGCCGGGGCTCGCCGACCTGCGGCAGACCGCGGCCACCCGGCTGCCGTCATACATGCTGCCGACCCGGCTCGCCATCCTCACCCAGCTCCCCCGTACCGCGGCCGGCAAGGTCGACATCGGAGCGCTGCCCGAACCGGAGGCAGGCGGCCCGGCGACCGCGACCAGCGACACCACGGACTGGAGCCCCACCGAGCGCACGCTCGCCCAGGAGGTCATCGGCCCGCTGACCGGCGCCGAAGTGCCGGGGCGTGAGGACGGCTTCTTCGAGCTCGGCGGCAACTCCATCCAGGCGGCGCAGGTCACTGCCCGGGTGCGGGACAGGTTCGGCGTCGAGGTCAGCCTCGTCGACTTCTTCCGCGAACCGACCGTCGCCGGGCTGGCCCAGCTGATTGACCAGGCCCGCGGCGGGCTCGCCGCTCAGCAGCCCCGCGGCGGGCTCGCCGCCCCCGCGCGGACCGCTGAATACCGGATGACCGCGGGCGCCACCGTGCCGCTGTCTTACCAGCAGGCGTCCCTGTACGCGAGCTGCCAGGCCCACGGGGACCTGCTCGGCTACCACGCGCCGATGGCCCTGAGGCTGCGCGGCCCGCTCGACACTGAAGCGCTCCGCCGGGCCTTCGGCCTGCTCGCCACCCGGCACGCACCGCTGCGGACCACCATCGCCGACGGCGCCGTGCAGCGCATACACCCGGCCGCCGAGCCGCCCTTCGAGATCGACGACGTGCCCCACGGGCCGGCGTCCGACCGGGAGCTGCCGCTGCGCAGGGCGTTGAGCGCGTTCGCCGCCGAGCCGTTCGACCTGTCCGTCAGCCCGCCGCTACGCGTCCGGGTGCACCGGATGGCCAGCGATGACCACGTGCTCCAGTGGGTCATCCACCACGTCGCCACCGACGGCTGGTCCACCGGCGTGCAGTTGCACGAGCTCGGCACCGCCTACACCGCGTTCGCCGCC
>Ga0307479_10006324_pt1 | contig 10866 bp, 10 predicted proteins | sample atmos_gasesECM4C_FD_203743 | JGI IMG/M metagenome (GOLD analysis project Ga0307479, IMG submission 203743) | Hardwood forest soil microbial communities from Morgan-Monroe State Forest, Indiana, United States - atmos_gasesECM4C_515 | ecosystem: Environmental > Terrestrial > Soil > Temperate...
AAGGTCTTCAAATGTGTAGAGGCGAACATTGCCTGGGGGCTGGAGCCAATAAAAGGCGCGTCACTATACTGTTTTGTCTCCTTTCCGCGGAGGTCGCGTGAATCCAAAGCCCAACGAAGACGACGCCCACCTCTTCCGCGAAGCGGTGCGCGACGTCAAGCCGCTCACGCGAGACACCCCGGCGCCGGAAACCCCGCGGCCGCCTCCGCGGGCACGCTTTACGCGTGCCGACCGACTCGCGGTACTGCAGGAGAGCCTTGAGGCGGACGTAGGCGACCCCGAGCTTGCGAGCGGCGAGGAACTGGTCTTTGCGCGGGACGGCGTGCAGAGCGGCGTCCTGCGCAAGCTGCGGCGTGGACAATACCGTGTCCAGGCGGAGATCGACCTGCACGGTCTTACAGTGCCCGAGGCTAAGGAGGAGCTGCGGAACTTCCTCGCCCACGCCCTGGAACGCCATTTTCGGTGCGTGAGGATCGTGCATGGAAAGGGCCTACGTTCCGGCCACCGCGGGCCCGTATTGAAGGGGGCGGTAAGCAGCGTCCTGCGGCGAGTCGGGCCGGTGCTAGCGTATGTGTCGGCTCGCCAAGTAGATGGTGGCACGGGCGCGTTGTATGTGTTGCTTGCGACCTGGGCCGTGAAGCCGACGCAGCGCTAGGTGTGTCCTCCAGCGTTCAGGCCGGCAACGCCGGCGCGTCGGAAGCCACGGCCCCGTGAACGTCGCGGCTCGCGTGAGCGCCGCGGCCGACGTACCGCCGCCGCGGCTTCACCGCGCCACCGTGTGGCGGCTCTCCTCCGCTAGCCATCCCCGTCGGCATCAGCCGAGGAGCCCCCGACATCAAAAACTTCCCGGAGCACGGTCGTCGCAAAGCTGCCGCGCGCGAGCCGGAAGCGAAGAACGACTGCATTGGCTTCCCGACTCCACTGCAGATCACGTACCGCAAGTCGGAGACTGCGCCTCTCCTGCTCCATGCCGGCCTCTTGTACCAGCTCAGATGCCGGTGACAGTTGCGCAGCCACCCTACTCTCCAGCTCGGATACCCGTCCCTGCGAGGCAGGCAGCCCACGGCCCCACATCGGACCGGTCGGGTGAATATCGAGACGCTGACAACGCGCCAGCAAAGCGTCATCGGTCTGATCGACGGCGAAGACACTCCCGCGCGCGTCAAGATTGGCTATATCGCCGGCTTCCAAGCGCTCCCAGCTGCCGTCCCGCACCCGCTCAGCGAGCACGGAGTTGAAGATCAGACTGCGAGCCGCCGAGAGCACGAACCCCCGCTCCGGCGACCGCAATGCCCGCAGACCGGCAGTGATTCGCAACAGGTTTGAGCCCTCGCGCCCGAACCGCTGCGGCCCGAAGTAGTTCGGTACACCGCGTTGGCCGATCAATGCGACACGCTCAGCAAGTTGATCGTCGCTGGCGGCAACGTCACGAACGCGAACGCTGAAGCTGTTTCCCGCGAGTGCCCCACGAGGGAGCTTGCGGGTGTGGGCATGAGCCTCCATCACGTCGAACTCAGAGGTTCGCACGCCCGTCCACTCGTCCAGAGACTGAGCGGACTTCGGCACGGTGAACCATTGGACAGCAACCGAGCGCCGATCCTTCAGGCCGGCATAGCCGACATCCATCGGACGGCACCCGCAAACCTTGGCAAGCTCACGAGCCACCCATTGCGTGTTCGCATCGCGCTTGCGTACCTTCAAGAGGACGTGCTGGCCAGTGCCAGCGGGCGCGAATCCCAGGTCTTCCTCTACGATGAAGTCGTCGGATTGGGCTCGCAGTATTCCCGAGCCGAGAGTGGGTCCGAATGCCCGCGAAGGCTCCAGGGCCGAAATGGCCCAGCCCGTAATGGGCCCGGCGTTCTGTGCCCCCAGCGGGTCGATTGATGTCACGCAGCAATCAACAGCACGACAGCCTGAGCGGCAATGCCCTCGCCGCGCCCCAGAAATCCGAGACGCTCGGTCGTCGTCGCCTTCACGTTGACCTGCTCCTCCGGCACTTCGAGAAGCTCGGCGAGCTGGCGGCGGATCTGATCGCGTACGGGTCCAACCTTGGGCGCTTCCGCCAGTACCGTGATGTCGACGTTGCCGACTCGCAGCTTACGGATCAGGAGCATGTTCATGACCGATCTCACGAAGCTCCTGCTGTCCGCACCCTTCCATTGAGGGTCCGTGTCCCGGAAATGCTGCCCGATGTCCCCCAGGCCTGCTGCGCCCAGGAGTGCATCGCACAGAGCGTGCAATACAACATCTCCGTCCGAGTGAGCGAGTACCCCGTGAGAATGCGGTACCCGGATGCCGCCAAGCATTACAAAGTCGCCGGGCCCGAAGGCGTGAATATCAATGCCCGATCCTATTCTCACTTAGTCTTCCCCTTGGCCGATGCCGCTACGCGCGCCCATGAGGGCCACAGCAATCACCAGGTCGTCGGCGCTGGTGATTTTGATATTGGTCGTCGACCCTTCGACGACGAGAGGCCGCTCACCCATCCATTCGAGGGCTTGCGCCTCATCGGTCGGCGAGCGTCCTTGCCCCAATGCGCGGTCTAACGCCGCGCATAGACGCCCATAGCGAAACATCTGCGGAGTCAGGGCGCGCCACAGGCTTGCGCGATCGACGGTTTCCAGTACTTCCTGCTCACCGCCGGCGCGCTTCAGCGTGTCCGCAGCGGGCGCGGCCAGCAGACCCCCAACGGGATGTGACTGAACGCGATTCAACAGCCTGTCGACATCCTGACGAGACACACAAGGACGCGCTGCGTCGTGCACCAGAACCCAATCATCATCCGCGGCGCGACCTGATAGCGCGGCAAGGCCATTACGAACCGAGTGGCTGCGTTCGCTGCCACCGTGAGCGGTAACTACCTTTGGCAGGATCCCCACCGGCGCCGTTGGCAATGTCAGACCGGGATCGCTAAATCCTCCGTCGCGTCCACCACCTTTCGCTTCAGCACGCTCGGCAACCCGTGTGGCGTCAGCCAGCGCAGCCGCGACACTCGCCTCGCTCGCCCTGGTCGCACCCGTGACGTCAGGCAGGCGTGAAGAGACCGTTGGCCAGAAGGAATCATTCACCCCAAGTACGACGACGACTCCGAGGCACCGGGAATCGTACAGAAACGGCGCCAGCGACCACTCCATCACGGTGCGACCGTGCAGGTCAGCGTACTGTTTGGGTATGTGCTCGCCGAATCGGCGACCAACGCCGGCGGCCGGCATGACTAGCCAGTAACGCATGGAAACTCTCGACGTGCGGGGCCGCTAACGAGCAGCGGTCCGCGTGTGGTGTTCAGTACCCTGCGCAACGGGACGTGGCGGCACGACCTGATAAAATGTCTCATTACTGGCGATCATGCCGAGATCGCTGCGGGCTCGCTCTTCGAGCGCCTGCATACCGTTCTTCAGATCACGCACTTCGGCCGCGAGCTGCCGATTGCGCTCGCCAAGCTGGTCGTTTTCGGCTCGTTGCGTCGCGACTGCCGTCTCGAGACGACGCAACTCCCGGACACCGTCTTCGGAAAGCCATATACGGTACTGCAGGAGCACCAGGACAACGAGCAAGGCTGCGGCAAGCCACTTCATGAACGGGATAGCCTATCAGACGAGGCGCCGGGCGCGAAGCGGGAGCGTTTACTGCGACTCGACGTCAGGTAATTATTTGATCGATGATGTCCTCCAAGGTGAAAGATGATCCGGTCTGATTTGGTCTCACAGAAGATTACGCGTGCGCCCGCCTTGGTCCTATCTATGGTCGGCGCCCTCGTTGTCGGGGCGGGGGTTGCCTACGCCGCCGATCCACCCTCATCGACGGCATCCACCGATGCGCCAGCTACCGAGGAAGTGGTTATCGAGGGAAAGCACGAGGGCCCTCGCATGTGGCGCATCGCCAAGGGCGACCATGTCCTTTGGGTGCTCGGCACCATTTCGCCGCTGCCCAGGAAGATGACCTGGCAGGCCGACTCCGTCACGACCGTCTTGCAGGAGACACAGGAGGTTCTCCCGGCGTGGCCTTCCATCGGCGTTGGCGCCAATCCCTTCACAGCCCTGCGACTGTATTTCACTTGGCGAAAAATACAGAAGAGCCCCGACCACACGAAACTACGGGACCAATTGCCGCCGGAGTTGTACGCGCGATTTTCAGCATTGAAGGCCCGATACGCCCCGCGCGACAACAAGCTCGAGGAGCTTCGGCCGATGCTGGCTGGCGGCAAGCTGCTCGACGACGTTCTCGACGTGTCGGGGCTGACAATGCACAACGAGGTGCAGCAGACCGTCCTGAAGCTCGCGAGCAAACAGGGGGTCAAAGTTCATCAGACCAAGATGAAAGTCGACGATCCCGTAAATGTGCTGAAGGATCTGGGCGAAACGCCGAAAGCGAGTGAGATCGCCTGCCTCGCGGCGATCGTCAGCCGCCTGGAAACCGATCTTGGACCGATGCAGGCGCGCGCACGCGCGTGGGCGTTGGGCGATGTTGAAACACTGCGCTCGCTACCCCACTCCGTAGACGACAGGATCGCGTGCCTCGCCGCGGTCTCGAACTCGACGAGAATTCGCAACCTCGTGATGCGAGCACAGGACGACTGGATGATCGAGGCGGAAGACGCCCTGACGCGCAACAAATCGACGCTCGCAGTGCAGTCGATGGACCGCCTGCTCGGTAACGACGGCATCCTGGCAGCGCTGCGCGCAAAAGGCTACACGGTCGAGGGCCCATAGCCGGACTGGGCGTCCCCGGCTACGCGCCCCGGACTAGGCGTCCCGGCTACGCGCCCCGGACTGGGCGTCCCCCTAGATCTTCACCGGAAACGCATCCGCCCCGGCATACCGCACCTTGCCCAACTCGGCTTCGATGCGCAGCAACTGGTTGTACTTGGCCATGCGGTCCGACCGCGACAGCGATCCCGTCTTGATCTGCGTGGCCGCGGTGGCTACCGCGATGTCCGCAATCGTGTTGTCCTCGGTTTCGCCGGAGCGGTGGGACACTACGGATGCGTAGTGCGCCTTGTCGGCCATTTCGATGGCCGCGAGCGTTTCGGTGAGCGTACCGATCTGGTTGGGCTTGATCAGGATGGCATTGGCGATGTGCTTGTCGATCCCTTCCTGCAGGATCTTCGTGTTGGTCACGAACAGGTCATCGCCTACGAGCTGGATTTTCTCGCCCAGCGAGCGGGTGAGCACTGCCCATCCTTCCCAGTCCCCTTCCGCCATGCCGTCCTCGATGCTGACGATGGGATACTTGCCGGCGAGATCTGCCAGGTATTTCGAGAACTGGGCCGGCGTGAAGCTGCGCTTCTCCGACTCGAGCTCGTAGTGCCCCTCCTTGAAGAACTCCGAGCTGGCTGCGTCCAGACCGAGGTAAACATCCTTCCCGACCTTGTAGCCTGCCTTCTCGATCGCGCTGATGATCACCTCCAGCGCCTCCTCGTTGGAGTCCAGGTCGGGAGCGAAGCCGCCCTCATCGCCGACGGCGGTGGACAGGCCCCGGTCGCTCAGGACCTTCTTGAGCGTATGGAACACCTCCGCCCCATAGCGCAACGCTTCGCGGAAGCTCGGCGCGCCCACCGGCAGAATCATGAACTCCTGGATATCGAGGCTGTTGTTGGCATGAGCGCCACCGTTGATGATATTCATCATCGGCACGGGCATGACCGGCTCGCGGCCCTTGCCCAAGTACTTGTACAGCGGCTCACGAGCGTCCTTTGCTGCGGCGTGCGCATTCGCAAGTGAGATCGCGAGCAGTGCATTCGCACCCAGCCGGCTCTTCGTCTCCGTACCATCGAGCTCGATCATCCGGGCGTCAATGCCCGCCTGATCGCGCGAATCACGTCCGACCAGCGCCTGCTTCAGGACGGTATTCACGTGCTCGACCGCTTTCAACACGCCCTTGCCGCCATAGCGCTTCTTGTCTCCATCACGCAGCTCCACGGCCTCGCGGGTACCCGTGGAAGCGCCCGATGGCACGGCCGCGCGTCCCAGCACGCCGGACTCGAGCACGACGTCCGCCTCAACTGTGGGGTTGCCGCGGGAATCGATGATCTCGCGGCCGCGGATATCCTTGATTCGGCTCATAACAGACTTTCCTCGAAGGGATTGGCTTTGACTGCCCGATCGAGCTCTTTGAGCGTCGTCAGCAGAGGTTCCATGCGTCCGAGCGGCCATGCGTTCGGGCCATCGGACAACGCTTTGGAGGGATCGGGATGGGTTTCCATGAAAAGCCCCGCGATGCCGGACGCTACCGCGGCCCGCGCCAGCACGGGAATGAACTCACGCTGGCCGCCGGAGGCGGAGCCCTGTCCGCCGGGCAATTGCACCGAGTGCGTGGCGTCAAAAACGACCGGACAGCTCGTATCGCGCATGATCGCAAGCGAGCGCATGTCCGACACGAGATTGTTGTAACCGAAGGAGAACCCGCGCTCACACACCATGATGTCAGGATTGCCGGTGGAGCGGGCCTTGTCCACCACGTTCTTCATTTCCCAAGGCGACAGGAACTGGCCCTTCTTGATGTTGACGGGCTTGCCGGCACTGGCCGCGCTCAGAATGAAGTTGGTCTGCCGGCACAGGAATGCCGGCGTCTGCAGCACGTCGACGACGGCTGCAACCTCTGCCATGGGCGTGTCTTCGTGCACATCGGTCAAGACGGGCACGCCTACGGCTTTGCGCACGTCGGCGAGGATCTTCAGCCCATCGTCGATTCCCGGCCCGCGATAGCTCTTGCTCGAGGAGCGGTTCGCCTTGTCGTAAGAGGCTTTGAACACGAACGCAATCGCTAGCCGGCTGGTGATTTCCTTCAGCCGGCCGGCAATCTCCTGCGTGAGGGTCGGACCCTCGATCACGCAAGGGCCGGCAATCAGAAAGAACGGTTTCTGCAGTCCGACTTCAAACCCCGCGAGTTTCATGCACCGGCCGCTTGCGGGAGCTGGGCTGCCCTGTGTGCGCGCGCCGCGCGGATGAACCCGGTAAACAACGGATGCCCGTCCCGGGGCGTGGAGGTGAACTCGGGGTGGAACTGCGTGGCAACGAACCAGGGGTGATTCGTGAGCTCGATCACTTCCACCAGGTTGTCCCGTGAGAAGCCCGAGAAGCGCAGCCCGGCCTGGCGGAAACGGTCCAGGTAGTTATTGTTGAACTCGTAGCGATGGCGATGGCGCTCCATGATGATGTCTTTCGCGAAGATATCCCGCGCGCGCGTCCCCGCGCCGAGCACAACTTCCTGGGCACCGAGGCGCATGGTCGCGCCTTTTGCCGACTCTTCACTTCGCGTCTGAATACCGCGCGCCTGATCCTGCCACTCCGAGATCATCGCAATGACCGGATATGGAGTGGCGCGATTGAACTCGGTGCTGTTCGCTTCCGAGAGTCCCAGCACATGGCGGCCGTACTCGACGATCGCAACTTGCATACCCAGGCAGATTCCGAGGTACGGCACTCCCTGCTCACGCGCGTAGCGCACAGCCTGGATCTTGCCCTCGATGCCGCGCTCGCCGAAACCGCCGGGCACCAGAATCGCGTCCATGCCTTCGAGGGCGTGGGTGCCATGCTGTTCGATGTCCGTGGACTCGATGTAGTGAATGTTGACGCGCGTGCGGCTTTTCAAACCGCCGTGCATCAGAGCTTCATGCAGTGACAAGTATGAGTCGCGGATCTGCACGTACTTGCCGACCATCGCGATGTCCACCTGCCCGTCCGGATTCGCCTTGGCGCTCACCACCTGCCGCCATTCGGCGAGATCGGTAGGTGGCACCTCCAGGCGCAGCTTGTCGACGACAATGTCATCCAGCGCCTGTTCGCGGTAGAACAGCGGAATCTTGTAGATATCGTCGGCGTCGATCGCGGAGATAACCGCGCGCTCTTCGACGTTTGTGAACAGTGCGATCTTGCGCCGCTGCTCTTCCGGCAGCGGATGCTTGCTGCGGCAAAGCAGAATGTCAGGCTGTATGCCGATGCCGCGCAGCTCTTTCACAGAATGCTGCGTGGGCTTGGTCTTGATCTCACCCGACCCGCCGACCACAGGCACCAGTGTCAGGTGCATATAGAGACAGTTGCTTCGGCCGAGCTCCACACCCAGTTGGCGGATAGCTTCCAGAAACGGCAGCGACTCAATGTCACCGACGGTGCCGCCGATCTCCACCATGCAGACATCCGAGCCGTCCGCGCCGAGCTTGATGCTCCGCTTGATTTCGTCGGTAATGTGGGGAATGACCTGCACGGTGGCGCCGAGATAATCGCCCCGCCGCTCCTTGGCAATGACGCGCTCGTAAATGCGCCCGGTGGTGAAGTTGCTGTTGCGGCCGGTCGTCGTGCGCACGAAGCGCTCGTAGTGACCGAGGTCCAGATCGGTTTCGGTGCCGTCCTGGGTGACGAACACCTCGCCGTGCTGGAAGGGGCTCATCGTGCCCGGATCCACGTTGATATAGGGGTCGAGCTTGACCATGGCGATCTTGAGGCCACGAGCCTCCAGAATCGCACCCAGAGAAGCGGCGGCGATGCCCTTGCCCAACGAGGACACGACACCACCGGTGACGAATACAAAGCGCGTCATAAGAATTTTCGAAGGATTACCGTCGCGAAGGAAAGCCAAGAAAGGCTGATGAACGACGGGCGGACAAGTTACCACAACTGACGCTTCCCCGCGACCCTTCCGGGGGGCGGCCTATCTGCCGGGCGCGTGGGGACGGTGAACCAAACGGCCGCGATGGAGCGTGCCGGGGGTGACTTGAATGGACTCGTCCACCCACAGGGACCCTGCCGTGAGCAGCGTTGCACCCGAAAAGACGAGCGGAAGGCGCGCCCGCTCACCGATTGGCAGCTGAGATTCCTGCAGTAAGCTCTTGAGCGTGCGGCGCGGACCGCCCCGCCGCGGCCGCAGACGCTCGCCTCCCTGTCGGTAGCGGACTGTCACGGCTGCGGGAAGCGTGTCGAGATCGATCGGGCCGTGGGCATCGGGCTTTAGCTCGAGCGCGCCTCCGGCGTCGGGCAGCTCGAGGAGGGGCGCGCTCCGCCACGGCCAGTCAATCGCCGGCGCATCGGTTGCTCTTCGCGCGGCTCCGCCTTGACGCACGTCGCCACCTCGGCGTGCATCTCGATCAGCAGTCGAGTTGATCGACAGCACATCCGCGTGGCGCCGCACCTCAACGTCACCCCAAACTACACGCGGGCTTGCATCCGGCCGCGCATCGATCACGGGGCCTGCCAGCTCCTCCAGCCGCGAAGTATCAGGCGCCCGCGCGCCCGATCTTGCGATCCAGAATCGCAGTGCATTGCGCCGCCGATCCGGCTGCAGCGCACGCAGCGCCGGAACAAACAACCCAGCACCGCTGGAAGCGCGCTCCACATCGCTGCGAGCAATCATGTCAAGCAGACGCTGCCCCTCGGCAGCATGCCGCGCGCTTCGGGAAACCGCAGATCCAACGCCCTGCCAGCGCTGCCGAACCAGCGGAACCACCTGCCTGCGCAAATAGTTGCGATCGAGAGTCTCGTCGGTATTCGAGTCGTCGTCGACCCAGCGCAATCCCGCGGCTCGCACCCACTCCTCGAGCTCGGCGCGCGAACGCGACAGCAGCGGCCGCGCAAGCCAGCCTCCGGCGAAGGGTGCTATGTCAGGCATCGCCGCGAGGCCGGCGATGCCGGCACCGCGAAACAACTGCAACAGAACGGTCTCCAGCTGATCGTCTTCGTGATGTGCCGTCAGCAGGAACTCGCCCGCTTCGAGGGACCGAGCCAGGAGCCCGTAACGGGCATCGCGCGCCGCGGCCTCCAATGAAACACCTGCCGACCGCGCAACCTTCGCCGCGAGCACTTCGAGCCGCACACCCCGCTCGCGTGCCAGAGCCCGGCAATGCTCGCTCCACTTCACGGCGTTGGGGTGCAAACCGTGATTCACGTGAACCGCCCGCACCCGCAATCCCTTCTGCCCACTCGCAGCCAGCGCCGCAAGGAGCGCCGTCGAATCAACTCCGCCACTGAAGGCGACGACGAGCCGGACATCAGGGAAGCCCGGCAGCAGGTCTGCCAGGCGGGACGTAAGCCACTGTGGGCCGAACGGTTGCGTGGCCCTACCCAAGGACCCCTCTGCTGCCGATGAAAGTTATTCCGGGGTTTCGGAGAACACGCCGAAGGATGAGATGCGGGCCGAGCGGGCCGCACGCAGCTCGTCGCGGGGCATGGCCTCGAGCTGATCGAGGTGGCGAATGATGGCGGCCTTGAGGCGTTGCGCCGTCTCGAGCGGATCACGATGCGCGCCGCCCAGCGGCTCCTCGATCACTTCGTCGACCAACGAGAGCTTGTTGAGCTTCTCCGCGGTGAGATTCAGCGCATCGGCCGCCGACTCCTTCTTGTCCTGGCTCTTCCACAGGATGGAAGCGCAACCTTCCGGCGAAATCACCGAGTAGGTGCTGTACTGAAGCATCAGCAAACGGTCGCATACGCCGATGGCGAGCGCTCCGCCCGAGCCACCCTCGCCGGTCACGACAGTGATGATGGGGACACTCAGCACTGACATCTCGAACAAGTTGCGCGCGATCGCCTCGCTCTGCCCGCGCTCCTCCGCCCCGACACCCGGATATGCGCCCTGGGTGTCGATCAAAGTCACGAGCGGCAAGCCGAATCGCTCGGCCAGGCGCATCAGCCGCAACGCCTTGCGATACCCTTCCGGCTTGGGCATGCCGTAATTGCGGCGCACGCGCTCCTTGGTGTCGCGGCCTTTCTGATGGCCGATGATCATCACGGCGCGGTCATCGAGCCTTCCCAGGCCGCCGACGATGGCAAGGTCATCCGCATACATCCGATCCCCATGCAGCTCGTTGAAGTCGCTGAAGATCGACTGGACATAATCCAACGTGTAGGGACGGTGCGGATGGCGCGCGAGCTGCGT
>Ga0307479_10006325_pt1 | contig 10865 bp, 11 predicted proteins | sample atmos_gasesECM4C_FD_203743 | JGI IMG/M metagenome (GOLD analysis project Ga0307479, IMG submission 203743) | Hardwood forest soil microbial communities from Morgan-Monroe State Forest, Indiana, United States - atmos_gasesECM4C_515 | ecosystem: Environmental > Terrestrial > Soil > Temperate...
CACTTCTGACCGGAAGTGCCGCTCCACGACAATCGTGGAAAGTTCCACTCGCGTCACGATCGCCGGCGCGCTGTTCGATCTTTCCAGGACGCACGGGAAAGCAGTTCAACTCGGGGGAATAATCATGTCCGGGCAAGTCATTTTGTACTTCGAGGATCAGGCGGATGCACTGCGCTTCGCATTAGCCGCAGGTTCCGTAATGGCGGGAGATGGTACCAGTGCCACGGACGATCTGGTTCACGAAACCGCCCGCGTCAGCCGCATTCGTCTGGACGCCGCCAACGCGGGCAAGCTGAAGAAACCGTCCCCGGAACGAGTGGCCTGAAATCAGAAGGAAGCGCCGCTAGCCCGTGCGCCGCGAAGAAAGCAGGTTCAGGATCTCGCGCAGCCCCTGGCGAATGTGCTGGATCTCGGCGGGCGACTGCGCGGGAAATGGAATCGCACTTTGCCCTTGCCCTTTTTCAGGTTTTGACTCGGAGCGCAATTGCTGGCGCGCGCCCACTATGGTGAACCCCTGCTCGTAGAGCAATTGCTTGATACGCAGGACGCTCTCCACATCGCGTCGGCGGTACATGCGCTGCCCGGTGCTGCTTTTCACCGGTTTGAGCTGCGGGAACTCGCTCTCCCAGAATCGCAACACGTAGGCGGGCAACCGGCAGAGCGTCGCCACTTCGCCGATCCGGAAATAAAGCTTGTCCGGGATGAATACCTCATCCGCTTTAGTCTTCCCCGCACTTTTCTTCCTTGGACTCATGGCTCACATCCCCCATTTCAGGGGCGGGATCGCTTGTGTATTGTGACACAGGGAGCCTGTCGACATGAAAACTTTCTCGCCTCGAATCCAACTCGGAGTGGCGCCTCCGACTCCAAAAGGAAACGCCTCTCAGGAGGTGCTTCTCCTGAGAGGCTGGTTGAAATTCTTGGCCCATGCGAAGTATCGTCTCGCAGACGGTTAGGTTAGTGTTTCTTCTTTTTTGCTTTCTTCTTGGTTGCCATTGAAGAAGTTCCTCCGTGAACGATTTTTCCCTTGACTTCGGGACCCGAATCCGAAAAGCCACCCTATTCGTAGTACGGGTAGCGTCCTTAACACAAGATATTGCGGCAGTATGAACGCCATGTCAACACAATTTTGCAGTGAAGAGAAGATTTCTCCCTTAAGAGTCGTTGGTCGCTCATTGCTGGTCGTCGGCCTCACACTGCCAGGCATCGCGAGAGTTCACTTCCGCCGCCCAACGTACGGCCTGAATCCAACCGCGATGGATGAACGCCGTAGGCGTACGACCAATGACTAATGACCAACCACTAACGACCAACGACGGGTTTCCGGTAAACTGCGCCTCATGCGTCGCGACCCCATTGAGCTTGAGATCTTCAAAAACCTCTATCACTCGATCGCCGAAGAGATGGGCGCGGCGCTACGGCGCACCGCATTTTCCCCCAACATTAAAGAGCGGCGCGATTATTCCTGCGCCGTCTTCGACGGCGCCGGCGAAGTGATCGCCATGGGAGATCACATGCCCGTCCATCTCGGCTCGATGCCGATGTCGGTCCGCGCGGCGATTTTGGCGTGTCCGATGTCCCCTGGCGATGTAGTCATGTTGAATGATCCCTTCCGCGGAGGCACGCACCTGCCCGACATCACACTGGTCGCGCCCGTCTACGTGTGGCGCGGACCTGCCGTGAGCGGTAGTCGAAGGGGCCCTCGCTCGCGAGATGCCGGCGCGAATCCCGATTTCTACGTAGCCTCGCGAGCCCATCACGCTGATGTAGGCGGCGCCTACGCGGGTTCCATGGGGCTATGCCGCGAAATTTATCAGGAAGGATTCCGTATCCCTCCCGTGAGAATCATGCGAGCGGGAGTAATCGAAAAAGATGTTTTGACCCTCCTGCTCAGCAACGTTCGCACGCCTGAGGAACGCGAAGGCGATCTGGGCGCGCAGCTCGCAGCCTGCCACACGGGAGCCGCGCGCATTCGGGAGGTGTGTGCGCGTTACGGGATCGACCGAGCAAAGCGCGCGGCCAAAGAACTCCTGGAATATTCCGAAGAACTAATGCGAGCATTTCTGTTGCGCGTGCCCCCAGGCCAGTACCGTGCCGAGGATTTTCTGGACAACGACGGCGTCACCGATAAGCCAGTGAAGATCGCCGTGACCCTAACCTTTGCCCGGGATCAACGATCAGGTGGACACCGACGCCAGACGGTCACGGTCGACTTCACCGGAAGCGATCCTCAAGTAGCAGGCAGCGTGAACGCCGTTGAGGCAATCGCCTACTCCGCCTGCTTCTACGTCTTCCGTTGCCTGTTGGCAGACGATGTTCCAGCCACAGCCGGGCTCATGCGTCCCATCCAGGTCATCTCTCCCGAAGGAACGATTGTGAATGCTCGCCCACCCGCCGCAGTTGCAGGAGGCAACGTCGAAACTTCCCAGCGTATCGTGGACGTTTTGCTGCGCGCTCTGTCCCAGGCTGTCCCGGAGAGAATCCCGGCGGCGGCCTCAGGCACCATGAACAATCTGACGATCGGTGGAATCGAACCCCGCACCGGACAGCCCTTCGCTTACTACGAAACCATCGCCGGGGGAATGGGAGCGCGGCCCACTAAGCCCGGCATCTCCGGCGTGCACACCCACATGACGAATTCCCTGAATACTCCAGCCGAGGCGCTGGAATATGCCTATCCGTTGCGAGTGCGGCGATATTCACTCCGGCTGGACAGTGGAGGTCCCGGAAAGTATCGCGGCGGCGATGGAATTGCTCGCGAGATCGAAGTGCTCACCGATTGCGAAATGACTCTGCTCTCGGAGCGCCGCACGCTCGCGCCATGGGGATTGCATGGAGGCGGCAACGGCGCTCCGGGTACTGCAACCTTGATCCGCCAAGGCGGCTTAGTCGAAAATATGCCGGGGAAGTTTAGCGGTCGGCTGCGAGCAGGGGATCGAATAAGAATCGAGTCGCCGGGAGGCGGTGGCTGGGGCGAGCGCATCGGCGCAACTAGACGGTTGATTAATCCCGCCCGGCAGAGTACACGTTGAGCGGGACTGCGACGTCTGGCGCAACCCAGAAAAGAGGATCGCTCGATGCATATCATCAAATCGGTTGGAGTGCTTTCGGTAGCTAAAATCCTGGGCTTGATCTACGGGTGCATGGGCTTGATTTTCGCTCCTTTCTTCTTGATCATCGGCCTCGTCGGCTCGATGGCTGGTCAAAAGAGTTCTCCGTTCGCCGGGATTTTTGGCATCGGCTTCGCCATCTTTATGCCCTTGCTCTATGGCTTGATGGGGTTTATTTCGGGCGCCATTGGCGCGTTGCTCTACAACCTTTTCGCCCGATGGGCGGGCGGCTTTGAGCTGGAAATGGAACTGCGCCCGCAGACTCTGACGGCGCCTTATGCAATTATCCCGCCGGCTGTGCCGAACTCTTAGAAGCAGGAATGCTCATGGCAGATCTCGCAACCCACTATCTCGACGAGGCCCACCGCCAGATGCGCGGACAGAAACGGCTGGCAGAGGGCGCGATGGCTCAACTCCAGGACCATGAGCTGTTTCTCACACTCGACCCCGAATCGAATTCCATTGCCGTCATCGTGAAGCACATGGCCGGCAACATGCGCTCGCGCTTCACCGACTTCTTGACCACAGATGGAGAGAAACCCGACCGCCATCGCGATCAGGAATTCGAGATCGGCGCCGCGACTACGCGCGCCGATCTTACCAGATGGTGGGAGGACGGCTGGGCGCGCGTGTTTTCGGCAATCGAGGCGCTGAAGCCGGACGATGTCATGCGCCAGGTGACAATCCGCGGCGAACCCCACTCCGTGCTGCAGGCCATCAACCGCCAGATCGCCCACTACGCGCTCCATACCGGGCAAATTGTATTCATTGCCAAACACCTCCGGTCTGGGAAGTGGAAGACGTTGAGCATTCCGCGGGGCAGGTCGGAAGAGATAGTCACGCCGAAACCTTACAAACCCTTGAGCTGAAGTGAGGCTGAGTTATGGTGAAGGCGGCACAGACCAGGTGTAAATTGCGCTACTAATTTGGTCCGAAGTAGCGGTAGTGGCCAGTAATCTTCCAATTAAAAAGAACGTCCTCCATCTTCGGCCCCTCACCAATGTTGTGCACGATCATGAGCCGCCCACTCCATCGGGACTTCTGGTCAACCACAATGCCGATGTGCGGCACCCCACCGCCCAGGTCCCACGTTACTAGGTCCCCAGGCGAGTAGTCTTCCGCGCGCGAGGTGATCGGCAATATTTCTCCCTTGCGCCGGAAAAAAACCATCAGGTTCGGCACGCGACGATGGTCGATGTTCGAGTCCGGATGGCCGAGCAGCCAGCGCGTCCTGTTTGGATACGCCGCGAAGTTCTGCAGCATATCTTCGTGAACTTCTTTTTGCAGATCCACGCCCACCGCTCGATAGGAACGAATGATCTCGTCGGTACAGACACCCGTGTCGGCGGGAACGTCTCCGCCAGGGTAAGGAATTCGGACGTAGGCAGAAACGTAGCGGACAGAATGATGCGTGCGCTCAATCGCAGCCGCCACCAGCCGACGCAGAAATTCCTGACGGAATTCCATCCCATGGTTCGTCTGCGGGACGGCCCCGGGCGCACATAGCGCGCACATAACAACTGGCGCCAACCACCGTCGGACTGCCGGGCGGACTAGCATCTCGACCGATTGTATCTGTGTGGAGGTCGGAGGAGAATGGCTCTGGGAATGCATCCAATTCGCGCTCGGTGTAGAATCAAACGTTTTGTGTCTGAGTCTGAACTCATAAGGTAGTGCTCATGCCATCCACGATGCTGGCAGTCGTCAAACCGGACGCCGCGCCCGGCGCGGAAATTCGCGAGGTTAAGGTTCCCGCATTCGGGCGTAATGATGTGCTGGTCAAGGTAAAGATGGCTTCCATCTGCGGCACCGACCTGCATATCTACAACTGGGATCGCTGGGCCCAGAGCCGCATTCATCCGCCTCTGATTCCCGGCCACGAATTCTGCGGCGAGGTCGCCGCTTTCGGTGACGAAGTGACCAGTGTAAAGGAAGGCGACTTCGTTTCCGCCGAGATGCACGTAGCTTGCGGCAAGTGCCTGCAGTGCCGCACCGGCGAAGCTCACATCTGCCAGAACGTGAAGATCATCGGCGTCGACGCCGACGGCGCCTTCGCTGAATACGTGGTCATTCCAGAATCAAATATCTGGAAGCTCGATCCCGCCATTCCACAGGAGTACGCCTCCATCCTCGATCCGCTGGGCAATGCGGTTCATACCGTACTGGCTGGCGAGATTGCCGCGAAAACCGTAGCTATCACCGGATGTGGCCCCATCGGACTGTTTGCGATTGCCGTGGCCAGAGCCGTCGGCGCGACGAGCGTATTCGCCATTGAAGTGAACGACCACCGGCGAAAGATCGCTCGAGAGATGAAGGCCGATTACGTGCTCGATCCCTCGAAAGAAAATGTGAAAGCGATCATGATGGAGAAGACCGGCGGCTTGGGCGTGGATGTTGTGCTCGAAATGGCCGGCCATCCTGATTCCATTCGAACAGCCTTTGACATCGTGCGGCGCGGCGGCAGAATTTCCCTCCTCGGCCTGACCTCAAAGCCCATCGCGGTGAATTTTTCCGAAGACATCATTTTTAAAGGCATCACAGTGCAGGGCATCAACGGGCGCCGCATGTACCAGACCTGGTACCAGATGACCGCGCTGCTCAAAGCCGGCAAGCTCGATCTGCATCCCGTCATCACCGACCGTATCCCGATGAAGGATTTTTCCAAAGCCATGGAGCGGCTAAAGACCGGTGAAGCAAGTAAGATTCTGGTATATCCAAACGGAGTGCGATAGGTCGTGTGGCGCGGACACTCTTGTCCGCGAATGTCTAAGCCAAGCATCACCTTGAGGACAACGGCAGGCTCAGACGGAAGTGATTTATGGCCCTTGATGGATTCGTGCGCTGCACCTGCATTCGCGACGGCAAGGCCAAGCCGCACCCGTTCCCCGACCGGCTCACGTTCGACGAATCCGGCGAACCCATGTTGTCAGGAGATCCCACCGAGGAAGAGTGGGAAGCTCACGACAAATGGCTCAGCGAGTCCTGCGAACACGAGGGTTTTCTCTTGTCTTTATTCCTGGGCAACATTACGCGGGTAGGAAATCTGCGCAGCTTTCTGCGCGGGCTCCAGGGAAAACCCGGGCCACGATTTCCTATTCTGCTGGAAAAAGTTCTTTACGACGGCACGCACACAGGTGACTGGATCTCCAGCAAAGTCGCGGCAAAGCTCTTGAAAGAAGTCGAAACCGTACTCCACTCCAGCGACATCCTGTCCGATTCGGAAAGAGAGTTTTTCAACAACATGAAGCAGTTAAGCGAGGCCAGCGCAAAGACCAGAAACCCGATTATGTTTTAGTTCGTCAGTGCCCTGGTATTAAACTCGTGGTCGGTCTTGATCCGTGTAAATCCGTGCTAATCCGTGGCCGAGGTTTCTATGACCCCTGCAACCCGTACCAACCCGCTCTCCTACCTCACCGACCAGCTCAACGAGCTCAAGACCAAAGGCACGCACTTCAAGCTGCGTGTCCTCGAAGACGAGCAGGCCCCCGTCTGCACGTTCGACGGCAAAAAGGTCATCAACCTGGCGTCAAACAATTACCTCGGACTGACCACCCACCCCAAGCTGCGCGAGGCGGCATTAGAGGCCACACGCAAATACGGCGTAGGGTCGGGCGCGGTGCGCACCATTGCCGGCACCATGAGAATCCACATGGATCTCGAAGAAAAGATCGCGCGCTTCAAGAACGTGGAGGCCTGCGTGGTTTTCCAGTCCGGCTTCGCGGCGAATGCGGGAACGGTATCGGCGGTCCTCGGCAAGGAGGACTTCATCGTTTCCGATGCGCTCAACCACGCTTCGATCATCGATGGCGCGCGTTTGTCGAAGGCTCAGATTCTTGTCTTTCGCCACAAAGACGTCGCCCACGCCGAAGAGCAACTAGCCAGTGTGAAGGACCAGCCGGGCAAGAAATTGCTGATCTCCGACGGCGTCTTCTCCATGGACGGCGATATCGGCCCGCTGCCCGGTCTGTGCGATGCGGCCGAAAAATACGGCGCGATCATGATGGTCGACGACGCCCACGCCTCGGGCGTGCTGGGCCGCAACGGCCGCGGCGCCATCGATCACTTCAACGTACACGGGCGCGTGGATATCCAGGTGGGAACGTTGTCGAAAGCTATCGGCGCGCTGGGCGGATACGTCTGCGGCTCTCGCGATCTGATTGATTTTCTCTATCACCGGGCTCGGCCGTTTTTGTTTTCGACCTCGCATCCGCCGTCCGTCGCGGCAACCTGCATCGCGGCCTTCGACGTTCTGGAAAACGAACCCGAGCGCATGGAAAAGCTTTGGGAGAACACGCGTTTCTGGAAAAAAGAACTAGGACTGCTCGGCTTCGACATCGGAGGCCGCGCCACTCCCGCCAGCGAAACTCCGATCACGCCGATCATCATCGGGGACGGCAAACTCACCATGGACTTCTCCCGCGAACTCTTCAAAGAAGGCGTCCTCGGCACCGGCATCGCCTTCCCCACCGTCCCCGAAGGCAAAGCCCGCATCCGCACCATCATGACAGCCACGCACACGAAAGAAGAGTTGCAGCAGGCGTTGGAGGTACTGGGGAGGGTAGGGAAGAAGATGGGGATTATAGCGTGATACTTATCGCGCTGCTGCAGCCAGTTCGCGCTGGACCACCTGTTTATTGGTCTGGGGAAATCTGGCTTTGGCTTCAATCCCGAGCCGCCCGGCGTAGTAGAGCAACTTGTCCACGCTCTTGTTGGCAATTTTCCCGTTGAGCAACTCGCTGACGCGTGGCTGAGGCTCCGCCAGGATCGTCTGCAATTGTTTTTGCGAATACTTTCGCGCGTGTCTCAGAATGGCTTGGTAGAGATCCGACTTGAATTTCAAGATCGTGGCCTGCTCGGGCGAGAATCCCAAGTCGTCGAGCACATTGCCCCGAGTTAGGTAAGTTGGTTTACTTCGTCCGCCCGCCATGCTTTTTCTCCTGAATCATTCGTGCCCGAACTGCCTTCAGCCGCTGCCGCGCTGTATTGATTTCCTTCATGGGTGTCTCGCCGCTCCTCTTTTCAAAACAGTGCAGCACATGAATTACGTCGCGAACTCTCGATAAGTAAATCACGCGATACCACGCCCGCTCATCCTGATCCCGCAACTCGAAAACTCCCGGACCGATGGAAGTCATTGGCCGGTAGTCCGTTGGCTGCTGCCCCTGTTGTAACAATCGCAAATCGAATCCCAAGTTGTACTTCGCCGCATCCGGGAATGAGCTAATCACTTCCTTGGAATCGCCTTCCCAAGCAATCACCGCATCTTTGAGACCGCTGGACTCCATTCGTCACCAGGGTAGTATAGCCCTTATTGAGCTCAAAATATACATCTAAATGTATAGCTCAATCCCGTCGGCCTGCTTTCAATCCGCCCGATACATAACCCTCCCGCCCACAACCGTAGCCACCACCTTCCCCGTAAACTGCCATCCATCAAACGGAGTATTGTGCGACAGCGACCGCGACTTGGCGGCTTCGAATGTCCATCGCTTCTTAGGATCAAAAATCGTGACATCACCGACGTTTCCGCGGACCAAAGATCCGCGCCCGCGAAGGTCGAACACACGCGCGGGGCCAGAAGTGAACAGTTCGACGATGCGAGTCAACGGAATTTTGTGCTCGCGGTGCAACTTCGTGATGGCCAGTGCTAACGCGGTTTCGAGGCCCGTGATGCCGAAGGCGGCGCGCTCGAACTCAACTTGCTTTTCATGTGTAGCGTGAGGAGCGTGGTCTGTAGCGATGGCATCCACGGTACCGTCGGCGAGCGCGACCAGAATGGCTTCGCGATCGGCCGCCGAGCGCAGTGGCGGATTCATTTTGAAATTCGTGTCGTACTCGCCCACGTTTTCGTCGATCAAAGTGAAGTGGTGCGGTGTAACCTCACAGGTCACCCGGCAGGTGACGCGGGCATTATGAACGCCGCGCTTGCCGCGGCGCACCGCCTTGAGCGCATCGGCCGTGGAAAGATGCGCCACGTGCAATCGCGCCTCGCGAATCTGCTGCGCCAGAGTAACGTCGCGATCCACAATATTCGCTTCCGCGGCCGCCGCCATGCCCCGCAATCCCAGGCGAAAGCTGGTGGGGCCTTCGTGCATGGAAGCGTTTTCCGTGAGCCGCGTATCCTCAGCGTGCTGCACCACCGGCAGATTCAGCTCCGCGCCGAGTTGCAGCGCAGCGCGCATGACTTCATCTTCTAGAATAGGCCTGCCATCGTCCGTAACCGCCACAGCGCCGTCGTGTTGCAGTACTGCAAAATCGGTGAGCGCTGCGCCGCGAGAGTTAACCGTGGCGGCAGCAATGGGAAAAACATTCACTACGGCGCCACGCTCAGGATGCCGCAACCACGCCACCCACTCCGCATTATCGACCACGGGCGCGGTGTTCGGCATCGTACAGACAGAGGTGAATCCTCCGGCAGCAGCAGCGGCCGTCCCCGTAGCGATCGTCTCCTTGTAGCTTTGTCCCGGTTCGCGCAGGTGAACATGCAGGTCAATAAATCCCGGGGCGACGATCAAGCCGCGCGCGTCAAACTTCTCGTCAGCGCCGCCACGGGTTTTATTGGGCAACGCAACTTCAGCAACGCGTCCATCACGCAAAAGAAGATCCATCGGCGTATTAATTTTCGCCCCCGGATCAATCAGGTGCCCGCCCTTAATGAGCAGCGATCCCGGTTTGGATTTATCGTTACCCATTCTCTATGTCTGTATCCGAGCAAATCCGTGGAAATCCGTGGCTCATTTCGCCTTACCCAAGGCCCGCGCCAGAATCGCCATCCGAGTCGGAACTCCATTATGAACTTCATCGATGATCCTCGACTGCGGACCGTCCGCTACCTCCGCGGTCAACTCCAGCCCACGAATAATGGGTCCGGGATGCATGACGATCGCATCGCGTTTCGCGAGCTTCACACGCGCCGCCGTCATCTGGTAACGCGCAATATAGTCTTGCAACCGAATCTTCTGCCCCGCAAGGCGCTCCTTCTGCAGCCGCAACAGCATGATCACATCCGCTCCGCGCAGCGCTTCTTCCATGTGACGAGTCACGCGCAAACCGGGGACGAGGGTGGCCGCCACATCCGGCACAAACTCCGGCGGCCCGCAAAGAGTGATCTTCGCTCCGAACCGGGTGAGCAGATGACAGTTGGAGCGGGTCACGCGACTATGGTAGATATCGCCAATAATCGCAATCTGCAAACCTTTGAACGACTTCTTGTGCTTCAGAATCGTGAAGGCATCAAGCAGCGCCTGAGAAGGATGCTCGTGCATGCCATCGCCAGCGTTGATTACCGGAATGTCGAGGTGCTTCGCCATCAGGTGAGGCGCGCCCGCTGCCGGATGCCGAATGACGATCGCGTCCGCGCCCACCGCTCGCAAAGTGTAGCCGGTATCGAGCAGAGATTCGCCCTTCTCGATGCTCGATCCTGAGGATTGCACTAGCGTAGTGGTGGCCCCCAGCGACTTTGCCGCGATTTCGAAGGAAGAGCGTGTCCGCGTGGAAGCCTCGTAAAACAGCAGCACAATGCGCTTGTTCCGCAACAACGGTCGGGCCTTCAGCGGATTCATGCGACGGGCAAGCTTCAGCAGGCCGAGGATTTCTTTGTCCTCAAGGTGCTCGATGCCGAGTAACGAACCCCGCGCCGGTTTGTTCATTGCGTAAGAAGGCAAACGGTGCATCATACGCGGCGAACGCAGCCTGCGGCAAGGCCGGGGTAAGGCACGTTTTACGGCCGGTTCCGGCTCCCCAGGAAAGAGCCGG
>Ga0307479_10006326_pt1 | contig 10865 bp, 13 predicted proteins | sample atmos_gasesECM4C_FD_203743 | JGI IMG/M metagenome (GOLD analysis project Ga0307479, IMG submission 203743) | Hardwood forest soil microbial communities from Morgan-Monroe State Forest, Indiana, United States - atmos_gasesECM4C_515 | ecosystem: Environmental > Terrestrial > Soil > Temperate...
TTCTTCAGGCTGACCACATCCTCGCCCGAACGCGGCGCCGGCAAGAACTCGAACGCCACGGTCTGGCGGCGCTTCGGCGGCTCGACGCGTTCGATCTTGTCGAGCTTTTTCACCCGGCTTTGCACTTGCGCGGCGTGCGAGGCGCGTGCCTTGAAACGCTCGATGAACTTGATCTCCTTGGCGAGCATCGCCTGCTGCCGCTCGAACTGGGCCTGCTGCTGCTTCTCGTTCAGCGCGCGCTGCGCTTCGTAGAACTCGTAATCGCCGGAATAGGTCGTCAGCGTGCCGCCGTCGATCTCGACGACCTTGTTGATGATGCGGTTGATGAACTCGCGGTCGTGCGATGTCATCAACAGCGCGCCCTCATAGCCTTGCAAAAACTGCTCCAGCCAGATCAGGCTCTCGAGGTCCAGATGGTTGCTGGGTTCGTCCAGCAGCATGACGTCGGGACGCATCAGGAGAATGCGCGCCAGCGCCACGCGCATCTTCCAGCCCCCCGACAATGCGCCGACGTCGCCATCCATCATGTCCTGGCTGAAACCCAGGCCCGACAGCGCCTCGCGCGCGCGGCCGTCCAGCGCGTAGCCATCGAACTCCTCGAAACGCCCCTGCACTTCGCCATAGCGGGTAATGATCTCGTCCATGTCATGCGCGCGGTCGGGATCGGCCATCGCGGTCTCCAATTCCTTCAGCTCACTTGCGACCACACTGACGGGGCCGGCGCCATCCATCACTTCGGCCACGGCACTGCGGCCCGACATCTCGCCGACATCCTGGCTGAAATAGCCGATGGTAATGCCCCGATCGACCGCGACCTGGCCCTCGTCGGGCTGCTCCTGGCCCGAGATCATCCGGAACAGCGTAGTCTTGCCGGCCCCGTTGGGACCGACGAGGCCGATCTTCTCGCCCTTTTGGAGCGCCGCGGAGGCTTCGATGAAGAGTATCTGGTGGCCGAGTTGCTTGCTGACGTTATCGAGACGGATCATTGGGGCCTGAATGCGGAAATCATTGCGGCCGTGCTTATGCCATGTGGCGCGCGGAGGGAAGCTTTCCGTTTACATGAAGTACAACCGGTAACGCATCGAGCAGATTTAGAAGCACAAGTTCGATACCACGTTCCCGCGCTTGTCCTTCAATACGACCGGGCACTCCAGCCGCTTCAGCTCTGCCTTGGCATCTTCGTTGCCGAGATCGGCGGCCCGCTGGTAGTAGGACTTGGCCGCCGCCGCATCCTTCGGTCCGCCGCGCCCCTCCTGCGCGAACGCGCCCATCCGCTCCAGCGCGCCGGGGTGGTTCTGGGCGGCCGCCTTTTCGAACAACGCCCGTGCGGCGACCTCATCCTTGGGCCCGCCGGTGCCCTCGGCCAGCATCAGGCCGAGCTGATACTGCGCCTCCGCGTTGGTCTCCGCGGACTTTGAAAGCAGCTCTCGCGCGCGCGCCGGATCTGTCGATGTGCTGGCGCCACCGAGTGCTGCGAGGTTGGTGACGCCACGGGGATTGCCGGCTGCGGCCGCCCGTTCGAACAATTTCCGCGCCGCGGCTTCGTCCTTGGCGACGCCGGCGCCGGTGCCATAGAGCACGCCGAGTTCGACCATCGCCGACGTCGACCCCTTGTCGGCCGCCTTGCGCCAGGCGCCGGCCGCTTCGCCGGTTTGCTGATTGGCGGCATAGGCACGGCCGAGCTGATAGAGCGCGCGGCGCGAACCGTTTGCCGCCTGCCTGCAGAATTTGATCGCGGTCGCGATGTCAGAGGACGCGATCTCCGGGATTCCCTTGACGTCCGCCGGCTTGTCCGGATCGGAAGGATCGGCGGCCACCCGGTCACACAGCACGAGATCGGCCGATTGCGCGTGCGCCAAGGATGGCGCGAGCCCAATGAGGCAGGCGGAGAACACAAGCAAGTAGAGCCATTTTGTCATGACCGACAAAACTTGCTTCGTTTGGCAGACCAATTCAAGGCTCAAGCCCGGAATCCCGCAACACCGGCGCGACTTCGGGCAAGCTGAGGAACCGCAACAACTGGTCGGCCTGCGCCGCCCGCGGCGATGCCGCCATGACGCCTGCGGAAAACACGGCTGGCGTCTGCAGCTCACGTGGTATCGGACCCAGGACTTCGACGCCTGCGACCTGCTTCAATTCGCTGATCTGCTGTACCGCAATATCCGCTTCGCCCGTAACCAGCCGCATCGCCGTGAAACCCGATGGTGTGATCGTGGCCTTCGCGTTGATACCGGAGGCAATGCCAAGCCGCTCGATCAGTTGCGCGAAGAAGATCCCGCTGGCGCCGATCCGCGAATAGGCGACCGAACGGGCAGCGAGCAGCGTGGCACGGAGCGCTGCTTCGGTTGCGATATCGGGATGGCTGGCACCCGCCTTCACCGCGATGCCGACATAGGAGCGCGCGAGATCGATGCAGCTCGCCGCTGTCACGGTCCCTTCGTTGACAAGCTCTTCGAGCCCCTCGCGCGTGAGGATGACGACGTCGGCGGTCTCCCCCTCGCGCAGGCGCTTCAACAGGCCGAGCGTCGGCGCGAAATCCGCATCGATCCGCGTGCCCGTTGCCGCTCGATACCGGGCCGCCAGATGGCCAACCGCCCCCTTCAAGGCGAGCGTCGACAGCAGGCGCACGACGTCGTCAGCCATTGCTAGAGGTCTCGTCGATGCGTTGCATCAGCCTGAGCACTGCCGTCAGGCGCAGGCTGCGCTTTCCGACCAGCGCGGTCGCTTCCCAGTCCGCGCCCTGATCGTCGCAGGTGCCGGAAAAACCGATGCCGACTTCATGACCGCCGAACACGGCGTTTTCGCCCCTCGCTGGCGTGTGTTCCTGATTCAGGATCTGCCCCTTCCAGCGCCCATTCTCGGAAGTGTAGGTGCCGAGATAATAGAAGAACGCGTCGCCGCCGAGAATGCGGCCGTCGTTGAGCAGCATCACACCGGTCAAGCCGGCATCGACGCCGTCGAGCGTGTGGATCTGAACGGAATAGAGGCCGTTGACGATGCAGTCCGCCCCTACCCCGCCCGCGATCGGGATCGGCTGCTCCTCGACCGGCGTCATCACGGAGTGAAACGGAACGTCGGGCAATTCCCGCAACCTGCCTTCAAAGCGATAGAGGTCGCCGTCCGGCCTGCCGCGCGCGAACAACGTCGCGTCATCTCTGCCGGCCATTGCCGGATAGTTCGGGTCCGGATTGTGCCGGACGGTATTGATGACGATGGCGATCTCGTCGCCGATCTCGTCAAAGGTGCCGATATGGGCAAAGGCGGAATTGCCGCCAAGCATCTTGCCGCCATGCGCATACATAACGCTCCGGCCGACCGTTTCGCCGAGTTGAAACCTGACGGTATAGAAACCTCCAAACAAACCTCGCATCCCCAAGTTGACCGGAAGCCGTTCGACTATCCGACGCCGCCAGCATGACGGGAAAATGAAAGGGAAGCGAGGCGCAAACGTCGAGGTATCAACGTAATGATCCGCCAAAGCGGTAAAACTTTGGCGGATCGGTTATACGGCCCGGACGCCCCCATCCGGGCGGTATGCGTACTGCCCTTAGGCGGCAGGCTTTATCAAGCGGCAGCCTTGGCGTCGGTCGGCACCGAGGCGATCGTCTTCAGGATCTGGGACGCGATCTGGTAGGGGTCGCCCTGCGAGTTGGGGCGGCGATCTTCCAGATAGCCCTTGTAGCCGTTGTTGACGAAACTGTGGGGCACACGGATCGAAGCTCCGCGGTCGGCCACTCCCCAGCTGAAGCTGTCGATCGAGGCGGTCTCGTGCTTGCCGGTCAGGCGCATGTGGTTGTCCGGGCCGTACACCGCAATGTGATCAGCGCGGTTGGCCTTGAAGGCATCCATCAGCTTCTCGAAATACTCCTTGCCGCCGACTTCGCGCATGAACTTGGTCGAGAAGTTGGCGTGCATGCCGGAGCCGTTCCAGTCGGTATCGCCGAGCGGCTTGCAGTGGAACTCGATGTCGACGCCGTATTTCTCGGTCAGGCGCAGCATCAGGTAGCGGGCCATCCACATTTCGTCGGCGGCCTTTCTGGAGCCCTTGCCGAAGATCTGGAATTCCCACTGGCCCTTCGCCACTTCGGCATTGATGCCTTCATGGTTGATGCCGGCGGCGAGGCACAGGTCGAGATGCTCTTCCACCATCTTGCGGGCGACGTCGCCAACGTTCTTGTAGCCGACGCCGGTGTAGTATGGGCCCTGTGGCGCCGGATAGCCGCTGGAGGGGAAGCCGAGCGGACGGCCGTCCTTGTAGAAGAAATATTCCTGCTCATAGCCGAACCAGGCGCCTTCGTCATCGAGAATGGTGGCGCGCTTGTTGGACGCGTGAGGCGTCTTGCCGTCGGGCATCATCACTTCGCACATCACCAGCGCACCGTTGGTGCGCGCGCCGTCCGGATAGATGGCGACCGGCTTCAGCACGCAGTCGGAGCTGTGGCCCTCGGCCTGCAAGGTCGAGCTACCATCGAAGCCCCACAGCGGAAGCTGTTCCAGCGTCGGGAACGATGCAAATTCCTTGATCTGAGTTTTGCCGCGCAAATTCGGCGTCGGGGTATACCCGTCGAGCCAGATATACTCGAGCTTGTATTTCGTCATTGAGCCTCTCTTGAGATTTCGAAAGGTGGGAGAACCGAAATGTTTGGTCGTCTCACGCGTACCCGGCCACGATCGGCCGTTTGTCATAAAGCATTTTGCGTGCCAATCGCTGCACTGCGGGAGCCCTTCCCCTACCGCTGAAAAGCGGCCGGCCGGCCACCGCCCCGGAGCCAGCCCTGAGCTCCCGAGGGTGCGGCATAGGCGCACGGTTCTCGTTCGCCGCAGGCATCGAAATGGCAGGAATAGTGTCCGATTTCCGCCCGATTCGGTGGCAGTCCCGACTTTTCCGGGCCGAGGCGATGAAATCCGCGCCAAGGCAGGGCAACTTTCGCCAACAGGATCGGGCGTGCACGGCAACCTTCGCATCAGCCCAAGCGTTAATCAGCGGATCCGTGCCTCATGGGAGGCAAGCTTCAGATTGCCCACGAATTGAACAGCGAATGATTTTGTTTTGATCACGTTGCATTGACGAGGGCACGCGCAATATCGGGATTAGTAACCACAAGAGAACGAGTCGGGCGCACCATGAAGGGAAGCGTTCCGCCACAAGGAGAGTATCGATGAATCCGAATTTGAATCAGGGGTCGGCCACGATCTATCAATTCCCGGCCGGGGGCCGTTCGGCTCTCGGCGGTCGTCGCGACAGTGAGGCGAAATCCTCGATCGACCAGAATGCGCCTCGCGTGAACGAAGCGGCCTGCTATGGCAGCTGGTACCACGAGGAAGCGATCCAGGAGTCCAAGGCCGCGTCCAAGCCCAAACCGCTGTGGGAGCGCTGATGCAAGGCGCAAATTCAAGGGCGCACGCCTGCCACGGCGTGGCGGGCTGCGAGAACTGAAAAAGGGTCGAAGCGAAATCGTTTCGGCCCTTTTTGATTTTGATGCCGAAGATTTTCCGTTGATCCATCTACATTGCCCGGTGGAACCGGCCGCATCGACTGGATCGGCGAACACAGGTCATCCCAACGTCATTTCTCTGCCGCTCGCGATGGCTTAAGCTGATCCGATGTCAGATTTCCCGGCACGCCATCTCGAGCTCGAGGGCGCCAGCAATTTCCGCGACCTCGGCGGCTATTCCGCCAATGACGGCCGCAGGGTCCGCTGGCGGCAGATTTTCCGTTCCAACCATTTGGGCCACCTCACCGCCGCCGATATCGCGGTGGTGCGCGGGCTCGGCGTTCGCAGCGCCTTCGATTTTCGCGGGCTCGAGGAACGCGCCGCTGCGGTATGCGCGGTCGAGGAGATCGCAGTGCATTCGCTGCCGATCGAGCCCACCGTCGTCGCAGCGCTGCGGGCGCGCTTTGCCGCCGGCTCGCTGTCGGCGGCCGATGCGCTGGAGATCATGCGCGAATCCTACCGCAACTATGTCCGCCTCAACACCCACAGCTTTCGCGCCCTGTTTGGGCACCTGCTTGCCGACCGCGCGCCGCTGGTGATCCATTGCACCGCCGGCAAGGACCGCACCGGATTTGCCTGCGCGCTGGTGCTGCACGCGCTCGGCGTGGCGGAGGACGTGATTGCCGAGGACTATCTGCTCACCAACCGCTTCTACCGGCGCGACCCCTCCTCCAGCACCGACCTGCCCGAGGACGTCCGGCAGGCGATCGGCTCGGTCGAGGCGTCGTTCCTTGCCGCAGGCTTCGAAGCGGTCCAGGCCGACTACGGCGATCTCGAAGACTATCTGAAGGAGGGGCTTGGCCTCGGACCGCAGGAGCGGACCGAGCTCAAGGCGCGCTACCTGCAATCGTGATGCCGGCGCAGACCCGCCGGGCGCGGCGGCGTCAGGCGGCTTCCATCTCGGCGTCGAGGTCGGCGATCACTTCCTCGAATGCCGAGATCGCCTGTTGAACGGCTGCGATCTGCATCAACTCCCAGCCGCTGACCGGTCCGTTGCGATTTTGCAAGGCGACAACCAGGTCGCGCCGCTGTTCCTTGAGCTGAATCAGCGGCAAACCGTGATCAGGTAGATATCCCATCGTAAAACTCCAGCACCCCTATATCGGAGGATTGGAGCCTAGCAGGATGCTTCTGCCATCCACTTACGGAAGCGCGGATAATTTTAGCCAATTGATTAAGGGAGCCGGCGCACCGCTCCAAATGCGCGGTGCCGACAGTCAAATCTTCGAGGTCAAATCTTCGCGCATTGCAAGTCGATTTCGTCTGGCGATAGGGTTGCGCTCCCTGCCCTGACGCGGAGACCTCCCATGGATGGAAAAGTCATTGTCGTGACCGGCGCGCTCGGTGCGCTCGGTAGGGTCGTCGCGCAGGCCGCGTTGACACGCGGCGCGCGGGTCGCCGGCGTGGACCACGCGCAAGCGCAAACTCCGGCAACGGCAAACCGGATCGAGCTCGGCGGGGTCGATCTTTCCGACGCCGCGCAGGCCAAGACGGCGATCGACGCGGCAGCCAGCCATTTCGGCAGGCTCGATGCGCTCATCAATATTGCCGGCGGCTTTGCCTTCGAGACCGTCGCCGAGGGCGATAGCAAGGGTGAAAGCAAGACCTGGCAGCGGATGTACGCGCTCAATGTGGCGACGGCGCTCAACGCCTCGCGCGCCGCGCTTTCGCACCTCGCAAGCGCTGGTGCCGGGCGCATCGTCAATATCGGGGCGATGGGCGCGTTGCAGGCGGGCGCCGGCATGGGCGCCTATGCCGCGTCGAAAGCCGGCGTGCACCGCTTGACCGAAGCGCTCGCCGCCGAATGGAAGGGCAAGATTACCGTCAACGCCGTGCTGCCCTCGATCATCGACACCGCGGCCAACCGCGCCAGCATGCCGAATGCCGATTTCGCCAAATGGGTGACGCCGCAGGAACTGGCCGAGGTGATCCTGTTTCTCGCAAGCGAGGCCGCCAGTGCCATCACCGGCGCGCTGATCCCGGTGAGCGGACGGGTTTAGGGCTTAAGGCTCCCACCGGTTTCGTCGTACCGCCTTGAGGCGGAAGCAGCACTTGCGCACGGATAAATGCCGGGTCTGCGCAATCGGTGATCCCTGTTAAACTGCAGCCGCCTTGAGTCGCTGCTGACACGGTGTGAGCTTGGAAACCGCGCTTTATCTGCCCGTCAAACGCTTCCTCGAAAAGCTCGGCTTCACCGTCAAGGGCGAAATCGGCGGCTGCGACCTGGTCGCGCTCAGCGGCGACGATCCGCCGGTTGTCGTGATCGGCGAGTTGAAGCTCAGCTTCAATCTCGAATTGGTTCTGCAGGCGGTCGATCGTGCCTGCGCGTCCGACGAGGTCTGGCTTGCCGCGAAAATGTCGGCGCGCGGCAAGGGCCGCGAGAGCGATGCGCGTTACCGCAATCTCTGCCGGCGCCTCGGCTTCGGCATGCTCGCGGTCACCAACAGCGGCGAGGTCGAGGTGATCGTCAATCCGCCGACGACGGCCCCGCGCCGCGACCCCAAAAAGCGATCGCGGCTGGTCGCCGAGCATCGGAAGCGCCAAGGCGATCCGGCCATGGGCGGCTCGACGCGCGCGCCGATCATGACCGCCTATCGCCAGCAGGCGTTGGCCTGCGCATCGGCATTGGCGCGCGGCCCACAGCGGGTGCGCGATCTCAAACCCCGGATTCCGGACGCGCCGAAAATTCTCCAGCACAATGTCTACGGCTGGTTCGATCGCGCCCAGCGCGGCGTCTATGAGCTGACCGACGCCGGACGCGCGGCCTTGAAGCGCTGGCCGCAACGGCCGATCGATTTTTCCGATGCGAGCGAGCAGGCAACATGACGACCACGCAACGCCAAGCGTTCGCCGTTCGTGACATAACAATGTCGGAAGCGCAGTGGACAATACAACGCATGGCTGGCCTGCCGTGCCACTTTCATATTGCATTGCAACATGTGGGGTCCTAGGTATCCCGGATCAAACGAGAGGCCCCGATGAGCGAAGACTGGAATACCAAATATGGAACGCGGCGCGTCCGGCGCGATCCACCGACGCTGGAAGAGGCCATCTTCGCTGCCGTCGGGATTACCGACGATCAGGAAGCGCAGGCGGAGATCGCCGCATCGCTGATGGGGATGCCGCTCGAGGTCGTGCAGGTCGAGGTGCGCAAGCTTGGCCGTTCGGCCGCGCGGACGCAGACGCGCGTGATCGCGGGCGAGCAAGGCGCACAGCGCTCGGTGGTGGTGGAACGGCGCGTGATACGGAAATTCGGCAACGACAAGCGCACCGGGACCTGATCGGTTCCCCGCGCGCACGTGCGCCGTGACAATTCTCAAGATGACCGACAATTGACAACGCGCCCGGCACCGCCGGGCGCGTTGTTTCGCGCGCCTTGCGCTATATCTGGGACAACAGTCTCCAGCAGGCGCGGTTGAAGTTGATCACCGCGCGCGCCGCGGCAAGCGGCGTATCGATCGCGAGCTTCGCGAGTTCGGCCTGCGGCAGCGGTTGTACTTCAATCGTCCCGGTGGATTCGCCATGCCGGAACACGAGGTGGGCGCCGAACTTGCTGGCGAGCGCCCGCATCGCCTGGTTCTGCGCGCCGGTGGTCACCCGCAGCGTGCGATAACCCTTCCACCGCGCTTCCGCGATCAGCCGCCTGAACAGGATGCTGCCGACGCCCTGCCGCCGTACGCAGGATTCGACGCTGAAGGCGATCTCGGGAAGTGAATCCTCCCATGCATCCGGCGGATGCAGCTCGGCTGCGCCGCGGACGATGCCGTTCTCCATGTAGGCAACGACGATCGTGCCGTCGCTTGCGCATTTTTCGGCATAGCGTTCGATGAAGCTGTCATCCAGGAAGCCGTTGAAGCGGTCGTGCCGGCTTCCCGGATCGAGCCGCAACAGATGATCGCGCAGCAGCGGCAGTTCTTCTTGCTGGCTGAGTGTCCGCACATAGCCGAAGCCCGGCCGCGGACGAAAGGTATCTTCGTGTGGCAAGTCAAAACTCCTCTTGGTGGCCCTCGAGGAGGCGTCGAATCCCTAGGTGTCGCATATTGTGCATTGCAGCATGGAATTCAAGACCGCGTCCCGCCCGAAATATCGGCAGATGTCGCGACCTAAAAGTTAATGAAATCAAGCACCCGTATTCATACGAGGACCATCTGGGTTTGCGTTACGATGGCCACGAGCTTGCCGTCCTCGCTTTCCACCCGCGTTTGCCACACCTGGGTACGGCGGCCGCGATGCACTGGAGTAGCGATCGCAATCACCGTCGTCCCCTCCTTGGCGCCGCCGATGAAATTGGTCTTGCTCTCGATCGTGGTGGTGCCCTTGGCGTCCTCGGGCAGGTTGATCACGGTCGCGGCGGCACCAACCGAATCCGCAAGCGCCATGATCGCGCCGCCGTGAGCAATGTGGCCGAGGGTGCAGAGATCCGGCCGCACCAGCATCCGCGCCACCACCCGATCCTTTTCGGCTTGCGTGAAGCTCACGCCTTTCAGTTCCGCAAAAGGCAGCTTCATCGATTGGATTTTTTCCAGCGGCGTCATGGTTGGCGATCCCTCCGTTACCGTTCCTCGTTCGCGTGAGCATGGATCGCCTGCACCGATCGGACAATGACGTCACAGGTAATTTCGGCGCCGGAGTCCGTTCGTGCGTCCCAGGCCTTTTATGCCTGCTCCACCCCGCACCATTCCGCGATGAACAGCGCGGTGGCCTTGGTCGACTTCCTGAGCGAGTCGAGATCGACATATTCATTAAAACCGTGCATCGCAGCGCCGCTGGCGCCGAAGCACAGGCTCGGGATGTTGTAGTTCAGCCCGTAGAAGCGCGTATCGGTGAGCGCCGTGAACACGAGGTCTTCGACCGCCCCGCCATAGACTGCCGTGAACGCCTTGCCGAACGCGGCCTCGGGTTCGGCGGAATCCTTCAGCTCATATCCCTCCGATAGAAAGCCCGACCATTCGACGTCCGGTGGATTGTTGGAGAGGAAGCGATGGTCGCGCGCCGCTGACGAGACACACGAAAGAATCTCGTTCTGGCAATCGGCGACCGACCAGCCCGGCAGAATCGCGATCCGGCAATCGACGTCGCACCAGGCCGGCACGCTGGAGGCCCAGTCGCCGCCTTTGATGATGCCGGGGTTGAAGTTGATCGGATGCGTCAGCGCCTTGAAATGGCGATCGGCCTTGGCGCGCTCGTTCCATTCGGCCTCGAGCTTTTGCAACGCCTGGATCAAATGGTAGGCCGCGGTGATCGCGTTGGCGCCCGCGCCGGCCTCGAACACATGCACGGGATGGCCGCGCACCTTGAGGCGAAACCAGATCACGCCGACCTGTGAGCGCACCATCTTGCCGCCGGTCGGCTCGGGATGAAACAGGCGTC
>Ga0307479_10006327_pt1 | contig 10864 bp, 7 predicted proteins | sample atmos_gasesECM4C_FD_203743 | JGI IMG/M metagenome (GOLD analysis project Ga0307479, IMG submission 203743) | Hardwood forest soil microbial communities from Morgan-Monroe State Forest, Indiana, United States - atmos_gasesECM4C_515 | ecosystem: Environmental > Terrestrial > Soil > Temperate...
GCGCCCAGCGCGCCGTACATGTTGGAGTGCGAGTCGGACGCGACGACGAACGATCCGGGAATGACGTAGCCGCGTTCGACCATGATCTGGTGGCCGATACCGGACCCGGCGGGGTAGAAGTCGACGCCATGTTCTTTGGCGAAGGCTTCGATGGCGCGGTATTTTTTCTGGTTTGATTCGTCCTGGTTCTGGATGTCGTGATCGAGGGCGAAAACGAGTTGTCGCGAGTTGCGAATCGTCTTCGCTCCGATGCCTTTGAATTTGCTCATGACCGCGGACGTGTTGTCGTGGGTCATGACGTGGTGCGGGCGGATCGAGAGGAAGTCTCCGGTGCGGAGGGGGCGCGAAGGGCCTTCAGCGAGATGGAATTGAGCGATTTTTTCAGTGATGGTCTGGGGCATGGCGGTCTCCCAGCGTCAAAAGACTGGCGAGCTTTGCTCGCCTGCACAGACGAGGGCGTCTGTGCCTACGTGGTTCATGGTTGTCTTGCGGTTCGTGGTCATCGTCTATGCCGCCGACGAATTCTTCGTCGGCACATCGGCTTTCATGAGGGTCATCAGTTTCGATACCGAATCGATGTTCTCGAGGTTCCAGATGGCATCCTTGAGTTTCTGCTGGGCCGGCTTCGAGAGAACGCCCTGGGCCAGCGCGGCAAACTTCTCCTCGATTTCCTGGTCGGTGAGCGGATTGCGCGGATCGCCCTTGGGATAGTCGAGTTGCTCGGTGAAGCTACGACCGTCGCTGGTCGTGATCACCACGATGACTCGTTGCAGCGCCGGAAAGATTTTTTCGATTTCTGGGTCGGCGACGACTTCGACTTTCTTCAGCTGCGCGCGGATGATCGGGTCCATGATCTTTGCCATTTCGAATTGTGCCGGAGACACTTGCCGGTCGACCAATGCCGCCGCGATTACGTACGGCAGCGAGTGGTCGGCAGTTTCTTTGGTATGCGGATCGTACTTGCTTGGGTCGGAAAGAATGTCGGCTGCTCGGGCCAAGGAGCGAATCTGGATCTTCGCAACCTGGTCGGGGTGCAGGTCGTTCTTCTTCACCAGGTCGAGCACGGCAGAGATGGGCGCGTGCGTCAGCGCCTCGGTGGGGAAGAACTTCATGCCGCATTGCGTGATGCGCCAAGCCTCTCCCAAGCCGTCGGTGAGGAGGTTGAGCTTCCATTCGGGACCGAAACAATGGGCGAGCCCTTCTTTGCCATCGATGACCTGCTCGGGACCGGTGTAGCCCTTTTCCGCCAGCAGCGCGGCGAACATCCCGCTCTGGGTGGCCATCGGGTCGACCGTATTCTTCATCATCGTCAACTTGCCGGCTGTGACTGCGCCGAGCGTGCAGTGCCGGCTGGCGGAGATACCGACCGCGTGCTGAATCTGTTGCCAGGAGAGTCCAAGCGCGCGTCCGGCGACAAAGGGCGAAACAAACGCGGTCAGCGTGGCGTGGTGCCAGCCGCGCTCGCGGATGCCGGGAACGGCTGCCTCGCAGAAGCGCATTTCAAATTCGTGCCCCAGCACAAACCCTACGATGAGTTCTTTGCCCCCGGTCTTGGCCCGCTCACAGCCTGCCATGGCTGCCGGGAAAATGTCGGAGGGGTGCGACGGGTCCTGCTTCCAGTAGATGTCGTTGTAGTCCATACAGCGGATCATCAGGGCGTTGGCCAGGGATGCGGACACGGCGTCGACTCTCTTGCCGGTGCCGATGACCGTGGCTGGGCCTTGCGCGGCAACTTCGTCCAGAACTTCCAGAGCGATTTTCACATCGTGCTGTCGGTAACCGCCTAAGGCACAGCCCACAGAATCGAGCAGGAAGCGCTTGGCCTGGTAAATCGCGTCTTGCGAGAGGTGGTTGTATCCGAGGGCGGCTGCCCAGCGGGCCATCTTGGCCGTGATGGTTTCATTCGATGTGGGAATTTGTCGAGTCGCCGCCAAGGTTGTCTCCGGATCAGCGGTCGTTGGTCGTTGGCCAACCCCCGCACACCTCTACGCTGTATCACACGGTCTATCGTCTTGTCCTGACGTTCTTCGGATTCTTGAAAGGCAAATACGCCATGAAGTCGGCGTGGTGGACGATGTAGGCTTCGGTGGTGCGCTTGACCTGGTCGCCTTCTGCGGCGTGGGAGGCGATGATATGACATACGTCGTCGGGGACCCCGCATTCCAGGGCCAGCGCCACTCCTGTAAACGGATGTCGCAAGGCCTCGCCGCGTTCGCTCTGGCGGGCCTGACCGTCGGGGCCGATTTCGTATTCGAGCAGCTTTCCGACGTCGGCAAGAATCGCTCCCGCAATCACCGTGTCCACGTTGACCGGCAAAGTGCGCCCCATGAACTCCCGCATGGCTTCGGCGCTTTTGCGCGCGATGTGCACCACGCAGCGCTTATGCTCCATGAAGGTCACGGGACAGTGCGGGACCAGCAAGGTGAATGGAATGTAGTTAAGGTCGTCGGGCTTCAGGGGACTGCGTTCGAGAGCCTTGGTCCAGGTCTGGGCGACTTTCTCGCGGAGCTTCTCGTCCTGAATCCACTGGATTTCCGGCCACAGTTTGCTGACAGCTTCGCGCATAGCGGAGCACCCCAAGTTGCAATAGCTTACCCCGTAGCAACGGGAGACGTCGAGGAGGCACCGCAAGCGGCCTTGTGACCGAAATTAAGACTTCAGACTCTGAGTCAATGTCCGGGATTGAACAAAGCGATTGACCAGAAGCGGGTAATGACGCCGGCGAACGCGACCCCGATGGCAAACAGCACCCACCGGACTCTCTGCCACACCTCGCGGAACCCGGAAATTTGGGCGAAGATGTCAACCGCGTATGCTGCACAATAAGCCACGTTAGCCAGGACTGCCAGCAGGAAAAGCATCAGCACAAAATTAACGGTCAGGAATCCCTTGGTGGTGGGCAGTCCCATGACGAAGTAGGCGAGGACAATCGCGGCCAGCACGAGGTTGTAGAGGATGCGTCGCGGTTCCCAGTAACGGATCGCGTCGGTCGCCCACTCGCGGATGGTCGCTGTTTCCAGGTTGGGCCATTGTGCCACGTCCAGACCCGTTTGGAGCGTTGCACTTCGAGATTCCGGGCATTACGATGGGCCGCTATGAAAACCCGCCAATGCATGTTGATCCTCGCCCTGGTTGCGTTCTGTGCGCCCAGTTTCGGAGCCGACCCTGCCCAAAGCGTCTCTCCAGCCGTGTATCCCCAGCAGGAAGGTTTCGTCGACGCCAACGGCGTGATGCTCTACTACATGATCGTGGGGCGCGGCGAACCTCTGGTCGTCATGCACGGCGGCCCGGGAGCTTCGCACGACTACTTCCTTCCCTACCTCTTGCCCCTGGCACGCCACAACCGCGTCATCTTTATTGACGAACGGGGATCGGGGAAATCCCAGAAACTCGAAGACCCCGCCGGCTACACCATCGAAAACATGGTGGAAGATCTGGAATCGGTCCGGAAGGCGCTGAATCTGGGCAAGATCAACCTCCTTGGGCATTCCTATGGTGGGGCGCTGGTCGAGGGTTACGCGCTGAAGTACCAGTTGAACCTGCAACACCTGATCCTGGGGAGCACGTGGTCGAGCACGGCGGCCATGAACCAGGTGTTCGTGCGAATGAAGGAAAAGATGTCACCGGAACTGCGCGATCGTATCGACCGATTGGAGGCCGCTGGCCTTTTTGGGCACGGGCAGGACTACGAAAAGAATCGCTATACATCGGAGTACATGATTGCTGCCTGGGGAGAGGGCTATTTTCCGTATGTATTCCAGGGACGTCCGGACGAAAACTATGATCCCGTGGCCCAGGGAGTGATGGCCTGGGACCTGTATCGCGAAATGTGGGGTGCGCATGGAGAGTTCGTGATCGACGGAAACTTGAAGTCGGTGGAGTACACGGACCGGCTGCCCAGCATCAAGGTTCCCACGCTGGTGCTGGTCGGGGACCACGACGAGTGCGATCCATCGCTGGCGCAGGTGATGCATGACCAGATTGTGGGATCGAAGCTGGTGATCTTTCCCAAGTCCGGGCACATGACTTTCGTGGACCAACCCGGATTGTTTGTGAAAACGGTTGACGAATTTCTGCATGGAGCCGCATCCAAGAACCATCCGGGGACGGAAGTGAAGGAATCGAGATAATGCTGGGATGCCCAACACGGCGGGCCGTTTTCAGTCTCACACTGCTTCTGACGGGTGGGGCGACATCGCTGATGGCGCAGGGTTCGCAGGCGGCCGACTTTTCGTCGCTGGTCGTGCAGAGCACCGTACTGCCCAAGGCGATGCCGCGGCACGCCTACAGCTTCCAATTTCGAGCTCTGAATGGCACCCTTCCCTTGGAATGGACGGTGGTGGATGGTGACATGGCGGCGGGAGTCAAACTCAGCCCCAGCGGACTCCTCGCAGGGTCCCCCCTGGTCGCCGGGACCTTCCGCTTTACCGTGTCGGTGATGGATAGCAGCACGCCGCCGCAGACCGCAACCCGCCAGATGATCCTGCGAGTGCTGAAGCCCCTTTCGCTCGAATGGGAAACGTATCCCAAGGTCTTAGGCAATCGGATCGACGGCAAGGTACTGGTGAGCAACGGCACCGACGACGACTTTGATTTCACCCTCGTCGTATTGGCGGTGGCCGAAAACGGGCGGGCGACCGCCATCGGCTACCAGCGCTTTTCATTGAACGCCGGGGTCGAGTCCCTTGAGATACCGTTTGGCGAGACCTTGCCCCGGGGTGGGTACACGGTACATGTGGATGCGGTCGCCGAGGTCCCCGAGAAGGAGGCCATTTACCGGGCGCGCCTGCAAACGAAACAGGACCTGCAGGTTAGCGTCGGGCCGTAGCCTGCCACGCGTCCCGTCCGGACAAGTCCTGCAGTTATGTTGATCTCCTTCTGATATTCTGGAAACCTGAAGGGTGGTCTCGGAGGCGCTTCCGCCGCGCCCCGGCATCCCATTTCGGCCCCCCAGCCAACATCCCTAATTTCTATGGAGTTGTTTCTCAATCTGCTTTGGCTCTTGCTGGCTGTGCCTGCGGTGTGGGTGTGGCACACAGCGAGGTGTCGGCACGTCGGCTCCGCCGGGCAATCGCGGCAATGCGTGCTGGTGCTAGGCTGCGTGCTCCTCATGTTGTTCCCGGTGGTCTCGGTTACGGATGACCTGCAGGCGATGCGGCCCGAGATCGAGGAGTCCGCCAATCGCACCGGGCTCCGGAACTCATCTCATGGCAGGTGTTCCTCCCTGCCGGACGGCGTGAGCGGAAATTTCGCGCTGTCGGCAGCGCGGGCCGCAGTATCGCCGGATCAGTCGGTCTGGCTGGAAGTGCTTTCCCCATCGGTCTTGCGACCGGCCGCGGTACTGGTGCCAACGCGCGCCGGACGCGCGCCGCCTCTGTCCTTTCTTGGATAGCGCGCGGACGCCGCACCCTCAGCGGCGAGAAACTCACGCAGCAAATCAGAATTTTAAGGAAAACCCCGGGACGGCTGCGCCCCGGTCGGGCAGCGTCGCAATGTGGCGGATTGGTGGACGGAGTAGAGGATGAGAAAGACTTTTTGGTGGAGCTGCATGCTGACTTTATTGATGCGGCCCGGAGCGGAATGCCAGAACAAGCTCCCACTGACCTGGGAACAGGTCCGGGACCGGTTTGAGACCAGCAACCCGACGCTGCTGGCGGGCAAGCTCAATGTCGAAGAGTCGAAGGCCCAGGAGATCACTGCGTTTCTGAGGCCGAACCCGGCGTTGACCCTGTCAGCAGATGGGACCCAAATTGCTCCTAATCAAGGGGTGTGGCGCCCTTTCGCAGGCACGTTTGAGTCGCCCGCCATCAGCTATCTGCACGAAAGGCAGCACAAACGCGAACTGCGGCGGGACAGCGCACAGAAGGGGACTTCGATTGCCTCGTCGCAACAGGCCGACCTGGAGAGAAATCTCCTGTTCAGCCTGCGGAGCGCATTCGTCCAGACCCTGCAGGCGAAAGCCGTGCTCGAGGTCGCCAAAGCGAACCTGGTTTACTACGACCACGTGCTCTCGGTGAGCACGGAGCAATACAAGGCGGGAGACATCGCGCAGATCGATTTGGACCGGCTGGAATTGCAGCGGGTGCAGTTCGAGGCCGACGCGCAGAATGCAGAGGTGAATTTGCGCACCTCGAAAATCCAACTGCTGCAATTGCTGAACGATCGCACTCCGGTAGAACAGTTTGACGTGGTCGGCCCATTCGACTTCAACGAGCAGCTCCAGCCTCTTGATGACTTCCGCAACATGGCGTTTGACTCGCGGCCGGATCTGCGGGCGGCAGCGGACTCGGTGGAGAAGGCGAAGATTGATCACCGATTGGCGATTGCCGACGGTTCTGCCGATCCAACCTTCAGCACCTGGTATACCCACAACTCGTCCAACAATAACCCGGCTGCCATCAATACTCTCGGCGTCAGCGTAGGTGTTCCCCTGCGGATTTTTGACCGGAACCAGGGGGAAAAACTGCGTACCCGAGTGGATATCGACCGGAATCAGCGCTTGCACGATGCCGTAGAGGCGCAGGTGTTCAGCGATGTGGATTCCGCCTATGCCACCATCAACAGCACCTTGACCCTGCTGCGGCCCTACAAGGCGAAGTACCTGCCGCAAGCGGTGAGGGTTCGCGATACGGTCTACTTCTCCTACCAGCACGGCGGAGCTTCCTTGCTGGACTTTCTGAATGCGGAGAGTGAGTACCGGAGTGTGGAATTGAACTATGCAAACCTGGTCGGATCGTACCTGACAGCCGCCAGCCAGATGAACCTGGCCGTGGGGCGGGAGGTAATCCAGTGAAAACGCTCTGGGGGTGTCGCTGCGCTTTGGTCGTGACGAGTCTCCTGCTGGCTGCTCTGGCGGTATCGTGTACGCGTGAGACCAAAGCCGCTCCAACCAAGCAGGAAGTGGTGCTCGATCCCAACCTGTTTGAAACCGATCAAGCAGACCTGTTTAAAACGGTCGCCGTAACGACGCGGGAGATGCCGACTACGCTCACGGCCAACGGGTCGGTGACTCCGGATGTGAACCGAACCATCCATGTGACTTCGCTGGGCGGCGGGCGGGTGGTGGATCTGAAGGTCAAGTTGGGCGACGCGGTGAAGAAAGGGCAGACACTGCTGGTCATTTCCAGCCCCGATCTGGCCTCGGCGTTTTCCGACTATCAGAAGGCACAAGCAGACGAGCGGGTTGCGAAGAAGGCCCTAGACCGCGCACAGCTGCTCTTCGACCGGGGAGCGGTAGCGGAAAAAGATCTTCAAGTCACCCAGGGGACCGAAGACAAGGCGCTTGTCGATGTGCAAACCGCCGAGCAGCGAGTGCGCGTGCTGGGTGGTGACCCTGCCCACCCCACGCCGCTGATCGATTTGCGGGCGCCGGTCTCGGGAACCATCGTCGAACAGAATGTCGCTGGATTCGAAGGGGTCAAGAGCATCGACAACAGTCCCAACCTCTTCACCATTGCCGACCTATCGCAGGTGTGGGTGGTTTGCGATGTGTTCGAGAATGGCCTGGGAGATGCGCATCTCGGTGATTCGGCGGAGATCCGGCTCAACGCCTTCCCTGGGAGAGTGTTTAGGGGGACGGTCGCCGACATCTCGCGGGTGCTTGATCCCAATACGCGCACGGCAAAGGTGCGTATTGTGCTGGGGAATGGCGACGGCGCCCTGCGGCCTGGAATGTTCGCGGTCGCAACTTTCCGCTCGCGCCGGCTGCGGCCGAGCCTAGTGGTGCCCAGCACGGCCGTCATGCGCCTGCATGACAAAGATTGGATTTTTCGTAAAGAAGGCTCGAACCGCTTCCGGCGCGTGGAGGTGCAGGCGACCGGGGCGACTTCCGACGGGATGCAGGAGGTTCGCGACGGCGTAAAAGCGGATGATCAGGTGGTTTTGAACGCGCTCGACTTCTCCACCGCCGTCGCGGAGAAGAAGGAATGATTGGAGCGCTGATCGATTTTGCGCTCCGCAACCGGCTCCTGGTGCTGGGAGCGTCGGTCGTCCTGTTCATCTGGGGTGTTTTTTCCTTCCATAGTCTTCCCATTGAAGCGTATCCGGATGTCGCGGATACCTACGTCCAGATCATTACGCAGTGGCCCGGCCACGCCGCGGAGGAGATCGAGCAGCAGATCACCGTCCCACTGGAAGTGAACCTGAATGGCGCCTCGTACATGACGCACTTGCGTTCGGTGTCGCTGGCGGGACTGTCGATGATCACCATCATTTACGACGACGACACCACCACCTTCAATGCGCGGCAGGAAGTGCTTGATCGGCTCGAGGGGACCACGCTTCCGGCGGGTGTCAATCCCGGCATCGGTCCGAACTACAGCCCGACCGGCCAGATCCTGTTTTACACGCTCAAGAGCACGAATCCGAACTACGACGTCATGGAATTGAAGATGCTCAATGACTGGCTCGTGCGCAACCAGATCAAGTCGGTGCAGAACGTAGTGGAGGTAAACATCTTTGGCGGGCCGACGCGGGAGTACCAAGTCCAACTCGATCCGGGCAAGCTCGTAGCTTACGGGCTTTCCCTGACTCAGGTGGAGCAGGCGCTGGCCGCGAACAATACCAACGCAGGCGGTGGGTTCATCGAACGCGGGCAGCAGGCCTTGAACGTCCGGGCCGTCGGCTTGATGGCGACCACCGACGACATCGGGGCCACAGTCGTGAAAGTACTGAATGGGACGCCGGTGCGGGTTCGCGACGTTGCAACCATCGTGCAAGCGCCTAAGGTAAGGCTGGGACAGTTGGGAAAGGCCATCCGCACGGAAGATGGGACCGTGCTCGACGATGATGACGTGGTCGAGGGTATTGTCTTGCTTCGCAAGGGGGCGGAAGCCGATTCCACGCTCGAGGCTCTGCATGCCAAGATTGCCCAGCTGAACAATGGGGTACTGCCGGCGGGCGTGAAGCTGGTTCCACACCTGGACCGCAGCAACCTGGTCCACTACACCACCCACACCGTGCTGCGCAACCTAACCGATGGCGTGCTCCTGGTCACCCTGATTCTGTTTTTCTTCCTGGGGAATGTGCGCAGCGCGCTGATTGTCACCATCACCATTCCCTTCTCACTGCTGTTCGCGGCCATTCTTCTGGATCTGAATCACATTCCCGCCAACCTACTCTCCCTGGGAGCGCTGGATTTCGGCATGGTGGTGGATGGGTCGGTCGTCATGGTCGAAAACATTCTGCGCCACATGGAATTTGCCGGGCGGAGGACGTCGTTTCTGGAAACTATTTCCATCGCGGCGCACGAAGTGCAGAAACCGGTGTTCTTCGCGCGCATTATTATCATCGTCGCCTATCTTCCGATCTTCACTCTGCAGCGCGTGGAGGGCCGGCTGTTCCGGCCTATGGCCTGGACTGTGGCTTTCGCGCTGCTAGGCGCCTTGTTGTTTGCGCTCGTCATCGCACCCGTCCTTTGCAGCCTGCTGTTCAAGGGCACAATCAAGGAATGGAAAAATCCCGCTCTGGATCTTCTGAACCGGCATTACCGCAACGCCCTCGACTGGTGCTTTGCGCACCTCAACTTCACGCTGCTGATGGGACTCGCGATGGTGGCGATCATGTTGTTCCTAGGCTTCAGCGGGATTGTGGGCTCGGAGTTTCTGCCCCATCTGGACGAGGGCGCGATCTGGGTGCGTGGGACGCTGGCGCCGAGCACGGGACCGACGGCGGGGATCGATGTGGCGCGGCGCGCGCGGCAGGTGCTGGCCAGTTTCCCGGAAGCCAAGCAGGTGGTGAGCCAGGTGGGGCGCCCCGACGATGGCAGCGACGCCAGCGGCTTCTATAACACGGAATTCTTCGTCGACCTATGGCCGCGGGAACGCTGGCGCAGCCAGTTCGGCACCAAAGATGAACTGATCGGGGCTATAGACAAGGCCCTGGCCAGCATACCGGGCGTCGACTGGAACTTCTCGCAACCGATTTCCGACAACGTGGAAGAAGCGGTCAGCGGCGTAAAGGGTGAGTTGGCGGTCAAGCTGTTCGGCACCGACCTCAAGTCCCTGGAACAGAAGGCAGACGAGATTCAGAGCGTGATGGCGAAAATTCCGGGAGTGGCCGACCTCGGCACATTTCAAGTGCGGGGCCAGCCCAACGTGAATCTGGACATCGATCGTGCGGCGGCTGACCGGTTCGGTATCAACGTAAGCGACATCCAGGACGCCATCGAAACCGCCGTCGGTGGAAAAGCGGTGAGCCAGATTCTGATCGGGGAGCAGCGTTACGACCTGACTGTCCGCTACCAGGCTCCGTTCCGCAAGACGACCGAGGACATCGCCAACATCCGTATCCTCGCTCCTTCAGGCGAACGCGTGTCGCTGGGGCAGTTGTCGCAATTCAAGCTGGAGGACGGCGCGTCGACCATCTACCGCGAAGGCAACTCGCGCTATATCGCGATCAAGTACAGCGTGCGCGGGCGCGATCTGGGTAGCACGGTGCGCGAGGCAATAGAAGAAGTCCACAATAAGGTCAAGCTGCCCGAGGGCTACCACCTGGACTGGACCGGCGAGTACGAGAGCCAGCAGCGCGCCAACAGGCGTCTAGCGTTCATCGTGCCGATCACCATCCTCCTGATGGCGTTCATTCTGTATTCGGCGTTTCAATCGTGGAAGTGGGTGGGATTGATCCTGGCGGTGGTGGGTTTGTCGCCGCTCGGAGGGCTGGTGAGCCTGCTGCTGACCGGAACGCACTTCAGCGTCTCGTCGGGGTTGGGGTTCCTGGCACTGGTCGGCGTGTCGGTGGAGATTGGCGTCATCATGGTGGAATACATCAATCAATTGCGAGTGCGCGGCCGCTCGGTGCGCGACGCTGCGAAGGAAGGCGCTTCCCTGCGATTGCGCCCCATCATGATGACCATGCTGGTGGC
>Ga0307479_10006329_pt1 | contig 10864 bp, 11 predicted proteins | sample atmos_gasesECM4C_FD_203743 | JGI IMG/M metagenome (GOLD analysis project Ga0307479, IMG submission 203743) | Hardwood forest soil microbial communities from Morgan-Monroe State Forest, Indiana, United States - atmos_gasesECM4C_515 | ecosystem: Environmental > Terrestrial > Soil > Temperate...
CGAGTGCGCGGTCACGACGGCGTAAGGCACGCCGAGGAAACGCTTGGCAACGATTCCTGTTATCTCAAGCCCATTAAAGTGTTGTTGTTTTACCCTCTTTAAAATTCGCAGGAGTGCATTCTGGAGCTTCTTCACTCCCAGGGCGCCCAGGAACATCACCTTGACTTCCGCCGCCATGAAAAAAAAGTTCCAGCCGGCGATATGGATCTTGCGGTCGAGGGCGAAGCTGTCGAGCCCCTGGATCAGGTTCCAATTCTCCGAGTAAGGCTCACTCTGGAGGCTGAGTAGTTGCGTCATCATGGGTGAATCGCTGGTCAGAATCGTGCCGACTTGGATGGTTGTCACCATAACTTATCCGGAGTTACTCACCGAGTATGCGGTGAGCAGAGTTACGACAATAACGAGTGACACACCCAGCGCCACACCGCTTGTTCCCTAGCACGATCTCACTAAGTAAGTCGCGTTTCATAAGATCTGCGCGCAGCATGTCTGTTATCCCGTGCGGACAATGGCCCTGACAAGGTGCCTTCCACTGGAAGGCGAATCGATTGCGGATTCCGGCGGAATGAAAAACCGGCAGTAGCCCGCGAACCACCTTGTCTGGGACAAGTCCCGCCTCAAGAAGGCAGCAGGCCGTCTGGTTTGACGTATCAACTTTCTCTTGAGCCATCAATAGGTTCGCCCATTTTGTTTCGAAATACTGAGCAGAATGGCTCACCTGTGAACAATCCAAAATGGGAATTACCGCCACGATACGGCCATCTGTGTGACCGAAACCCTTGTATTTGCTGGCGTGCGAGGATTAGTTTGCGAAACAGAGTTGAGTTACGGCGGTAACTAAGTGAGTGCGGATGAGCACTATTGCACAGACTGGTTACAGTCCAGATCGATAAAGTCTGGTTTCACAATTCGAGATCCACGCGAGGAAAAAAGATGATGGCCATGCGACGAGATAACGATCACAAGATCTGCTTCATAGCATTCCTATTGCTCATCTTCACCGCCGGGTGCAGCGACTACGACAAGAGCAGCGGCGCCAATCCAGGGGTGACTCCGCCGACGGTGACTGCAGCCGCTCCTCCGAGCGGGACAGCTGCCGCATGTCCTAATTCCATCGTTACCGCCACTTTCAGCAAGGCGATGAATCCGGCCTCGATCGACGGGTCAACTTTTACATTGACGGGATCGGGCGCCGCCGTACAAGGAGTTGTGACCTACGATGCGTCCAGCGACACCGCGATCTTCACGCCCTCGGGCCCTCTCGCACTGAGCACGCTGTATACGGCCACGATTACCACCGGGGCACATGACATGTACGGCAATGCGCTGGCCAGTAATTTTGTCTGGACTTTCACGACCGCGGCCGTGGTGTGTTTACCGCCCGCCCCGCCGGTTTCGGTGAGCCCTCCCAACGGCTCGGTTGGGATATGCCCGAACACCGTAATCGCCGCCACGTTCCCCCAAGCCATGGATCCTGCCACCATCACTAGCGCAACCTTTACAGTGGCGCCGGGCGTAACCGGGACAGTGACTCACGATGTTACGAACAAGATTTTTACCTTTACACCCTCCAGCAATCTCGCCCTGAGCACACTGTACACAGCCACAATCACCACCGGCGCCAAAGATCCGTCCGGCAATGCGCTGGCGAGTAATTTTGCGTGGACCTTCACAACCGCAGCCACGGCGTGCGCGGCGCCTCCGCCACCCACAATAATTTCCGTAACGCCCCCCAATGGCGCGGTGGGAGTTTGCCCCAACACGGTGGTGACCGCCACGTTCAGTGAGGCGATGAATCCTGTAACCATCAACACCACGACCTTCACGGTGGCGACTGGTGTCACCGGCGCAGTGACCCTGGATGGCACCGGCAAGGTTGCGGCGTTCACGCCGTCCAGCAATCTCGCCTTGAACACAACGTACACCGCGACAATCACCACTGGCGCGCAGGATGTTTCAGGCAATGCGCTAGCCGCTAACTATGTCTGGAGCTTCACCACGGCTAACAAGGCCTGCCAAACGGCCGTGCCCTTGGGATCAGCGGCGAATTTTGTAATTCTAGCTGGCTCCACGGTAACCAACACCGGGCCGACCATTATCACCGGTGGAAACTTGGGACTAAGCCCGGGAAGCGCTGTCACAGGATTCCCGCCGGGAACATTAACCTCGCCGGCAGTAATGCATATAACCGATCCGACCGCGGCACAGGCGCAACTCGATTTGACCACTGCGTATAACTACGCTGCTGGACTACCGGGAGGCGCTGTTCTGCCTGGGGATATGAGCGGCCTGACTTTCACTCCTGGCCTGTACAAGACCTCGAGCACGGTCATGTTGTCGGCGGGTAACGTCACGCTCGACGCGCAGGGCAACGCGAATGCGGTTTTCATTTTCCAGGTGGGTTCCACACTTACGACTTTAGGAAGTACACAAGTCATCCTGGCTGGTGGAGCTCAGGCTAAGAACGTTTTTTGGCAGGTCAGCAGTTCGGCGACCCTGGGAACGAACTCCATCTTCATGGGAACAATAATGTCGCTTCAGTCGGTCACGCTGGATACCGGCGCTGCCCTCACCGGCAGAGCCCTGGCACGCAACGCCGCAGTCACTTTGGATAGCAGTACGGTTACAGCCCCGTAAGCAGCGAGGAATTCGATAGCGGGCCAGCTCGATGCTGGCTCACTACCGGACCGGGCAGGAAGCAGAATTTCAAGTCATCAAATCTGGAGGAATCTTCGTATGGTATCTCGCTCTCACAGCCGTTGTGGCCGGATTGCGGTTCTGCGGTTAGCAGTACTTTCTGTCCTTTGTAGTGTAGGCACGTTTGCCGTGGCGCAGGATCAGCCTGCTCCCAAATGGGAGCTTTACGGCGGATATTCTTTCCTCTATCCCAATTCCGACGTACATGCCATGCTTCCGGGAGGATTGCTGCCGGTGAGCAGCCCGCTGGAATCGAATCCGCGGGGTGTGGGCGGCAGCTTGACCTACGACTTCAATCGCTGGTTCGGCCTCACTCTTGATGCCAGCACGCATTGGGGCAGCGGAGAATCCTCGCTGTTTAAGAAGATTGACGACGCCGCTTTCACCAATTTTTCTTTCGGGCCTAAGGTTACATTCCGCAGGCCTCATGTTGCTCCATTTCTCGAGGCGCTGGTGGGGGATCATCGGCTGACGCCCGATGCTTTCCACGATATTAATAAATTGGGTTTCATGTTTGGTGGCGGCCTTGATTTCAAGTTGAGCAGGCATGTCGCTTTGCGTCTGCCCAGAGTCGATTATGTGATGTCCAGCTATCGCTATGGCCCTAAGGCCACGACGGGCAGCACCGATCTGCGGGGCGTACGGGCGCAGGCAGGCCTTGTGTTTACGTGGGGCGGGGAGCACAAAGTTACGCCGCCTCGAGCTGCCTGCTCGGTACAGCCGTCCGAGGTTTTTGCCGGCGAGCCTGTGAGTGCAAGCGCCGAGGGATCGAATTTCAATCCGAAGCGAACGGTCACATACAGATGGAGTGGCTCCGGAGTGAAACCTGGCGAAACGGGTAGCTCGACGCAGCTTGATACCAGCGGGTTGCAGTCGGGCTCATACGAGGCTACTGCCAGCCTGAGCGATGGCAGCGCCGAGGGTGTTGCCTCGTGCAGCGCCAGATTCACTGTGAAAGAGGCGCGCCCGCCCGTGATTGCATGCCTGTCTGACCCGGCCAGTGTAGCGATGGGAGGGTCCTCAACCATCAGTGCGAACGCCAGCAGTCCCGATGGCCGCAGGCTGACCTATAGTTACTCCAGCAGCGCCGGACACATTTCCGGCAACACCTCCAGCGCTACCTTGCACACCGCGGGCGCGCAGCCTGGCCCAATTACCGTGACCTGCACTGTGGCCGATGACCACCAGCAGCCGCTCACGGCTTCGGCCTCGACCATGGTGAACCTGCAAGCGCCACCGCCACTCCCCGATGTGGTCGCTATCGAGAAGAGGCTCGCTCTGCACAGCGTTTATTTTGCGACGGCCAAACCGCGTCCGGAAGATCCTGATGCCGGCCTGCTCCGCAGCCAGGAGAAAACTCTGACTGCCCTCGCCAGTGATTTCCTGATCTATCTGCAAGTCAAGCCCGACGCCCGACTGACTCTGAAAGGTCATGCCGATCCGCGCGGTTCGGTGGAATACAATCAGGCTCTCTCACAGCGGCGTGTCGACCGCGTGAAAGGGTTTCTGACCGCGCTTAATGTTCCCGCCGCTAACATCCAGACAGAGGCGTTCGGGGAACAAGAGAATCTCACCGACAGCCAAGTGAAAGCTGCCGTGGAGCGGAACCCCGAGCTAAGCGCGGAAGATCGGCAAAAGGTGCTCAACAATATGAGAACGATTATCCTGGCCAGCAATCGCAGAGTAGACATCACTTTGAGCAACGCCGGGCAGGCATCGCAGGAATCCGTGCGCGAGTATCCCTTCAATGCTGCCGATTCACTGACACTGCTGCAGCAGGAAGGCACGGGGAAAACAAGACGGCCAACGGCAAGGAGAAAAGCTAAGCCAAAGACTCAACCATAGGCTGGGCCGGGACGGCAAGATTATGCCAAGGCCGGTCGAGGCCTCACTTGACCGGCCTTTGAAGACCATCGGCAGCGGCGGGCGGACTGTGCTAAATAGCTCAGTTCTCTGCGCCAGGAGGACCTATAATTTCCATCTATGAAGTCGTCTGCGGCAATGAACAAGAACCGCGGATTCAACCCTGACACTTTCCTCGCGACGATCGGCGATGGCAGGAAGCTCCTGTCTGTTCCCAAGAAGGACACGATATTCGCGCAGGGGGACAGCGCCGATTCCGTCTTCTATATTCAAAAAGGCAAAGTCAGGCTCACGGTCGTATCCAAGGCGGGTAAAGAAGCGACGATCGCTATTGTGAGTCAGGGGAATTTTTTTGGCGAAGGTTCACTGGCGGGCCAGGTTCAGCGTATGGGCTCCGCCGGGGCCATGACCGATTGCGAACTTCTGCGCGTGGACAAGAGGGCAATGATGGATGCCCTGCACCGCGAACATGCGTTTTCCGACATGTTTGTGGCGTATTTGCTGGCGCGGAATATTCGTTACGAAGAGGATCTGGTTGACCAGATCTTCAACTCCAGTGAAAAGAGACTGGCCAGGGTTCTTCTACTGCTCGCTCATTTCGGCAAGGAGGGCATCCCCGAAACCGTGGTCCCGAAGATCAGTCAGGAAACGTTAGCCGAAATGATAGGCACGACTCGTTCGCGAGTGAGCTACTTCATGAACCGGTTCCGGAAAATGGGCTTCATCCATTATGCTGGAGGAGTAGAGGGCGGATTGCAGGTCCACAGCTCGCTGCTCAATGTAGTTCTGCACGATTGAGCACTCTCAGGAACCGATAGCCAGAAATCCGCGAAGCCAGCCTGTGTGTAGTTCGATTCCCACTCTTGCGTTGCCCAAGCCTACTCGGTTGCTCCGGTATTCTTCGGCTGGTCGGAGCGCCAGACGTAGAGGTACTTCTCGTCACTCGATGTTTCAACCGGGATATTTTTCTCGCGCGTCACGCGGTTCAACGCCGAGCGAAGATTCTGCATCTTCTCGCCGTTCAGGCTGCTCAGCGGAATCTTGATCGCTTGCTTGGCATTCAGCTTTGAGAGGTCAGTCAGAATATCCGCCACTGCCTTCCGATGTTTTCCTTTACGACCCTGTGGGACGTCGGATCGATTCATCGGCGCATAGTGAGTGTCGTTTCCATTTCCGTTTCCGTTGCGTCCCATTGGTGAGTCTCCTTTTAGCAGACTCGTACGCGAGAAATCGTACGCGAGAAATCGTACGCGAGAAATCGTACGCGAGAAATCGTACGCGAGAAATGATAACGCAAAAATCGTATAAATGCAAGTAAAATCCTATGGAACGCATGAGAATTTCTACGATCTCTGCCATACTGCAGCGGTTCCGCTGCGTATGGCGAGACTTAAGCTAGGTATTGTCAAGAAGATACATTGCCTGCGTTGCAGTAAGACCTGCTAAGAGTTCACCCGTATGATTTGGTCCACGCTAGCATGAGTGACAGTGTGGGTTGGCTGAGAGACGCTGACAAAATGTCTTGAGTCTCCGCGAGGGGGCAACCCCACCACGACTCCTATCACGATGGCTACTAAGAAACGCGAATTCAATCCCAATACTTTCCTGGCGACGATTGGCGACGGTAGGAAGATTCTGGATGTTCCGAAGAAGCAATCGATCTTTACACAAGGCGATGTCGCGGACGCTGTCTTCTATCTCCGAAAAGGCAAAGTGAAGCTCACCGTCGTGTCCAAGGCCGGGAAGGAAGCGACGATCGGCATGCTGAATGAGGGGAATTTTTTTGGCGAAGGCGCGCTGGCCGGTCAGCTTGTACGCATGGGCTCCGCGGCCGCAATGACGGATTGCGAACTTCTGCGTGTGGACAAGAAGGCGATGATGGATGCGGTTCACCGCGAACACACCTTCTCCGACATGTTCGTGGCGCATTTGCTGGCGCGCAACGTCCGCTACGAAGAAGATCTGGTTGACCATCTGTTCAACTCGAGTGAAAAGCGACTGGCCCGCCTGCTTCTACTGCTGGCTCACTTCGGCAAAGAGGGCATTCCTGAAACCGTGGTGCCCAAGATCAGTCAGGAAACGCTCGCCGAAATGATTGGCACGACTCGTTCGCGAGTGAGCTTTTTCATGAACCGGTTCAGGAAGTTGGGTTTCATCCACTACAACGGCGGGCTGCAAGTCCACAGCTCGCTGCTCAATATAGTTCTGCACGACTAGAGTTCCGCATACGCAACGAGAGCGACGCGGACCCAGTTCGCACTGTCCTTACCGGCTGCTCCTGGCTGTCCCTTCCTGTCTTTTCACTTCAATCGTGCTCACCGGCGAAATCACGCGGATGCAGCCATGTGTGCAATTGTGAACAGCCAACGGAACGGGAAAGGGAGATTATGAGGGAACACTAAGAAAGACCAGTGTCATCCCACCGCTCCTAGGAGGACCTATGTGGATACTTTCAAAGCATGCGCGACAGTTGGCGCTCGCCCACGCCGAACTAGAATCGCTAATTTTGGAACGCACAGCAGAGCTGCAAAATCTAACACAGCGACTGCTTCAGGTGCAGGATGAGGAGCGGCGGAAAGTAGCACGGGATTTGCACGACACGACCGGCCAAACCCTGGCCGCGCTGAGCATAAGCGTTTCGTACCTCCAGCAGAGTTGCAAAGAAAACTCGTCAGCGATCGCGGCGGCTTCGGAAGTTGCCCGGCTAGCCGATCAGGCCATCGAGGAAATTAGAACGATGTCATACCTGCTGCATCCGCCGTTGCTGGATGAGGTAGGCTTTGCGTGTGCAGCGGAGTGGTACATCGAAGGATTCGCCAAGCGCAGCGGAATTAACGTAAAGGCAGACATCGCAAACCCGCGTGAGCGCCTGCCGAAGAGGATGGAGATCGCGCTCTTCCGGGTGTTGCAGGAGAGCTTGACCAATGTACATCGTCACTCTAAAGCTTCGGAGGCCAGCGTCCATTTTCAGCACGAACCCGAGAGTGTGATCCTGGAGATACGAGATTTCGGGCAAGGCATACCGTCAGACCGGTTGCACCTGCTCCGTGGAACAGGTCCGGAAACAGGAGTCGGTCTTGCTGGAATGCGCGAGCGGCTCCACGAACTGAATGGCAAACTCGAAATAGTGTCAGATGGATGTGGAACCAGCATGCGGGCGGTGGTTCCGCTTTATCCAATTGCTCCATGTCAGCTCGGAAGTTATGGGCAAATCGCCGCATCCGAGCAGGCTTGCCAGGTGAGGGCAGTGCGCTATTGATGGATTCAAGCGCATGGTCCAGGTTGATGGGGAGATGACGAGTTTCCTGCCGAAGGCTGAGGTCGTCTGGCCGGGCCTACGTCTCTTCCTTTACGGACATGGGCCGGCTCTGCAGGAAGGCGATGATCAATGCGCTGTTTATTTGCAGGCCGCCATTGTAGGTGACGAAGCCCTTTTTCCTAAACCCGCTCATAAATTTGCTTACCCTTGCGCGGGTGGTACCAACCATCTCGGCCAGGGTTGATTGGCTCACCTTCAGGGGATACTCCGGCTTTGATTCCTTGGTTATCTGCCCAAAAAGCAAAAGAACCCGCGCGAGTCGCCTTTCGCTGAAATTGAAGAATTGATCTACCAGGTCTTCTTCGATTCGAATAATCCGGGAAAGCAGATATTCAACAAACAGGGCTGCAAACCGTGGGTTTCGCTTGAGCGTGCGAATCGTGCTCGCCTTTCGCAGCCGGATGATATTGGACGGCCCGATTGATCGCGCCGTGCAAATGCGCGAAGACTGCCCTCCCAGGCAGCCTTCCCCAAAAAAGCTACCCCGCTGCAGGAATGCGATTATCGCTTTCTTGCGACGCGTGGAGACCGCTGTGAGTTTCACCGTGCCGCTCTGAATGTAGAAAACGGCATCCGCTGGATCCCCTTGGGAAAAGACGATGTCCTTATCCCGGTAGGTGCGGACAGTCATCCCAGCGTGGAACTTTTTGCGGAAATCTGTGGCACTGAAACCGCGAGTACGCTTATTTGCCATTCGGGACAGGGCAATCGTACGCACCAAGCGCCAAACTCGTCTAGATGTTCAAAATTGAACATCACGGCATCAATTCTTGACGAACGGACAGAAGCCCGGAAACTATCTGAGCCGCTTGCGATACTGCCTGGGCAAGCGCCAGACTCGCGACGGCGGATATTCCAGCGCTGAAAATCCAGCAGCTTATGTGAGGGCAAGGGCTTCCACTGAAAGTGTGCAATAGGGGACAGCTTTTTTATAAGTGCGCTGTCATAGTTTGGCTGGACTTAAGTTAACGTCCGACCATGGCAACCAGATGCGCTCTCCGAGGCGGAGGAGCGCACTGGTAGCCGGTTCTGTCGCTCAGATGTAAAAAGATCTGGAAAGCAGGAACAGACATGAAGCCTCGCAGCGTTCGTTGGTTGACCCTCCCCTTGTTGCTTCTTCCGTGGTTTGCACTCAGTGCTTATGGGGACTCAATCAATCTGGGGACGGCGGGCAGCTTTGGAGTTCTGGCAGGCTCGACCGTGACAAATACCGGTTCAAGCGTCATCGCGGGGAATGTGGGCGTCTGGCCCGGCACCGCGGTCACAGGATTTCCTCCAGGCATTGTCAGCGGAGGAACCATACACGCGGGAGACGCGGTCGCGCAGAAGGCTCAGGCTGATCTGACTACGGCATACAGCGCAACCGCAAGCCTCGCGCCCACTGCTACTTTGACAGGTCAGGATCTAGGTGGGATGACTCTGACGCCCGGAGTATATTTCTTTTCCAGTTCGGCTCAGTTGACCGGAACGCTTACCCTCAACGATTCAGGCAATCCCAACGCAGTGTTCGTTTTTCAGATCGGAACCACTCTCACGACTGCAAGCAATTCGGCAGTTGTTTTTACCAGCAGCCTGACGGATAAGAATGTGTACTGGCAGGTCGGCAGTTCCGCAACCCTTGGCACAACCACGGCGTTCACTGGAAATATTCTGGCGCTAACCAGCATCACGCTGAATAACGGCGCCAGCATCGGTTGCGGAAGCGCCCTGGCGATCAATGGCGCGGTGACGCTGAACAATAATGTTATCGGCAGCGGTTGCGGAGGCGTATCGAGTGTTCCGGAGCCGGGCACCATGAGCCTGATGGGCGGCGGACTGGCGATTCTCGCGGGGGCAGCGTTTCGAAAAATGCGCCTCTAGCCGATCTCGCAGATCGCAGCTCAATGTAGTTAAGCGCCCTTGAGCGCTTCCACGAACTCGCTTTTCAGTTCACCCTCACCGACCGGACTGACTGATTCCCATTCAATTGGGAAAAAATAGCGCAGACGTCCCGCCCCCGATACTTTGTCCTGACGATGACCGCACGATAGACAGATTGCCCCCACGGGACTGATCTCCGTCTCTTTGGAAATTTCGTTTTCGCGGACCCCCAGTGATCCAGCGATTACCGGGCCAGCGCACATGTCACATATGTAAGCGGAAAGGTGCAGATACTGTTTTCTCATTGTCTCCTCGAACGATTTCCAGCGATACGCTTTACATCGTAGCCCTTCCTGAAAGACACATTCTGTTCACTATTGCTCTGCCGGATGCTTAAGTCACTTAGTGTTGGAATTACCTTATAAAGGTGTGGAGAAGTAACCCGTGAATATTGACGAGTAATTGATCGATTCAGGGTGTGATGATAGGTGCGGAGAATCTGGTTATACACTCCAGGAACGAACAGTGAGCAAATGTGAACAGCCTTCGGCATGGTATGTCGCCGATCATTGTGACTCAGGGAGATTAAGAGATGGCCAATTACGCGAGATGCAAAACGATTCTGTGCATCGACGATGATGACGGCGTGTTGAGTTACCACCGAGCGCTCCTTGAAAGACGCGGATATGAGGTCCTTACTGCTGCTTCCGCCCGCCGAGGGTTGGAAATTGCGGCAGCCTGCGGCGTTGCGTTAGTGGTCGTCGACTACCACATGCCCGAGATGGATGGGCATGAGGTCGCGACCGAAATCAAGCGCCTGAGGCCACAAATTCCGGTCGTTATGGTTTCCAGTGACGAAGAGATTCCAGAACACGTGTTGAAGGTGGTTGATGCCTTCATTTCGAAGGACGAAGCGTCCCGCCGTTTGTTGCCGATAATCACTGAAATTGTCGGTGAGGATTCTTCGGGGTTACACGAAACCAGAGTTACCGGCTGATCAGGCGCTCCGGCAACTCCGTTAGGTTTCGACTCGTGGTTTGATATCCGCTCCCTAAAAAAGTCGAAGGCTGACCGCTCCCATTCGATTCCTGTTTTGGTGCAGACAAATTTGAAAAGAGCAAGATT
>Ga0307479_10006330_pt1 | contig 10862 bp, 7 predicted proteins | sample atmos_gasesECM4C_FD_203743 | JGI IMG/M metagenome (GOLD analysis project Ga0307479, IMG submission 203743) | Hardwood forest soil microbial communities from Morgan-Monroe State Forest, Indiana, United States - atmos_gasesECM4C_515 | ecosystem: Environmental > Terrestrial > Soil > Temperate...
ATTTGAACTGTGGGCAGACCTATGCAGCTCTGGCCGGCGCAGTAAAGCAGCGGCTGGTGACCGAGGCGCAGATCGACGTGTCCGTACGCCGGTTGATGCTGGCGCGCATGCGGCTCGGCATGTTTGATTCGCCTGCTGAGGTGAAGTGGGCGCAGATACCCTACAGCGTGAATCAATCATCCCGGAACGATCAACTGGCATTGCGCGCCGCGCAGTCCTCGATCGTGCTGCTGAAGAACGAGCGGCTGTTACCGCTCTCCCGTGACATCGGAACGCTCGCTGTGATCGGCCCTACAGCCGACGACGTGATGGCTCTGCTCGGGAACTACTACGGAACTGCGGCTTCGCCGGTGACCGTGCTGCAGGGAATTCGTGCGGCAGTGGGCGCAAAGACAAGGGTGCTCTATTCGCGCGGTGCGGATCTGGTCGAAGGGCGCGAGGAGCCGCGCGCCGTCCCCCCGATCGACCCACAATACCTGCGGCCTTCCCGTGATTCGTCCGCGCACGGATTGAAGGGGGAATACTTCACTGGCCGTGACTTTACGGGCGAGCCTCTGCTGACTCGAACGGATGCGCCTGTGTCGTTCCGCTGGGATCGCGGTTCTCCCACTGACGACCTGGTTGCGCAGGGTCAGTTGCCAGCAGACAAGGCGCTGCCCAATGACAACTTCTGCATACGTTGGACCGGGCAATTGTTGCCTCCGACCACGGGCCGCTACGAGATAGCCGTTGGCGCGGATGACGGATTCCGGTTGTTTGTCGACGGCAAGCAGATCATCGACAACTGGCACATCAACTCGCGAATGCAGAGCAAGAGCGCATTTGTGGATCTGCAGGCGGGCAGGGCTTATGACATCAAGCTCGAATATTTCGAAGACATCCGCGACGCCGAGGTACGGCTCGCCTGGCAGCTGCCCGGTGCGAAGCCACCCTTCGAGGCGGCGCTCGATGCGGCCAAGGCAGCCGATGTAGTGGTGTTCGTCGGCGGGCTTACCGGCGATGTCGAAGGCGAGGAGATGAAAGTGAGCTATCCCGGCTTCGCGGGCGGCGACCGGACGGACCTGCGCTTGCCGGCAACCCAGGAAAAGCTACTCGAGGCCCTACAAGCTACCGGCAAGCCCGTCGTCCTCGTACTTACCACGGGATCCGCCCTGGCGGTTGATTGGGCCAAGGAGCACTTGCCGGCCATCCTCGTGGCCTGGTACCCGGGACAACGGGGCGGCGATGCCGTCGCCGATGTGCTCTTCGGCGGCACGAACCCGGCGGGACGCCTGCCGGTGACGTTCTACAAAGCTTCGGAGAAGCTCCCCGCGTTTGATGACTACAACATGCGCGGCCGAACCTATCGCTACTTCGAAGGCGAGCCCTTGTTTCCGTTTGGGCACGGGCTGTCGTACACCCGGTTCGAGTATTCCGGCCTGCAGATCGACCACTCACGTGTCTCAGAGCGCGACACCGTCCATGTTTCGCTCGATGTGAAGAACGTTGGGGCGCGTGCCGGAGACGAGGTCGTTCAACTGTATGTACGCGAAGTGACACCTCGCGAAAGACGTGCCGTCAAGGCGCTTCGCGGTATAGAGCGGCTGACACTCAAGCCCGGCGAAACGAGGCGCGCATCGTTTACTTTGGTGCCGGACAAGGACTTCACACACTACGATGTCGAGCACAAGCGGTATGCCGTGAACGGCGGCGGCTACGAGCTGCAGCTCGGCGCATCAAGTAGTGATATCAGGCTGAAATCCACTGTGGTGGTCAATACGCCCTGATGGCGATTTCGAGTGCCTGCGCGAGGCCGCCCTCATTCACATTGCCAACAACGTGTCCTGCGGTCTCGATAACGGCCGGGTCTGCGTTGCCCATGGCAATAGGATGGCCGACGATCCGCAGCGCCGATAAATCATTGCCGGCATCGCCTACGTACATGACCTCCTGCAGCGCAATGCCATACCCTTCCGCAACGCTGCGGATCGCACTGCCCTTTGTCACGCCTGCACGTGTCACCCCGACGAATTGAGTGTCCGGCATGAGGGGCGAGCTGGATTGCGCCACCTCGACTCCCGGATGCGGTGCGGATGTGAGCTCACGCGCGCGCTCTTGAGATAGCAGCCATTGGGCGCGCACGATCGGCTGTGTGAGCGATTCGAACGGCCGCGGGTCGAATGGAACACCCAGAAGATCAGCGTGTTCACGCGCCCAAGTCGATGTGCTCTCCGCCACGTACGTCGTGTCGCTGTAAAGCTCCAGCGCTTCCCCCGTGCTGCGCGCTTGACTGATGAGTGTCTCTTTCCACTCCAGCGGAATCGGCACCGAGCGCGACTGGCCAGTCGCCAGATGCACGATACTGGCGCCGTTTTGAAAGATGTGCCATCCGCCGGCTTCCAGCCGTCGAGCGTATTCCAACGCAACACCGAATGCCGGCCGTCCCGAGCACAGCGCCAGGTGAATCCCCTGCGCACAGGCCCTCTCGGCCGCATCCCAGACGCTGGGATGAATGAAGCCGCCCGTACCGACCAGTGTGCCATCCACATCGATCCCCACCAACCGAATCATTGAGTCGCGCAATTGCCCGCCGTGGTCAAAGAGAATGAGGCGAACTACTATTGTGTCATGGCACTGCAGCTACTTGCGACCGCGATTGGAAACTCTCTCGGTGTAACGCTGCGCTCGCAACCCACCAGCCGGGTTCACGGTGGCTCGATCAACGAGTGCTACCGTTGGGAGGGTAACGCAGGGCCCCTTTTCGTAAAGGTTGCACCAGCGCGGGGCAGGGCCATGTTCGAGGCGGAAGCAGCCGGACTCGAGGAATTGAGGCGGGCAGAGGCTGTCCGCGTGCCGCAAGTCTTGAGTGTCGGCACGAGCGCTGGCAAAGCCTGGCTTGCGCTCGAATGGATTCAAAGCGGCTTGCCGTCACGTGCGACTGACGCCGTTCTGGGTGAGCAACTTGCGCGGCAGCACCGCTCGACCCGGCCGGCGTTCGGCTGGAATCGCGACAACACGATCGGCAGGACACCGCAGTTGAACGACTGGGATGACAATTGGGTGACATTCTTCCGCGATCGTCGGCTGCGCTACCAGTTGAGTCTCGCGGGAAACAACGGGCATGGCGGCCGGCTGCAGCACAGGGCTGAAGCGCTGCTGGACCGCGTGAGTGAATTCTTCTCCACCTGCCAACCAGCACCGTCACTTCTGCACGGTGACCTGTGGGGAGGCAATCGTGCGGCCGACGAGCAGGGTAACCCGGTTATCTTTGATCCTGCGGTGTATTACGGGGACCGCGAAGCGGATCTCGCGATGACGCGGCTGTTCGGCGGCTTCGGGCCGGCCTTCTACGCCGCCTACGAGTCCGCATGGCCACTCGCCGCAGGCGCTCCGGCTCGCGCTGACCTATACAACCTGTATCATGTGTTGAACCATCTCAACCTGTTCGGCCGCGGATATCTCGTTCAGGCGGAGTCCCTGATCGACAGCCTTCTGGCCGAAGTCGGACACTGACTGTAGGGGAACGCCGCGCTGATCTCGGTCAGCAGTGCTGGCCGGGCGACGTGGCGTCCTTGAACGTAGTCAACTCCGATTTCCGTCAACGCCCTGAGTGCCGCCTCGTCTTCGACACTTTCGGCAATCGTCTTGATGCCCATCACGTGGCCTACACGTTGGATTGCCTCCACCACGGCGCGGTCCACCGGATCGCTGCTGACGTTGCGAACGAAAGCTCCGTCGATCTTCAGGAAGTCGATGGGCAGCGCCTTCAGATACGAGAACGAGGACATTCCGCTGCCGAAATCGTCCAGCGCAATCGGGGAGCCGAGGCCGCGCAGGCGCGTCATCAACTGCGACGCGCTCGCGAGGTTGCCGATGGCGGCAGTCTCAGTCAGCTCAAATCCGATCTGGGACCCCGGCAGACCATGCTGCTGCAAGCAGCCGCTGATGTAGTCCGCCAGGCTGGGGTCGCTGACCGAGGCTCCCGAAAGATTGATCATGCACACCGGCAGCCAGCGGCCCTGTGTGCGTAGTGCGGCAAGCTCGCGGCATGCCTGTGCGATCACCCATCGGTCCACTCGCGGCATCAATCCGTATCTCTCGGCTGCGGGGATGAATGCCATGGGAGCGATCCACGGACCGTCGTTTGCGGTCATCCGCAACAGTAGCTCGAACCGGTGCCCCGGCGACTGCCGGCTCGCAGCCGCGTTCGCCCCGATGGCCCTGATTTCCTGCGCCACCAACACGAAACTATCGTTGTCGAGCGCTGCGTTGATCCGCTCGACCCAGCGCATCTCACCATGGCGGGTCTGCACCCGCTGGTCGTCGGGCCGGTAGAGTTGGACCCGGTTGCGGCCACTATCCTTGGCAAGATAGCAGGCCTGATCGGCCGTACTCAGGGCATCGCTGACACTGGCAAGCGTATTGTCGATGACCGTGACGCCGATACTGGAGTTGACGGCGAAGGTCCTGCCCTGCCACTCGAACCGCAGCTCCGCTATCCGGCGACGGATACGCTCGGCAAGCGCCAAGGCTTCCTCGCTGGGTGTGTCGCACAGCAGAGCTCCAAATTCATCGCCTCCCAGCCGGGCGAGCACGCCGCTGGGAAGTTGCCCGTTGATCAGCCAGGCGATCTTGCGGATGAGACCATCACCTGCGGCGTGTCCGCACGTGTCGTTGATGACTTTGAATTGGTCGAGGTCCAGGTAGAGCAACGCATAGTGGGTGCCACGCGTGCGCTGGTCCTCGATGGCGGCATTCAGCAGTCGTTCGAACTCGCGTCGGTTGATCAGTCCCGTCAGCGGATCATGCGTCGCCTCATACTCGAGGCGCGCCGCCAGCGCCCTTTCACGCGTGATATCGCGGAGCACCAGGACGATGCCTATGGCCTGGCCGTTGCGGTCGCGAATCGGCGCGGCCCGCTCGTGAATGACGACCTGCGAGCCGTCCCGCCTGTGCAGCGTGACGCCCGTAGCCGGGCCGGAGAGCTCCCCGCCGGCCAAAATGTTTTCGAGTCTCTCCAACACGCTGCGGCTTTGCGACTCTGTCTCCATGCTGAGTACGGCGGCGAGAGATTGTTGCAGAGCATCCGCCTGCGACCACAAGGTGAGGCGCTCGGCAGCCGAATTCATGTAGGTAATGCGCCGATCAGAATCCGCTGAGATAACGGCATCAGCGATCGAGCCCAGGGTTACATGCGAACGTTCCTGCTCGAGGTAGACGAGCTCCTGGCTGGCCCGCAGAGCCGCGGCCATCCGCTCGCTGCGCCGCAGATGGCCGCGCACGATGGCGATTCCGAGGAACACGAGGGCAACACTGCACACCGAGAGCATTATCAGCAGCAGACTGGTCACTTTGCGCGAAGCCGCGCCCAAAGCTGCAGAGAAGCCGTCCTCGAGAGGCGCCATCCGCACGTGCACGCGCTCGGCGGCGCCGAGCAGCGACTCAACATACTCGCCGTCCGGGTGTCGCCCGGAAATTTCGACGTGTATCCGCTGGCCGATGTCGGCGAGCTGTATGATCAATGCATCGCCGTTGTTCCAGAAGCGGACGGAAGGCGCCATGATCGGGCTCGAGCGGAACAGCCGGAACAGCCGGATCATGCCCGGAATGTCGGCGGGATCGTTGCGGCCCGCGAGGAACCCTCTCGTGGCGAGGCCGATGTCCGGATTCACATTCTGAAGCTGCAGCCGCGCCATCCGATCGCCCAGGGGAACGGCAAGTTGACTTTGAAAGCGCTCATAGTCGTGCTCGTCGCCGGTGGCGGTATATCTGCGTAAGTCAGCAATGGCCTGGCCTTCGGCTTTCGACCAGCGTCCTTCGCCGTTCACATAAGCGCGAAGGGATGAAAGCGTCGAGATGCTTGCGACGCTCAGCAAAAGCATCAATGTCATCGTGAGCAGCAGCGGCCACGCTATCGATGCCAGCTTGCCGTGAGCGCTTGCGGCTGATTGAGACGTCCGTGCCAGTGACACTTTGGAAGACGCGGCGGCAAAGTGGGGATCCATGCGGAATGATATTCAAAAGAGCCCCATTTCGGCGACGTCGCCAAGCACTGAGTCAGGTGCAGCAATATGAAAACTGTGAACGCCTACTTGGCGCAGAGCAGCAAAGTCGTTGCCACGCTCTACGGTCCCGCTCGTTGATTCAACAGAATGTCTCTCTCGTAGAGCCGCCCGTGCCCCGCGGGGGCCCGGCGGTCAGTTTCCGCTGATCAACGGCAGCTCGATGAAACTTGCCTGGCTGCCTGCGTGATAGACGCGCTGTACCGCTTTGCGATAGTCAGCGGGCTGCGCGAGCAGGATGTTCTTCACGAAGGTTTGCGGATTGCGGTCATACAGAGGAAACCAGCTCGACTGCACCTGCACCATGATGCGATGGCCGGGCAGGAAGACATGGTTCGCGTCGGGGAGGTTGAAGCGGTACAGCAGGGGTTTGCCCGCGGCGAGTGGCTTGGGCGACTCCAGGCTTTCGCGATAGCGCCCCCGAAAAATATCGGCGGCGATCATCAGCTGATAGCCGCCGAGCTCCGGTTGGGGGCCGACCTCATCAGGATAGACATCGATCAGCTTGACGACCCAGTCAGAGTCGCTGCCGCTGGTCGAGGCGATGAGATGAGCCACCGGTGTCCCGCTGATCTGGACGGGCGTTGTCAAAACATCAGACACGAATGCGAGCACGTCAGGGCGGCCCGATGCCTCGCGTTGGTCGTCAACGAGCCACTGACTCCAGGTCATCCCAGGATCGTAGCTGACGGGTTGAATAGGCCGCGCACGGTACGGCACCGGCTTCGCCGGATCGGAAACATACTCGTCGAACGCCGGCCCGGTCGATGGCGGCTGCGCGAAGCTGAGCTTTGAATCGGCAGCGAGATAGAGTGGCGTGGGTTTCGGCGGGCAACCTGCTGCGCAGCCGGCGGGCCACGCCGGGAGGCGGCGCCAGATGTTGGTTCCGGTCTCAAACGCCGTGACCGGCGCGACCTCGCGCGGTGACGCGGAGTCCTTGAGATACCGGTCCAGGAATGGGCGGAGGATCTCGCGCTGAAAGTAAAGTGATGTGTCCGAACCGAACTTGATGGCCCCGAGCGAGCTGCCGTCTTCGATCTCCTGGCCGTGATGCCAGGGCCCCATCACCAGGAACACCTTGTCGCCGTGCGCGTCCTTGGGTTTTATCGCCCGGTATACGGCCAGTGCGCCGTAGATGTCCTCCTGGTCCCACAAACTGTGGACGAGCATCACCGGCACAGACAGAGGCTGCTCCGCCAGGATGCGATCCACTGCCTGCTGGCGCCAGAATGTATCGTAGGCGGGGTGCTCGAGGATCTTGCGCCAGAAGCCGAGTTGCATCAGCCCGTGCTGCCGGGCCAGCTCCGCCGCGCTCCCGCCCTGCATGTACATGTCGTAGTCATCGAAGTGACTCGACCACCACTTGATCTTGTTGTCGCGGGTCGCTTCCTGATCGTGGATGTACGGAATGTTCTGTTGCCGGAAAGCACCGTTGTGAAACCAGTCATCGCCAATCCATCCATCGACCATGGGATTCATGGGTACCGAGACCTTGAGCGCCGGGTGCGGATTGACGAGCGCCATGAGGGGCTCGAACCCGTCGTAAGAGATTCCCAGAATACCCACCTTCCCGTTGCTCTCGGGTGTGTTCCGGACGAGCCACTCGATGGTGTCGTAACAGTCCGTCGCGTCATCGACCGGCGTGGGATTCAAGGGGCCGCGCACCGGGCGATTCATTACGTAGTCGCCCTCCGATCCGTACTTACCGCGAATATCCTGGACCACCCGAATGTAGCCGCCCTCCAGGATGACGTTGAGCGCGTTGTCATAGCCCTGCAGCATGGGGCCGAGGTGTGCGCTCTTCTTGTGGCTGGTCAGGTCGTCCGCGTCGTAGGGCGTGCGGGTCAGTAGAATCGGCGCATTGCGTGCGCCTTTGGGGATCAAAATCACCGTGTGCAGCTTGACGCCGTCGCTCATGGGGATCATGGCTTCCCGGCGCTCATAGTCGAAACTGCCCGTCACTGGCTGGAAGGTCGGAGGTGTCTCACTTGGGAATGCCGGGTAAAGAGGTGGTGCCGGTGGTGCATCCGCCGGTGCCGGCGAGCCGGCATACATGAGAAGCATCGAAATCAGCCATGCTGACGGGCGGACGCTGAGTCTTCTCGTGTTGCGACACATTATAGTAGGGTCCCCGGTTGGGAAGGTAGGCCGTTGATGCGATTGATTGCGAGCTGGCTCATGTCCGTGGCACTCGTGTGTCTCATTCTCGCAAGTTGCGGGCGGCATTCCGACTCCCCTTCGCGGCCGGGCGCGGCTTCGGAGGAGAAGGTCGTCAACCTTTATAACTGGTACGACTATATCAAGCCCGAGGTACTGCGCAAGTTCGAAGCGCGATACGGTATCCAGGTCCGCTACAACGTGTTCGACTCCAACAACACGTTGGAGGCGAAGCTGCTTGCCGGCCACTCGGGTTACGACGTGGTGTTCCCGTCGGGCGCGTACCTCGAGAGCATGATCTCCGCCGGTGTGTTCCGGCCTCTGGACAAGGCCCAATTACCCAATCTGAGGAACATGGATCCCGCCATCATGCAGCGGCTCGCCGCGCATGATCCAGGCAATAGGCACGCAGTTGTCTATGCCTGGGGAATCACCGGCATTGCTTACGATGAGGCCAAGGTCCGGGCACGTCTGCCGCAGGCACCCGTGGACAGCTGGTCGCTGCTGTTTGATCCGGCCGTTGCTGCACGCCTCGCCGATTGCGGCATCGGACTCTACGAGGCTGCCAACATCATCGTTCCCAGCGTGCTCGCCTGGCTCGGGGAGCCTCCTAACAGTGAGGATGCGGGTAAACTGGAACGTGCACAGAATGCGTTGATGGCGGTCCGCCCCTACATTCGCAAGGTGAGCAGCGGCTCGCTCGTGGATGATCTCGCCATCTTCCCCGGGCCGCAGCTCGCATCAAGACTGATCCCCGAGCGCGCGAAGAGCGAGGACTACGTACGCCGGCGTACCCGCATGTGGACTCGTTTCAGGACGGGACAGTGACTTTTCTGATGCGACGCGTTCGGCACCTTCGCTACGTACTCACACTTCAACCTGGAGCTGGTGTTCCGCCTCTTTGGCGGACAGCACGTTCCACGTCTGCTTTAGCGTGGGCCCAAACGTCTTCGCGACCGCGGGCTCTCCTTGCTGGCATGGCGTAAGCAGAAGCGCAGTCAATAAAGCACGCGTACATTCGCGTCCAATTTCCACGATGGAGAAGGCGCTGAGTAAGCGCGTTCCCGGAGATGCTTGCGGCTACGACGCACCGTCAACAGTTGTCGAACTCACGGCCGCCTACTCGGAAACATTTGGACGCCTTGTAAGTGCCGTAACGAATGTCGTTTTGCAGCGAGATCACTTTTGCGACACAACAATTGTGTTGACATTGGTTATGGGTCGGGATCATTCTTGGCGTGACGAATACAAACAACAGAAGTCGAGATGCCAGCTAAGAAGGGAGCCTGTGCGATGGAGCTGGAAGCCATCCGAAAGTCGCGTGCTTGCACCTATTCAAACGAAGGCCATTTGAGACGCGCGATCTTGCCGGAGCGGTTTGAGTCAACCTCAATTCCGGACATTTCAGCGGGCGCCGTTGTTGAACTTGATCTGGGAGATCAATACACGGTGCCTTCATTTCGGAGACCCGGTAATTGAAGTCTCTTCCCTGTCCAAGGGTGAGTCGCGATCGGCCTGCGCCGCTGTGGGCGCATCACCGGCTGCGTTCCATCCGTTCGATGGCCTCGATGGGTCCCACTACTTCGAGACTAAACTCCCCCTCGCCCCTGAACGGCTTCGATGCTAGCCGGGGCGACAGCGAACGCTGGAGAACACAAACGCGAAAACACCGCGCGCAATCGTCGCGGGGCAAAGCGACCACTCCGACTCGTAGAGTACGGACGCCTATACACCTGACGTTTCCAAGGCAGCGCCACGACTATTTTCCTTATAGAGCAATCACTTGTAAGGTCTGCGGGGATGCGCTGGTGTCCAGAGGGGGGCTTACGTCGCGGGACACAGTTCAAACTGCATTGAGGGGGCATTGCGGCCGTCGCGCGGCTACCGTATTCTTCGAGTCGTCTCGGCCCCACCTTACGTTTAGCGTGGCGGTCGCGGCCTACAAAGGGCTCCTGCGGGAGCCCTTGTTACTTTGGGCGTACTGAGAATGGACCGCGTCGCCGTGATGGTAGATGCCGGCTATTTCTTCGCGGCCGGCTCAGCGCTTGTCAGCGGAACTGTAAAACAAAAACGCAGCCTGCTGAGCCTGAATGACCAGGCAGCAATTGCGGCGCTAAAGCAACTCGCTCTCGACGTTACGGGCGGAATGCCACTGCTGCGCATTTATTGGTACGACGGTGCACATGCCCGGTCCGGCCCGTCCAGCGAACATCTGCGCCTCGCGCAGTGCAACGACGTGAAGCTACGACTCGGCTTCCTGAATTCCGTCGGCGAACAGAAAGGCGTCGACTCTTTAATCGTCACCGACCTCGTTGAGCTTGCTCGCAATCGCGCAGTAAGCGATGTCGTTGTCATGTCAGGTGACGAGGACATACGGATCGGCGTGGTGCTTGCGCAAAGTTTCGGTGTTCGCGTACATCTCGTCGGGATTCATCCGTGTCGAGGCACGCAGTCGCTGCACCTTATGCAGGAAGCTGATACAACCACGGAGTGGGATCTTAACCATGTCCAGCCGCTAATCATCGTGCGCGAAGAAAAACGCATTCCTGCACTGGCTGCGGGAGCAGCCCGCGTCGCCGCTGCGGGGGTCGCTGTGGCAGCAGGCGTAAATGCGGTGAAGATGGTTAAAGTGAACGTCGCAACCCAACCGGAATCAGGAAAAAT
>Ga0307479_10006331_pt1 | contig 10861 bp, 9 predicted proteins | sample atmos_gasesECM4C_FD_203743 | JGI IMG/M metagenome (GOLD analysis project Ga0307479, IMG submission 203743) | Hardwood forest soil microbial communities from Morgan-Monroe State Forest, Indiana, United States - atmos_gasesECM4C_515 | ecosystem: Environmental > Terrestrial > Soil > Temperate...
GCTGCTCCGCCATCTTGGCGAACTCGACCGGGTTGAGGCCGGTACCCTTGGTGCCGTTATGAATAAAGATCTCGTAGGGCTCGCCAGCCTCGGCCTTCTTCACATCCATGACCACCACGATGCTCTGGCTGCCGACGACCGCCGCGGCCCTGGCGATGAGTTCCGGGTTGCCAATCGCCGCGGAGCTCATCGCCACTTTTTCGACTCCCAGGCTGATGATTTGTTCGACTTGTTCGACGCTTTTGACGCCTCCGCCGTAGCACAGCGGCATCCGGCATTCCGCGGCCAGATTCCTGATGAGCGCGTAGTCGGGTTCTTTCTGATGCACCGAAGCATCGATGTCCACAACGATGATTTCATCCACTTCCTTCTCGTTGAAGATCTTTACCGCGTTGATCGGGTCGCCCACGTACTTCGGATGGCCGAAGTTGATGGTCTTGACCAGACCGCCGTTCTTGACCAGGAGACATGGAGTAATTCGCGGGCGCAACATGCTTACATCTGGGAAAAATTCTTCAACAGCTGGATGCCCCATTTATGGCTTTTTTCGGGGTGGAACTGCACGCCATAAATATTGCAGGCGCGAACGCTTGAAGCAAACGCACCGCCATAGTCCGTAACTCCGAGAATCGTCTTCTCGTCTCGGGGCGCGAAATAGTACGAATGCAGGAAGTAAAACCTGCCCGAAACTCCGATATCCCGGAACAGGCATCCCCCGCATCGCGGTTCGACGTCGTTCCATCCCATGTGGGGCAGGTAGGCACGCTCGGAGGCCGCCGCGCAGTTGAATTTCTTCACCTCCCCGTCAATCCATCCGAGCCCTTCGAGCGCACCCTCTTCACTTCGTTTGGCAAGCATCTGCATGCCCACGCAAATCCCCAGGACCGGCCGGCCTTTCAACCGCACCAGATCGTCCAGCACATCCCGCATCCCAGACTTGTTCAAGCGCGCCATGGCCCAGTCAAACGCGCCCACTCCGGGAAGCACCACTCGTTCCGCACCCGCCAGTTCCCCCGCCGTGCGGGCTATCCGCGCAGGAATGTTCAGGCGCTTATAAATGTTGACGATCGCCTGGATATTGCCGACCCCGTAGTCCACGACCGAAATCATCGCTTGACTGCTCTTTCCTCCAGACCCATCAGCTGCATCACGCGCGCGCCCAGGAGGAAGAGATACAGTTGATTTTTATAGTCTTTGTAGGACTTGCACGGCGCTTCCATGTACCCTTGCAGCTCCGCCACGGATATTCCCAGCTTGGTGGCTACGTACTCAAAATCCTGCGCGATGGTTTCCTCGTCGTACGGCGGCTGCGCAAGTTCGGCGAGGGCTTCTTCCCGCGTCATCTGCCCGGTCAGGATCAGGCTTGAATACTGCACTCGGCGGGTATCGAAACCGAATTTGATCGGCAGCCAGTATCCTTCGTAAAACTTTGTGAAGCGGGACTCAAAGTGCTTGCGCGCATAAACTTGCCAGCCGAATTTTTCGCTCAACAGCGCCATCGCGTCCTTTTTGATGTACGGCAAATAATCCAGCGGCTTGACGACCTCGATTCCCTTGCCATACCGCAAATAGACTTTGTGCCGCAGGATGCTGGAGAGCGGGAAATGGACCAGCGGCGCTTGCCCGAATTTCCCGTGAATGTCCCGGATCTGCCATAGGTCCGTGCCATAGTAAAAATAGTCCAGAGGATTCCTGACGCATTCCGTCGCAATATTGCCGCCGGTCAGGATGTACTTCACTCGATATTTTTCCGCGAAGCGGTACATGGTGGCAAAAAAAGCGTGGTCTTGCGGTAAATCAATATGCGGTACGCCGGATTTGAAGAAGGCCAGCTGGAGGTCGCGCATCTCCTTCCAATCGATTACTTCTGTGAACAATTCCAGGCCCAGCTTGTCGATCAGCTTTTCGATGTTGTTTACGGCGATCTGCGAATTCCAGCCGCCGTCCACGTGGAACACCAGCGGCCGCAGGCCAAACTGTTCTTTGGCCAGATACGTCAGGTAGGAACTGTCCGCTCCGCCGCTGATCCCGATAATGCAGTCGAACTCCTTTCCCCTTCCGGCCTTCTTGATTTGCTCGATTTTCTTCTCCAGAACTTTTCTGCCCGCTTCGTTGGGCTGCCATTTCGGCAGCACCCGCCGGTAAAAATTCGTGCAGTGATCGCACTTCCCTTTCCCGTCAAACGTGATCTTTGGATCGGACGTGTCCATCACGCAATTTGTGCACAGTTGATAGCGTTTCACGCTGGCGCCTGGTTCAAAATTGCTCCTCGGGGAATTCGGCGGATCAACTGAAGACTCTGACGTGTTGCCGGTAGATTTTCTGCGCGGCCCGCGCCGCTTCCCAGGCTTTCCTGCCGGCAATCGCGGCCATGGCTCCATGGCAGCGATGCAGGACTTTGACGGATGGCTCATAGTACACGCTCAACCCTTTGTCGCTCAGCTGCTTGCTCAGAAAGAACTCCTCGTGCATCAGGAAGGTCGGAGCCCACAATTCTTCAAAATGGCGGAAGAACACCGGGCCGAGCATGTAGCAAGCCCCGTAACCTTGGTAGATTTCCTGCGCCACTTTATGCTGAGTCTCGTCTCGCCTGTCGGTGAAGCTCCGGGTCAGCTTTGCCACTTGCCGGATGGCAATCGACGAATAGTAGTTGGCGTAATACAGGTTGTAGATGAATTCGCGAAGCTTGCCGATCTTGCGGATGACATGCGGATTCTGATGCGCGCCGTCCAGCGTCACGATGTTTGGTGAAACGACGGCATATTTCTCCAGCGTGGGCAAGTTCCTGCGGAGCGATTCGGCAAAATCGGCCGGGAATATCAGGTCGTTGTTTCCGACCACTATCATATTGATATTCGGCTGGTGCTTTCTCAGGTGTCGAATGCCCAGGTTCAGCCCTCGGAAGTAGCCCACGTTGTCCTTATTCAACAGCAATTCAACGTGCGGGAATTCCCGGGCCACGCTTTTCAGCGTCTCGACGTTTCTGCCGTCGGAATTGTTGTCCACCACGACGATTCGATATTCCTCCCCGCCATCCCTGAGCAGCGAGCGCACCGCTTCCCGGCTGTACGACGAGTTGTTGTAGTTCGTGCATACATAGCCGACCTTCATTCGGCGCGCTCCTCGTACCGTCCAACTTTGCCCCGGGCATAATCCCAGACGCCGCGTGCGATGGCGCGATAACTGGCCAGCGGACTCGCGTCGAAAAAACCGATCAGCGGCAGGAGTATCAAATGGGAGAGCCCCAGCTTGCCTAGGAATCCCGGGAATTGGAAAAAATATCGTTCCGCCAGATAAAGGAAGTTCCGGTACATGTAGTAGCGCCGAATCGGCGCATGCCGGGCGTAGTATTTCCTTGCGGCTTTGGGCAGATCAACCGGGTCACCCAGTTGATGCTGCATCCGCGCAGCTGGCACGCGATGCACCGCATAACCGGCCCGCCGGAGCCGCAGGCAAAAATCAAAGTCGATGCAGTCTATGAAGAACCCCTCGTCATAGCCTCCGATCTGATCGAACAGGCTGAGCTTCACGAGATTCCCGGAAGTAATCGCGTAACTGATCACGCCGCCGGCAGCATCCTTCCGCCCGCTATTTGTGGTTATCCGCGGCGCGAGGCAGACCCGCGCGGGATCCTGTTCGGCCGCTGCGCGGTACGCCTTCATCAGCGAGCCACCTACCACACTGTCCTGATCCATGGTCAGCAGCCAGGTACAACCCATCTGTCGCGCCCTCTGCACTCCGCGATTCAAGGCGTGCCCGACGCCCCGGTTTTCTCCTAAACGCTCGACCGTAATTCCCGGCTTCTGCCCCAACTGCTCCAGCACACCGAGCGACTCCGCTTCCGAGCCGTTGTCCACGATATGAATGTGTTCGACCTGGCTTCGTACTGCTTCCACGGCCTGCCTGGTCTTCTGCAACCCGTTGTAACTCACCACGACTGCCAGCACATCCTGGGAATTCACGAACCCTGGCGGTCGGAAGGGAACGGGCTCGTCCGCAATGTCTCCCGCAGCGCGTCTTCGTCAAACCGGCGGGCCGCCGTACCCGCGCGAGGGTTTCGCGCGACCGCCAGGATGTGGTACGGCTCCAGCGGCTCAATCGCGAGCAACTCAAATCCGGCCTGGAGCACCACCTTCACGGCCAGCCGGGTGTCAAACACATGGTGGTGGAGGCTTCTGAACTCGGCATTGCGCTCCGCGCGCTCGCGGAACTTCCCGGCATCGGGCGCCCCGGGATCCCGCGAAAGGTCGTGCAGTTGCAAAACTTCGGCAAGGTGCGTGAGATCCTCCTCTCCCTTGCCGCTCTCAAAGTCCTCGACGAGATGCGCCAGTGTGGTGATCGGACGCCGGTGGTCGAACGTCGCGTCCCGGGCCGGCACCACCAGAATCAATGCGCCACCCGGTTGCAGCACACGCTTCCATTCCTCCAGGGCGCGCAACGGGTTCGCGGTGTGCTCCAGCATGTGCGAGGACAGGACGAAATCATATTTCCCGCTGAGAATTGCCCGGAGATCGGCCCCTTCCGCCAGGAATTGCCGCCCCGCAGCTTTCCTCGCATAAAAATGGAATGTCTCGCCTTCTTTTGTCGCCTCTTCCCATATCGTTTTGCTCGCGAAGTTGACGTTGTCAATCCGCCGGGCATGCGGGTAAACCGGGATGAGGCCGCCCCACGCAAAGATGGGGCTGGGCCCGCCGATTTCAATGCCTGTCCTTTCCCGGACCGCCTCGCGGCACTTGGCAAACGAGCGTGCGTGCGGCGTGCGGATTCTGCGCGCGACGGCCCTCAGCACGCCCGCTGTCCCATCCGCCTTGAAAACATTTACGAACCGTTTGACGATCAAACCGCCGCTCCCGCCGCCGCTTTTGCCGGCGGCACCAACCGGCCATCAACCTTCTGGGTAATCCGCTTGTTGAGTTGGAGGACGATCCACAAAAGAACAAAGGCCACATAAATCCTGTTCCAGCCTAGAACGCTGATGATGAAAGAATTGTAGAAGTACCCCATTGCGAACACGAACACGGCAACGGTAAACACCGGCCTGCTGCGGATCAACATGACGTGAAAGGCTTGGTGAAGCAGGAGGCTGGTCGCAAGCATGAACAGCACGGAACCGATGAATCCGAAATCCAGAATGAGCCCGCGAAACATAGTGAAAATGTTCGAGGCCAGCAAATCGCCATAAGAATAATATTCGCCAAACACGCCCAGGGGCACCTCCTTGTGGCTGCCCAACAGTTTGAATACAGCCGTGAAGGTGTAGAAACCATGAGCGGCACTCTCCTGCGGGTAGGTGAGTTCTGAGTGCCTTCCGATGATGAAGGCGAACCAGTCCGAAAAGGCGTAAATATGGCCGAAGGAATACGATGCATAATACCAAATCAATCTTCTAAGTAATTCTTCGCTATTTTCGATGGTATATAGACCTCGCGATATAAACGAAATCGCGACAACTGCTATCAAGATGGCCACATAAAGCGTCAGCGACTTGATGCTGCCCTTCTCAAACAGGCACAGCGTGCCCGCCGACGCCCGGTACACCAATAACCCGGCATAAAAAAACACAATGCATAAGAATAAAAGCCCCTTGCCCCCTTGGGTAACCGCCACAAGTACCGATGGGAGAAACGACATCACCACGATGAGCCGCCGCCCGGTTTTCGTTGTGATGCACGGAAAAAGAAACCCGCCCAGAATGGCGCCCAGGTACGCACAGACGATGCTCCATCGAGCGAAGTTGTTGATATCGAGGTTTTCGGAATAGAGCAGGTTCGCGTACGACGCGGCACTTGCTTGCAAGTCGAAAAACAGGTCGTGGATCGAAAATCCCTGATCGAACCAATCGAGAATGAGAAATACCAGGGACGCGAGCGTCGACGCGCAAAAGACCATCTTCAGAAACGTGCTGCTGTACACCAGCGTGGCGGTCTCGCGTTTCCGCGTGTTTTTCTTAAACGCCGTCTTCCAGTCGAAGGCTAATGAGCCTATGGAAAACGTCAGAGTGCATAGAAATAGGAAAGCGATGGCGTACGGTTCCGCCGGCACCCAGAATAAAATGGCCAAGGGAATAAAGGTGTAGCCAAACCAGAAAAGCCCAAAAAGGCAGGCCGGAAACAGCCATGTACCTACATGTCGTCGCACCAAATAGGCTTGCCCCAGGATCATTAAACTGAAGGCCAGCGCCAGGCATTTATCAAACAATTCGTATTCCCTCAACGGTAGCTTTGCGCCAGTGTGCGTTCTTCCGGACTCAGAATCCAGAACCACGTCACGATCACAAAACACAGAATCGTTCCCAGCAGAAAGAAACCCTTCACGATCGGGCCGTGCAGCAGTGCGGCCAGCGCCAATATGAGCAGAGCCATGACTGGCAGAAGCGCTGCCCGCAGGCGCTTCGGGCTCTTGCCAGGAAGAAGCCGTTGCGCCAGCAGGAACAGCAACAAAGCGTCAACCGTCACCCGCGTGGTCCAGGCGATGGCCGCTCCTTCGATCCCCCTCGTGCGAATCAGCCACCAGAGCAGACCAAGATACAAAGGAAGCTCGATGAGATGCAGCGCTGCCGTCATGTTCGGGCTCCCTGCTCCTTGCAGGAGTGTAAACGGCACATACGCCAGGCTGTTGATAAAAACACCCAGGGCGAGGATCTGCAGCACGCGAAAGCTGTGCTGCGCGAATTCGGCTCCGAGCCAAAGCCTCAAGCCATCCTGGGCCAGCGCGATCGTGCACAACATGATGGGAAACAGCGCCAGAAACAGCGATTTGACGCTTCGGCCAAACAGGAGCGCGGTTTGCGCGCGGTCCTGGGGAAAGCTCGCCGAAAACGCCGGAAACATGACCCCCATGAGCGCGCCCGGGAGCAAAAGAAATTTAATGACCGCTTCGAAAGGAGTCGCGTAGTAGGCTACTGCCGTCACAGAAACCAGCCCGCCGATGAAAAATCGGTCGAGCGTGACCATGAGCGGACTGACCACGTTGCTGACCGTCATCCATCCGCCGAAGCGCAGCAGCGGGCCTATAGCAGAGCTTTCCCAAACGATCGCGCGGCCCAATTCTGGCATCACTTGCATGCAGACCAGCAGGTGAGAGACCCAGGCGGCAATCCTTCCCGCAACCAGCGTGGCCACCACTGGAACCAGGCTCTTCGAAAACGGGAGGACCAGCAAAGGCCCGGCAAACGTGAACACTCCCATCGGAACCCGCAGCGCGTTGATCAGCCCAAAACGCTGGTGCGCTTCCAGCAAACCGCGCAAACCAGCCGTAGTGATCACGAAAGGAAGCGAAACCCCCAGCAGCCGGAACGCTCGCAGCGTCTCCTCCTGTAGTGCCTCCGGGATGCTCAATCCGCGCCCCGTCAGCCAGGGCGAAATCAGCAAAATGCACGCTGTTCCGGCGAATCCCAACAGCAGCATCAGAAGAAGAGAGGTCCAAGCCAGCGTGGGAATCTCTCGCTCCTCTCCGGCTCCCAATTTCTTTGCCACCAGCTGCGTGAGCGCGCGTCCCAAACCAAAATCAAACAGGCTGGCATACCCGATCAACGTCCAAGCCAGTGTCAACACGCCGAAGCGTTCCTTGCCCAATCCTCGGATGAGAATCGGAATGCAGAAGACCGCCACCACCATCGGCGCGCCGCCGCCTGCCAGATTCCAAATCGTATTCCTCGCCAGCAGCCGGCCACTGGTTAAGTGTCCATTACGCACGTTAGGCATGTCCGCCGTTTCCGTCATCTCAACGATCTGCAATTTCGTCGAAGCTTCTAGAAAGCTGGGGCCACATCCGCGATGTCCACATCCACTGCCACCGAGCGCTGAATCAGTCCCAGAGATACCACCATTCTCAGGCTGTTTTTTTTCCTCTTCAACACACCTTCAAGCCCCGAAAGAGGGCCGCTTATAATCCGCACGCGCCGGCCTACGGTCAAGAAGGGATGAGGCTCGGCCCGCAAGCGCGCGGAAAGACCCATCCGCAAGATTTCCATCTCTTCATCGGGGAGCGCGGCTGGCAATCCGTTGAATCCCACCAGCCGTACGACGCTCGGAACCTGCAACACCCGCAACCGGTCGCGAAGCGCGAGACGCACAAACACGTAGCCGGGAAAAAGCGGCAATTCCAGGTTCACGCGGCGGTCTTTCCATCGCCGCACCGAACTGTAAACCGGGAGGCAGTGTTCAACGCCGCGTGTTTCGATCTCGCTGGCTACGCGCTTTTCGTGGTTCGCGCAGGTATACGCAGCGTACCAGTGCGGCTCGAAAAAGTCCGGCGGCAAATGCGCGATCTCTCTGTCAAAAGTTTCTGCAACACTCAGCATCGCGTTCGCTACGCCTCCCGCACCGGCCGGATGCAGCTTCGCCCCGTCAGTCACAGGGACGACTCTTATCTAACTGCCTTTTTTTCCACCGCTTACGGCTAATTCGCGGAAGACCCGGGGGACTTCTCCGGATTTCGCCGCCCCACCAGACGCACCCAGACACGATGAGCCACAGCCTGAGCCCGCGAACCGTTGGGCTCCGCCCAAGGCATGCGTGCCTGTACCACCTGCAGTACTTCCTGGGCGAAAACTTTGCCGGGATCGTTCGCATCCGTCTGTTCCCAAGCCGAACGCGCCACCACAAACATCACCGCTCCGCCCGACACCAGCAGCGTTACCAAAAGCGCGATCAGTGTCCGTGGCGGAAACGATTTCCGCTCTGGCAAACTCGCCGCATCCAGAACCTTCACGCTGGGCGTCTCTTTTGCTTCCTGCACTTTTGCCAGCTCGTACTGTTGCGTCAGCGTTTCGTAAACTGCTTCCTGAATCTGCATGCGCCGGTAAAGATCGGTGTAGGTAACGCCAAGAAGCGGCAGCCTGCTGATCGACGGATATCCGGAAGATTCCGTCGCCCGGCCAGAGTCTCCCGCGCCCGTTCCTCCCAACATTTCCAGCTGACGCTTGAGTTCTGTGATTCGCGCCCGCAGCGACCGCACGCGCACATTGTTATCGGCGTAGATCTCTTCCAAGCCTTTCAGTTCCGATTCCGACGCAATCAGCTCGCCCTCCACGCTCGAAGCGCCCTGCACCATCGCGCGCCCTTGCTCCTTGATGTCAATCGTGTTGTTCCTGCTCGCAAACTGGCTGAACTGCTTCGAAGCTTCGTCCAGATCCAGCTTCACCGCGCGCAGCCGTTCCTCGAGAAATACTCTCTCGCGGTGCGCGGAAGAAGTGGACAGTTCGGCCACCAGTTGGTTCAACTCGTCGACATAGGCCTCGGCCATCCCTGCGGCCCTGCGTGGATCTCGGTCGCTCACCGCAATGGTGATAATCCCGCTCTTGCGATCCTCAGAGACGGAAGTGCTTTCCGAGAGCTGGTTGCGGATATCTTGCTCCAGCTTGATGGCGTACACTTTCTTGAGCTGGAAGCGCTCCGAAATCCGGTCTTCGACCGTCCGGCTGTGCAGAATCCCCACAAAAAGTGCGCCGGAACTCTTCATTCCCAGAAGATCGCCGGCCACCCCGCCGAAACCTCCTCCCGTTTTTGCCGTCAGCGTCGCCAGCATCGCTAGGCCGGAGTTCGCTTGATTGTCCGGAGGCATCAGCTGCACCAGCGATTCGTAGCGCGCAGGAATCAGAAACGCGACCAGGCAGCCGCTCAGCAGCCCCGCCAGGAAAGCTTTGGCTAGATACCCGCGCTTCCGCAGGAGCAGACGCAACTGCCCCGCCACCCTTGCGCGGAATTCCGCCACTTCTCCATCCGCCGCGTCTCTTTCTCCGGTGCATCCCTCGGCGGGAATCTCCAGTTGCGTTTTTGTGCCGCTCTTTGACACTTCGTTCGTCCTCTCAAACCATCCGGTTCCCAACGTCTGCGCGTTTAGGGAATGGCCACGGCGGCGGCCAGCGCGGCGGCTTGTGCCACCTGCGCAATGGCCACCACGTTTTTCCACGCGGACCCGCCCAGCACACTCTTTTCGGGAACCACAATCGTGTCCCCGGGGCCGATGGCGGAAGAAAGTACTCCGCCGGACCATAGGCTGCTGCTTCCGCTGGTCACCGAGCCGTTTGCGCGAATAATGAAGATGGCTTTCTTGTTTGCCAGTCCTGTGGCGCCGCCGGCGCGGGAGAGATACCACCCGGCATTTTTCCCCGGCGAGTAGCTGATGGCGTTCGAGTTGTACACCTGGCCGACAATCACCACGAATCCCGGCTGCTTGGGAATCTCCAGGGTGTCGCCCGCGCGCAGTTCGATGTCTTCCGGCGAGCCAGCAAAACCTTTCTGCCCTTGCCGGATATGCACCACTAGCCGCCCAGAAATGGGCGCGCGGCGCAGCGCTTCGAGCATGCGCTGGCGCTGTTGCATGGCCGCCTGCTGCAGCGCGGCTTCGTCCGTTCCTGAAGTTGTCACGGCCGCCTTGACCACCGTCGATTCCTGCTCCAGCCGCTGGATTAATTCCTGCCTGCTCTTCTGCTGCAGCTCGCGCACATCCACGCGCTCGTAAACCGCTGCTTGCGGATAAGCTGTCGCCAATAAGCCGCCCGCGCGGCGAAGGAGTGAACTGAGCCGCTCGCCGGGCTGGATGCCGTAAACTCCGGGCTTGGCAATTTCTCCGGTAATGGCTACCGACGCCCCGATGTTTTTCCATCCCGCTTGCTGTGGTACCGTCAGCACATCCCCATCGCGCAGGAAAACGTCCTCATGTTCCTCGCCTGCCACTGCGGCTCCCAGGTTCACCGTGTGTGCATTCCCCGGCTGAACTGGTTGTCCCGCTGAACTCGTCATCGCGTAGCGTGTCAGGTCGCCGCTCCCCGGATTGGCGCTGCGCAACAAACCGCCAGAGGATCGCAACAGGTCGGAGACGCGCATATTGGCGACGAGAGGATAGCGCCCCGGCCGCG
>Ga0307479_10006332_pt1 | contig 10861 bp, 14 predicted proteins | sample atmos_gasesECM4C_FD_203743 | JGI IMG/M metagenome (GOLD analysis project Ga0307479, IMG submission 203743) | Hardwood forest soil microbial communities from Morgan-Monroe State Forest, Indiana, United States - atmos_gasesECM4C_515 | ecosystem: Environmental > Terrestrial > Soil > Temperate...
GCCGGGTTGACTACGTGTTCGTAACGCCGGGCTTCACGGCTAACGAGATCAAAATTCAAGTCGTTCCTGATGGTGAGAAGCAGTCCAAGGCAACGATTACCTATCGACATTCTGCGCTTGCGCCGAAGGGAAACGAGGAAGTTGGTAAACTGGATGCACATTGGGCAGAACAACAACGCGTTCACTGGGAGACGGCAATTAATGCTGCCTTGGCGAAAGAAAGTGCGCATGAATGACGTGGAATTGACGCGCGCGCTTGAACGCGGAGAGATCGCGAACGAAAAGTTCCATCATGCTTCGCATTTACACGTGGCCTGGGTTTATCTCTCCGAATCGTCGGCGGTCGAGGAGGCCGCCGCTAAAATGCGGAACACGCTGCGCCGATTCGCGGCTTCAGTCGGTAAAGTCGAAAAGTACCATGAGACGATCACACTGTTTTGGATTCGCTTCCTGGCACGGGTGCGCGCTGCGTCCGCCGGTAAGAAATTGGAGGAGATCGTTGAATCGAATCCGCGATTACTGGAAAAGAGTTTTCCGCTCACTTATTATTCGCGCGACCGGCTCTTCAGCGACTGCGCGCGAATGTCGTGGGTCGAGCCGGACTTGAAACCAATTTCTCTCGATGCCTCTGCGTTTTGTTCATCCAGTTCACCGCGCCACACACCGGATCGGCCTCTATCTTGATGCGTTGCGCGAACCTGCGCTGACCCAGGGAGAAGCGCACATTCTCGCCCTGCTCGCTCAGCGGTCTCCAGCGAAAGTGGCCGATCTTCATCGTGGTCTTGCGCACAAAAGATCGACCTTAACCAGCATACTCGATCGACTTGCTGATCGCGGCTTGATTAATCGCGAAGTCGGAACGACTGATCGGCGCACTTTCCTTATCAGCCTGACACCGAAAGGGCGAACCCTGGCGAAACGCGTCAGCCGTCACTTGTCCGATCTCGAACGACGGGTCGCTCAACGCGTGCGAGCGACTGATCTTAAAGGTTTCAAGAACGTCGTGGAAGCTCTGGAACAGGAAGCGCACCGCCACGCTCGCGGACGCTCCAGCTAAATCACTGGAGAGCGGCTCGAACGAGCAATCCTGTGATCAGTATTAACACGCCAAATGCGATGTAAACAATTGCGTCTTGAATCCGCGCGCGCCGAGCGGCTTGCCCGTAGGGAATCCGCGTGAAAGTGACCATGGTGTAAAGCGGTAGATAAATTCCAGGCAGCGCGGCTTCGAGGAAGTGATCGAGTTTCTTCTTGGCCCGGAATGTTTTCAACGCGGTTTTGTCGCGCATCTCGATGAAATTTTCCAACGCGAGATCGGCCAGCGCGTCCGCGTTCACTTTTCGACGGCGGAAATACTTTGCGAACGCGTGATGTCGCTCGGCAAATTCGTGCAAGCATTCATCGAGCACCACGCAATCCTCGAACGCCGCGTTCATTCCCTGACCATAAAACGGGACGACAGCGTGCGCGGCGTCGCCGACTAGACAAACCTTGTCACGATAAAACCAGGGCGCGCAACGAATCGTGACCAAAGATCCGGTCGGATTGGTTTTGAAATCCTCGAGTAAGTTCGGCATCATCGGGACTGCGTCTGGAAATTCTTCCTCGAAAAAGCGGCGAACATCGTCATCCGTTTTCGTCGTTCCGAAACTGCGGGGTCCTTCAAATTCCCAAAAGAGGGTGCAGGTGAACGATCCATCCGGATTCGGCAGGGCGATCATCATGAAACTTTTGCGCGGCCAAATATGGAGCGCGTTTTTCTCCATTTGCCACGAGCCGTTCGGTCCCGGCGGAATCGTCAGCTCCTTGTAACCGTGTGCCAGATAACTCTCGTCGTACTCGAAATTGTCGATCTTGAGTTGCATCGATTGGCGAACCGCCGAGAAAGCGCCGTCGACACCAATGACGCTGTCGGCGGTCGCCGACAGAGGTTGAGACGTTGAGATGTTGAGAAGTTGAGCTGTTGCCGAATCCAAATCGACGCCGGTGCATTTGTGATTGAAGTGGACGCGCACGTTCGGATAACGCTGCGCGGCTTCGATTAGGGTCGAGTTCAACGCTGCGCGGCCGATCGAGTTGATGTGCTTGTTTGGATCGACGTCGTAAGGCGCGAAATGTAGCGCGCCGGATTTTTCATGGATCATACGCCCGCGCATCGGAATCGCGTGCTCCAAGACTTCGGGGGCGATTCCAATTTGCCGCAGGGCATGAATGCCGCGAGTTGAAAGCGCGAGATTAATCGAACGTCCGCCGATCATGTTGCCTTCACGCGGATCGCCCCGGCGTTCGTAAAGATCGACCTCGTATCCGCGCCGGCCGAGATAAGCCGCGAGCAATCCGCCCGCGAGTCCGCTGCCGATGAGAACAAATTTCGCCACTGATTAAATCCATAACCGCTGGTTGCACGGATATCACGGATTAATCAGCACAACTTGCTGGAACTGTCGGCCAAATCGCGGCATACAGAGGTCATGAACAAATTCGCATCCACCCGCGACATCATTATCCATACCGGCAAATTCGAGGAGGCCGTGCGCTTTTATGAGGAGGTGCTGGCATTGCCGGTTACGATGAAGTCGGGGAAGCTAGTGGGATTCGAGACCGGATCATTTCAGCTTTTTGTGGATGGCAGAGATTCGTTGCGCATGGGGCCAGTGTTTGAATTCTGCGTGGCCGATGTCAACAAAGCCAAGCGGGACCTTCTGACAGCTGGATGTGCTGTGGTCGCCGAAGACGCGTCAGTTCCCCGTTGTTACATCCGAGATCCTCACGGTTTGGTTTTTAACCTGACAACGGCGTAACGAGAGACGCGGCGATTCGATCGAAGAACACGGCGCGCAGGGATGCCGCCGGGTAGATGGTCAGACCGCTGCAGGCAAGCGGTGAGTGAGCGGGTGCAAACGAATCAAAGCTCGCGCGAAGTCCACTAAAGGCGCAACGTTGTGACTGAAGATGAAAAGCCTTTATATCCGATCACTGGTCCCGTTGCTTTGCATCTGCGCTATCGCTCAGTCATTGCGTGCGCAAAGTCCGGCGCCGGTCGCTAAACCGAAACAGTTCATTTACGTACTGCATCTCGTGCCCCGTCTCTACGACGACAAAGCCTGGACGGCCGAGGATAAGGCGGCGGTCGATCGGCATCTCGCCAATTTCAAAGCTGCGGTTCAAACCGGTCAGCTCATTCTGGCCGGACGCACAATGGAATCAGGCGAGAAAACATTTGGCGTCGCGATCTTTGAAGCGGCGGACGAAACGGCGGCGCGAAAATTTATGGAATCCGATCCAGCGGTTATGGCAGGCGTGATGACTGCCGAACTGCATCCGTTTGCGGTTGTCCTCCAGCGCAAGAATCCCTAGCTCCATCATAAGCGGCGAGTCATGAGAATTCTCTCGGTAAATGTTGGATTGCCCAGAGAGGTCACCTGGCAAGGCAAGGTCGTTACGACGGGAATTTTCAAGGCGCCAGTCAACGTGCCGGTGATGCTGCGCACTTTGAACTTGGATGGCGATGGGCAAGCGGATCTCACAGTTCACGGCGGCGTGTCGAAAGCAGTTTACGCTTATCCGTCGGAACACTACGGTTTCTGGCGCCCGGAATTTCCGGAGAAGGATTTGCCGTGGGGAATGTTCGGCGAAAACTTCACCACCGAAGGATTGCGCGAGGAAAGCATTTACATCGGGGACAGATTTCGCGTCGGCGAAGCCGAAGTCATGGCCACCGAGCCGCGAATGCCTTGCTACAAACTGGGCATAAAGTTCGGCCGTCCCGACATCATGAAGCGATTTCTAGCCAGTCGCCGCTCCGGATTTTATTTCGCGGTCAAACGTGAAGGCAGAGTAAACGCGGGAGACGCAATCGAGTTCGTCGGACGCGAGCAACAAGCGATTAGCGTCGCCGACATCACTCGGCTCTATGCTTTTCAAAAGGACGATCTCGAAACACTGCGACGCGCCGTGGAAGTGGAAGCGCTTCCCGAAAATTGGAAAGGCTATTTCCAGCACCAAATCGAAAAACAATCCAAGCCCTGAAAATTGGCGGGTTAATCGAGGAGCACGCGTTCGATGTGCGAGTAGATGTTGAACGACGGCGGCCGGAGAAAACCGACCAGGGTTTGATTGCTTTGCCGCGCAAACTCCATTGCCAAACTCGAGGGCGCGGAAACTGAAGCGACAATCGGAATCCCCGCCGCGAGGGCTTTTTGCATAATCTCGAACGACGCGCGACCGCTAACCAGAAGAACGTGTCGATCCAACGGAAGGTTTCGATCAAGGAACGCGCGGCCTATCACTTTGTCGACTGCGTTGTGCCGGCCGATGTCTTCGCGAACGATCAGCGGTTTACCGGTCGAATCGAAGATGCCGGCGGCGTGAATTCCACCGGTGCGAGCAAAATCGGATTGATGCTCGCGAAGCAATGGCGGAAGCGAGAGCAACGTCTGGATGTCGATCCTGAACGATGTCGATATTATGGGCGGAAAGTTCTGGCGGATCGCATCGATACTTTCCTTCCCGCACAATCCGCAACTGCTTGAGATCGTTCCAAAGCGATGCGCCGCATTGTTCTTGAGCGTGACCGTTGGCGCAACCTCAACGATGATGATGTTCTCTCGATTACGGGCGGCCTCGGGACGCGAGAAGTTCTCGATGTCACCGCGATTCCGAACGATTGCCTCCGAAAACAGAAAACCGGCAGCGAGTTCGTCGTCGTGACCCGGTGTTCGCAACGTTGTAGCCAGCGTTTTCTCGCCGACTCGAATCTCGAGCGGCTCTTCAATCGTCAGCTCATCATGCTGATATTCGAGCGTCCCATCCGCGCGGCGGCGGATAATCTGCCCCGGCCCAATTCCGTCTGCTTTCATCGATCCAATGCCAATGATATCATTCACGCGGTGGAAATCTGTCATCTTTACATCTCGTCGGGGCACAACTTTGTCGGACGTTATGGCCAGGAGCCGGCCGATTTTCCGGTAATCGAGGTAGCGGAAGTCGAATGCGTGGCCGGTCACGGATTGCGCGGCGACCGATACTTTGATCACAAAGACGATTACAAAGGGCAGATCACATTTTTCTCGCTCGACGTTTTTGACGAACTTTGCGGCGCCTTGCAAGTCGATGGGGTTTGTCCAAGCTCCGTGCGACGAAATGTTTTCGTTCGGGGCGTCGATCTTAACGACTTGATCGGAAAAGATTTTGAAGTGGAGGGCGTTCGTTTTCATGGAACGGAAGAAAGCCGGCCGTGTGATTGGATGAACCTCGCGATTGCCCCGGGCGCGAAGGAATTTCTCAAAGGGCAAGGGGGTTTGCGCGCGCGTATCTTGACCGACGGGGTACTTCGTTCGACTTCGCAGTTGGCTGCGGCAAACGAATGACCATCAGCGCAGTGTTGCTCACCGGCGGCAAATCGCGTCGGATGGGGAAGGACAAGGCGACAATGCCGTTTCGCGGCGTGGCACTGTGGGAAATTCAACTCGGACTCCTGCGCGGCCTCCAGCTTGAGAAAATCTTTGTCTCAGGACAAAATGACCCGCCGTGGCGTCCGATGGACGCCGAGTTTGTGCCGGACGATCCGCCGTCCCGCGGTCCGCTCAGTGGAATTGCGTGCGTCCTTTCGCGAGTCACGACCGATCATTTACTCGCGCTTGGAATCGATACCCCTTTCATGACCCAGACGTATCTTCGAGAGCTCTGCGCACGACTTAAGCCTGGCCAAGGCGTTGTTCCGATGATTGACAATCGGTTCGAGCCGCTGGCGGCCATTTACCCACGCAACGCTCAGGTTGATTTTGCAGAGGCGCTGGCCGGCAGCGATTTTTCGCTTCAATCCCTTATTCGGAAGCTGATCACTGCCGAAAAATTGAACCCAATCGAAGTCTCGATCGAGGAGAAGATTCTTTTTCGTAATCTGAACGAGCCGCAGGACTTCGACATCAGCTAGTTACCTGTTCCGGGCCATCTTTTCAGCGCGAAACGCTAACCCGGCGACAAATCTTACGTCTCAGCTGGCATCGCGACTGCTCAAGCAAGCTTCGTTTGATGAGAAAATTTGATCCGCTCCCAGAGGAACTAAAGCCTGTGATCCACAGCCTTGAGCTGAAGGCGATTCTCGTGGTGGACGACGACAAACAGCTGGCGTCCGCTCTCCAATGGATTCTGGCCGACGAAAACTTCCTGGTCGATGTCGCCTTCGATGGCGAAGAAGCGATGTTGAAAGTCAAAGCACACGAATACGACGCCGTGATTTGTGACTTGAAAATGCCGAAGCTGCGGGGCGACGAATTTTATTTGAAGGCAAAGGAGATCCGGCCGTCGCTGGCCGATCGATTCATTTTCATCACTGGATTTGCCGCCGATCCGCACATTGCGCTGTTCTTCAACAAGCACGAAGTTAAATATCTCGTTAAGCCGTTTTCGATTTCGGTCCTCATCGATTGCGTGAAGCAGCTCCTCTGTTAGCGAGCTCTTCGACGTTGGCGGACTGCATCGACTTCTTTATGCTGCCGGCCGATGGCTGGCCGAGCGCAAACGAGGAGTAACCGGAACGAAAAACTGTTCGGTTACGAACCCTCGCTCGACGGAATCAGGGCAATCGCCGTGCTATTTGTCATGGCGGGCCACCTGAATCTCGTCTATGCCGGCGGTCTCGGGGTCGACATTTTCTTTGTTCTGAGCGGCTACCTGATCACCGCCATTCTGCTTTCCGAGTTCTCGGCCACCGGCCGGATCAGTTTGAAGAAATTCTACGCACGTCGCGCGCTCAGGATTTTGCCAGCGGTGATTCTGTTGCTGGTGGTCCTAAATGCGTTTGTCGCAATCACTGAGCCGGGTGAACAGGCAGCTACGTTGCGGTGGGATTCCTTGGGCGCGCTATTCTACATCGCGAATTGGTTGCGAGCTTTCGGCCGCGACCTGGGAATTCTCGGCCATTTGTGGTCGCTGTCGATCGAGGAACAGTTTTATTTTTTCTGGCCGATTAGCCTCGCATTTCTCTTGTCGCGCAAATTGAGGAGCAACCAAATCCTTCTGGTGATCGGTTTCGCCGTTCTTTTGGTGAATGCCGACAGAGCTTATCTGTATAACGGCATTCAATCATTCAATCGGATCTACAATGGACTGGATACGAGAGCGGACGCGTTGCTGGTGGGATGTGCGCTCGGTTTGTCGGGTTACCGATTCACTTCGCGTCGCGTCTTGGATTTGCTCGGAATCATTGGGGCCGCCTTTGTTGGTTACGTTTTGTTTCGGGCCTATCCGGTTCCGGCCAATTTGCAGGTGCCGTTCGGACTAACCATTGGTGGAACTCTGTTTGCTCTCGGCGTCGCATTCGCAGTGGCGGCTATCCTATTTAATCCTGAAAGTATTTTCGCCAAACTGCTTCGGATACCTCCGCTGGTTTGGACTGGGCGATTGTCCTACGGGCTCTACTTATGGCATTTCCCGGTTTTTACCTTTGTCGCCGGTTGGGTTCCCGGATTGGAGACGGTGCGTTTAACGGCGTTGAAAGTCCTCGCCACTTTTGTGTGTGCGACCCTTTCCTATTATCTCCTTGAGCGACCCTGCTTGAATTTCAAAAAGAAATTTAGCGTGATTAAGACGCCCGTCCCGACAACACCCAGCCCGGTGCAGCCTGTTGGTTATTGATCGCCGCTGAAAATCCGCGCAAAACACCAGGCTTCGTGGAAGGTGTTATCAAACGGCGTCCGCGCCGCCCGGATTAGGTTTGGTTCGCGGAAATCGCATTTCACACCGGCGGCCGGAAGTTCCTTGAAGAGTTCTTTTGGATGTTCGTGCGCCACGATCGATAGCTGGCATCCGCGCGCGTCCGCGTCAGTCGCCGTGATCACCGTGAGTTTTTTCGATGTGCGAGCGGCACTGGCACTTATCTTCTCTAAAAATTGTAAATAGCCGGTCAGTCTGATCGATTTTGCGCAGAGTGGTTTCATTCCGCCGGCTTCGGCCAGAATTTTGGCATACTTTTTTCGGCGGCGTTCGGCCATAATGGCAGTCTCTCGGAATTCACAGACGGTTTTCCGTATCATCCATGATCATAGCCACGCACGTCCCGCGACCGCCGCTGAATCAATTTGTGGAGCTCCTTTGGTTTCACGAGGGATTGAATTGCGATTATCGTTTGGAGCGTGTTCTGCCGGACGGCTCGATGGAATTGATTATCAATCTGCGAGATGAAGATCGACATGTATTTGATCCCGGCACGCGCCGGCCCCGACAAGCATACCATCGGAGCTGGCTTTCCGGACCGCATTCCGAGTTCATCGTAATCGATACTGCACCAAATGCCTCGATGATTGGTGTTCATTTCAAACCAAGCGGAGCAGGCAGCTTTTTCGATTTGCCCTTAAGCGAATTGCAAAACGCCGTCGTGGACTTGGAAGTCTTTTGGAATGGCGATACACATAGCTTGCGCGACCAATTACTCGAAGCGCCGAATCCGACCGCCAAGTTTCGCATTCTGGAGGACGCTTTGCTTGCGCGCTGGCGCGGCGCTGCTTTTCGTCATCGCGCCGTGCTTCATGCGCTCGAGTCTTTCGCGCGCGATCCGCAGGGAGTCACGATCGGAAAAGTGACGGCCGAGATCGGTCTGAGCGCGCGACGGTTCATAGAAGTCTTTAGGGAACAGGTCGGCATGACGCCGAAAATGTTTTGCCGTTTACGCCGATTTCAGCGTGCCCTCGAAGAGATTCAGCACAGCCACGAAGTGCGCTGGGCCGATATTGCGACGGAATGTGGCTATTACGACCAGGCCCACTTCATTAACGATTTCAAGGAATTCTGCGGAGTGACACCAGGCGATTATCTCGAAGAGCGCCCGGAGTACCCGAGTTTCTTGCCCATCCGCGGATAGGTAAGATTTTTCCAATACGCTCGACCGGCGTTGCGCTAGTGAGTGGAGGAATGAATCCTCATCAAATCAATTGGCTCGCGGTCGTGGCGGCGGCGTTATCAACGTTTGTCCTCGGCGGCGTTTGGTATTCTCCGATTTTGTTCGGTGGAATTTGGATGCGCGCAAACGGTTTCACGGAATTGGACGTTAAGAGGTGTAATAAAACCCGGGCTTTCGGCGGCTCACTTGTTCTGGCCTTGGTCATGTCCGCGAATCTGGCCTTCTTTCTGGCCGATCCAACTACAACGGTTTTGTGGGGGATATCGGCCGGTGCCTTGGCCGGTATCGGCTGGGTGGCAGCAGGTTTCACTGTGGTCTCTCTTTTCGAGAGTCGCTCCTGGTCATATATTTTCGTCAACAGCGGTTATCTGATTGTCGCTTTCGTATTGATGGGTGCGATCCTCGGCGCCTGGCGATGACGTCTCTTGCGAGATGAAGACCAATCTTGTCCTGATCGTTGATCTCATTTGTTTTTCGCTCTTCACCGCGAGCCTTGCGGGACAAACAGTGCGCAACACTTCAACCACGACCCAAAATGGTGAGAGAGTTCTGCGGATCGAAACGATTGTGCCTGTCTCTCCCGAGAAAGTTTGGCAGACGCTGACCACGACCGAAGGCTGGAAAGGTTGGGCCGCTCCGGTAGCAAAAGTGGATTTCCGCATCGGCGGAACGATTTTCACACACTACGATTCCAATGCGAAGATCGGCAGTCCCGGCACAATCCAAATTGCCATTGTGAACTATCTCGAGCGCGAAATGATCACGCTCAAATTAAAATTAACGAACCAATTTCCCGAGAAAACTCGCGCCGAAGATCAAGACTTGCAGGAGATCGTGCAAGTCATTGCTATTGATTCCGACCACACAAAGGTCGTCTCATCGATGGTCGGCTGGGGAATTGGTAAAGAGTGGGATGACGTTTACAATTTCTTCGCCAAGGGCAACCAATGGTCTTACCAGCAATTGTTCAACTTCTTGTCCGCCAAAAAGCAATAGGCAGAAAGCGATTGTCCGCGCGTTCGTACTAGCATTATGTCCGAGATATTCTGTTGCTCGGGGTTCACGCAGCGAAGGCAGAACAAACACTCATTGATGTTCCGCCAGGATTTTCGCAAAGCGCCAGACTTCGTGGAAGGTGTTATAAAGCGGTGTCGGCGCCGTGCGGATCACGTTTGGTTCGCGAAAATCGCATTTCACGCCGCCGGCTCCGAGTTCCTTAAACAATTCTTTCGGATTTTCGTGCGCCAGGATGGATAACTGGCATCCGCGCGCCTCTGCATCGCGCGGCGTGATCACCGTAAACTTCTTCGAGCCAATCTGTTCGAGCAAGAATTGGAGATAACCGGTCAGCTTCACTGATTTCTCACGCAGCGGTTCCATTCCACCCGCTTCATCAAAGATCGCGAGCGAGGCGCGCAACGGCGCCATCGAGAAAATCGGCGGGTTGCTGACCTGCCACGCATCGGCAGATCCGACGGGAACAAATTCCGGCTGGAGCTGCATTTGAAAGCGCGTGTTCGGATCGTTGCCGAACCAACCGGCGAGTCGCGGAAGTTTGGTGTTGGTCGCGTGACGTTCGTGCAAGTACGCACCCCCAACCGCGCCTGGCCCGGCGTTGAGATATTTGTAGGAGCACCAAACCGCGAAGTCGACGTTCCAATCGTGCATCGAGAGCGGAACGTTCCCGACCCCGTGCGCAAGATCGAAGCCGACGGTGATGCCGTGTTTCTGCGCCGCGATCGTAATCGCGGGCATGTCGAACAATTGGCCGGTAAAAAAATTCACTCCGGCAATCCACGCAATCGAAAGCGTGTCGCGATTCTTCTCGATCAGATCGATAACGTCCTGGGTGCGCACGGTGAATTCGCCTTTGCGCGGACTCGCCAGAATGAGCGCGTCTTTGGGATCGAGTCCATGGTGACGAATTTGGGTTTTGATCGCGTAAGTGTCAGAAGGAAATGC
>Ga0307479_10006333_pt1 | contig 10860 bp, 10 predicted proteins | sample atmos_gasesECM4C_FD_203743 | JGI IMG/M metagenome (GOLD analysis project Ga0307479, IMG submission 203743) | Hardwood forest soil microbial communities from Morgan-Monroe State Forest, Indiana, United States - atmos_gasesECM4C_515 | ecosystem: Environmental > Terrestrial > Soil > Temperate...
GCTCCACCCCGGATGTATCCCTTACCACCGACCCGACGATGGCCAGTCAGAACGGCCTGAGCACCGTCTCGTATACCGTGGCCATTCCGGCAGGTTCTGCCTCCCACGTGGCTTTGCAGATCTACGTTCCGCCCACACCAGCAGGCCTTCGGCAGTTGCGCTTCATTCCTGCTCCGAGGGTGATCCCAACCCGGTTCGTAGACAGATTGTCATGATTAGCCATAGAAGGCCTCTTTATGGCGGATAGCTTGCTTTGCCCTGTTATTTGAGGGAGGATTTGGCGCAAGCTGCGCTGAATCGTTGTTGGGGATACTCCGACTCTCCCAGGACCCCGGAATCGAAGGTCGGTGAACGATGGCCAACTCAGTTGGGCCCCTTGGGCGAGCGACGGTCTCTCGCCGCGTCGGGACACTGGGATTGCTGATGCTGGTCGCGGGCTTCGTCGCGGCCATCCTCGCCGGACCCTCAGCCCACGCCAGTACGTCGACCCCGAGACAGGCCGCTCCGAACAGGCACTGCACACCGCCTACCAACCCATACAACACGTCAACCACTCTCGCCGAGTGCGGCACGACCACCACCGTCCCGCAGTCGACTGTAACTCTCTCGGTCAGCTACCAGTCCACTGTTCTGACCTGGCACGCGTGCGTCAGTTCAACGGCTTCCGTTCAGGGTTCACAGGTTCAACTCTATGTCGATGGCACGCTAGTGGACAGCGCATCCGTCGGTGCAAACGGTTGCACGCCCTCGAAGTCGCTGAGCCTGTGCCTCAAGGCAGGTAGGCATACGGCCACTGCGGTGGATCAGCCCTATGGCCAGGCTTCCGTGTCCTTCGAAGCCAGGAACAGCCAGTGCACCAGTCCAAATGCTCGTACCGCGTCAGCTGGACAAACCGGCGGGGGTAGAAACGGCGACGCCGCAAGTGGAGCAGGGCATGCCGGCTTCCTCGCGTTCACGGGCGCCGACATCGTCCTCATGGCCGCGGGCGCGGCCGCACTCATCGCAGTCGGCTACGCAGTGGTTAGGAGAAGCAGGCCGCGGGGACACTCCGCATAGGTGTTCAAGCAAGCGCTAAGCCACTGGGGGGCTAGGGCACACAGATGAAAACAACACCACTTCGAAGGGGAGCCACAATGCTTCCGGTTGCGGCCGCCGCTGCCGTCGACTCTGCACCGCTCGGGATTGGCGGGGTGATCGACCTCCGCCCGACGGTTGAGCCGCGGTCACAGGTGCCTGAGCTGCGCGGCTGGGTGGATGCATCCCTTGACGACCAGGTCGGCGGCGCCGGGCTGAACCCGAGTTGGCTGCGCGTGGCCTGCACATGGCATGAGGCCGGGCGCTTGCCGGGACCTATCGTGGCGGACCTTCTCCTCGCCACTGCCGCTTTGCTGCTCGTCGGGACCACCCCCCGGGGAACTGCCCTCGGCGCGGCGGTCCTGCTGGTTTCCGGTCTTCTCTTCGGACTTTGGAAGAGGAGACTCCCTTACGAGACACAAGGCGTTCTCTGGTACGTCGGCCACCTCGCCCCGGCGGCTACGGCGGTCGGATTTGCGCTCGCGGTCGGCGATGCTCAACTCACGACACATCGGGTCGCGGCGGCCTCGATAGCGATGAGCCTGGCGTTGATAGCCGCGCGGGCCGCGCTGTGGCTTGTCATCGGCTCCGCCCGCCGTCGCGGCCAGGGGCTTCAGGAAGCCCTTATCGTCGGACCTCCTCGCCGAATCGAGCAGGTGCGGCACCGCCTCGACACATACCCGGAGGCAGGTCTCCGATTCCGGGCTGGCTACACCCCTGAGCCTACTTTCGAAAGCTCAGAGGATTACGGCAGGAAGGTAGTGGGGTCATTGCTCTCCGACGAGAGGGTTGACCACGTAATCTGCGTTCCGGAAGAGGTTGAGGAGAACGTCTTTCTCGACTTTGTTCGCTTCTCCGACGGCCAGGTAGACGTCAGCCTTGTTCTCCCCGTCGCGACCCTTTGTGCTGGAAAGGTACGTTCGAGCATCGGGGACCTCGGAGTCCTACCTCTTCGCCTGCGTCCTGCGTGGGGGTCCGACCTCGCCAAGCGAGTCGTCGATGTGGTGGGAGCAGCTTGTCTTCTCGCTCTTCTTAGCCCGGTGTTCCTGCTGGTCACGCTCGCGATCCGGCTTGGCGACAACGGTCCGGCGTTATTCCGCCAGCCCCGGGTGGGGCGGGACGGAAGGGTGTTCACCATCCTGAAATTTCGCTCGATGGTCGTGGGTGCGGACCTTCTGCAGGGCGATTACGTCACTCAGAACGTGGTCAAGCGCGGCCTGCTGTTCAAGCTCGACCGTGATCCTCGGGTAACTGCTGTCGGATCGGTGATCCGTCGCTTTTCCATCGATGAGCTGCCCCAACTGGTCAACGTCGTCCGAGGAGACATGAGCCTTGTGGGACCTCGCCCTCTAGCCGTGCAACCAGATCGTTTTGACACCCGTGCCCAGATCAGGCACCAGGTAAGTCCCGGGATGACCGGTCTGTGGCAGGCGCTGGGAGCCAACGCCCTGGAATACGAGGACATGCTCAACCTTGACCTCGCTTACGTAACCTCCCGCACCTTCGGCGTTGACATCCTGACCATTCTCAGGACGGTGCCGGCTCTGATCAACCGGCGAGCTCCGTGTTGATGCCCGCAGCCCGCTGCGCCCCCGTCGTCATCGCCCACGATTACCTCACTCAACGGGGGGGAGCCGAGAGGGTGGTCATGGCGATGACCCGAGCCTTTCCATCGGCGCCAATAGTCACGTCAGTGTTCAATCCGAGCCGCACCTACGGCGAGTTCAGCGAGTCCGAGGTCCGTACGACTGCTTTGCAGAGAGTTCCGCTCCTCGCCAAACATCATCGGCTCGGCCTCCCTCTTTACGCGCCCTTCTTCAGCGCCACAACAGTTGATGCTCAACTTGTGCTCTGCAGCACGTCTGGATGGGCTCACGGTATTCAGACAACGGGCCTGAAAGCGCTATACGTTTACAACACCGCTCGGTGGGTGTACCAGCCGGACGAGTATTTCAAAGGCCGATACGCCGCTTCCCATGCTCTGGCCCGGCCCTTGGCGTCGCCGTTGCGGCGTTGGAACCATCGGGCTGCTCTCACCGCTGACAAAGTGTGGGTGATCTCCCGGGCTGTTCAAGAGAGGGTCTGGCGGCACTGGGCCCTGGACTCTGAGGTGCTCTACCCTCCCCACGGAGCGGATCCTTGCGGGTCACAAGAGGCTGTCAAAGGGCTGCAGCCCGGATATCTGTTGGCAGTCACCCGGATGCTCCACTACAAGCGGGTCGACGTGTTGCTGGAGACGATGCGACAACTGCCAGGTCACCAGCTGGTGGTCGTAGGCGATGGTCCGGAGATTCGTCGTCTTCGCGCCTCGGCGCCACGCAACTGCCGGTTCCTCGGATCAGTACGAGACGAGGAACTGCGCTGGCTGTACGCCAACTGCCTCGGCTTGGTGTCGGCAGCCAACGAGGACCTTGGGCTCGTGCCGTTAGAGGCGATGGCCTTCGGGCGCCCTGTGGCCGTCCTTCGCCGGGGTGGGTTCGTCGAAACGGTAGTCGAAGAAAAGACCGGTGTCTTTTTCGACGAGCCGACTCCCGACTCGGTCGCCGCTGCCGTTCGGACTCTCTCGGAGTCGCGGTGGTCGACCGAGGAGCTGACTTCATGGGCGAATCGATTCTCCGAACAGTCGTTCATAGATCGGCTCAAGGCCGGTGTACGAGAGCTGACCGGTAGGGTTGAACTCGCCCGAGAAGCGTCGTAACCAGTTGCCCTAGGTCAGGCGCCTTAAGACCCGCAAGCTGCCTCGGCTCAGCTGGTCTTCTTCGACGAACTCCCCAGAGTCCAGAGCGGCGAGGTATATCTCGTAAGGGGGTCGGCCCCCGTCGGCTGGATCCGGGAACACGTCGTGTATGGCCATGAGACCGCCACGTGCCACTTTCGGCGCCCAGCAACGGTAGTCCGTCCATGCGACCTCGTCGCCGTGCCCGCCGTCGATGAAAAGAAGGCCGAGAGGTCGCTCCCAAACGCCCGCGACAGTTTCCGACCGGCCGACCACCAGCACCACATAGTCCTCCAGGCCGGCGTCTTCAATGATGCGCCGGGCGAACGGCAACGTATCCATTCGACCGGTACTTGCGTCAACGACGGCAAGGTCGTGATGCTCCCATCCCGCTTGGTTTTCTTCGGATCCGCGGTGGTGGTCGAGGCTGAAAAGAACGTTCGACTCCTCCATGGCTGCCGCACCTAGGTAGACAGCGGACTTGCCGCAGTAAGTGCCGATCTCGAGCAGCGGACCGCCCGCTGACCTGGCTGCTTCTCGCCCGGCACTGTAAAGAGCAAGCCCCTCGTCATCGGGCATGAAGCCCTTCGCCGCCCTTGCCCGGGCGACGAGCTCAGGTCTCAGAGCCGACCTTACCCAGGGATCCGAACGGCTCGTTCGCCCGAACCGACCGGCGCCTCATGGGCGTCTAGGTGGTGCTGGTGGTGGCGGTGCACGAACATAAGTTTGTTGAAGATGATGAACTTGCCGATCCAGAGGACGCCGAAAGCTGCTACGTATACGATCGCAACCAGGGTTGTCGTCCACACGTGGGGGAAGCGTTGGTCCTTGGCGTAACCCTCCATCAGATACACCGAGTAGGTCGACAGCGCCCAACCTGCGAAGGCAAGGCTCCAGAACGGAAGGACCTCCTTTAGGAGGTGGCTTCGTCCGTTCTTCCCCCATGCCCATTTGCGGTTCATGTAGTAGTTGGGAACCGCGGCTATCGCTGTTGCGAGGGAACTCGACACCCACGCGCTGATCCCAATGGCTCCGTTGAAGATGATCAGGCAGATCTCGCTGACGATGACCGCGACAATCGACGCGACGGAGTACCGCCACAGGGTCTGGCCTCCGGGACCACGCAGCCGCTCGCCCGCGCCGAACGGGAGCCGATCGGCGACACTTAGAGCCGTGGAGTGAAGAGTCACGACCGAGGATTTTAACGCATGTGCCCGCGAGCCAACCTGCGGGCAAAGATGGGGAGTTGACCTCCGCTTTGGACGACCTGGTCGACCTCCTCGACCTCGAAACGCTGGAGATGAGCCTCTTGACCCTGCTTGACACGATCATGGTTCCGCAGGGCCTTATCTGGAGCGAGGGCTCCCCAGCCAGTCCGGACCATGCAACGTGGTTCCACCGAGCAGTTCCACGCCGACGAATGGCTGGTCTATGACCACAGCAGCCCAACGGCGGGCGCTAGAGGCCTGGCAACGGGAAGCGATCTTCACCCGGGACGGCAGCCTGACGGTCTCGGTCGTTGAGGAAGGTCCTGATCAGGACGCCCCTGCGGACCCCAGGCTGACACCATGACGGCAAATCCGTCTCGCTAAGGTAGCCGGTCGGATGCGCCTTGTGGTGGTTCGTTCACGCTGTGTAACGGTATATAACACCTGAGCTGGAGGCCAAGAGTGAATCACTGCAAGCACGGCAGATATGAACCGTCTGCGAACGATCGTCGACGGTGGCGACTCCTTTTACTCGCCTTGTCGCTGTCATCTCTGGTCCCGTTTCTTACTGTCGGGGCCAGGGCCGACACGCCATCCGCTGCCTTCAAGTCAGACACCAATCCGGCTCAGTTATCAGATCCGCTCACATTGGGGAACTCGTGTTCCGCTGGCCTCTGCGTAACCGTGGACTCCGGCCGCCCTATCGAGAGCGCGTCGCATCAGGCGACGGGTCTTCTGCATTCGATGAACGGCAGCAGTGTTGACTCGGTCCGGTTGGCGCAACTCGGAGTAACCATGTGGCGGTCCTCGGACCAGGACTGGACCCGAGGAGTAACTCCATGGGCCACGGCGAGGAGTGAGGACATACCGGTCACCTTCGTACTGTCGGACAAGTGGTCCACCGACACTCGGCGGAGGGTCACCCCGTGGGGCGACTGGACGGCGTATGCGAATTGGGTGACCGCGTCGGTTCAGCAGATTGCGCGTGCCGGCATCCAGGTCGACTATTGGGAGGTCTACAACGAGCCAGACATGACCGATGGATCTCCAATCTTGGAAACCTCTACACCGGATCGTTTACTCACCCAGTTTCTCGTCGCGTACCGGGCAATCAAGTCCGTGTTGCCGGATGCGCGGGTCATCGGTCCGTCGCTGTCGACCTGGTTGGAGAAGCCGACGGCTCACGTGTACTCGATGGCTCAATTCATTGCCTACGCGGCTGCCAACGACATCGCCCTCGCTGCGCTGAGCTGGCATTACAACGCCCTGAACCCCGGAGGTGTCGAATCTCAAGTCGCCGAGGCTCGTGCGCTGATGGCAGATGAGCCGGCGCTGGGTCAGCCGAAGATCTTCATCAACGAGTACGGCACTGAGCAAACCCAGAGGATCCCTGGTTGGGATGTGCAATATCTCGCGGCCCTCACGGCCGCACGGGTCGACGCTGCGGGGCGGTCATGCTGGCTGTCGGACTGCTTCACTGCCGTCTTCGACGGCCTTCTCGGACCCGATGGTTCGTCGACTCTGCCCGACTACTGGGTTCGGGCTGATTACGCGCAGATGACGGGCACGATGGTGGCAACCTCCGTGAGCTCCGACCACGCCGGAGCCCTCGCCTCTTTGGACATCACGCGTTCGCAACTGAGAGTTCTTCTTGGCTACGGGAAGGGCTGTATCCAGGATCCTCGCTGCCTGTCCAGTACCCCTTGGGCCGTTCCGTCGCTACCACTGATAACCCAAGTGTCGATCAGAGTTCCGTGGACCTTCGGCCATATGGTCGTGCAAAAGAGCCGTATCGAAGGAATGTCGATACTGCCTATATCCGAACCGGAAACGGTTTCGATCGGCTCGCTTCCGATCGTCATTCAGTCAGGGATTCCGACGGTCACCGTCAACATTGACCCGGTAGCGGATGGCGACGCTTGGTCGCTGACTCTCACCCATACAAGTTGACCGGCGCACGGCCGGCAATTGCAGTGCTTGCCGCCGGCCGTCAGGTGCTCCTGGCAGGAGGAGCGAAGTTAAGACCGCTCAGGAATCGGATCGTACAGCCGCTCGTCCGGCCCGATCCACAGCAGGCGGGGCATCCCGGCTCAGCGTCGGCGCGGTTCAGCGAGCTCCATAGACCGTGACGGCCGTTATCCCGCTGCCCGCGCCATCCTCCCTGAACTCGAGCACGAAGACAAGGTCGGTCTCACGTCCGGCGGCGTCCCGGTACCCGAGCACCGCCGTGCACGCCAACGGGCTGTAATGCGCGTTCGCCGATATCGGCGACAAGCGGCTTGGCTCGCTCTTGCGAAGCGCGTCGATGAGAAGACCAGTTCCGACGGGTCCGCGGCCCGACTGACGCCCGCCTGGCCCAACCATGTTGACCCGCGCCTTCTCGCTCAGAGTAGCCGCAAGCCGCCTGTAATCGCCACCTTGTAATGCGGAAATGAACTCGTCCATTGCCCGGACCAGGCCCTCCATGCGGAGTCCCACGGGCTCCCCGAGGAGGTCACGCCTCGGTGGGGCCGCCGACCAACGCGACCGTCGCAACCGGAAGCCGAATTGCTGCAGGACGGCTCGTACGCGTTGGGTGCCTGGCGCTCTGCGTCGGTGCCGCGGGGTGCCGTTGGCCGGATCGTGTGTGTACCCAAGGGAGCGGAGCAGCGATCCGGCGACCCCATCGAAGTCTTCTTGCTCTTCAGCAGACAAGTGCGACCACCACACCCCAATGTCCTCCGGCGCGTCCGCAAACGTCATATTTTGTGGAACGGCAGCCTCTTCCGAGACCTGAGATCGAAGAGTCATGTCGAAGGGCAAATCGAGCCAGGCGAACACCTGCCCGATCCCTTCGATCGGGTCTGCTCTTAGCTTCTCATAGCGCACCTCAAGGTAGTGAGGGACCTGGGCGGATCGAGCAGCCTCCACGGTGCTCGCCCATTCAGCGGCGGCCTCATCCATTGTCGCTGGACCCCACGGCTGCGCCAAGAGTGAGCGAGTCACAGTTCGTCCGTCGCGGATGATGTGGAGTATCCGCGCGTCAGGATAGATCCGGGCGATCAAGTCGAGGTGCTTGGCGTGCCACGGTGTTCGTTCGAGAATGCGGCTCGCCTTCGGGTCAAGTAACGCTGCTAGCTCACCGAAGACTTCGTCACAGAACCTTCGGGTGGCCTCAACAAGGCGCGCGCGATCCATGTATATGGTGCCGGTGGCCGGGGACGTCGGGACCCCGTGCTGGAACAGAGCCGTGAGGGGTTCAATGCCGTGGGAGAACAGGTAGGTCTCTGACGGAATCGACACGATGTGGGGATGACAGTTGAGCATCCGCTGGAACCAGTTGGTGCCGCTGCGGCGGGCGCCCACGAGAAAGATCATTCTGCCCTCGAGCGGGCTTCGCATCTCCTTCGGGGGGAGGCTAGGACCTCCTGCGTTCAGAGGTTGGGCCATGTGTCTTTGTCGGATGATACAAGCCGGTCACTGAACTTGGACTGGACGACTTCAACCCGTTGGGCGCCGCCGGCCGCCGGGCTATGCCTCAACGGATCTACGTGCGATGAGAAATCGGTTTGTACGGCCGCTCGTCCGCCCCGATCCACAGCTGCCGAGGCCGGTAGATCTTGGAGTCCTGCTCGATCAACTCCTCCCAGTGCGCCAGCCAACCGGCGACCCGCGGAATGGCGAACAGGACAGTGAACATCTCGGTGGGGAAGTTCATCGCCTGATAGATCAGCCCCGAGTAGAAGTCCACGTTGGGATAGAGCTTGCGGGAGATGAAGTATTCGTCGGAGAGCGCCGCCTCCTCGAGCTTCAAGGCGATGTCGAGGAGCGGGTTCTTGCCGGTCACGGCGAACACCTCGTCGGCGGTCTTCTTGATGATCTTCGCCCGCGGGTCGTAATTCTTGTACACCCGGTGCCCGAACCCCTGCAGCTTGCCCTTCCCGGCCTTGACGTCGGCGATGAAAGCCGGGACGTTGTCGATTGAACCAATCTCGGTGAGCATGCGGAGGACTGCCTCGTTGGCACCCCCGTGGCGGGGACCGTAGAGGGCGGCGGCGGCGGCAGCGGCGGCAGAGTAAGGGTCGGCGTGTGAGGAGCCGACCGTTCGCATGGCAAGCGTCCCGCAGTTCTGTTCATGGTCCGCGTGAAGGATGAAGAGCACGTCCAACGCGCGGGAGAGGACGGGGTCGGGCTCGTAGACAGGCTCGGCAACCTTCCACATCATGTTGAGGAAGTTCTCGGAGAAACTGAGCAAGTTGTCAGGGAAGACGAACGGCATCCCTCGGCTGTACCGATAGGAAGCAGCGGCGAGCGTGGGGACCTTGGCGATCAGACGGATGATCTGCGCGGCCCTGACGTCAGGGTCCTCGATCTGCTTGGCCTCCGGATAGAAGGTCGACAGGGCCGCGATCCCCGAGATGAGCATGCCCATCGGGTGCGCGTCGTAGTGGAACGCGTCAACGAACCGCTTGCGGAAGTTCTCGTGGATGTAGGTGTGGTAGCGGATGTCGTTCGTCCACTTGTCGAGCTCCTCGGCGGTAGGAAGCCCTCCGTGGATGAGCAGGTAGGCGACCTCGAGATATGTCGACTCGGCGGCCAGTTGCTCGATCGGGTAGCCGCGGTAGCGGAGGATCCCCGCCTCGCCGTCCAGGTAGGTGATCGAGCTCGAGGTGAGGGCGGTGGTCATGAACGCCGGGTCGTAGAACCACACCCCGGGGAGAAGCTTGCGGAATTCGTCCGCCGACACGCCGCCGTCGACGATGGGGATCTCTACTACCTCGCCTGAGCGGTTGTCGGTGACGGTGATGGAATCAGCCACTGCTCCCCCTACGGGATAGGGAATCTTCGTCTGTCGGCAGCATGCTACCCCCAGCCGGCAGCGCACCATCGGGGCAGGTCAGAGACCCTTTTACGCTGCCGAATTAGCTATTTGTTAGCCCTGTTCACTTCCGGGAACACTCCGCCGGCGGTGGTGGCGCTGCAGGGGCTGAGGCATGATGCTCGGATGGGCGATTACGAAACGCCGGAACGAGGAGCGCTCGACCAGATCAGGGAGAAAATCGACGACGTCGACCGTCGGTTGGTGGCACTCCTCGTCGAGCGGTCGCAGCTGGTCGAGGAGGTAGTCCACTACAAGCGGGCCCACCACATGGCGGTGGTCGACCGCTCCCGGGAGGACCGGATGCTCGCTCGCATCGCGGACGTCGCCAAGGACGCCGGCCTCGACCCTCGGGTCGCTCAGCAAGTGCTCCGCACCATTATCGACGGGTTCACCCTTCTCGAGGTGGAGGAGCTGGGACCCGACGCGTGAAGCCTGGCGAGGCGGGTGTTTGGGCGACGGTTTCGACTCCGGGTTATGGAACGGCCCGAAAACGTCGCGATCCGTCGCCCAAATGAGAAGGATCTGCCCGGAGAGTCACCCGTGCGCAAGCCAGGACCCAGCGAACGAGCTCGAGCGCGCGGACCCGTGTCGGCTCAGTGGACGAGCTTGAGGCCGCTGTCAACGACCCATACCTCGCCGGTCACCAGTGAAGAGGTCACCTGGGCGAGCACCAGGTGGGCTACGTCTTCGGGCTTCCCTGAGCGTTTCATCGGCGACATTGCCGACACAGTGGCGCGAACCTGATCCCAGTCCTCCGTCCAGGGGGTGTCCACCAATCCAGGGGCCACCGCGTTCACCCTGACTTCGGGACCGAGCACGGCGGCGAGTAGCCGGGTCTGGTGGTGGAGGGCCGCCTTGCTGGCCGCGTACGGGATCGAAGAGCCGGTCTGACGGATTCCCGCGAGCGAACCGATGTTGACGACCACCCCTCCGGTAGGCGCTTTGCGCAGATGCGGGACAGCCGCGGTCGTCAGCACGAATGGCGCGATGACATTGGTGGC
>Ga0307479_10006338_pt1 | contig 10855 bp, 11 predicted proteins | sample atmos_gasesECM4C_FD_203743 | JGI IMG/M metagenome (GOLD analysis project Ga0307479, IMG submission 203743) | Hardwood forest soil microbial communities from Morgan-Monroe State Forest, Indiana, United States - atmos_gasesECM4C_515 | ecosystem: Environmental > Terrestrial > Soil > Temperate...
CCGTGGTTGCGGATGTTCGATCGTCTCGGAAAACGCGTCGATGAAATTCTCTACCCCCGCGAATATCAGACGATTTTGAAGAGGGGTTACCGCGCCGGAGTCGTTTGGCGCGCTCTGGAAGAAAAATCGCTGCTACCGACTTATTCGCTGATCTACAACATTTCCTTCTACGACCCCGGGATTTGCTGTCCTTACACCGTGTCACTCGGCACGGCGGTTCCTCTTGCGAAATATGGCAGCGCCGAATTGCAGGCTCGCTTTCTGCCGCAACTCTCGCGGAAGGACGATTCCGTATGGCAAGGCGCCACGTGGATGACGGAAATCAAAGGCGGCTCGGATTTGGGAGCCGCCGTAGAGACGATGGCCCGGCCCGCGGGCGATGGCTGGCTGCTCACGGGCGAAAAATATTTCACCAGCAATGCCGGCGCGGAGTTAGCCGTCGTCGCGGCGCGCCCGGAAGGAGCTGCGGCGGGTGTGCGCGGGCTGGCCTTGTTCCTGGTGCCGCGATACCGCGAGGATGGTCAGCTCAACTATTTTATTCGGCGGCTGAAGGACAAGATTGCCACCCGCTCCGTTCCCACCGGAGAAGTGGAGCTAAAAGACAGCGAAGGCTATCTGCTCGGCTCGGCGGACTCGGGAATTTATCTGATCCTCGAAGTCTTGAATCTCTCGCGCGTGGCCAACAGTGTAGTGAGTGTCGTCTTGGCGCAGCGCGCAATGGCCGACGCGCTTTCTTATGCCGAGAACCGCGCGGCGTTCGGCACGCCGATTCTCGAACATCCGCTCCTGCGCCATCAATTTGAAAACCGGCTGGAAGCGCTTCGCTCGGCGTTTGCGCTGGCGTGGGAGTCGGTTCAGCTCCTGAACGACGTGTGGATGGAGCGGCCGCCTTACTCCGATCGCTATCATCTCTTTCGCCTGGTGGCGCATCTTGCGAAATACTGGACCGCGGAGTTTGCCGTGGATACCGCCAAGTGGGCCATGGAAGTCCACGGCGGCCTGGGCGTGCTGGCCGAGTACGGGGCGGAACGTTGGCTGCGCGAAGCCATGATTCTCGCCATTTGGGAGGGCACGTCGCACCGCCAGATACTCGATGGCCTAGAAGTGATGGAACGGAAGCGAGCACACAAGCTGCTATTCCAACGGCTCGCCGAAATCGCGCCCTCGAAAGAACTTCAGGACCTGGAATCGGAAGTCGAGCAGCACTTGACGCTTGCACCCGAACAAAAGGAAGTGCTCGCCGAACCACTCTTCCGCAGGCTTGCCACTTTCACCGCCGAAACGCTGGCGAGTAAATCCCAATAGGCTTGCCATTCATGCAAATAGCCACTTCCAAAGAAGTTCCGTCTCATTCTTCTATCGAACGACGAATCCTCTGCCACAAATTCAACCGATGGACATAGAAAACAACTTCTCCAGGCTGCGGATTTGGAAGCGAAGAAGTGTGAGGCTTGCAGTACGGAATATCAGCGAAACTTCCGACAATTCCATGCAGCAATATTCCATCTGCTTTGAATTCTTCGGGTTCAGTGCACGGATAATCGTCCAGAGCCACCACTGCTATCCTTGGCGCAGGCTTTGTCTTGAGTCGGAACGCGGCTATACCATCTGCCCCGGTATTGCCCTTCATAAGCGCAGCATCTGAACTGAGTTGTCCGTCCGGGTCGGACAAAGTTAACTGGACATACCGACCTTTCATCGGGCGCCCTGTCTTCTAGTTCAAGAGCCGCACTCGGATTTCAGGGGCAGTCGGCGCCGTCTAACCCTGAGAAGATGGCGAGACCGCAGCGCAGAATCCGGCGCAGATCAAGAACAACCCTCGCATACTTACTCTTTTACGAGGTACAACACCCGCTCCAGTTCCAATTCGAGCTTTGCACCTTTCGGCAGGTTCAGTTCGTGCCCGCGGCCCGACTCCATGAGGTACGCCGTGAGCGCTCCCAACGCGGCGCCTTCGGCGGCTTCTTTTTTGTTTTTGTCCTTCACGCCCCTCACGGCGCCGATCGCCGCGCCCGCTGCCGCCGCTTCCGCGGCGTCATGCTGGTTGCTGGAGCGCCCCTCGATCAAGCCCTCCTGCGTTCCGGCAGGCTTCACGCTGTGGTCCCCCGGCACGCTCACGACTTCGGCCACGATCGGCAGAGTGCCGAATTTTGTGTGAATGTCGTCGAACGTCAGCCAAAGTTTCGCTCGTCCCGCCACTCCCGCGGGTTCCACGTGGCTGATGTGTCCGCGGATTTCCGCTCCGGGCGGCAAATAAATCCCGCTCCCCGCTTCCAGCGGCTCAAGCGTCTTTACCTTGAATTTCTCATTTTCTTTCGTGCCCCTGGTGCCCAATTCCTCTTCGAGCCGCACCAGAAACTTGGTCCCCGGCGCGACAGCGTAAGTTTCAATCGGCAACCCGTGCCGTTCACCGTCGGCCTTTTGCCGGGGCTGCTCCGATGGCTGCATTGTCGTTTCTCGCGACGGTTCCTGGCTCTGCTCCTGAGCTCTGCTGGCAACACCAAGCGCAAGCGTCATCGTCAGGATCGCAACGCTAGCCGACACACTGCTGAGTTTCGTTCGTTCCATGGTCTCCTCCCGCGAATGGCTGAGCAGACTCTTGAATGCACACGGGAAGCCATAGCCTGGTCTGCAGAATGCGCTGCAAGAGATTGAAAAAAGGACACTTGGAGGCACCGCACGACAGCAGGTGCGAAGGAGGGTTGCAGACTGTCGGTTTCTTGCGGCACCCCCATGCAAGGGTTTCACGACACCCTTTACGGTCGAATTGCGTGGTAGGGGCGCCCGCTGCGGCGGGTTGCGCCCCTACGGCAGCAGGAAGCGCCGGATCCGGCGCAGGACCGATGCATACATTGCGGGCGTGACTCGGCCGGTTTGCGTATTTTGCTGGCTGGGGTGATAGACGCCGAATAGTCTTGGCGCGCCCGGCGCCACTTCCGCTTCCGCGCCGTGGGCAAATTTGTTCAGAGCGCGTGACGCAATCAGCCCGCGCAATTTCAAGATTTCGAGGTAGGCATCCCAGGCGATTTTCCCCAGCGCCAGGATCGCTTTCGGCTTCAAGATCTCGAGTTCGCGTTCAAAGTAGCCGCGGCAATTGGCAATCTCCTTCGGCAGCGGCTTGTTGTCCGGCGGCGCGCACCGGCAGGTCGCGCTGATGTACACATTTTCCAAGCGCAACCCGTCGTCGCGGTTTTCGGAAGCAGCCTGGTTGGCAAAGCCCGCTTGGTTCAGCGCCGCGTATAGAAAATCGCCCGAGCGGTCGCCGGTAAACATTCGCCCCGTGCGATTCGCGCCATGCGCCGCCGGCGCGAGTCCCAAAATCAAAAGTTGCGCTTGCCCGTCGCCAAATCCCGGAACCGGTCTGCCCCAGTACGTCCATTCGCGGTACGCGCGACGCTTTTCCCGCGCCACTTTTTCGCGGTAGCGCACTAGGCGAGGACACTTCGTGCAAGCCACAATTTCCTCATTCAGGACGCGAAGCAAAGAAAACTGTTCAGCCATGGACTTACGAAGACCTTACTGAACTCTGGCGCGTCATCATCCGATTCAAATCCGCGAATGGAATCGCGCCGGCGAACAGGGAATCATATGTTCCAGCTTCCTTCAATTCTTTGCCGATTAGCCGAACGAGTCCCAGCGCCGCGCGCATCACCGCGGAGCCGGCGCTGACTCGCGCTACTCCGATTTTTTCCAGTTCCGCGAGCGAAGGACAGCCGGCTGAAATCAGAATATTCAGCGGCGCGCCAACGGCTTTCACCAGCCGAGCGATGGTATCGCGATCGCCAACTCCTGGAGCAAATACGCAGTCCGCTCCCGCTTTGCGATAAGCGCGCAATCGTTCCACCGTCCGCTCGAAGCGTGTGGCCGCTTCGCCGATCGGCATCAAGTAAATGTCCGTGCGCGCATTCAAAACAATCGGAACGCCCGCCGATAATGCCGTTTCCTTGATGGCGCGAATCTTTTCCACTTGCAGCGGCAAGGCCACGAACGAACTCTCATCATCACCGGTCACATCTTCGAAGTTCATCCCGATGGCTCCTGCAGCGATCACGGCTTTCGCGGTTTCCACCATATCCTTGACCGTCGTGCCGTAGCCCGATTCCATGTCAGCGGTCACCGGAACGCGAACGCCACGCGCGATCCGCGCGACGGCCTCGAGCATCTCGTCTCTGGAAATACGCTGCCCGTCAGGATAGCCGAGAGCAAACGCAACACCGGCACTGCTCGTGGCAATCGCCGGATAACCGGCTTCTTCGAGAATTCTGGCGTTGGCCACGTCCCAGGCATTCGGCAACACCAGAATGCGCCGCCCAGCGTGCAATTTTCGGAACCGCTCTGCTTTCTCAGCTTGCGTGTGCAAGTCCATTGGAAAAACCTCCTGCCGAATAAGCAAGGAAAATCCAGAAATCGAAGAGTAAGAAGTGTCCTCACGGGCCGAAAGCGGCCAATTTGGAGAGCGATTTCCTCGCCGACGCCTGTCTGATCGTCACCGCCGACTGCCTGGAAGCTGTGCTTCACTTTGCTTTCAGTACTTCTGCCAGAACTACGGCCTGGTTGTGCTCCTCATCTTTCGCGCCAAAAAGAAGCGTCAAAGTGCCGTGGTCTTTCTCCATCATTTTCAGTTCCTGGAGCAAATCTTTTTTCTTCCTTAGCTCGGCGCGATATTTCGCCTGAAAGCCCGGCCATTTCTTAACATCGTGACAGAAGGATTTTCGAAGTCCGTCGCTCGGAGCAATGTCCTTCATCCACAAATCGGCCTTCACGGCTTCTTTTGTCATGCCTCGCGGCCACAATCGGTCCACCAGCACGCGCCAGCCGTCTTCTTTCATTGGCTTCTCGTAGACTCTCTTGATGCGCACCATCTCTTACCTCAGCGCAGAATCGCCAGCACTTCTTCGTGAATTTTTCCATTCGTGCTTATGAGTTGTCCGGTATAAATCGTGCGCTCGCCGCGCACGTTTGTCGAACGGCCGCCGGCTTCCTCAACCATGATTCCGAGCGGCGCGAGATCCCAAGGTTTAGATGTCCAGTCAAGGGCAACCTCGATCGCTCCTTCCGCGACCAGCATGTGCTGCCAAAATCCGCCGAGCGAGCGGCTGCTGCGCGCGGCGTCCAGCAGCGCGCGGATTTTCGCTTGGTCGTGCGCGTTCTTGCTTGGACCCGTGCCAGTAGTAAAAACCATCGCCTTGCTCAGCGTAGTTACGTCGGAAACACGCAGCCGTTTTCCATCTCGGTACGCGCCCTCGCCGCGATACGCCCACCAGCGCGAATGCAGTCCCGGCGCGCTCACCATCGCGGCAACAATTTCGCCATTCGATTCAATTCCCATCAGGGTGCCAAATGTTAGAATCCCGCGCGAAAATTCTTCCGTGCCGTCAATTGGATCGATGATCATCCGCGCTCGCCGCGAAGCGCTGGCAGACTTCGCATCGCCGCCGCCCATTTCTTCGCCAAGAACATCCAGCGCCAATCTGCTCGCCGCTACTTTTGCCCGCGCCATCTCTTCCACCGCGCGGTCCGCCTGCGTCACTGCCGTCCCGTCGCCCTTTCTCTCGACTCGCAACTCCTCCGTGCGGAAATACCGCATCGCGATCGCGTCCGCCTCTTTCGCAATCGCTTCCAGCAGTGCGCCGTATGTTTCCCCGTATCCCATCATCTCTCCCGCGAATTCTGCTTTCTCAATTAACTCGACGACTCTGCCGCGGAACTTTCGACTTTCAGCCGTAGACTGCCAACTTTCCCCCGATTTGACACACTCCGCCTGCACCCCTAGCATACAAAGTTACGCGAATGTCTGCTCACGCCAACACTGGAACCGTGCTGGACCGCATTCTCGAAGCGCGGCGCGCTGAAGTCGATCACCGCAAGCGCGTGTTGCCGGAGACCGCGCTCAAGTATGGCGTGAAAGCGGCCACGCCGGTGCGCGATTTTTCCGCTGCGCTTTGCCGCGACGGCTTGAACGTTCTCGCGGAACTGAAGCCAGCCTCGCCTTCGCGCGGCGTGATTCGCGAACCATTCGAACCGGTGGCGCTGGCGCAAACCCTGGAAGCCGCGGGCGCTTGCGCTCTCTCGGTGCTCACGGAGGGAGAATTCTTTCGCGGGTCGCTGAAAAATCTGCGCGATGCGCGCAAGGCCATCCAGCTCCCCGTGCTGCGCAAGGATTTTATTTTCGATTCCTGGCAAGTCTGGGAAACGCGCGCCAACGACGCGGATAGTTTTCTGTTGATTGTCGCCACGCTGAGCGACGGATTACTGCGCGACTTGATCGCCCTCGGCCGAGAGCTGGGCATGGAACCGCTTGTCGAAGTGCACACTGGTGAAGATCTCGACCGCGCCCTCGCGGCCGACGCGCGCATCCTCGGTGTGAACAATCGGGATTTGAAGACGCTGACCGTCAACGTCAATACTTCCTTCGAAATGATCGGCCGCATTCCCGACGACCGCATCGCCGTCAGCGAATCCGGCCTGCGCAGCCACAACGATCTCGTGAAGCTGCGCGCCACCGGTTTCGACGCCTTCCTCATCGGCACGCATCTCATGCTTTCACCCGATCCCGCGACGGCTCTTGCCGCTCTTCTTCTCTCTCCGCCGAGGACGACGTAGTCAGCCATGGTCCGCGTCAAAATTTGCGGCATCACCAACTCAGCCGACGCCCTTGCCGCCATCGACGCCGGCGCCAATCTCCTCGGTTTCAATTTCTACGAGAAAAGCCCTCGTCATATTACTGAAGCCGAAGCCGCAAAAATTCGCCCACGGCTTCCCAAGAAGGTTGAAGCCGCAGGAATTTTCGTTAACGCTCCTACGGACGGCGTCGCCGCACTTTGCAAGTCGCTAAAACTCGATGTCGCCCAGCTTCATGGCGACGAGCCACCGGAAACTGTTGCCGAGCTGGCCCGCAAGCTTACCGTCTGGAAAGCCTTTCGAGTCGATCCTGATTTTCGCTTGCAGATTCTCGATGAGTATTCCGAGGCTTTTGCCTTTCTGTTTGACGCCGCGCATACAGGCCAATATGGTGGTACGGGATATACCACGGATTGGGATGTTGCCCGGCGCGCCGCGGTCGGCCACCGTATTATTTTGGCAGGCGGACTGAAAGTCGAAAACGTGGCCGCGGCGGTGCGCATCGTGCGCCCGTACGCGGTGGATGTTGCCAGCGGCGTGGAATCGAAGCCGGGAAAGAAAGATCACGGCCTGCTGCGGGAATTCATTCAGGAAGTCCGCCGGGGCGAACGGAAGTAGCGGCAGAAAATAGTAATTGGAAATCAGAAAATAGAAGATGAGCTCGATTCTACAATCACCGACGACGGCGCCGGGGCGCTTCGGCCCCTACGGCGGTCGCTACGTTCCCGAAACGCTGATGGTGCCGCTCTTCGAGCTCGAGCGCGCCTACGAAGCTGCGAAATCGGATCCATCCTTTCAATCCCGGCTCCAGGATCTTCTGAAGAATTTTGCCGGCCGCCCCACGCCGCTGCAGTTCGCTTCGCGCCTCACGGAAAAACTCGGCGGCCCGCGCATCTATTTGAAGCGAGAAGATTTGCTCCACACCGGCGCCCACAAAATCAACAACGCCATCGGCCAGGGACTGCTCGCCGTGAAAATGGGCAAGCCACGCATTATCGCGGAAACGGGCGCGGGCCAGCACGGGGTCGCTTCCGCCACTGTCGCCGCGCATCTCGGCCTCGAATGCATCGTCTACATGGGCACGGAAGACATGGCGCGGCAAGCGCTCAACGTCGCGCGCATGCGCATGCTCGGAGCGCAGGTCGTGGCCGTCGATTCCGGCAGCCGCACGCTCAAAGACGCCATCAACGAAGCCATGCGTGATTGGGTCACCAATGTGCGAAGCACGCATTATCTGCTGGGCTCCGTTCTTGGCGCGCATCCGTATCCCACAATGGTGCGCGATTTTCAGTGCGTCATCGGCCGCGAGGCGCGCGAGCAAATCCTCGCCGCTGAAAAGCGCCTGCCCACCCATCTTTTTGCCTGCGTCGGAGGCGGTTCGAATTCCATCGGCCTCTTTTATCAATTTCTGCGAGACGCAGATGTGAAAATGATCGGCATCGAAGCCGGCGGCCGGGGCGGCGAACTAGGCGAACACGCCGCGCGGCTCGCCGCGCATCAGGGTTTTTCCGGCGCGCGCCCCGGTGTCCTGCAGGGAACCTATACCTACGTCTTGCAGAACGAAGACGGCCAGATCGCCACCACGCATTCCATCTCCGCCGGCCTTGACTATCCCGCCATCGGTCCGGAACACGCCTGGCTCGCCGACCAGCGTCGCGCCGAATACTCTGCAGTCTCCGACCAGGCTGCGCTCGATGCCGCGCGCTTGCTCTCGCGCACCGAAGGCATTATTCCCGCGCTCGAATCCGCTCACGCCATCGCTGGCCTCATCGAGCGCATCCCCAAAATGAGCAAGAGCGACCTCGTCGTTCTTAACTTATCCGGCCGTGGCGACAAGGACATGGACACTTACTCCCGCCTGCTCTAATCTTTAATCTTTCCCAAAATCCCATGTCCTCGGTATCGTCCAATTCGAGCCGCATCTCCAAACGCTTTGCCGAGTTGCGCGCATCCAGCGAACTCGGCATCGTCGCGTACATCACCGCTGGCGACCCCACGCTCAACGCTACGTTGAAATTTGTTCTCGCCCTTGCCGATGCGCGTGCTGACGTCATTGAACTCGGCGTGCCTTTCAGCGATCCCCTGGCCGATGGGCCAACCATTCAGCGCGCCTCCGAACGCGCCTTGAAATCCGGCACGACTCTCGCCGGCGTCATCGATCTGGTTCGCCGCATCCGCCAGTCATCTCAAATCCCGCTGGTCCTCTTCAGCTACTACAATCCCATCCTGCAGATGGGTCTCGAAAAATTCGCTTTCGCCGCCGCATCCGCAGGTGCTGACGGCGTCCTTGCAACCGACCTCACGCCTGAAGAATCCGAAGATTATCGCCGCATTCTGACTGCGCATCATCTCGACACCATTTTTCTCGGGGCGCCGACTTCCACCGACGAGCGCCTCGCGAAAATCGCGGATTGCTCTTCTGGATTTCTCTACCTTATTTCGCGCACCGGAGTCACCGGCGCGAAGGACGCCTTGCCTGACGATCTGCCCGCCCTCCTCCGGCGGGCCCGCCGGGTTACGCAGCTTCCCATCGCCGTCGGTTTCGGCATTTCGCTACCCGGGCATGTTTCCGTTCTCGGTGGGCTGGTCGATGCCGCCGTTGTCGGCTCCGCGCTTGTTTCTGAAGTCGAAAAGGCGAAGTCGGTTGATGGTGCAGCCACGGCGCTTGCGGAACGGGTGCGCTCGCTCAAGGATGCCGCTCGGCACGGCCTCTCGCGTCGCGAGGTGACGCCATGAGCCTCAGCGATTGGAGACGGCGCATCGATGAGATTGACAAGAAACTCGTGGAGCTATTGAACGAGCGCTCGCGCTGCGCCCTTGAGATTGGCAAGCTCAAGCAAGCGGCGAAAATTCCGCTGTACCAACCGGACCGAGAGAACGAAGTGCTCGCCAACGCAGAGAGCAACAATTCGGGGCCGCTGACGGATGCCGCCGTCCGCCGTTTGTTCGAGCGCATCATTGACGAGGCCCGCGCCGCCGAACGCGACGCCATGCATTCCGGCGACGGCGCAAAGAGAGAATAGAAATAAAAGGGGCCAGTTTCCGGTCATTACGGGAAAGGTTCAGGAGAGCAGGCAACGCCTATGGTCATCGTGATGCAAGAAGGGGCTACGGACGCCCAAATCCAGCATGTCATCGACCGCCTGGTCGCCAGCGGTTTCAACGTTCACCGTTCCACTGGTGAATCGCACACCGTCCTCGGCGCCGTCGGCGTGCACCGCGACTTCGATCATCGTGATTTTGAATTGCTCGACGGCGTGCGCGAGGTCATGCGCATCACGCAGCCGTTCAAACTCGCCAGCCGCCAGTTCAAGCCGGAAGGCACCGTCGTCGATCTGGGCCGGGGTGTGCGCATCGGCGGCGCGGAAGTTCCCGTGGCCGCGGGCCCATGCTCTGTGGAATCCCGCGAGCAAATTTTTTCCGTGGCAGAAAGCGTCGCCAAAGCCGGCGCAAAGATACTGCGCGGCGGGGCTTTCAAGCCGCGGACTTCTCCTTACGCGTTTCAGGGCATGGGCGAACCGGGCCTGAAGCTCATGCGCGAAGCCGCCGACAAATTCGGCCTCTTCACCATCAGCGAAGTGATGGACGCTTCGCAGATTCAGATGATGATGGGTTACGTCGACATCTTCCAGGTCGGCGCACGCAACATGCAGAATTACTACCTCCTTCGGGCGCTGGGCGAGATTCGCAAACCCGTGCTGCTGAAGCGCGGCATGTCCGCCACCATGGAAGAACTGCTGATGAGCGCCGAATACATTCTCGCCGGCGGCAATTACAACGTTATTCTGTGCGAGCGCGGCATTCGCACGTTCGAAACTTACACGCGCAACACTTTCGACATCGCCGCCATTCCCGTCATCAAGAAACTTTCGCACCTGCCCATGATGGCCGATCCTTCTCATGGCACCGGCCGCCGCGACAAGGTGCCACCGATGGCGCGCGCGGCCGTCGCCGCTGGCGCGGATGGTTTACTCATCGAAGTTCACAATGATCCGGACCACGCGCTTTCTGACGGCGCGCAGTCTCTCGAGCCCGGCCAATTCGCGCAATTGATGGGCGAACTCCGCATCATCGCGCCAGCCATCGGCCGCCGCATCGCGTAGACCATGGCGGCCGGTCACCTCATCTCGCACGTCACCATTCTTGGCACCGGCCTGATTGGCGGTTCGTTTGCCCTCGCGCTGCGGAAATACACGACCGCGATGCACATCTGCGGATGGGACCGCCCTGACGT
>Ga0307479_10006339_pt1 | contig 10855 bp, 13 predicted proteins | sample atmos_gasesECM4C_FD_203743 | JGI IMG/M metagenome (GOLD analysis project Ga0307479, IMG submission 203743) | Hardwood forest soil microbial communities from Morgan-Monroe State Forest, Indiana, United States - atmos_gasesECM4C_515 | ecosystem: Environmental > Terrestrial > Soil > Temperate...
TCGAATAAGCGCCTCCAACCCGCCAGTACATGCACCAACAGCCATTGCTCGCACCTGCTCGACCGAAAAGTTCTTCGAGCGCGAACCACAGGTCAGGCGTGAGAGGACGGACCGTCAGCGTCATGCGCGAGCCCTGCCCGCAAACGCGGTCCTCGTCAACTGCACGCGGTTGGACATCACCGTACAGCCACGCGCCAAGCAGGTTCGCTCGACCGTTCCGGTGTACACGAAACCTAACTTCTTGAGCACGCGCCCCGATGCGCGATTGTCGACAAACCATCCTGAGGTGAGCGATGTGGCCCCAAGCTTGTCGAACGCATGCTCGGCGACGGCAAGTGCTGCCTCCGTCGCATAGCCTTGGCCCCAGTATGGCTTGCCATACCAGTAGCCGAGCTCGCGCTTGCCCTCACCCGGACGCCGGCCCTCATCCTCGATGTTGGCCGTGCAGAAGCCGATGAGTGTTCCATCGGCGCGTTCAACGGCATAGTTGAGCACGAGGCCGGCGGCGCGACTTCGTTCCGTACGCGCGATGAACGCGCGCCCATCCGACTCCAAATAGGGATGAGGGACGGGCGCGAGATTCCTGACGACATCGAAATCGTTGAGTAGCGGCACGAAAGCCGGAATGTCGTCCGCGCACATGGCGCGCAACTTCAGTCGCTTTGTTCGAAGTTCGGGAATCATGCCGCCATCCTCCTCCCGAAGAAATCCGCGCGGCTGAGAACAACCAGATTGCACAAAACCTCGTGTCCGCGCGCCAGACAGGCCCGAGGCTCCTGACCATTCGGCCGACAGCCCAACTTCTCGAGCACGTGACCAGAACGGGGATTGTCGTGAAACCACCCGGCCCAGACCGTTTCTGCGCGCAGGTCGCGGAACGCAAAAGCAACGACCCGACGCGCGGCTTCGCTGGCAAAGCCCTGGAACCAAAACGGCTTCCCAAGCCAGTAGCCAACCTCGAACGTCCCGTCCTTCAGATGCAGTCCGATCTGGCCCAGGTAGCAACCATCGGACTTGCGCGTAATTGCGAAGCCGAAATCGGTGCCCTTGGCGCGCCCCTCCGCCGCTCGCAGGAGAAATTCCTGCGCGTGCTCTTCCGTATAGGGGTGCGGACACTTCGAAAGGTTTTTCGCGACGTCCCAATCGCCAATCCAGGTGACGATCGCCGGAACGTCGCGCGGCTCCGGCGGCCGCAACAACAACCTCTCTGATTCCAATCTGCAGCAAGACATGACACGTCCCTCTTTGCGAGGGACAAAAAAGGGAGATGGCGGACCATCTCCCTCGCTTTTGATGAGCCGCCAATTTGTTTGGCGGCTGTTTTTTGGCCGCCGCCTAGCCTGCGCGCTTCGCCGCGTCGTCTTGCGTCGCCGGCATGTTCGTCGCGCTGGAAAGTACCGACACATAGGTGCGACGCTTGAAGCCTTGGCGGAAATGCACGCGGCCATCGCAAAGCGCGAAAAGGGTGTGGTCCTTACCCATTCCAACATTCTCGCCGGGCCAGAACTTCGTTCCGCGCTGACGCACGATGATGTTGCCGCCGGCGATGGCCTGGCCGCCAAAAATCTTCACGCCGAGCCGCTGGCCCGCCGAGTCGCGTCCGTTCCGTGAAGAGCCGCCTGCTTTCTTGTGCGCCATCGTATCTGCCCCCGGCTTATCCAGCCTGGATCTCGGTGACCTTCAGCTTGGTGAATGGCTGACGGTGACCCCGTTTTCTGTGCGTGTTCTTACGCCGCTTCTTCTTGAAAGCGATGACCTTCTCGCCACGGCCCTGCTCCAGGATCTCGCATGTGACGGCGGCCCCCGCGATCAGAGGTGTTCCGGACTTCGGTGATTCTCCGCCCAGCATGAGGACGTCGCCGATGGTCAGTGTCTTGCCCACATCGCCGGCGAGCTTCTCCACGACGAGGACATCGTCCTTCGCCACCTTGTATTGTTTGCCGCCGGTGCGGATGACCGCGAACATCTCAAGTCCCACGCAATAAAAGACAGGAATCCCGCGGAAATCCCCGCGGGAGGGGGCGGAATATAACCGCGGACCGCTCAGGGTCAAGTTGCTGCGGAGCGAAAAATCGCCTCTGGGCGGCTTCGGACGCCGGTGTTTGCGCATTTCCTTACCGGGTCGAGCACGCGGTGCCCTGGGGTTTCGTTCTGAGGGGAGGTTATTCGTGAGAAGTACGCGCAGCGGGGTAACGGCGGCAACACTTGTCGGCTTGCTCACAAGCTGCCCAACGTGGGCTGCTGAGGCGCCACACAGCAGCTTCTCGCTCCTGGTTGAAAACGATGTCTTCTACAACACCGATCGTGACTACACGAGCGGCGTTGAACTCGCCTACACGACCGCGCCCAATGAGACACCCGACGGGCTCGTCGACTTTGCCCACGCGCTGCCACTGATGCCCGATACAGGCGACGTGCGCGCGAGCTTTTCGCTCGGCCAAGACATCTTCACCCCGGCCAACACACAACTCGCAGTGCCGCCGCTGGACCAGCGCCCCTATGCCGGCTGGCTCTATGCCGGGCTGGGCCTGCTGGCGAAGGACGAGCAAAATCTCGACCAGCTCGAATTTCAGATCGGCACCGTCGGCCCCGCTTCGCTGGCGCGAGATTCGCAGGCCTTCGTTCACTCCGTCCTCGGAGAGCGAAAGCCGGCGGGTTGGCACTATCAGTTGCGGGACGAGCCGACTCTCGAGATCACCTACGAGCGCGCTTTCAAGTTGATACCACCGAAATCGATTCTCGGATTGCTCTTCGACATCGAACCACATGTCGGTGCCGCAGCCGGAAATGTCTACGACTACGTCAATGCGGGCGGCATGGCGCGCTTCGGTTTCAATCTGCCCGACGATTTCGGCCCCGTTAGGATGCAGCCAACACTGCCTGGAACGAACTTCTTCGAGCCGACGGGCGGTTTCAGCGCCTACGTGTTCGCCGGCATCGATGCCCGTGCGCTCGCTCGCAACATCTTCCTCGACGGAAATTCCTTCGAGGCAAGCCGTAGCGTGCCCAAGAAAGACTTCGTCGGCGATCTTCAACTCGGGGCTGCGATCGCGACAGAAAGGTGGCGCCTCTCCTTCACGCACGTCTTCCGCTCCAAAGAGTATAAGGGCCAACCGCGGTCGGACCAGTTCGGAGCGGTCAACCTCACATTCCTGCTCTGAAGACGGCGACTTCGCGGCCGCGAGCGAGCCTTATTTTCACGCCTTAGACCTGCTACCAGCACGACAGCGTCTTCCAGGATAAACGTCCGATGAGGTCATCCCCTGTAGTAATCGCAGCGGCAATGTTGCCGTTCCTCTCAGCCTGCATCTTCTTCGAAGGTCCGGAGGCGCGTCAGATCGAGAAATCGCCCAACTACAAGGCGGGCTATTCGGACGGCTGCGCCACCGTAAGCTCAAAATCGGCCAATTATCGAGAACAGAACGACTATCGCGATCCGACGCTCTTCAAAACCGACAAGGCCTATCGCTCGGGATGGTCCGCCGGCTACACCGGCTGCCGTCCTGTGCTCGGCAACGAGGAGCCGCAAAACGGACCAGTGGCCGATCCTTACCAACGCCGCTAGCCCTCTGGTTGGCGAGCCGGAACGAAGTCCGCGTCCTACGCGTTAATCGCGCGTTAACTGCTCAGCACCAAAGGTGCGTCGTCATTTGTTTGTTGCGAAGAACCTGTATATATAATCCGTATACGTCGTTAATCCCTAGAGGGGGACTAATCGATGCTCGGTCATCTGGTATTTGGACGTTACGGGCTCGACGATGAGCGCGAGTCTCACGCCACGCGTGTGCGTAGCGGCTGGGTCGAGCGCCTCCTGAATGCGTTGCGTCGGCGCCGGCACTGACGTTTCAAGCGGTCTCAGCGCAACGAGACCCGCGCTTCCGGCAGTTCAGGAATACTTTCGCTCCTGCCACCACGGGAAATAGGACGGCATATCGGTCGTAACCTTCTGCGGGAATTTGGCCGGACGCTTTTCGAGGAACGACGTCACCCCTTCGCGAACATCCGCCGACGCGCCGCGCGAATAGATTCCACGGCTATCAACCTTGTGCGCCTCCATCGGATGGTCGGCGCCGAGCATCTTCCACATCATTTGCCGGATCAGCGCGATGGAAACCGGCGCCGTGTTTTCGGCGATCTCGCGCGCAATGGCACGGGCGCGCGGCAAAAGCTGGTCGGGCGGAACGACCTCGCTGACAAGCCGGCCGGCTAACGCTTCCGGCGCATCAAAGACTTTGCCCGAGTAACACCAGGACAGCGCCTGCGCGATGCCGACAATGCGCGGCAGAAACCAACTCGACGCCGCTTCGGGCACAATCCCGCGGCGCGAGAAGACAAAACCGAACCGCGCCTGGTCGCTGGCGATCCGAATGTCCATGGCAAGCTGCATCGTCGCGCCTATTCCGACCGCAGGTCCGTTCACCGCCGCGATGACGGGCTTCAGGCACTCGAAAATTTCCAGCGTCAGGCGGCCTCCCCCGTCTCGGACGCGCTCGTCGCTCCAATCGACCTTGTCGACCGGACCGGCATTGCGCTCGGGCCGATCGGAACGCTTTGTGGCATCGAAGGTGCTGGCACCGGCCGACAGATCGGCGCCGGCGCAAAATGCGCGTCCGGCTCCCGTGACGACAATGGCGCGAACGGCGTCGTCCTTGTTCGCGCGCTGAAACGCATCGATCATTTCCGACATCATCGTGCCGGTGAAGGCATTGAGCTTGTCCGGACGATTGAGCGTTATCGTCAGGATGCCCTCGGACACCTCATAAAGGATTTGTTCGTAGCTCACCGTTCGGTTCTCCGATTGCATTGGTCGGCATGCGCGCGATCGTGCGGTCCTTCAAAGACCGCACGACTAAGGCGTATCCAACTTCCCTTAAGCGGCGTTGGCGTGCTGAGGTTGGGCCTGTGGCTGGCTCAGAACCGGCGTTGCCCCTTTCGCAAAGGCTTCGTCGATCGTGCGAATGGCCCGCCGCAATTCGGTGAGCGATTCCTCGATATCGATCTTCTGCCGTTCGAGGGTCTCGACACGCTCGGCAAACTTTTTGCGGGCGTGCATGATCTGGCTCTTGCCGCCGTCGTGCACGTCATAAAGGTCGAGAATTTCGCGAATCTCCGCGAGCGAGAAGCCAACGCGGCGGCCCCTGAGGATCAAGATGATCCGGGCCCGGTCGCGGGGAGAATAGATGCGGGTCTGCCCGCGGCGGGCGGGCGCGATAAGACCCTCGTCCTCGTAGAAGCGGAGCGTCCGGGCCGTGACGCTGAACTCCTTGGTAAGTTGACGTATGGTGAAGGTGCGGTTGGCGTTCATGGTGGTCATCTCCCAATCGGCCGCAGTCTAGCGCTGCGGGCCTGCTGACAATTTCTCAGTGCAGGAAGTATTGCTTGACCCTTACGTGAACGTCAAGAGCCTGTCAGCATTCGACGCGCTGGAAAAAGTCGCGGGAGAGAAGGATTACTGCGGAGCAACCCGCGCGAGGAGGTCGGCCATGTCGTTCGCGTGCTCCTCCTCGGCCTTCAATATCTCTTCGATCAGTTTTCGTGTCGTGGGATCGTCCTTGTCCAGCCAGCGCACGACCTCGGAGTAGATTTCGATTGCCACCCGCTCGGCGACTAAATCCTCGCGGATCATCGAAGCCAGGTCGGTGCCTTCGACATATTCAGAGTGGCTGCGAGCGGCCAGGCCATCAGGATCGAAGTCCGGCATCCCACCGAGCTGGCTGATGCGCTCGGCGATCCAGTCCGCATGCTCCTGCTCCTCCTTGGCGTGCGCCAGGAACTCTTGCTTGATGGACTCCGAGTGGATTCCCTTCGCTGCGTAGTAGTGACGACGGTAACGCAAGGTGCAGACGATCTCGGTGGCCAACGCCTGATTGAGCACGTCGATGACCCGCGCACGGTCGGCCCCGTAGCCAGCCGTGACGGCGCCGTCTTCCATGCAGCGGCGCGCGCGTTCCCTGATCTTCTGTATGTCCGACACGAACTGACTCATTGTCACCTCAGCTGATCAAGAGTTGCAGTACTCTTCGATGGTCACTCGGCCGCAGCGCGTATGGCGTGCTCTTCCTTGTCGAGGTTTTCCGATGCGAACTCCCAGTTCAGCAACCGCGCGATCACTTCGTTTACATACTTCGCCCGCTCGTTGCGGTAATCGAGGTAGTAGGCGTGCTCCCAGACATCGATGGTGAGCAGGCAATTGACGCCGCCCGCCATGGGATCAAGTGCGTTCCCCGTGGTTTCGATGGCGAGTTTGCCAGCCCTGGAGGTCAACCAGGCCCAGCCCGAACCGAATTGCCCGATTGCCGCCTCCGCAAAGTGTTTGTTGAACTCACCTAGCCCGCCAAAATCGCGCTCGATTGCTTGGGCAAGCTTCTTCGACGGTTTTTGGGGCTTCGGTGAAAGGCTGCGCCAGTAGAAATCGTGGTTCCAGACCTGCCCGGCGTTGTTGAAGATTTTCTTCTCCTTTTCGCCCTTGGCGCTGGCAGTCGCATGGACCACTTCCTCCAGCCTCATATCCGCAAATTTTGTGTCCTTGCTGAGCGAATTGAGAGTGTCGACATAGGCCTTGTGATGCTTGTGGTAGTGAAGCCCGATGGTTCGCGAACTGATTGCAGGCTCCAAAGCACTCTCGTCATAGGGCAACGCGGATAGCGTGAAAGGCATTTCTCGGACTCCCGTGAGTTTGCTGCAACGCGAAGGATTTGCCAGGAAGCGTGACACGCATCGGTGCTTCCAAATGGCTCTCTCGAACCACATCTTCACCGATGCGTGCCACATACTGATAAGTTCTGAATCGGGCCGCAGTTTCATCTCTTCGCGAGGGAACATCGGTGTGCACTGCAGAAAATTTGCTGCATTGGTTTCACGCCCTCTGCATGAACAAAACTTTCATGTCGCTGTCGCCGATTTGCGCTCGACAAGCCTTGGGCGAAAGCGCAAAAGAAAAACACAGCGGGAGCGTTGGCGTGCGTCGTTCGAAGGAGGCCTCAATGCCGAGCTATGAAATCGTTTATCTCGACGGTGACGGAAGACTCGCTTTCAAATTCGCGACAACCTGCGACGACGAAAAGTGCGCAAAGGTTCTGGCGCACGCGATGAAGCAGAGCGAACACAAACGCTTCGAGGTGTGGGACGAGAAGGCTGCCCTGGTCTATGCGCGGCCGTCTAGTGCGCCGGCTCCGGAAGCGCAACCCCCCGCCTGAGAACCTGTCACCAAACGCAATAGCGAAACCGTCAAGCTCCGAGCAAGCGTTCGCTGGTAGCCCAATCGAGGCACTTGCGCAGAGCCCGTTCGAGGCGGTCGAAGAGTTCGCCGATCTCGGCCTCGTTGATGACGAGGGGCGGACACATCGCAATGCGGTCGCCAAGGAGCGGCCGGACGATCAGGCCTTCAGCCTCGCTGAGGCGGCCCATCATTGCACCGACCTGTTTTGTTGGTTCGAAGCTCTTCTTGGTCGCCTTGTGAGCCACCAACTCGATCGCCCCAATCAGCCCAACGCCGCTTGCTTCGCCCACCAACGGGTGGTCAGCGAGTGCTCTGAGACGCCGCTGAAAGATCGGTGCCACGTGGCGCACGTGACCGACCACATCGCGAGCCTGGTAGATCTCGATTGTTTTGAGCGCAACGGCAGCCGCGACCGGATGGCCGCTATAGGTGAAGCCGTGCCCGAAGGTGCCGATCTTCCCGGACTCCTGTTCGATGGTCTCCGAGAGTTCGGGCGATAGAAGGACCGCGGAGATCGGCAGGTAAGCGCTCGAAAGCGCCTTGGCGATGGACATGCTCTGCGGCTCGAAGCCGTAGGTCGAACAGCCGAACCAATTGCCTGTGCGGCCGAAGCCCGTGATCACCTCATCGTCGATCAAGGGGATTCCGTGCCGGTCGAGAACCGCCATGATCGCATCGAAATATCCGTCTGGCGGCAGGATCACGCCGCCAGCCCCAAGGATTGGCTCGGCGATCATCGCCGCAATCGTTTCGGGGCCTTCGCGCTCGATCAGACGACCGAGGTTTTCCGCAAGCCGCTTCGAGAACTGCCCCTCGCTCTCGCCCTCTTCAGCGGCCCGGTAGTAGTGCGGGCAATCCGCAAACAGAGCGAAATCGAAGGGAAGATTGAACGAACGATGATTGGCAGGCAGGCTTGTCAGGCTTGCGCTCGCAAGCGTGACACCGTGATAGGCCTTCACCCGGGAGATGATTTTTCGTTTCGCTGGTGTGCCGCGCGCGTTCGCGGCGTACCAATAGAGCTTAATCTGCGTGTCGTTGGCCTCGGATCCCGAGTTGGCGAAGAAAACCTTGCCGACAGGAAACGGCGACAATTCCTTGAGCTTCTCTGCGAGCTCAATCGCGGGCTCGTGACTCTTGCCTGCGAAGAGATGCCCGAACGCCAACTTCCGCATCTGTTGTGCCGCGGTCTCGGCAAGCTCGTTTTCACCCCATCCCAGCGCCGTGCACCAGAGTCCCGCCATCGCTTCGATGTAGTCCTTGCCGGACTCGTCATAGACGCGGACGCCCTGGCCGCGCTCGATCACCATCGGTCCGCTTTCGCGGAATTTCACCAGATTTGTGTACGGGTGAAGCAGGCTTTGTACGTCGCGGGCTTGAGCATTGGTGAGCATGCAGACGTTCCATCGGGAGGCGGCCCGCGATTAGCGCCGGAGCGCCGGCGGGACGCAACAGGTTTCAGCGACCTCGACGAGCCGGGTCAGGGGGATCGCGTTGCTGGCACAGCCTGCGGTTCCTATGATGGGACCCGACCAAATGGGTGGAGTAACCGCATGCTCGGCCAAATGCAGGACTGGCCGCTCCTTGTGCACAAGATCATCGACCACGCAGCCCTTTATCATGCGAACCGTGAAGTGGTGACGCGGACCGTAGAAGGACCACTGCACAGAACAACTTATCGTGAGATCGCGGCGCGCGCGAAAAAAGTCGCTAAGGCTCTGGAGAAGCGTGGGATCAAGTCTGGCGATCGCGTTGCTACGCTCGCCTGGAATACGCAACGCCATCTCGAGGCCTGGTACGGCATCGCGGGGATGGGCGCGATCTACCACACGCTCAATCCGCGGCTGTTTCCCGATCAGATCGCCTACATCTCCAATCATGCAGCCGACAAGGCGCTTTTCTTCGACATCACGTTTGCCGATCTCGTGGCCCAACTCGTTCCGAAGCTGAAGACGGTCAAATTGTTTGTCGCGCTTACCGACCGGGAGCATTTGCCCAAAGTCAAAATTCCGCGCCTCGTCGCTTATGAAGACCTGATCGCCGGGGCGAAAGGCGACTTTAAATGGAAGGAGTTCGACGAGCGCAGCGCTTGCGGTCTTTGCTACACCTCGGGAACGACCGGCAATCCCAAGGGTGTCCTCTACTCCCACAGGTCCAACGTTCTGCATGCACTCATGGCAAGCCAGGCGGACGCCCAGGGCGTGCGGAACGTCGACGTGGTTCTTCCGATCGTGCCAATGTTTCACGCCAATGCGTGGGCGCTGGCCTTCGCCGGTCCAATGGTGGGCGCCAAACTCGTCATGCCTGGACCGAAGCTCGACGGACAGTCCGTGTACGAATTGCTCGAGGACGAAGGCGTAACGATGTCTGCTGCCGTGCCGACCGTGTGGCTGGGCCTTCTCCAGCATCTGGAGCGAAATAACCTGAGGCTTTCCACGCTCAAACGAGTCCTGATCGGAGGCTCGGCCTGCCCACGCTCGATGATCGAGATATTCGAGGCCAAATACGGCATAGACGTATGCCATGCCTGGGGCATGACGGAAATGAGTCCGATCGGCACGATCTGCTCGCTGAAAGCCGGTATGCCCGAGCTGCCTTTCGAGAAGCGGGTCGACATCAAGGTCAAGCAGGGACATCCGATATTTGGTGTCGAAATGAAGATCTTCGACGATGCCGATCGCGAGCTGCCGCGCGACGGAAAGGCCTTTGGCCGCCTCAAGGTTCGCGGTCCCGCAGTCGCCAAGGGCTACTTCCGCGGCGAAGGAAAGTCGGCCTTTGACGAGGAGGGCTGGTTCGACACAGGCGACGTCGCAACGCTCGACGCCGACGGCTATATGACGATCACTGACAGGGCCAAGGATGTCATCAAGTCCGGCGGCGAATGGATCTCGTCCATCGAGATTGAAAACCTCGCCGTTGGACACCCGTCGGTGGCCGAAGCGGCTGTCATTGGAGTCCCGCACCCCAAGTGGGACGAACGGCCGCTCCTTATTGTCGTGCTCAAGGAAGGCAAAAGCGCGTCCAAGCCGGAGATCCTGAAGTACCTCGAAGGTCGGATCGCCAAGTGGTGGATGCCCGACGACGTCGCTTTCGTCGATGAAATCCCGCATACCGCAACCGGCAAGATCCAGAAGGTGACTTTGCGCGAGCGCTTCCGCAACTACACAAGGGCCGAGGCCGCCGAGTAACGGACTTCGGTAAGCACAGGGTGGGGATGAAATTTCAGTCGGTCGCCGCGAAGCTGTCCTTTGCGGGTTTCGTCATCGCAGTCGCTATTGCGCTGGTGGCTTCGCAAGGGACCAAGCTCGGCTTCTGGAGTTACAAGCTTGGCCTCACGGCCATTTTGCCCGCGACATTGATCGGCCTGATCGGTCTTCTCTGCGGAATCGCCTGGGCGATTTCGGCGCTCGTGCGCAATTCGAGCGTGGGCATGCGCTATGCAGTGGTCGGACTTGTTGGAGCGATCCTCACGGTCGGCGTGCCGCTCAACGGGCTTCGCCTGGCGCTGACCTCGCCACCCATCCACGACATTTCGACCGATATTGAATACGCCCCGCAATTCAAGGCGCTCCTCGCACTGCGAAAGGGCGCCGAGAGCCCGCCAAGCTATGACGGCACCAGGATCGTCAAGCTGGGCGA
>Ga0307479_10006340_pt1 | contig 10854 bp, 4 predicted proteins | sample atmos_gasesECM4C_FD_203743 | JGI IMG/M metagenome (GOLD analysis project Ga0307479, IMG submission 203743) | Hardwood forest soil microbial communities from Morgan-Monroe State Forest, Indiana, United States - atmos_gasesECM4C_515 | ecosystem: Environmental > Terrestrial > Soil > Temperate...
GGGTGGGCCCGTCAGCAAGGATGGCAAACTAGGATTCTTCTTCGTCAATTACCAAGGCACGCGGCAGCGCAGCGGCCTGTCTCCGGGCACTTCCATCAGCAACCCGGGATTTCCCATCCTGCCCGCACAAAGAGACAACGCTACCCTGATCAACACCTTCAGCAGTCCCGCTACGGGCAGTTGCCCCGTAGTGCCTATCATCATTGACCCAGTGATTTCCAAGCTGCTCAACTTCAAGAGCAACCAGTTTGGCGGCGATGTCAATGGCTATCTTATTCCGTCACTTCCGGGCAAAGCTGGGGTGACGGTCGACCCCACGACTTGCCGGCCCAGTATCAATACTGCGCCGTTCTTCCTCACTCGTCCCGGAAAATACACCGACGACCAGTTCACTACCAACTGGGACCGCGAATTCCGCGGCGGCAATGACAAGCTTTCCGCCCGCTTCTTTTTCTCCAACTCGGAGTCGTTCCTTCCGTTCGGTGCCGGCGGGTTGCCGGAATCACTCGGTTCGACTTTGGCAAGCAGCATCAACGCTAGCGACCTCGATTTTCCCTTTGATCTCCCGCTGAACGCGCGGTTCCTGAGCATCAACGAAACCCATTTGTTCTCATTATCGCTGGTCAATGATTTCCGGTTTGGCTTCGTGCGGATCAACAACAGTCTCAAGAATATCAATCCGGTGACAGCTTCGGACCTCGGAATCGATCGCCCAACCAACAATGTCACGCAGTCCATATACAAGTTCACATTGAATAGTTCAGGTTTCCAGCTTGGTCCAAGCCCCTTCGCTGACCAGTCCCAAACCCAGAACAACTTCAGCTTTGTCGACAATATGAGCTGGGTTCACGGTTCGCACGTGCTGAGCTGGGGAGGCGAGTTTACCCGGGTCAATCTCGACAAGGTGTTCCCGCAAGTGTTCAATGGGCAGCTCATTTTCGCCAGCTTCGCCAATGGCAGCCCACTAACCGACTTCCAGTCGTTCCTGCAAGGCGCGCCTCCCTTCAGCTTTGGTGGGGGCGGTGTTTACAATCATCAATACCGCACTAACGACTTTGGTTTCTTTGCGCAGGACGATTGGAAGGTTCGCCATAACCTTACGCTCAACCTTGGCCTGCGCACGGAAATTCTCGGCGGATTCCACGATAATCTCTGCCACATCGGAAACGCGGATGTGGATCTCGCCAACCAGGGCAAATATCCATTTATCTATGGGAGCTGCGTCAAAAGTTTAGGCGTGCCGGGCCTGAATCCCACCGGCAGCAACACCACGTATAAGAACGATTACGCCACCGGTCTTGGGCCGCGCATCGGTTTCGCTTGGGACCTCTTTGGTCATCACACCACTGCACTTCGCGGCGGTTATGGAATCTACTACGTTCGCGAGGATGTCGGTTCCGTCGATCAGCTCAGCTTCCAGGCGCCATTTTTACCAGTCGCGTTCGGAGGCGGGCTGCCGGGTTGTGCGGCGACGTTCTTCTCGGCCAGCGCCCCAGCCAATTGCATTCCTACGGGCCTCCCCTCTAATCCAAATGCGCTACCTAAGGCGGGAGTGATCGATCCCACCTTTATTCCCTGCTTGGCAATTTTCCAGGGCTTCCCCAAAAATGATCCAAACCAAACTCCAAACTTTGCTTGCAACGGCCCCGGTATACCGTCCACTAATATCTTTGTTCTGCCTGTGCCGCGACACTTCGTCACCCCCAACACCCAGCAATGGAACCTCACAGTGCAGCGTGAACTCGGCAAGCGATGGGTGCTCGAAGTCGGCTACGTCGGCACACATTCCATCCATCTGCGCGAAACCCGTACCAACCTGCAGGCTCAGCGCGTGAGCCCGACGAATTTTCTGACGCTCACCGCTGCCAACGGGCAACAGTACAAGATTACTGAAAACACCCTCCTCAATGGCCCGGCGCGATCGCGCTCGCTCGCCATCAATGGGTACAGCGGAATGCAAGAGTTTGCCGACGATGCCTACTCGCACTACCATTCCCTGCAAACCACCCTTTCCCGCCGGTGGGGCGCCGGATATTTCCAGGCAGCCTACACATTCGCCCGGTCGACCGATGCCACCTCGAGCGGCAACACCGCCTTCGCCACAGCATTTAACGATGAATCCACTCTAACCGCTTCCCGTGGACTGTCTGATTTCGATCGCAAACATCGGTTTGTGGCGAGCTACAGCTACGATCTACCGTTCTTCCGCGACACGACGGGAGCCAAGGGTGCACTGCTGGGCGGTTGGGCAGTCAGCGGCATCAGCATCTTCCAATCCGGCACACCGTTCTCCGTGTTCGATTCCGCCGCGGGCAGCGCGTTCCTGGTCTCTGGACTGACGCCAACGCTGGGAGCGCAGCTCGCACCCGCCGGGTCGATTGCTGCAGGCAGAACCAGTGGCGATATTCACCAGCGCCTCAATGGTTACCTCAACTTCAACAATTTCAAGGCCGCTCCTCAGCTCTATCCCACGCAGTGCGCTACCGATCCCAATTTCTGCGGCACCGACTTCGGCAACCTGGGGCGCAACATCTACCGCGGGCCGTTCCAGCAGAACTGGGATTTCTCGCTGATCAAGAACTTCCGCCTAACCGAGCGGCAGGCGCTCCGTTTCACCTCGGATTTCTTTAACATCTGGAACCATGCCAACTTCGCCAACCCGACGCAGAACGATGTGGAGAATCCCGGCACCTTTGGCAAAATCACTTCGACAGCCGGCACGCCGAGGTTGATTCAGTTCTCGCTGCGCTGGGCGTTTTAGAATGTTTGTCTGTAAATTGCGTAGCGGATGATCACTGGACGTAATTCGCGGGAGCATCGGCTCCGCAGGAGCCACAGTAATCTAAGCTTAGGACGTAAGACTGAGTTTGAGAACTCAAGATTCCAACCTGTGGTGGAATGAAAATGGGGTCGTTTAGCCGTGAAGCAGCGCGAGAATGCAGCCCATGGCGTGAGCCATGGGTCGAAGGGGGAATCAGGAAGCCATGAAGAGCAAAAGAGGAGTTCTCACGCTCTGATAACCCGTGAACGGGATCTGTTTGGGATGTTCCAAAGTCGGGTAGCGCCGGGACAATTTTCGCTCGCGCCTCTTACCGCCTGTACAATCGTACGCATTGTTTTACAGTCACACTTCAGCATATGCGACCACTAGCCTCTCGCATATCCGTGATGAGCGGTGAAGGCGCGCTCTCGGTCTACGCGCGTGCCAAGGAATTGGAAGGCCAGGGTCGCTCCATCATCCACCTGGAGCTCGGTGAGCCAGATTTTCACCCCGCGGGCCCCGTCAACGAAGCTCTGAAACACGCTATGGACGCGGGTAGAGACCGCTATTGCCCCGTGGCCGGCGTGCCGGCTCTACAGGAAGCGATTGCCGAATATCTTTGTGTCACTCGCAATCTGAATGTCTCTCCGGATCACGTCGTTATCGCCCCGGGGTGCAAGATTGCGCTTTTTATGGCGCTCATGACCCTCCTAGATCCCGGCGATGAAGTCTTGTATCCCGACCCCGGTTTCCCAGGATATCCGTCCATCACGTTGGGACTTGGTGGCATCCCCGAGCCGTTTGAGCTGTCTGAGCGCAACCATTTCCAGCCAAATCCCGACGAAATTGCCGCGAAGATCACTCCACGCACAAAGATTCTGATCACGAACTCGCCGGGGAATCCGACGGGTACGGTTTACACCGACGAAGTGCAGCGGCGGATATCAGCACTTGCCGTCAAACACGATCTGCTGGTGCTCTCAGACGAAATCTACGCGCGCATCATCTACGGCGGGCAATACGTCTCGATGCTGAGCTATTCCGGAATGGAAGAGCGAACTCTTATTATCGATGGCTTCTCCAAGAGTTTTGCGATGACCGGCTGGCGGCTGGGCTACACGGTGGCGCCCGCGCACATTGTGCCCGCGTTACACATGCTGGCAGTGAATAGCTATACCTGCGTGGCAGAGTTTACCCAATACGGCGCCGTCGAAGCGCTGAAAGATCGCAGCCGCGCCACGCCGCGCATGGTGGGCGAGTTCGCGAAACGCCGTGCGCAATTTCTGCGCGACCTCAACCGTGTTCCTGGTTTTCGCTGCGCTCTGCCAGGGGGCGCATTCTACGCTTGGGTGAATATTTCTGAGACGGGTATGACCGCCGAAGAACTTTGCTGCATCATGCTCGAGGAGGCGGGAGTGGCGGCGATTGCGGGAGCGGCTTTCGGCTCTACCGGCAGAGAATTCATCCGGTTCTCATTCGCGTCTTCGACCGCAACTTTGCAGGAAGCCGTGCAGCGCATTCAGCACGTCTCTTCGGCGTGGCAAAGGCGCGCGTTGGCGAGATGAGCTAAGCAGAGTCGGAAATAACCACAAATGACACAACGGAGCAGGGATTCAAATACGCTGTGTTTTCTGTGCCCTCTGTCGTTACACGCATTGAGTGGAGAGTCCATGAATCATACGGGAATGCTGCTCCTTGTCTTAGGTACTCTCACTGCGCCGTTCGTGGCTCTGGCCCAAGCCCGTCCCTTTCCCGGTCCTGACGTACCGCAAATGTATCAGCGCCTTCTCTCGCAGAAAGAGAAATTTTTTCGACCGCCTTCATGACCGCAGGATGGCAGTGGACCCACGATTAGAGAGTTCCTGAAGGCCATGACGGGGGTGAGCCATACGGCCAACCTCGCTATTGCCCAAAAATTTCCGTGGAGCAAATACCGCAGGCGCCGGTTCGCCTCCGATACAGCTCTAACGTCACTCGGACGCCACCCACAAATGTGACGGCGTTTTCCAAACCGCGCGCCTAAAATATGCCTACAAGCAAGAGGGCATCGACCCGAGAATTCCGGTGCCTGTGGCGGGGTCATTTTTCTAACTCCGACGCCCATTTCAGGACCAGACTGATTGGCGCCGGGGTCTCGTCGGTCGACATTGCGTCGACTGCAAACCTGCTCGCGTCTGGAGAAAACATCGTAGTTGTCATTCAACCACGGGGTCGCCCGGGCCATGTGTACACACTCTCTACAGCATGCCAAGGCGCGCGGCTTTCGCTCCATGCAGTTCAATTTCGTAGTCAGCACCAACCAGCGCACTGTTCGCCTGTGGCAAAGCTGCGGGTTCGACATCGTCGGGCGGCTTCCGCGGGCCTTTCAGCACCCTACCTTGGGCTTGGTAGATGCCTTCGTCATGTATCGCGATCTTTAAGTCTCGTTGTCTGAAACTCGCAGCTCAAAGCGAAAGGTCCGCGTCCCAGTGAACCTTACTTCTTTTTCGGCGGCAGATATTTCTTCTCAATCGAAGCCACGATCACGTAATTCGGATCCACCATTTCGTCCAAGTGAATTTTCGCCACCTTGGACAGCAGCTCGTAGGCATCGAATTCGGACAGTCCGTAGTCATTGTGGATCCAGGCCACCAGTTCTGTAAACGCGATGCGCAAAGAGTCGTCCAGCGGCCGGTAGGCGCCCACGGTCATGATCGCGTGGTCATTTTCAAAGCGTGGCCAGGTAATTCTCTGCCCCTTGATCAAATCGAGCTGCAAGCGGGCGCGCAGGGGAACCTCGATTGCCGTTCCCGCCACCTCCCCGTCACCCATAGCCGCGTGGCCATCTCCCATGTACAACAGGGCCCCCGAGACATTCACAGGAAGATAGAGCGTGTTACCCACGCTGACCTCCGGAGCGTCCATGTTGCCACCGAACTCCGCTGGAACAATCGAGCTTCGCACCTCACCATTAGCCGGCGCTACACCAATGCAGCCGAAGAACGGATGCAGAGGGATCTTTACCGAAAAATCCGAATCCAGCGCTTTGAAGGTCGCGGTATTACTGGCGTGGTCGATGGGATAGAACCAGATCTTTTCTGGAAGCGGTGTATGCAACATAGGCGTGTAGCTGGTCTCATTGAGAGCGCCAAATCCGGGGGCGAACGCCCCGACCCCCTGGTCCCCATCAACTTGCAGATCCAGAATCTTGACCGCTAGCGTGTCGCCGGGCGCGGCTCCTTCGATGTAAAACGGCCCCGTGAGAGGATTGTCGCCCTTCACCATGCTGAGTGAGTCTCCGGGCTTCTTAATTGCGTTCCCGAAAGCATCGACGGTGTTGGTATCGAGAACGTCGCCGGGCTTCAGCCTGGCCACCGGCGGGGCGACTCCATAGACGTATTTCACATCGTTCATGGTCGAATGGTATTTCACCACGTTCTGGGCCGCCGCAGTGACCGCAAGGACCACGACTACGGACAGAATCAGACCAGTCTTCAAGTGCATGAATGCCTCTCCCTTAGCCGCAAATGCAAGTCGAGTCGGGAGGGTGGCTCTCACTTCTAGGACACCGCCCCCAACTCGTGTTGTAGAGACGCAGCTTGCCACGTCTCAAACCACTCAAAACGAATACTTCAGAGAAAACTGGATAAGCCTCGGCGTACCGATCGTCGAGGTTATCGGAGCAGAACCGGAGCCGGGAGTGGGGCCCACAGCCGGCGCCGCCGGATTTGCGAACGACGGATGGTTGAAGATATTAAAGAAATCCGCCAGGAAACGCAGGTTTTGGCCTTCTGTTATCTTAAATATCTTGCCCAGGCTGAAGTCCGCGTTCTTTTGCGGCGGTCCAATGAGGCAGTTGCGCGGACTGTTGCCATAGAGCGTCGCGTCGCTAAGTCCACCTGTCGAGAGCGTTGCAAACGCATCCGGCTGATAAGCTGCCGCATTTATCCAGTTCGCCAATCGCCCGCTTTTGCTACCCGAGCTGAGGGCCTTACCGCAACTGAAACCTGGCATGAAGGTGGCACTTGCCGACGGGCTAGCCAGTTGGTACGCGCTTCCCCCCGATGGATCAAAAACCGTAAAGGGCGAACCCGATTGCAGGATGATCACAGTGCTGGCTTGCCATCCACCCAACACACCCTTTGTCAATTTGTTCGCGCTCTTGAGAGATGGTAGCTGATAAACCGCGCTTGTGACCCATCGCTGGCGCTTGGCAAAGTCGGAGAGACCGCGAGAGGCGCGAGGATCGAGCTGGTCGTTGATGCGAGCGACAAATGCCACCGAAGCGTTGGAAACGTCGTCAATTGAGTTCGCGTAGGTGTAGGCACTCTGGAAATAGAGCCCGCCGCCGAAGCGGTGGCCCAACGTGGCCTGTAGCGCGTTGTAATGTGAGTCGGAGTTAGGTGCGAAGGTCTCGTAGAGTCCCGGGCCGATTGGCCGGAAGGGAGCTCTGGCAGCGGCATTCTCCACCGTGGAGTCGACAATGGGGCAGGAGCCAGGACCTCCAAAACACGCGTACGGAAGCGTAATCGGATTCTGGGGCGTAGCCAGTGCCGCCTGATTGGGGTCGTAGTCCGAGCGCAGGCGAGAGCCTTTAGTGCCCACATAGCCGACCTCTGCATACCAGTCCCGGCCGAGCTGACGCTGAACGGTGAGGTTCCACTGCTGCGTCGTACCGATCACCCAATGCAAGGGAACACTCAGCGCGAATATGCTCGGAACATTCCCCGAAAACCCGGCGCCGCATTGCTGCGACAGGCCCGGAGCGCCATTTCCAAGCGTGCAGCTGGGAGTGAAGCCGGTAAAGAACGACGGCACCGGCACGTAAGGCTCTGTGGGCGGAGCACCCATCGGTGGGATGCCAGGGAATCCGGTGGCCGGATTAGGCTGAAACAGATTGGCAAGGCCGCCCGGCCCCGGCGGTCCTGGGAAAAGAAGCGGGAAATAAGGAGGCGAAAAGCCGAGATTGTCCACCGCACCTAGATCTTCGCGCACGCTGTAAATTCCGTAGCCAGCGCGAATCGAAGTGGTGTGGTGGCCGCCCACATCATAAGCAAAGCCGATGCGAGGCTCCCAAACCGTGGCGTATTCATTGTTCAGGCCAGCCTGGTTCAGAGTTCCTGTCAGACCGGGAAGATGGTAGTTATTCGCGCACTTCGGGTACACGAAGGGCTGCCCCGTCGTGTTGGCAAGATTGGGATTCGTGTTGCCAGTGCGGCACAGCGTATCGTAGGGGGCACCGACAAATTCATTGCGCAAACCCAGGTTCAGCGTCAGGTCCTTGCGGATGCGATAGTCATCCTGAACGAACCAAGCGTAGCTGGGAATGCGATAGTCGCGAGTGCCGAGGCCGCCGCCACCATTGGCGAGGGAGGGGTCACCTCCCAAGAAGCTCAGAAAATCATTGTTAAACCCGGGCGCAGGTGGGGCGAAAAACACGAGCCCATTGTTGGCGACGGGTAAGCTCCGACGTATAGTGACGCGATTAATCTCCCCGCCAACTCGCAACTGGTGTGGTCCGTGAGCCCAGCTCAGCGTATCCAGCCAGGTGAAGTTGTCCGACAGGGCGTATTGCAATTGCGTCGGGTAAGGTCCAAAAGCCCAGGTCCCAAACTGCAGTCTATACATATTGGGATTCTGGTTGGCTGTCGGCAAGTTAATGCCAATGTCTGCTCCCGTGATGGGGGCTTTGTTGTCCAATTTGTCGCTAATGATGTTAATCCCAAAGCGGAATTCATTCACCAGCGTGTTAGTGAAAATGTGGGTTTCGGTAATGCTGCCGAACCGGCTGTGCAGAGGAATATTCAGTGGGAAATTGAGGTTGTTGACTCCGGGCAGGCCCCCTGTCTGTATTCCGTAGGAGTCGGCTCCGAAAGGCTGGAAAGTAGCAGAATTAGACCAGAAGAAGCGCTCGGCAAGGTGGTCCTTGCCTCCACGAAACTCACGGTCCCAATTCGCGGTGAACTGATCGTCTGTGAACTTGCCTGGATCAGTCAAAACCAGCGGTCCATAATTCAGCGTGCCGTTGGTAAACCCGGGAGTTCCCGGTACTGTCGGAAACAGCCAGCCACCGCCGCCACCGCCGAATTGATTGCTTTTCTGGTTGAGCAACGCCAGCGCGACAGGATCGATGGTAGTCATCCGTGGCGGAAGACCATTGGGGAAAAACGTGCGTATCAAACTTGGCGCCGACCGGTCGGGCGGCAGCACGGGGATGCTTGTGTTGATATATGTCCCGGGAGAAGCGCCGCTGCGTTGCCGCGTACCCTGGTAATTCACGTAGAAATAGCCAAACTTAGCTTGCGGCCCGACGGGTCCGCCGAGGTCGCCGCCGAAAATGTTCTGCTTGACCACGACTTTGCCCAGGAAATAGTCGTGCGCGTCCAAAGCCGTGTTGCGGAAATACTCCCACACATCGCCGTGGAATTTGGTAGTTCCACTTCTCAAAGTTGCGTTGATATTCCCGCCACCGTTGCGGCCCTGGCTTGCATCGTAGAGGCTAGTGGAAACTTTGAATTCCTGGATGGCATCGGGATTCGGCAAGGGGGTATACGTCAACTCCCCGAAGGCGTAGTCGGCGGCCGAGATGCCATCAATCAAGTAATTGTTATTGTCTTCTCGCCCACCATTGACGTGGATAAACACCTGGCCACGGCCCAGTTGGGACGCGTTGTTCAAATCCGAAGCAGCACCCGCGGAAAGCGTCAGGATCTGCTGGAAGTTCCGCGTGGCCAGCGGGAGGTTATTAATCGTCGTGTAACTAAGCGATTCGCCCGTGGTTGGATTCACGGTGTTGACCGCTGCTACCTCGGCAGAAACCTCCACCTCCTGCTGCACGGAAGTGACCCGGAGCACCGCGGTCATACGTGTAGTTTCTGTGATTCGGACGACGATATCGGGGAACTTGGTGGTGGCAAAGCCAGTCGCACTGATCTCCACCGCGTACGTTCCCACCGGAAGGAGGGTGACAGAAAACAGCCCTGACGAGTCGGTGGTTAATTGCCGTACGAACTGGCCGGTGCCGGTGTTGACGACGTTCACTTTCGCCCCGGCAATTACCGCACCCGACTTGTCCTGCACTGTGCCGCCAATGGCTCCTGTGGCGCCTCCTTGTGCCAGGGCCGCGCTGACGAAACAAACCAGGCAGACACCAAGAGCGACTAACCTTCGGATCATTAACATACTTTCCCTTCCAACCGCGTATAGAATTCGCGAATTATATACCCGCGACCCGGTACAACCTCCAAATGGATACGTCAACGTCGCGCCGACGCCTGGGCATCTCTCGCAACCTCGTTGGGCAGGAACTTCAAGGCCACAAAACGGTGAAGGCGAGTCTCTTCGGCCTTATTAACGACACCCATCCCGCCGCCGCCAATCTTCTCGACGACGCGATAGTGCGAGATGGTCTGGCCGGCTCTTGGGTCGCTCGATACTTGTGCTGATAACGGGGTAGATGTGGCAGTGGCCGCACTCTGCAGGTCGGTTCGCGCCGTCGTGCGATGACTCCCGGATGGTCGGCAACCCTTCCTTTACCGATTAGGTAAGAGTTGCTCGTAATTCGGATTAAGGTTTTGGTGCTCAGATTACTACCTCCTGCCGTTGGAAGTACATCGCGAACAATCTTATTGTTTGATTTTCGCGGTGAGTCTCATGGAATTGACTGAAAAAACGAACATTGGGAAGCTCCGGCTGACTAGCCCCACACTTGCTCCAAACTTCGCGGGTGACTCTTTGGTCTCCGCGGTGATCGTTTTTCAGGAAAGCACTGTTCGGTCAACTTTGCCGGGATCTTCGCAACGTATGTGTATGAAATCCCGCCATGGCGGTATGACGGCTTATTAGCGGGTTCGAATCGCCTCGGCTTCAGCGGCGAATTATGCCAACTAAAGAAATCTAATTCCCAGCTTTGCCGTCTAGTGGAACAACGGCGTAGCCCATATTCTCCATTAAGCATGCTACGGCTGGACGTAGCCGAAATCGCGCGGCGCAACAAGGAGGTAAGTTAAGAAAAGCAGTCGTCATTCACCGGTACGGAGGCCCTGACGTAATGAAGACTACCGATTAATGGGCCAGTTCGGGAATCGCGTGTTGCAAGCCGTGGACGACACCGC
>Ga0307479_10006341_pt1 | contig 10852 bp, 10 predicted proteins | sample atmos_gasesECM4C_FD_203743 | JGI IMG/M metagenome (GOLD analysis project Ga0307479, IMG submission 203743) | Hardwood forest soil microbial communities from Morgan-Monroe State Forest, Indiana, United States - atmos_gasesECM4C_515 | ecosystem: Environmental > Terrestrial > Soil > Temperate...
ATCCCGCCACGCGAGGGCGGTATCGACGTATGCGGCGGCTTCGTCCTTCCCCTGCGGAACGGGGCTCCAGCGGTAAAGAGATGGATCAGCGGCCGCAGCCGCGGCCAGCCCGCCGACATGCTGAGGCCGCAGCGGCTCCAGTCGGATGTGTTTACCGTGCAAGCTGAGGTCGGAGGTCATCGCTCCTATCGTAGCGCTTCCACGGCAGCGCGGCGTCAAACCCACGCTCGCTTCGCTCGCGGGGCTGCCGCCCGGACAGAGTATTAGGGACTCTGCTTGATCAAGGTGACCTTGCTGTATGCCACGCGGAACCCGAGTCGCTCCGCATTGCGCTGCGAGGTGGTCGCTCCTTGCGTGACCACCACCGCGTATTCGCATCCCGCTTCGATTGCCGCCCGCATGCGAGCCTGCAGCAAAGCTGTCTGCAGACCGCGTCCTCGGAAATCGCTGAGCGTGCCCGCTCCACAAAGCGCAAACACCTTGTGCTCAGGAATCACCAGACCAGTGCCGCACGCCACCGGCTTCCCATCGATGATTGCGACGAAGGGAAGTGCGTTCTCCATCTTATACAGCGGGGTGATGAGTCCGCCGAATGCTTCGGGAGCGCCATCGGGAAAGAAGGCACTCTCCACGATGCTTCCCGTGACTTCGGCCTCTTCGACCGGCGAACGACGGATCTCGCAATGGGCTGGAGGAGCCGGAAAGTCTCCCTCCGGATGCAGCTTGCGGTAGAGCACGTTGTTCAGTTCGGCGATCGCGTATCCACGTTCCTTGAATAGCTCGAAGGTCTCAGGCCGATGCAGAGGAGTGAGATCGACCTGGGATGGAGCCTTGCGTTCGCGGTAGAACTGCTCGATGCGATCTACGTCGTCTTTCGTGAGCGGCTGGTCGAATCCCACGCCCGTCGCCCTGCCGATAGGAGACCCGAGTCCGGCAAACACCATGTGACCGCCGCAAATCTGTTCCTCCGCCGCACCGATGTCGGGCCTTGTCTGCTTGAATACCCTTGCGTACAGCACCTGCGGCATCTCCTCGCACGATTCCAGACGGCGAGCGAGTGCCTTATCTACGAATTCCATTGGGGATGTCCTCTCTTGAGTTGAAACCGCACCGAGGCTGGAGCGCGCCGCGCACACTTCCACGAGCGTCTCGCTCAACGTTGCAGCTTGCGGAATTAAAGGACGGCGGTCATAGGCAGATAAGAAGACTAGCGCGAAGTCTAGAGCTTTTCAAGGTGGCAGGGGAAGGCTTCAACCACTAAGGACACGAAGGGTCACGAAGGAGAAGCGCCACGCCGAAGCCGGTTTCCTACACCTGCTGCCGCGCTTCGCCCAGCGATACTTCCACGTCCATCTTCTTTTTATTCCGATAAATGGTGACTTTCACCGAATCGCCAGCGCGGTGATTGTTCATCATCTGCGTGAGATCGTCCTGATCCTGGATCTTCTCCCCGTCGATGGCCACAATGAGGTCCCCGCCCAGCATGATGGGAATGTTGCCCAGGTAAGCGCGCTCGCTTCCGGCCTGCAACCCTGCTTGCTCCGCGGAACTACCCGGCACTACCCCGATGATCAATAATCCGAAGTCGACGGGTAATCCGATTTCTTCGGCCAGTTCCGGGCTCACCGGCACCGTGCGCACGCCCAACGCTGGACGCCGCACCCGCCCCAGCGTCATCAGATCGTTGAGCACGGCTTTCGCCGTGTTGATCGGAATGGCAAAACCTATGCCTGCGCTTTGATTGGAGTTCGACAGGATCATCGTGTTGATGCCGATCACTTCGCCGTGCCAATTCATAAGCGGCCCACCGGAATTGCCCGGATTGATCGCAGCGTCGGTCTGGATCGCCTCGTCGATCATGGCGCCGTTCGGTTCGCGCACGGGGCGAATCGAACTCACAATGCCGCGAGTCATCGTCCCGGCGAGTCCGAAGGGATTGCCGATGGCAAACACCTTCTGCCCCACCTGCAGGTTGCGCGAGTCGCCCAGTACCGCTGGAGTCAGTTCCGGAGCCTTAATCTGAATGACTGCCAGATCGTGCGACGGGTCGGTTCCCACAATCGTCGCCTTGTACTTCTTGCGATTGTGCATGGTGACTTCTACTTGACGGGCATCGGCGATCACGTGGTAGTTGGTGAGAATGTGCCCTTCCTTGTCGATCACGAATCCCGAGCCCTGCCCCTCCTGTGGAACCAGGCCATAGAAGAAGTCAAAGGTCATGGCGCGCGATGTCACGTTCACCACCGACGGGATGTTCTTCTTATAGACGGAGATGTTGTTCTGCTCTTCTCCGTCGAGCGACTCACCGGGAGCTGCCTCGGTAATCTCCACCCGATCAGGCCGGGAGAACCAATCCGAAGAATGCGGTTCGCCCGCTGAATTCGAGCGCCACGTGGTGAAGTAGAAAAATGCTCCCGCGATGACCATCGCAAGGATCAAAGGCCGCACAAGTTTCATAGATACCCCAAGTCCGGTGATTCGAGTTCTAACCAGCCGAACATTGAACATGATTACGTCATTCAGGAGCCGAAAGGTCCCTGATTAATTCTAAACAATCAGAACGTGTCCGGTATCGCACAACACGAGCGCGCTGATTGTTTCGTTTCGTGAACGAGGACCAAACTCACTTCGCGGGATGTATTGCAGGCCTCGTGGCGAATCCGTGAGCGGTTCGCAGTTTCTCCCAGATTTGCCGCACTTGTTCGCTGGTACGTTCCAGCGGGCCGGAGTTGTCGATCACGTAGTCCGCGGATTTGATCTTTTCTTCGTCCGGAAGTTGGACCGCCATCCGCCGCGCAACCTCCGCTCGCGCGGTTTCGAGGCCAAGCTTCTGGCGCTTCGCGAACCGCTCGACACGCTGCTCCAGGGTGCAGGTCACAACGATCAGACGCTCAAACCTTTTGGCAGTGCCTGCTTCGATGAGCAAGGCCGCTTCGACAATCGCCAATCCCTCTGGATTCTGTAAGCTGACCGTGTGCATCCACTCCTCCTGGCTGCGAATCACGGCTGGATGAACGATCCGGTTGAGGTCCGCGATTCGAGCAGGGCCCTTGTCGGCTCCGGGAGGACCGAAGGCCGCTTCCGCCAGTCTGCCGCGGTTTACGCTTCCGTCAGGATTGAGGATTTCGCGGCCAAACTCTCGCACCACTTCGTTGTAAACCGGCTCTCCCGGCTGCATCAGGGAGTGTGCGATTCGATCCGCCTCCACCAGGTGCGCGCCCAGCGCCACGAACATCTCGCCAACGACCGACTTCCCCGATGCAATCCCCCCGGTCAGCCCGACTTTCAGCATGGATGTTAGGCTCTCGACAGCTCCGGCACCCGGTTGCCGCGCCGCATTTTCGCGGCCTTCACAGCGTTGAACATCAGCATGGCTATGGTCAGTGGGCCGACCCCGCCCGGGACCGGGGTCAGCGCTCCTGCAACGTCCGCCACTTCTGGATGCACGTCGCCAATCAAAGTTGATCCCTTCTTGCGGAACGTCTCTTCCCGCTTTGCGTTCCCCGCGAAGAAGCGCTGAAACTCCGCGGGATCGGTCAGCGTATTCATGCCGACATCAATCACCGCGGCTCCCGGTTTCACAAAATCCCGCGTGATCATCCCCGGTCTTCCGATGGCAGCCACCAGAATGTCGGCCCGCCGGCACACGCCCGGCAAATCGTGCGTCTTCGAATGGCAAACGGTCACGGTCGCGTTGGCGTTGGTCAGCAGCATGGCGGCGGGCTTGCCCACAATGTCGCTCCGTCCGACCACCACCGCCTCACGCCCGGCAATCGGAATGTTGCTTCGCTTCAGAATCTCCATCACGCCCGCTGGAGTACACGGCACCAGCCCCGGCCGCTGCGTTGATAGAAAGCCGACATTTATTGGATGGAATCCATCCACGTCTTTGGCCGGATCGACCGCCAGCAACACCTTCTTGGAATCCACCTGCGGCGGCAAAGGCAGCTGTACCAGGATGCCGTCGACCTCGTCGCGCCGGTTCAAGTCCTCGACCAGGGCGAGCAATTGGGCCGTAGTGACTGACTCCGGCGGCGCCAGCTTCTCACTGTAAACGCCGGCCTCTTCGCAGGCCTTCACCTTCCCCCGAACGTAGATCTCGGACGCGGGATTATGTCCAACCAGCACCACTACCAGCCCGGGGCGAACTCCGGCGGCAGACATGGTCCTGACTTCGGATGCAACTTCGGTGCGAATGTCCTGGGCGATCTTGGTTCCGTCGAGCATGAGAGCAGACATGATTAGGCTTCTGGATAAATCTTACACCGCTGGTCAGGGGGCAGGGGCAGAGGTCAGCAGTGAGTACTAACCCATCGTGAGTCTGAGGTCGGACGCCGGTGTGGTCTTGCGACCTGGCCCTGACCCCTAGCCCCTGACCCCTGATTCCCCTCACTTCCCCCTGTGAGCCCTGTCACACGTCTTGTTCCATCGCCTGTCGTACAATGCCGAGTCATGATTGCCAAGGACCTCCTGGAAATGCTGGTTTGTCCAGCCTGCAAGCGGCCGCTCGAGTACCGCCAAAACCCGGAAAGCCTCAAATGCACGCAGTGCTACCGGGTCTATGCGGTGAAGGACGACCTCCCCATCATGCTGGTCGATGAGGCCACGGTCGAGCCTTAAGCGGTGGCGATGGCAGTGGGCGGCTGAACTCCGCGGTTCCAGGAAAGGAGGCTCGGACGTGGCTGCGCAATTTTTTTACTGCATTCAATGTCACAAGAAATACCCGACGCACCAGAAGCTGTTCGACACGCTGCACAACTTCTCCAGGACCGCACCGGACGAGTGCCCCAGCTGCGGCGGCGCTCGCGACCTGCACGTTAGTCTGGACTTTCAATTGGGCGCCGGCGACAGCGATTACAAAGTCATCCCTGCGCTGCTGCCAGAGAGGCTTGAATCCTGGATGGGAGAGGAGCAGGAGGAAGTAACCTTCTATCCTTTCCTGGTCGTCCTGGAAACCGAAAGCAAACAGTTTTGCTGGATGCCGTACTGGCACGTCACGGGCAACGAAGCCCGTTACGGTCAGCACGCCGTCTGCCTGGAACAAAGGCAGTTCGAAAGCCTGATGGCGCAGGCGCAGGAGAAGCTTCTGGAACCGGTGTAAGCTCGCCCATTCTGTTGACTCTGGGCAACAGACGGCCTCCCCTAGCCCCTGCGGAACTTGTCCGTCCGCTAAAGCGGACTCAGATTGTTTCACGTGCGCCCTCCCGGCACTACCGTGCCGGGCTTTCACATCCCGCCGCTGCGCGGCGGGAGGTTAGCTCTCTCCACTCTCCCCCGGCTCGTGCATACGGCCGAGATTCCTGAGAACCTCCACTCGGCCGTCACCTATGATTCCCTTGATTCCGTTCCTGAAGAACTTACGGGACCATCAGTAATGCGGTGTTCATCCTGCCGCCTTCATTCAGGCCTGCACTGGTCCACGCCGGCACTCCGCGCGGACAGTGGATTACCGTGCAATTCCCAAAGGCAATGCCCGAGTAGTCGCCGAGGAAGTCGTTCGCGCTGGCTGTGATGTGGCTCGCATTCACCTGTAGATTCTTGGCGAAGCTCGCGCCGTTGTCCTTCGTATAGGTGGCGAAAATATCCAGGACGTCGGGGTTGGTGGGACTATGCCGCGAATCGAACCAGCTGATGTTCACATCCCCGCTCAGGTCTGACGAAACCGCGGGCATCAGGCGCTGGCCGGCCGTCGCATCGTTAATGATCGTTGGTCCGGTGAACGTCAGTCCGCCCGCCGTTTTCGATCGCACGAACCTGGTCTTCGAATTCGCGCCCGGCTGGTCGGTGTAAACGTCATAAATGAAACCGGTCTTCGGATTTACCGCGAGAGCCGGAAAACTGTTGCAGCGGTAATCCACGCAGAAGGTCAGATTGGTGAATTGCGGGGTCTGCGCCACGGCGGCGCCGAACGACATCCCGCCGTTGGTCGACTTCGCGATCTCGTGCTTGCCGGTGGCGCCAGTCCCGATGAACAGCTCGTACGATACGTAGACCTCTCCTTTGGGACCTACCGCCACCTGCGATCCCTGAACGGCCCCGTTCTGGCTAGCCGGGTTGATTCGGATCGCCGGCGACCACGTCACCCCGTGATTGGTGGAGCGCGAGAAAAAGATCATGCTGGAAGTTGCCGTGAAGTGCGTCCACGTGGCATAGACGTTGCCCGAGAAGGTGGAACCGCTGTTGTCCACCGAGAGCCATGGTTTGTCTTCCAACACCGTTGAGGACTTAAGCGAAGTGCGGACGGCATGGCATCCGGCTTTGCTGAAGCTTGGCCCTGACTTCAGCGTCGCAACGCAGACGTAGTATCCGTCATTGGTAACGTTGCCTTTCGTGTCTACCTGCAGATACAGGTTCGCAAGGTAGGCATTCCCTAACTTGTCGATCGCAACCACCGGATCGCTGTTGGCCTGCCACACGTGACCGTCGGCCGTCACCGGGAATCCACTCTGGCGTGGTACGAAGCTTTGTCTCCAAGTGGTACCGCCGTTGTTCGAAAACGCCCACTTGCTGGTGTTGAAGCCCCCGTTTAAGGAGAAGTCGCTGATCATGGCCAGCAGATTCAGAAAGTTATTCGGATCGAAGGTGACGTGCTCTTCCGCTTCCGGCGCAGTCGTTGTCGGAACCACAACCGGACCCACGATGTACGGAGGTAGAGTGAAGGCGGGCGGAAGAACTTCCTGGCCTTGCACCGGAGCGACCGAGGTTCGTCCAGGCTGGGCGATGGAATTGATGTGAGGGACGATCGTTTTCACGATCATGGGCGAATTCACTGCAGGCTGATCTTGCGCTTGAGCAATTCCGAGGGCGCCGGAGAATGTCAGCGTGAGGAGGGCAAGGGTTGAGCGTAGGATCGATCGATTCACGGGGAGTCTCTCTTCGGGCGTGTACTGTGACCACGCGCTCGAAACGGCGCCGCATGCTGGTGGTCACGAAGGGGCTTGGGGTGGAAAGATGCGGCTCTCCCTGATTCGCGCGGTCTGTGTCACTGTATCAATAAATCTGGGTGATTTGTCACAGGGAAGTAAAGACACCGCTAGACCGCGGGTCGACGCTGTTTGGCGGACCGCTACCACCTTCCACGGCTCAACCGGGATGCCCTGGCACCACCACCCTGCTGAATCTCGGCCATCCCAAATCGACACATTGTGTCAGTTTCGAGATTACCGGTGAGTACGAAGGGCATCCTGACGCCGCCTCAAGGCCTACAGCGTTTCCCGCAACTTCCGATATTCACAAGGGTTAGTAGAACCAGATGCGCCTGAGGAGCATATCCACAAGTGCAGGGGATTTACGGCATACCAATTGCATGCAACTTCAACAGGTGCCGATGAGTCTAATCAGGCAAAGGTCGAAATCGGAGGTGATGACGGCCATGATGAGCGAGAAAATGGTGGGTAACGACAAAGACAGGTTCACGATGACGGAGTTGGCAGCGCTCCGGAACGACTTGATCCAGGGTGGTATGGTCGATTCCTACGAGGCCGCCGAATTACTTCGCGTGTTCCTGATGGGCCGTGGCTATGGGGTTTCTCCCACGGCAGCACTCGACGCAGCGGGACGCGTCGAAATGGCCGGTTGTGCAATCCCAGTCCTCCAGCACGAGTTGGAGAACCTGGCGATGGTGATGTAACGCAGGGTTCGAGACTTCGATTTTCGAGTTGAAACTTCGAACCTGAATCCTGAATTGCTGTGCGAGATTGCACAGCCGACTGAGCAGTAAGACGCGGTGACAACCGAGATTTAGACATTCTGGCTTGCCGATCCGACAAAGACCGACGAACCAGTTCCACAATGGGAAAGCCGGGCCAACCAGCCCGGCTTTGTGGTTTTTGTAAGTTCGGAACAGCCTTGTTTTTTGTGGGGACAGCGGCCTTCGGCTGTCCGTCGAGCAACGCTCGACATTTTACCCGTGAATCTCATTCGTATCGCAAACTCTCCACGGGATCGAGCTGAGAAGCCCGCGTTGCCGGAACCGTTCCGAAAATCATCCCTACAATCGAGGACACGACGATCGCTATGATCGCCGACAGCCCGGAGATGGGCAGGCGGAAATCCGTGAAGAAGCGGACCGAGTAGGGGATGGCGAGCCCCGCAACGATTCCGGCGATGCCGCCGGTCACCGAGATCACAATCGCCTCGGCCAGGAACTGGAAGCGTATCTCGCGGTTCGTTGCGCCAATCGCCTTGCGAATTCCTATCTCACGAATGCGCGATGTCACGGTCGCCAGCATGATATTCATGATGCCGATGCCACTGACCAGCAGCGTGACGAACGCCACCAGCATCAGGATGAGCGTGAGCGCATCGGCAATCTTGCCCGCTACTGAGAGAAGCTGCGTCAGGTTCTGCACGTTGTAGACAGACTCTGCGCGATGCCTCGACCGCAACACGCGCTTGATGGCCTCTGTTGCCGGCACGACATCCTGCGGAGTCGCGGCTGAAAAATAAATTTCGTACACCGCATTCGTCGGAGTAAAGAACCGGCTGACGGTGTACGGGATCAGCATCGTGTCTTCCTGAATCTCCGATTGGCCGAACGTGTCCACGCTCTCTTTGAACACTCCGACGACCGTGAACGGAAGCCCGCCGCTGAGTTTGATGATCTGTCCTATGGCCGGCAGCGAACTTCCATATAGCTTCTGCGCCATCCTCTCGGTGATCACTCCGACCTTGTTGTGGCCGGAAGAGTCTTCCGTATCGAAAAACCGTCCGGCGAGCAACTTGAGATTGCGCACGCGGGTGTATTCGGGATCGACGCCGAGCACCAGGATGTCGCTCTGCTTGCCGCTTCCAATGCTGATGCGATCCACCAGCGCCACCGTGGGCGACGCCGCCACTACGCTCGAAACCTGCTCGCGAACGGCGCGTACGTCCTCGAGGGTCATGGGATCAGGCGTGGAGTCAATGCGGTTCGACCCGCCCTGATACTCGGCGGAAATCATGTTGGTGCCGATCGACTGCAGTTGACGAAGAATGTACTGCTTGCCGGTGAGCCCGATTGTCGCGACCAAGATGACTGAGGCCGTGCCCACAGCCATGGCCAAGGCTGTCAGGGTGAACTGCAGCTTGTTGCTGCAGAAAGAATCGAAGACAAAATTCAAGATTTCGCTGAGGCCTATCGTGATGCGACGCGGCGCGCTAACTTTAGACGCCGTGGTAGGAGTGACGCAGGGTGGTGCCGCAGTTGCCATCTTAAGTAGATTAGATGTTAAACCTCGCCCCAAGACGCCGCAATGGAGCCGCTTTGTTGTACGCTGATCTGCGTACAAGGATCGATACGTACCACCTCGGGTGACCAAAATCCGTCTGGGTTCATACAAAACAGGCATTCTGCTTCTGCTGTCAACCGCCGCGGCGCTGCTCACGCACGGCTACCATCCCTACGCTGAGGACGCCGAGATCTATCTCCCAGGCGTGGAGAAGATTCTGAACCCTTCGCTGTTCCCGGTTGGCCAGGAGTTCTTTCGTTCACACGCCAGCATGACGCTGTTTCCAAACCTGGTGGCGTTTTCGTTGCGCGTTACTCACGTGCCGTTTGAGATCGGATTGTTGGCCTGGCACGTTGCATCCAGCTTCTTATTACTTCTGGCCTGCTGGCAATTGAGCGGCCTGCTCTTTGAGAGTGCGCGGGCACGATGGGGATCGGTTGTCCTGATCGCAGCGCTGTTGACGACGCCGGTGGCAGGCACCGCGCTCTATATCACGGACCAATATCTGAATCCGCGAAACCTGGCTGCCTTCGCGTCAGTATTTGCGGTGGCGAGGATTCTTGATAAGAAATACCTTCGCGCAATCGCCTGGATTGCTTTCGCGGCGTGCGTGCATCCGTTGATGTGGGTGTTCCCTTTTTCGTTTGGAGCGCTCTGGCTGGTCATTGAACAGGTCGAACGCCGCACGGGATGGCGCATTGAGGGCGTTGGCGCACTGGGCTCTCTTTTGTTCATGACCATTCCACTCGCACCTTCTGCATCGCCTGCCTACCACGAATCGGCAAGAATGCACGCCTACTTCTACATTCAGGATTGGCAATGGTATGAGTGGCTGGGCATTTTTGCTCCTCTGTTGCTGCTATGGTGGTTCGCCCGGATCGCGAGGGCACGGAAGAAAATATTGTTGGCCCGCGCCTGCCGCGTCATTGCGCTGTACGGACTGATCTACTTTCTAGTGGCTCTCGCCGTCGACTTGCCTGGTTCGTTCGAGAGCCTCGCTCGGATACAGCCGCTGCGCAGCCTACACCTGCTGTACATGTTCCTGTTTGTATGTATCGGAGGTTTTCTGGGCGAGTATGTTCTGAAGGATCGCGCGTGGCGATGGCTGGCTCTCTTCATTCCCTTAAGCGTAGGTATGTTCCTGGCACAACGCTCGCTTTTTTCCGGCAGCGCGCATATCGAGTGGCCAGGCCGTGCTCCGAAGAATCCGTGGGCTCAGGCCTTCGTGTGGATTCGCGAGAATAGTCCTACCGACGCAGTCTTTGCCATCGATCCTGACTACATGCGGTGGTCCGGCGAGGACGCGATCGGATTCCGTTGTCTGGCGCAACGGAGCCGGCTGGCCGACACGGTCAAGGACGGCGGCGTGGTGAGCATGTTTCCACCGCTGGCTGACGAGTGGCTGCAGCAGGTGCGTGCGCAAAATCCGTGGAGGAATTTGCAGTCCGCAGATTTCGCGCGCTTGCGCGAGAAATATGGGGTGACTTGGGTCGTGGTCCAGCAACTGGGAGTCGAAGGGCTGGCGTGCCCGTATCAGAATCCCGCTGTGCGAGTTTGCCGGGTGGAGTAGCAGTAGTTCCAAACTCACAAATCTGCGAGAGTCAAAACCCCACCCCTTCGACTTCGCTCAGGGCAGGCTCTGT
>Ga0307479_10006342_pt1 | contig 10852 bp, 13 predicted proteins | sample atmos_gasesECM4C_FD_203743 | JGI IMG/M metagenome (GOLD analysis project Ga0307479, IMG submission 203743) | Hardwood forest soil microbial communities from Morgan-Monroe State Forest, Indiana, United States - atmos_gasesECM4C_515 | ecosystem: Environmental > Terrestrial > Soil > Temperate...
GTGTCGACAGAGAGAAGCGCGGCGGGAACCTTTTTCTTCAGTTCAGCGATGACGGGGAGGACGCGCCTGAGTTCTTCTTCCGCGCTCACCGCGGGAGCGCCGGTTGCGAGTTTCGCATGCTGCGTCTCCTCCACAGGCTGAGGCGGGTTGGGGCTAACCCTGGCACCGGGGCGCGTTGATTCTCCACCGACGTCGATTATATCGGCGCCTTCTTCGAGCAGACGCTGGGCGTGGGCAATGGCCCGATCGCGGTCGAGGAACTGGCCAGCATCGGAAAAAGAGTCGGGGGTGACGTTCACCACCCCCATGATCAGGGTGCGCTTGCCGAGTTCGAGCGAGCGTGCACCGAGACTCCACTGGAAGACAGACCGCATGGCGACTGATTCTAAATGAGGAGTTAGGGCCAGGGGCCCCTGGGGCGGCCGGGCCCTCTTGCTACTGGCGTCTCATGGCAGCCTGGCGATTACGCATCGCACGAAAAGCGGCAGGCCCGGTGCCGGTGGGAGGCTTCCGCGAGCCCTCCAGCAATTCTTTGAGGACGACGGCGTTGTTGTGCGTTTCGTTCTTGGAAGCGAATAGCAGGGTCAGGCGCTTTCGCTTGTGTGCCAGCAGGTAGAGGCGTCGCAGCGCCCCTTCAGCTTCCGGATGTGCGAGCTCTTTCAAATATTTTCTGCGAAAAATCTGCCACTGGTTGGGGCGGGCGTGATACCAGCGGCGCAGTTCGTCGGAAGGGGAGAGTTCGCGCAGCCATTCGTCCAGGGCGGCGCGCTGTTTCGTGAGGCCGCGAGGCCAAAGCCGGTCGACGAGCACGCGCTCGCCATCGGCACTAGATGGCGGGTCGTACACGCGTTTGATCGTCACCGGCATAGGCAGGGCTTGCTCTATTATTGTAAAGCGGTTTGAGGCGCGGCATCTCGGGCGGTTGTTGATAGTTCGTTCGCGGAGGAAGACAGCTTGATAAGGCAGAGGAAGAGTCGTAGCCGTAATGACTGGACGTTGGCCGCAGCGCTGGTTGCCTTGCTGGTGGTGACTGCGATGTCTGGTTGCGACGTCGAGCGGCGTAAGTCGGACGAGGAGCTCGGTCTAAACCCGCAGCAGGCCGCCGGGCGCAAGATTTACGATTCCAATTGCGCGCGATGCCACGAGCCCTATTCCAAGCGCGGCAAGAAGGGACCAGGGCTGAGAGGAATTTTTCAGAGTAAGTATCTGTCGATGAGCGGGCTGCCGGCGAACGACGATCGTGTCAGCGACATTGTTCGCCTGGGACGCAATGAAATGCCCGGGTATAGCCAGACTCTGAACGCGCAGGACGTGCAGGACCTACTGGCGTATTTACACACCTTGTGAGGGCGACGGAGCATCGCCACCTCTCGCAAAAAGCGCGAGGAATGGGGCACCCAGCCTGAAATTAAGAGTGCCGCTATGAAGACTTCTGCGAAGTCAGAGCTGTATCGCGAGCTTCCTTCCGTCGATGAATTAGTGCGTACGCCCGGCGTTGTGGCGCTGGCGGCGGAGCACGGAACAGCAACGGTCACGGACGCGGCGCGAGCGGTGCTGGCTCGCTTGCGCAACGAAATCGGCTCTGGCCTGCTGGATGCAGGCGCGCTGCAACTGGCGCTGGGCGGGCTGTGCGGCGCAATCGAAGTGCGGCTCCGGCAGGAACTGGGGCACTCGCTGCGCATTGTCATCAATGCCACCGGCGTGATTCTGCATACCAATCTGGGGCGGGCACCGCTCGCGCAGGCTGCAATCGAGCATATTCGCGACACGGCGGGGCGGTATTCCAACCTCGAGTATGAGATCGAGGCCGGCGAGCGAGGCAAGCGCGATGTACATGTGGAGCGGCTGTTTCGGCAATTGCTGCGCGATGTTGCGAAGATTCCCAATGCCGCCGGGCTTCGCCCAAGCGGGACAGCCGAGGCAGCTGTCGCCACATCAATATCGATCCCGACGTCGTCGGGCGTCTCGACCATCGTTGTGAACAACAATGCCGCGGCGGTTCTGCTGGCGCTTAACACACTGGCCGAGGGCGGCGAAGTGATCGTTTCGCGGGGCGAACTGGTCGAGATAGGCGGATCGTTTCGCATTCCGGATGTGATGGCGAAGTCGGGCGCGATTCTGCGTGAGGTGGGAACAACGAACCGCACGCGAGTTGCCGATTACGAAAAAGCCATGAATGAGCGCACAGGGTTGCTGCTGCGCGTGCACCGGTCGAATTTTGAGATCAGTGGGTTCACCGAGCAGCCTTCGATTGCGGAATTGTGCGAACTGGCGCAACGACGCGGTTTGCCCTTGCTGGAGGACCTGGGGAGTGGCGCGCTCGTCGATCTGGAAAGCTTCGGCTTAAGGGGCGAGGCCAGCGTGCTCGACAGCCTGCATGCGGGGGTGGACGTCGTGACCTACAGCGGCGACAAGCTGCTGGGTGGGCCGCAGGCGGGGCTCATCAGTGGACGCGCGGATCTGGTGGCGCGTATGCGCTCGAATTCTCTGTTTCGTGCCCTGCGCGTCGACAAGCTGACGTACGCGGCACTCGAGGCGACGCTGCTTGCTTATGTGCAGCGTGACCACGACGCCATTCCGACGCTTAGGATAATGCGGCTGACGAAAGAGGAGATCGGCAAACGGGCCGAGGCTCTGGCCGCGCAGGCACGGTCGTCAAAATTGATGATTGAAGTCATTGATGGCGAGTCGGTGATTGGCGGAGGCGCGGCTCCAACCGCGGTTTTGCCGACTCGGCTCCTGGGCCTGAATTGCGCCGGTTTGAGTGCTGATGGGTTGGCTGTTCGCCTGCGCGCGTGCGATCCGCCGATCATTACGCGTGTGGAGGAAGGGCGCGTGCTGTTGGATTTGAGGACGGTGTTCACGGAGCAAGATGGCCTGATTGCAGCTTCTCTCGCCGGAATCGCGCCTTAGCCTTTCCGCATCGAAAGCCTGTTGGCCGTCCTCTACACGATCGGACATTCGACCCGCACCATCGACGATCTGATCGCGGCGTTGCGGGCCCATTGTATTCAGACTCTTGTTGATATCCGCGCCTTCCCCATGTCGCGCCGGCTGCCGCAGTTCAATCGGAACGCGCTGGAAAAGGCCCTGCCCGAAGCAGAGATTCGTTATGTGTGGATGAAGGGGCTGGGCGGATACCGCAAGAAGATTCTGGATGAGTCGCCGAACATCGCGCTGCGCAATGAGAGCTTCCGCAACTATGCCGATTACATGCTGACGGCGGAGTTCGAGCGCGCGATAGCCGAACTCGTGACTCTGGCGGAACGCTCTCGCACGGCCTACATGTGCGCCGAACGCGTGTATTTCCGTTGCCACCGCATGCTGGTGTCGGACTGGCTGGTGGAGCACGGGCACGAAGTGCTGCACATTGATGACACGGGTCCGGTGAAGGAGCATCGACTGACGGCGGAAGCGCGGATGATCGACAGGCGCATGATCTATCGCGGCGACCGGTTGCTGTAAGATGCGGGGACGAGGCGACTTCTGAACCATGATCGTGGGCACGGGTATTGACATCGCCGAAGTTCCCCGCATCGGTCAGGCGATCGAGCGATTCGGGGAGCGTTTTCTGCAGCGCATTTTTACTGCGGGAGAAATTCGATATTGCGATTCGAAGGCCAATCGCGTCGAGCGCTACGCGGCGCGGTTCGCCGCCAAGGAAGCGGCGATGAAGGCGCTGGGCACGGGCTGGAATCACGGTGTGCGCTGGCGCGACTGCGAGGTGGTGCGCGCGCCGGGCGGGCGGCCAACCATGACTTTCCATGGGAAGGCGGGGGAGTTCGCGGCCAAGATGGGCGTAAAGAACATCGCTCTATCACTGACGCATACCACTGAGCAGGCGATCGCGCAGTTGATTCTCGAGAGCTAGCACTCTTCGAGTGGCCCCCATAAAAGCAGTCGACCTTCGCTCGACATGACCGGGTCGAAGACCCGGTCCCACACATTTCGGCATGCTATAATTCTTTATTCTCAGTCGCTTAGAGCACGGAGGACAGTATCGACAAGCGTTTTATCCGCACAAACGATCGCATACGGGCACGCGAAATTCGCGTTATTGACGACGAAGGCCAGCAGTTGGGCATCATGCCGCCTTACGAAGCGCTCAAGAAAGCCCGCGAGAAAAATCTGGATCTGGTTGAGATTTCGCCCACCGCACAGCCTCCCGTGTGCCGCATCATGGACTACGGGAAGTATCTCTACCAGCAGGAAAAGAAGGAACGCGAGGCCAAGAAGCATCAGAAGACGATCACCGTAAAAGAGGTCAAGTTCCGCATCAATGTCGACGACCACGATTACGAGACCAAGAAGAACCATGTGCTGCGTTTTCTGGATGAGGGTGACAAGGTCAAGGCGACGATTTTCTTTCGCGGACGAGAGATGACCCGCACCGGCCTGGGCCGGCAGATTCTGGAGCGGTTGATCAAGGACGTGGAAGCGCACAGCATTGTGGAGTTCCGTCCGCGGCAGGAAGGCAATACGCTGCACGCGATTCTGGCGCCGAAAAAGGTAGAGGCGCCGAAGAAGGCGGAGAAGCCAAAGCCTTCCGCCCCGAGCGTGGCCGGTCAAAGCGCGCCACCAGCGCAAGTGGCCAAGCCCGCGTCGTAAGGAAAGCAGATTCCCTTCGACTTCGCTCAGGGCAGCCTCTTGCTGCGCTCGGAACGACAAGTTGTAATGACAAGTCTCGCCTGAAAGGGTTATCTGACATCCTGCGAGAGTGAACGAACGTGACAGCTGAGGGCTGAAAGCTGACGGCTGTTTTTGAGGACTTTATGCCAAAACTGAAAACACACAAGGGCGCTGCCAAGCGCTTCAAGAAGACTGGGACCGGGAAGGTGAAGCGGGGGCGTTCGCACCTGCGCCACATCCTGACGTCAAAGGATAAGAAACGGAAACGGAAGCTGGGGAAGTCCACTTTGGTGAGCGATGGCGATCTCGCCAAGGTCCTGCGGATGATTCCGTACTAGTGGGCAGTGTTGATTTCAGATTTAAGATTGCAGATTTTAGATTGAAACCGGCTGCGGTTTTCAATCTGCAATCAAAAATCTGAACTCTTCAATTGCTCCGGGCGTGTGAAGAGGCCAGAGATCGCCGCCATGGCGAATCGTCCTTGCCTCCAGCCGCCGTAAACAGAAAGCAAAAAAGGAGAAGAACATGCCTCGTGTAAAACGCGGGACCAAGCGTCGCGCGAAACGGAAAAAAATACTCGAACGCGCGAGCGGATATTTCCTCACAAAGTCGAAGCTGTACCGCTCGGCCAAAGAGGCGGTGGAACGCGGACTGAAATTCGCCTACTCAGGACGCAAGCAGCGCAAGCGGCAGTACCGCTCGCTGTGGATCGCGCGCATCGGCGCTGCGGCCAAGCTGAACGGAATGAGCTATAACCAGTTCATCCACGGATTGAAGCTGGCGGGGGTCGAACTGGACCGTAAGATTCTGGCCGACCTGGCGGTGAAGGATCCGGCGGGGTTTACCAGCCTGGCAACGCAGGCGAAGGGCGCGCTCGGCGCCTAGCTGTCAGCTTTCGGAGATCGGGCGCGAGAACTCGGGAAGGGCACGGCTTCAGCCGTGCCGCCCAAGTTCTTCTTATAACTTGTCATTCCGAGCGAAGCGAGGAATCTGCTTTGGGAGCGCCGCTGCAGTGTGGCGGAAATGCCTTTCGACGGCGCCGACTGCGTGGAGCTGATAGGGATCCCTCGACTGCGCAAACCGATTCGCTTCACGAATCGGGTTACTCCGCTCAGGATGACATGGCGCGAAGTTGCTGCATTATCATTCGGTTGAATCGTGGCATATACCGTTGGCAAATTGACGGATTATTCGGCGGCAGCGCTGGAAAGCGCCGCGGACGGGCTGAAGTCTGCGTTGCTTGAAGAATCGCGTGCGATCACCGACGAATCTCAATTGAAAGCATTCCGGGATCGGTGGATCGCGCGCAAGAGCGGTGTGCTGTCCCAATTGAACGATCTATGGCTTAAGGCGGCACCGAAAGATGCCAAGCGCGCAGTGGGCCAGCGAGTAAACGAGATAAAGACTCACGTCGAAGATGTGGTCGCGAAGGCTGAACATCTTCAACTTGAGCTTGCGACAGCAACACCGCTCGCGAGCGGTCTGGTCGACGTCACTCTCCCCGGTGTGCGGCGTCCCATTGGGGCGGAGCATCCCGTCATGCGCACCATGCATGAAATTGTCGGCGTCTTTCAGAAGCTGGGGTACTCCGTCGCCGAAGGGCCCGTGGTCGAGACGGATTACTACAACTTCGAGGCGCTGAATTTTCCGCCGAACCATCCGGCGCGGGATACGCAGGACACGCTGTTCATTGCGGGCCAGCAGTCGAAACCGCAGCGCGAGCGACTTCTGCTGCGCACGCATACGTCTCCGGTACAGATTCGAACCATGGAGAAGATGCGGCCGCCGATCCGCATTGTGATTCCGGGGACGGTGCACCGCAACGATCCTCCGGACGCGAGCCACTCGCCGATGTTCCATCAGATCGAAGGGCTGGCGGTCGATACCAACATTACATTCGGCGATTTGAAAGGGACGCTCGATCACGCCATGAAGGCGATCTTCGGATCGAGCGTGAAGACCCATTTCCGGCCGTCGTTTTTTCCATTTACCGAGCCGAGCGCGGAACTTTACGTCACCTGCTTCATCTGCGGGGGGAGCGGCAGGCGCGGAGCGGGCCCGTGTCGTCCGTGCAAGCAGACGGGATGGATCGAGGTGCTGGGATGCGGCATGGTAGATCCCAATGTGTTTGAGTTCGTGAAGGACAACGGATATGACCCGAAGCAGGTCTCGGGATTTGCGTTTGGCATGGGCGTGGACCGGCTGGCGCTGCTGAAGTATGGCGTGGATGATCTTCAGTACTTCTTTCAGGGGGATGTAAGGTTCTTGCAGCAGTTTGGGTAAGAAAGCTGCTGGCTCTAGCTCGTCGGGGCTGGTTGACTAGTAGCTAGAAGCTAGAAGCTGATCTCATGAAACTTTCTCCACCATGGATTCGCGACTTTGTTGATCTCACGGTCGACGATCGCCGTCTTGCTGAAGACTTGACCAATGTTGGGATTTCGGTCGAAGGGATCAGCGGGAGCGGCGGCGATACCGTGTTTGAGATGGAGATTGGGACGAATCGGCCCGACGCGATGAATCATTACGGGGTGGCGCGAGAGGCGGCTGCGATTTACGATCTGCCGCTCAAACAGCTTTCAGCTCTCAGCTCTCAGCCGTCGGCCAAACCGAACGATACCGCCTTCCCGATTACTGTGGAAGAACCTTCGCTCTGTCCTCGGTTCAGTGCGCGCGTCATACGTGGCACACGCATTCTGCCTTCGCCGGATAAGACCGCGCACCGGCTGCAACTGCTCGATCAGCGGCCGATCTCGAACGCCGTCGACGCCACCAATTATGTTCTGTGGGAAATCGGGAAACCCACGCACGTATTCGATATGGACCTGCTGGAGGGCGGACGGATCATCGTGCGCAAGGCTCGCGATGGCGAAACGCTGAAGACGTTGGATGGTATCGAGCGCAAGCTGACTTCCGAAGACCTTGTGGTCTGCGATGCGAAAAAGCCTGTGGGGCTAGCGGGCGTGATGGGGGGCTACGACACGATGATCACGGAAAAGACGAAAAACATCGTGATCGAGTCCGCGTGGTGGGATCCGGGGATTGTTCGCAGGATGTCGCGGCGGCATGGACTGCACACCGATGCTTCGCACCGCTTTGAGCGCGGGGCGGATTTTGAATCCACCGTGTTGTCGTGCGATCTCGTGGCGCAAATGATTCTGGAGTCGGGTGGCGGCAAGGTGCTCGGCAATGTGGTCGACGTGATGTCGACCAATATGGAGCAGGCTCCGATCGTGCTGCACATGGCTGAGGTGCGGCGTATTCTCGGGGGCAATCTCGACTCGGGACAGATTTTCCGGCTGCTGAAGAGGCTTGGCTTCGACCTGATCCCCAAGGGGCAGGAGGACGACGCGCAGTTTCAAGTGCGTATCCCAAGCTGGCGGCTCGACGTGGAGCGCGAGATCGACGTGATCGAGGAGATCGCCCGGTTACACGGCTATGACAGATTCGAGAATACTCTGCCCGCGTATAGCGGGGCCGTGGTCGAGTTGCCTCACGCGCCGATGGATGCGGCTTTTCGGCGGCGGGCGCTGGCGCTGGGATACAACGAGGCACTTTCGCTCACTTTTATTTCCCATGCCGATGCCGAGAAATTTTCTTCCTCTTCAGCGGAAATCAAAGTGCTGGAACTGGAGAACCCGCTGAGCGAAGAAGCGTCGGTGATGCGCACGTCGCTGGTGCCGGGCATGCTCGACATGCTGGCGTGGAACGTGAATCGGGATGTGCCCGACGCTCGGTTGTTTGAAATCGGCAGCCTGTATGAGTTATCGGGCGGGGAGCGCGTCGAACCAAAGCGCGCGTGCCTGGGTGCGACGGTGACTGCGGTGAGAAATTCGTTGCCGGCGAGCGGCACGTTGGATGTGAGCAAGGGAGAGCATGCGGCCGCGGCAGAGGCATTTCGCGGGTTCAGAGGCGACGTGGAGAATCTTCTGGCGGCTTTTGGCGGGGAACCGACCTACGACCGGCAAACTTCGGAGTATTTTGATCCGGGACGGTCCGCGCGGGCGCGAGTAAACGGCTCAGTGGTGGCGCAGTTTGGGCTGATTCATCCTGAGGTGGCAGCGGCGCGTAAGTTGCGGCAGGACGTTTTCCTGGCGGAGTTTGATCTTGAGCAGTTGTATAAGAACGGCCTGCGGCCGGTCCGGTTTTCGCCGCCTGGGAAGTATCCGGCGATGGAGCGGGATTTTTCGTTCGTGTTTGCCGATGCGGTATCGTTCGAGGAGATGCAGCAGGCGGTAGCCGCCGCCGGGGTGGCCGAACCGCGGGAGTTCGGTCCGGTGGAGATTTTCCGCGGCGGAGCGATTGGGCCGGGGAAATATTCGATTCTGCTGCGGGTCCGGTTTCAGTCGCCGGACCGGACGCTGCGCGAGGATGAAGTGGCACAGTGGTCGGGGAAGATCGTCGCGGCGCTGACTGGACTGGGCGGGGTGCAGAGGGTCTAAGTCAAAATCCTAAGTCAAAATCCCCACCCTCTCGCACAAAACGCGAGAAGGGTGGGGCAACCCTTCGTACGGCTACGTCTGTGCCAGTGATATATCTACACTTTCCTGCTTGCTTTTCGCCTTCCATTCGCCAATAATTGCGCCATGGCGATCACACGCAGACAGCGGCAAGTTTACGATTTCATCTCTCGCTTTGTGGCAGAGCATGGATATTCTCCGTCATTTGAAGAGATCGGCAAGGGGTTGGAGTTGTCTTCACTAGCGACGGTGCACAAGCACGTCACCAATCTCGAGAAAAAGGGACTGCTCACTCGCGATTACAACCGCAGCCGTTCGATTGATTTGCTGCCCCCCAAGGGACGGCTTAAGCAGGCGATGAGCGTCAACACCGCGGTCGTGCTGCCGCTGGTGGGGCGGATTGCGGCCGGGCAGCCGATCGAGGCGGTCGAGAATCCGGAGACTATTTCCCTCGCCGATTTCGTGCGGTCGAAAGAAGTGTTTGTGCTGGAAGTACGCGGCGAATCGATGCAGGACGAGCATATTGTCGATGGCGATTACGTGCTGGTGGAAAAGGCTAAGACTGCGCACAACGGCGACATCGTGGTGGCGCTGGTCGATTCCAGCGATGCGACCCTGAAACGCTTTTACCGCGAGGGCGACAACATCCGGCTGCAGCCTTCGAACGTAACGATGAAGCCGATCATCGTGCCGGCGGCGGCGGTGGATATCCAGGGGCGGGTGATTGGGGTGCTGCGGAAGTACTAGAAGTTCTCGGCTCTTACACGCAAACGCCCGGGCGTTCGATTTTGCTGACGATGCTGGGAATACTTAGCCGATGTGCTTGTTCAAGGCCTGAGCGATGGCCTCCTTGGGCTTGTAGCCAACCAACTGCTCAACCACCTGACCTCCCTTGAAGACCAGCAAGGTCGGGATGCCGGTGACCCGGTAGCGCATGGGGGTGGCACTATTGGAGTCGACGTCCATCTTGCCGATCTTGATTTTGCCCTGATAGTCCTTCGCCAGTTCCTCGACGATGGGAGCGATGGCGCGGCAGGGGCCGCACCAGGTCGCCCAAAAGTCTACGAGTACGGGCTGCTCCGATTTCAAGACATCCTGGTCGAAGTTTGCATCCGTTACTTCGACGATTCCATTGCCTGCCATTTTCTTTCTCCTTGTTGTGAAGCGTCGCGTCGTCGGCTGACGCTCCACGAGCGACGTTGCGGGGCCGGACGATCTGTATGAGTGATCCCCGTGAGGGAGTCCAACTCATTATTTTAGCACTCTGGTTTGATGCAGAAGCGTGTGCAAAGGTCGCAAAACGAGAATCCGTCTGGTCGGAGGCAGAAGCCCGCTATTGCAGCGACTTGAGGAACGTAATCACTTGCCAGCGCTGGGGTTCGGGGAGGCGACTCCAAGAGGGCATTCCGTTTTTCTGGCTGCCGTTGGTGAGCAACCAAAACAGCTCTCCTGGTGTGGCCTGCTTGATACGATCGGCGTGCAGGTTGGGGCGAAGGTGTTTGCCTTGGGTCTTGCCTTGGGCATCCTCCCCATGGCATTCGGCGCAGTGCTCGGCGAAAATCTTGCCACCGGCAGCAGGGGCGTCGGGATTGGCCGCAAACGGATTCGGGCGGAGGCGATCCTTGGCAGGAACTTTGCGCAGCCATGCGCCATCCCCGGCGGCGGCGAGCGCCAATGCGACAAATGCCAGAAGAAAGAGGAACACAGCGGGGTAGCGTTGGGTCATCGTGGACTCCTAAGCTTCGAAAAGAATTGATCGATCTCGT
>Ga0307479_10006343_pt1 | contig 10851 bp, 9 predicted proteins | sample atmos_gasesECM4C_FD_203743 | JGI IMG/M metagenome (GOLD analysis project Ga0307479, IMG submission 203743) | Hardwood forest soil microbial communities from Morgan-Monroe State Forest, Indiana, United States - atmos_gasesECM4C_515 | ecosystem: Environmental > Terrestrial > Soil > Temperate...
CTTCGGCACGGAAAAAAGTCCCGCCGCCTTGTCGTATTCGATGTCCTGGCACGCGTAGAGCACGTCGAAGCCGCCCACCCAGAGCGTTACGGCCGCGCAAAGGATCAACATGCGCGTGTCGAGCGAGCCCGCAATGGCGATCCACGCTGCCGCGGGCGACATCCCCAAGCAAAACCCCAGGATCACGTGAGACCACAACGTGAATCGCTTGGTGTATGAATATAAAAACAGCACCGCGAGCGCGACAGGGGAAAGCTCCAACGCGAGAGGGTTCAATTGCCACGCCGCGATCACGAGCAGCGCAGAGCCCGCTGCAGCGAAGGCCCACGCGAAGCCTACTGAGAGCGCCCCTGTCGGAAGCGCGCGCGTGCGCGTGCGAGGATTTTCGCGGTCATAGCGCAGATCGATGATCCGGTTCATCGTCATCGCCGCGGCCCGTGCGCCTACCATCGCGACGACAATCCAAAATATCTGGCGCCACGACGGCCAGCCCGCCGCGGCGGGCCAGCCCGGCAACACGCCCGGAATCGTGGGATAGCGCGCCGCCAGCAGCGCCCCGGTTAGCGCAAAGGGCAACGCAAAGACAGAGTGCTCGAACTTGATCATCTCGAGCACTGTGCGGATGCGGCTTGGGCTCACCAGCGATCCCCCGGAGTTTCAACACAGAGGGCACAGAGTACACAGAGAAAAGCATGAGAAGAATTCTTCATAGATGAGCAAGCAGCGTACAAGATTTGTCTTTCTCTGTGTGCTCTGTGCCCTCTGTACTACTAATCCTCAAATTCGTTGCAAGCCGCGCAGAAATGTTGCCCCCAGAGACAATACCTGCCGGTATAGGAGCTTCACACTTTTGGTTGCGGCTCCGCCGCGCTGTGTTAAAGCTCTTCCCGCTGTGGTGCGCGCGAATCGCCCGTTACACTTCGTGCGCTTTCCCCTTGCCCTGCCCTTCCCAGCGATACATTTGCTCCAGCGGAAATCCCATCTGCGCGAGAACACGATACACGTACTGCGCGACCAGATCGTCGATTGTCTTCGGCTGGTGATAGAACGACGGAATCGCCGGCATAACCACGGCGCCGCCTTGCTGCACCCGCAACATATTCTCCAGATGAATCCGGCTGAAGGGCGTATCGCGCACGCAGAGCACCAGGCGGCGGCCTTCCTTGAGGCAAACGTCGGCGGCGCGTGCGACGAGATCGTCGCTCGTCCCCGCAGCAATGGCAGCGAGCGTGCCCATCGAACAGGGAATCACAACCATCGCATCCACGGGGTAGCTGCCCGAGGCAATCGATGCGCCGACATCCTTGTTCGGCAGAACTTCTGTCTTCGTCGCGCGGCCGCCGACGAGCAGCGAGGGGAGTTGCTTGGCGTCACTCGTCGCGATGCCCAGTTCGTGCGCCAGCAGCCGCGCACCCGTATCGGTGACGACGAGATGAATCCGCGCCACGCGCGCGTCGGCCTCCAGCAGCCGCAGTGCAGCCTGTGCCAGCACGGCCCCCGAAGCGCCAGTGACACCCACAACAATCGTCTTGTGTTCCGCTTGAATCATTTGTTTGCGCGGGAATTTTAAGTCTAGACAGCCACCCCCGCGAAAGTCAAGAAACGGCCAGGTAGCTGGAAGGCCTTTCTCGCCTTATACAGATATAGTATTCTAGTGGCACCTAAAAAGGTGCCCCAATAGGAGCGCGCCCATGCTTGATATCACCAAGGATATCCAATCACTGACGACCTTCCGTCGCCGTTCCGGCGACTTTATGAAGCAGCTCAAGAAAAGCAAGCGCCCTGTTGTTCTCACGGTGAAGGGGAAAGCGGCTGCCGTCGTGCAGGACGCAGCAGCCTATCAGCGCCTGCTTGACATTGCCGCCTGCGTCGACGCAGAGGAAGGCATCCGCCAGGGCCTCGAAGACGCGAAAAAAGGAAAGATTCGGCTCGCAAAAGAATTTTTCGACGAGTTCGAAACCGAGCATGGCATACGTAGCTAGCATCTCCTCCCGCGCCGAGCGCGATCTTGCCCACCTGTACGAGGAAATTAATGCCGAATATTCCGAAGCGGCCCTGAAATCGTACTGGGGTCTCAAAAAGGCCATCCTGAGCCTGGAGGAACAGCCGAACCGGTGCCCTGTGACGCGAAAGCAAGGTGAGCTCAGGCACCTGCTGTATGGAAACAAGCCCTACATCTATCGAGTGATCTATCGCGTCTTAGAAAGACACAAGCGCGTTGAAGTGCTCCAAATCCGTCACGGCGCAAGACGAAAGGTCAAGGCGTCCGATCTTGCATGACCTGGCGCAGTTGGGGCATGACTGCTCGAACCCGCAGCGCTAATTTCTCAGGGCTTGTAGATGTAATTCGCGGCAATCGCGCCCGCCAGAACGAGCGCGGACAGAATCACCCAGTTGTAGCTCGCGCCGTAGGTGGCTGTGGGAAAGTGGTTGCTGATCATCAGGAAGATCAACGGGACGGTCATGTAGGTGTTGTGCATCGTGCGGGCTTTGGCTCGTTCGGCCAGCTCCAAATCGGGCGGCTTTCCTTCGCGCAACGCGTTCAGCATTTTGCGAGTCGCGGGCAGTATGCGCATCCAGACGTTCGCGGTCATAATTGTGCCGAAGAGTGCGCCGATATGGATGTACGCGGCGCGCCCACTAATGACGTGCGTAAGTCCATATGCGAGCGCGACAACCAGAAGATAGCAGATCGTTCCGGCCATCAGTGGCGAGCGGCCCAGCGGCGAGCTCCACAGCAGTTCGTATGCGGTAAACCCAAAAATCAATGTTCCCATGCCAATCGCAATCGCTCCCCCCATCCCGATGTTCGACACACTGTCGTCCAGCAACAGACCGCCGTGGTAATACAGCAGACCGAGTAGCAGAAAACCGGAAATCCACGTGATCAACGCCTCCCAGCGGAACCAATACAATGTCGTCGGCAATAATTTCGGCGAGGTTTGCCTATCAACGACAGAGAAGCTGCCGCTGTGGACCATCCAGACTTGCGGTGTGCGCCCGGCCGCGCGCGCAGCTTCCTCATCCAGGGCCATGCGCCCTTCCAGCTTCGTAAAATAGTAGGTCTGTCCGATCCAGAAAACACCGGCGAGGACGTGGATCCATCGAAACAAAAGGTTCGACCATTCGCTGACTGCGGGCGGCATCGTGATTCGCTCCCTTGAACTCAGTGTGGCAACGCGCGCTCGAAAGCACTGATTGACGATGGTACTGGCCGGGGCCGCCTATCTCAACCGTAAAAGTCTCCGTGAATTTTGCGAATGCCGCTCAGTTCCCGCACCAGTGGAGTCCACAAAGCTCAGGGCGCGGTTGACGGATTCTCGAATCCTGACTAAAGTAAAGAAGCTGGGTCGTGCGGCCACCAAGATTTCCTGGCCCGCGCGGCCCATCTGCTTCGCCACCCTCGGTTGGGAGGTCGTACAATCGGTAGTACATCAGCCTCTGGAGCTGACTATCCTGGTTCGAGTCCAGGCCTCCCAGCCATAATTTTTCACATTTTTTTTCAGGGAGTTACGACCACTGCCCACATCTGGTGTCTACGAGGTCCTCGCAGCCAACCCCAACCCATCCTCTGACACCGAAATAAGCACGCCAAGCCGCTTCCACAGAGGCTGACCCGCCATGGCGCCCTGTCGCTCGCCAAAACGTCGACCAATAACGAAACGAGAGAGCCAGGGATCTGATTTGTGCTCGCGGCCGGTTTATCTGCCTGACAAGCGCTCCCTGCACGCCGAGATTTATCTGGTCGGTTTCTTGTGTCGAGAGCTCCCGGCGACTATCAATTGTTTGATTGAAGCGTGGGGCGACTGTTCCGCGTGGCAACCGGATGAAGCCACATGGCTGCCGTGAACTTGATCGGCTCGTACAACTCGATTGCCTTAACAGGAGGCAGGAGAGTATAACGGGCATGATAATCACGACGATGATAAACGGGGAGCGAGACGGCATGTCTCCGACGGGAAGTCCGACGGATATAGGTGTGGTCGTCGACGGCTCAACCCACGCTGCATATCCGGGCGAGCGGCTGGTCGACCTCATTAACCGCGTGGGCCTGAAGCTGTCTCAGGTTTGTTATCACCCGCAACTCGGGCCGATTCAAACCTGCGATACCTGCCTCGTCGAAATCAACGGCCAGCTTGTCCGCGCCTGTGCGACCACCGTCTCCAACGGCATGAGCGTGACGATGGCCTCGTCGAAGGCGCACGCGGCCCGGCAGGAGGCGTTCGAGCGCATCCTCACCAACCACATGCTCTACTGCACCGTTTGCGATAACAACAACGGGAATTGCACGGTGCACAACACCACCAAGCTGCTGGCCATCGAGCACCAGAGCTTGCCGTTCAAGAACAAGCCCTACGCAGTCGACAACACAAATCCCTTCTACCGTTACGACCCCGACCAATGCATCCTCTGCGGCCGCTGTGTGGAAGCCTGTCAAAACGTACAAGTGAACGAGACTCTTTCCATCAATTGGGAGGATCCCCACCCGCGCGTGCAATGGGACGGCGGTTCGACCATCGGGGAGTCCAGTTGCGTTTCCTGCGGGCATTGCATCACGGTCTGCCCGTGTAACGCACTCATGGAAAAATCCATGCTCGGGCACGCCGGATTCCTCACAGGGATTTCCAAGCGGGCGCTCGACGGCATGATCGACGTGGTCAAGGGCGTTGAACCGGAGACGGGATTCGGGGCCATCCTGCGTGTGTCTGAGATCGAATCGGCTATGCGCGAGTCCCGCACACGCCGCACCAAAACCGTTTGCACGTATTGCGGAGTTGGTTGCAGCTTCGATGTCTGGACCAAGGACCGCCACATTCTGAAAGTCGAGCCTGCAGATGGCCCAACGAACGGAATTTCTACATGCGTCAAAGGGAAATTCGGATGGGACTACGTGAATGCTCCGGACCGCCTGACCAAGCCGCTGATTCGCGAGGGCGAAGAGTTTCGCGAAGCCAGTTGGGATGAGGCCCTCGACCTGGTGGCGCGCAAATTCTCCGAAATCAAGGCGCAGTCCGGACCTGATTCACTCGCCTTCATCTCCTCCTCGAAGTGCACCAACGAAGAGAGCTACCTGATGCAAAAATTGGCGCGCGCTGTCGCTGGCACGAATAACATCGACAACTGTTCCCGCTATTGCCAGGCGCCCGCGACCACGGGTCTGTTTCGCACCGTCGGATACGGCGGCGATTCCGGCTCCATTCACGACATCGAGAACGCTGGCCTGGTGCTGATCGTCGGCAGCAACACGGCGGAGAGCCATCCCGTGCTCGCGACGCGCGTGAAGCGCGCCCACAAACTTCACGGCCAGAAACTTATCGTGTCTGATCTGCGCGAGAACGAAATGGCGCGGCGCGCCGACGTCTTCCTGCACCCCAAGCCTGGAACGGACCTCGTCTGGCTCTCCGCAATCACTCGCTATCTTCTCGATAACGGCCTCGCGCAGCAAGACTTCCTGCGCCAATGGGTGAACGGACTCGAAGAGTACAAGAAGACACTCGCGCCCTTTACCATGGAGTTCGCTTCGCAAACATGCGGACTTCCGGTGGAAACACTCGAGCGGGTCGCGCACATGATCGCTGAAGCCGACGGCATGTGCGTGCTCTGGGCGATGGGAGTAACACAGCAAAGCCAGGGCTCGGACACTTCGACGGCCATCTCCAATCTGCTGCTCGTCACCGGAAACTACATGCGCACAGGGACGGGCGCGTATCCTCTGCGCGGACACAACAACGTGCAGGGCGCCAGCGATTGCGGCTCCATGCCCAACAATTTGCCGGGCTACCAGTCCGTCAACGATCCCGAAGTTCGCGCGCGATTCGAGGCGGCGTGGAGGGTGAAGCTGCCTGCTACGAAGGGTCTCGATAACCACGAAATGGTCGACGCGATCCATCAAGGCAAAGTGAAATCGCTGTACCTCATCGGCGAGGAAATGGCCATCGTGGATTCCAATGCCAATCACGTTGCGGCGGCGTTTTCCAAACTGGATTTCTTTGTCGTGCAGGACATTTTTTTCAGTGTCACCTGCCGCTTCGCGGATGTGGTCCTGCCTGCCTGCCCCAGCCTGGAAAAAGAAGGCACGTTCACGAGCACCGAGCGGCGCATCCAGCGGCTGTATCAGGTGTTTGAGCCTCTGCCGGGCAGCCGGCCGGATTGGAAGATTACACAGGGCATCGCCAACCGCCTGGGCGCAAATTGGAGCTACCAGCATCCCTCCGAGATCATGAGCGAAATGGCTTCGGTCACGCCGATGCTCGCGGGCGTGAACTACGAACGGCTCGAGGGCTACAAGTCCCTGCAGTGGCCCGTTGCCGCCGATGGAAGCGATCAACCGTTGCTCTACACCAGGAAGTTTAATTTTCCGGACGGCAAGGCGCGCTTGTTTCCGTTGTCATGGTCGGGGCCACAAGAAAAAACCAACGCGCAATTCGATCTGCACCTGAACAATGGACGCCTGCTTGAGCATTTCCACGAGGGCAACCTGACCTATCGCGTGAAAGGCATTCAGGAGAAGACGCCCGACACTTTCGTGGAAATTTCCCCGGAGCTGGCGAAAGAGCGCGGCGTGCAGAGCGGCACCTGGCTGTTGCTTAGTTCACGCTATGGACAGGTTCGAGTGCGAGCATTGGTGACCGATCGTGTCAGCGGCCGGGAACTGTATATGCCGATGAATTCCACGGAAAGTCCCGTGAATCGCCTGACCAGCAGCCTCACCGATCCGGCCACTCACACGCCCGCCTACAAGGAAGCCAGCGTTCACATGGAGATCTTGTCCGAGATCGGCGAAAGTCCGCTGCCGCGCGTGAATCATCGCTTCGGCCGTCCCACCCCGCAACAGGGCGTCGAAGCCGAGCGGAAATGGAAGCGCCCGGACTATCGCTTTCCCGGAAGTGAGCTCGTTCAAATTCAGCTGAAATAAAGGAATAGGAGCGAGAGCCATGGCCAAGCCAGTCGCTTTACAGTTGCCTCCCCGCGATTCGCGCGAAGAGTTGCGCTCCCGGCTGGACAGAGCACCGCTCGAACATGCGGATGCGCTGCTCGCCACGTACGAAGTGCTGCAGGGACTGCACGATTGCGGAATTCTCGAACTGCTGCGCGGACTGCTTGGATCGGGGGACAAAGTATTGGAGACCGCCGTCGACGCGGCGAGGGCGCCCGAATCGGTGCGGGCGGTACGCAATCTCCTGGTTCTGTTTAAGACGCTCGGAGAAATCGATCCCGACCTCTTCGACGGTTTTGCGCTCGCGCTTCCCGAAGCGATGCAGCAAGCCAAAGCACAGGGGAAAGAGCCTCCCGGGTTCCTGGCAATCCTGAATAAATTTCGGAGTAAGGACCTGCGGCGCGGGCTTGTCGCTGTGAACAGTTTGCTGGAAGCGTGGGGAAAAGATTTTTTCTCGGAAGCACACTCGAAGCCGGGCAAATAAGTTTGTTGGTGGAGGATCTATGCGAACCACGAATCGTTGGGTGATTGCCATAGCCGGGGTCTTCTTGCAGATTGCATTGGGCGCCGTCTACGCCTGGAGCGTTTTTCGCACTCCGCTTGCGAAACAATTCGGTTGGAGCATTCCAGAAGTCACGTTGACGTTTACCATCAGCATCTTCATGCTGGGGATCGCGGCATTCTTCGGCGGCCTGTGGTTGAATCGCCGCGGGCCGCGCATCGTCGCGCTGACCGGTGGCGTCTTGTACGGACTCGGCGTCTTCCTGGCCAGCTTTTCCGATCATGGGTTGTGGTGGCTGTACCTGACTTATGGCGTGATTGGCGGAATCGGACTGGGCTTCGGCTACATCGTTCCCGTCGCCGTGTTGGTCAAATGGTTTCCGGACCGCAGAGGATTGATCACCGGCGTCGCGGTCGGCGGCTTTGGCGCCGGAGCATTGATCACTGCGCCCGTGGCGACGCGCTTGATCCAGACCGTTGGCGTGCTCCACACGTTCGCTTACCTTGGCATCGCCTTTGTAATTGTGACGGTTGTTTCCGGCGCTTTCATGCAGAACCCGCCGGAAGGCTGGAAGCCCGCAGGTTGGAGCCCCTCGGCCACGCAAGCTGCGCAACGGGCAAAGCGTGACTATACGCTCCCTGAAGCGCTGGCAAGGTGGCAGTGGTGGGCGCTCTGGCTGCTTCTTTTTCTGAACACTTCCGCGGGCATTTCGGTGATTTCGCAAGAGGCGCCCATGTTCCAGGAACTGGCGCGCGTGAGTGCGGTCGTGGCCGCGGGCATGGTCGGCGTGGTCAGCCTCGGCAACGCGCTGGGGCGCGTATTTTGGGCCGCGGTTTCCGATGTGATCACGCGCAAGGCGACTTTTTTCGTGATGTTCCTGCTTCAAGTGTTACTCTTCTGGTTTCTTCCAGCCATTACTTCAGCCAGCATACTCGCTGTGGTCACATTCGTCGTTTTGCTGTGCTACGGAGGCGGATTCGGAACCATGCCCGCGTTCGCGGCCGACTACTTCGGCGCCAGGAACGTAGGCCCGATTTACGGTCTCATGCTGACTGCCTGGGGTTTTGCCAGCGCGTTCGGGCCACTCTTAATCGCTTATATGCGCCAAACGAGTGGCACATATCGCGGCGCGTTGCACGTCATTGCCGGAGTGATGCTTGTCTCCGCCGTGCTTCCGGTGCTGGTGTCTCCGCCGCGCGAAGCCACTCTCGAATCCAAAGGGCAGATGCCATCGTCGTTGGACGCAAAGAACGCCGCAACGGGGAGCACGCGCGCGGCGCACTGAGAGCGGCGGCTGATCGTCCCGGTGCAATGAGCGCTTAGTGCGGATTTCTCGCGCCCACCCCGTGGAGTAGACTTCGGAATGGCAACTCCCTGCGTAGAATAAAGACGCAGCGCGAGGGCGACTCTAGTAGCACAGACTTCAGTCTGTGTGCTTTTCTCAGCGCCCCCGCAAATCAAAACCACACAGTCCCGCCCTTGCGGGACTGTGCTACTGGACTTCCGCAGAATTTTCGTGAGAAATGCGCATTAGTCCAATGGCGAAAAAAAATCGCAGCATCGAGCTCACGCAAGTAACCCAGTGGGAGGACGGCAAGGCCGCCCGCGTTGAGGACTTCCTGGCAGCCGAAGAGCCGCTCGAGATGCGAGCGGGACGTTACTCCCTCGGCGTCACTCTGCGCACGCCGGGAGACGACGAGGAACTAGTAGCCGGCTTTCTCTTTAGCGAAGGCATCATCTCCCGGCGAGAAGACTTGGTGGCGCTGCGGATGCCCGACGATACCGCACAGGAGAAGAATCTCGTTCGTGTGACCCTCGATCCCGGCGTGCGCCTGACAACGAATTCCGCGGCTCGCAGATTTTCGGCTGGGTCGGCCTGCGGCGTGTGCGGGAAGGCGTCCATCACGCAGCTCCGGCGGCGGGGCCTGCACCGTCCCGAGGCCGCTTCGCTGTTCGATCCCGAAATACTCTGCCAATTGCCGCCAATTTTGCGCGAAACGCAGGCGGTCTTCGTGCGCACCGGCGGACTGCATGCCGCTGCGCTTTTTGCTCCGACGGGCGAACTGCTCGTCTTGCGCGAAGACATCGGCAGGCACAACGCCGTGGACAAGGTCATCGGTTGGGCCCTGCTCGGCGGGCATCTGCCGCTAAGCGGTCACGTGCTGCTGGTCAGCGGCCGCGGCGGATTCGAGATCGTACAAAAAACGATTGCCGCCGGAATTCCGTTGCTTGCGTCGGTCTCCGCGCCGTCGAGTCTCGCGGTGCAACTGGCGCGCGAGTTGGGACTGACTTTGATCGGCTTCCTGCGCGGACGGCGCTTCGTCATTTATGCCGGCGAGGAGCGGATCGCCGTTCCCGTTTCGGCGCCCGCCGGGGTTTCCTGACATGCTCGTTCTCGCTCAAGCGCCCGGCCGCCCACCACTTCAGGGCCTCTTCGTAATCTCCCGGCGCGTTCATGTTTCTCAAGACCCGCCCGTTCGGATCGATCCCTCGCCACTCACGCGGGTAAACAAAATCCACGCCAAGCTCCTCGATGGCGTTAGAGACTTTTCGCACCCCGCGTGCAAGTGCAGCGGCAATCGGCCCGCCACATTCCCGGCGGTACACCGCGGCCAGCGGCTCGATCCCGCGCACAGTTCGTGGAACCACAGCTTCACCGCGCGAGCGCAACGCCCGCGAAAGCAGCCACTCGAGCCATTCTGCCGAAAGGTAAGGCAAATCGCACGCGACGATCAAATTCCAGCTCGAGCGCGTTGCAGCCAAAGCGGTGGCAATTCCTGCCAGTGGTCCACACCCAGGTATACCCTGCCGGCACGCGGCCTGCGCGTCGTCCGTGATTTCGCGCAATCCCAGCTTTGCGTATTTACCGGGAGATCCGACCACCGTGACCTGGGAGACCAGCGGTTCGAGCAGTCGGGCCGTGTGAAGGATCAACGGAACGCCGCCGAAATCGAGAAGTCCCTTGTCGCGCCCCATGCGCAAGCTGGCCCCGCCCGCAAGAATGAACCCAGCGACTTGGCGATAGCGTTTCACGACTGCTCTGCGATTTTACGGCCGCCCGCGGAACTTGCACAGCACTCAGGAGGATTGTGATGCCCGCGATTGGATTCAACGAAGCTCTCCACGTTTGTTCCCAGAAGATACAGATTCAACTGTCTTGAAATCCAATCCGCCCATCCAAATTCACTTTCAACTGATGCGTATCACCGAAGTATCCCGTTGGCATGCCTTTGTTTTCCGCGATCTTCCCAGAACCTTGACATTCTCGTCGACGCGGCGATAATGGCCAGTCTGCGAGCCAAACCTATCAAGAATATTAATCGGTGGAGACCTGAAATGATATGTGCGCCGAACTGTGTCACGCGGCACCTCGAATGTCGGTGCCGAGCAGCTTTCTTGGTCCTATTTCTGA
>Ga0307479_10006346_pt1 | contig 10848 bp, 11 predicted proteins | sample atmos_gasesECM4C_FD_203743 | JGI IMG/M metagenome (GOLD analysis project Ga0307479, IMG submission 203743) | Hardwood forest soil microbial communities from Morgan-Monroe State Forest, Indiana, United States - atmos_gasesECM4C_515 | ecosystem: Environmental > Terrestrial > Soil > Temperate...
CGCGGCACCGGCAGGGACTGAGCCGCCGGTGCTGGTGCGCTCTGAGGCGCCGCGGCTGGCGGCATCGCGTGGGCTTCGCGGCCGACATCGCGCCGTTCAGGCGCCTCGCGCGGCTCGGCTGCGCCCTGGCCCTGCACCGGCGCCGCGCGGGGCGCGATCGGCGCGGCGGCGGGCCGCAGCTCGCCGCGAGGGCTGACGTGCACGATCTGTGGCGGCGGCAGGGCAACGGGCGCGCGGCCGCGCACGAAGGCCGGGATCGCCTGCTGCGCTGCCGGCGGCGGCGCGGCAACCCGCACCACCGCCGGCAGCGCGGCGGCCAGATGCGCCTGCGCGGGCACGGTCGCGTTGACCGCCTGTCCGGACGCGGTGGCGCTGGCGGGGGCAACGATCGTGACGTGCGTGATGTTGGTCACGTTCGTCACGTTGGTGACGTTGTTGATGGTGGTCGTGTTGTTGCTGTTCACGTTGTTGGTGATCCGCATGCCGACGTTGACGACCGGCGGCGCACTGATGACCACGGCTGGCGCCGTGCCGATCGGCGCCGGTACGATGATGCCGGGGCGCGAGCCGGGAGGGGGCGGAACGAACACGCCGTCGGGCCCGATCGGAGGCGGTCCCGCCACCACGCCAGGCAGCGGGCGCTCCACTTCGAAATAGCGATCGCGCGGCGGCGGCACGAATTCGACGCCGATCGAAGCCCAGTGCCCGGTGATGAAGATCACCACGCGGTTGCGATGCTCGTAGTAGGGCGGCACCCAGCGATAGGTGGGGCGGGGCGGCTCGGCCCAGCGGCCGTGGTCCCACACCCACATTCCATGCCAGACCCAGAAGCCGCCGATCCAAACGGCCCCGTACAAAGGAGTCGGCGGAGGCTCTTCCACCAGCATCGGCGGTGGAGCCCATGGACAGGCGACCGGCGGGGGCTGTTCGATCGGTGGCTCCACATACACGCTGACCACCGGCTGTGGGGGCGCTGGCTCGTACGCGATCTCTGCGGGCTCGGTCGGTGGCGCAGGCGGCGGGTAAGCGGCCGGCGGCGGCGCGTACGCGCTCGGATCAGGCTGCGCGGGAGGCGGCGGGAGTCTGTACGTTGGCACCGGCTGATAGACGACGCATCCGGCAACGAGCAGCGCCAAGGCGATCGACAGCTTTTTCATGAACCCCTCTCGAAAGCTTGCAACGTTCTGATGATGGCGTGGGTCCGGCCCGACAGCGAACGGTATAGCGCGCGGCCCATCGATTTGAACGCGCGAAAAGAGAGCGCGATGACGCAAGTGCCCGACCGAGTGCTTCCCTTTGTAACAGTGGCGCGCCGCGCTGCTGGACAGGCCCAAAAAAAAGCGCCGGGCATCCCGGCGCTCGTCTGAACGGGTGAAGCGTTCAAGCCATCACGCAACTCCACGGCCGCGGCGCGCGCCCGGCGCCATCCTGAAGCCGGGCGGAAGGTGCGCTCGCACCAGCGGGTCGGCGGCCTCCGCGCGCCCGCGCCCCGGGTTCGACCGGCTTGCGGGTGCGCCGCCCGGTCGGGCCGGGCGTTCGGACCACGGCTTGGACGCGGGTCGCGCGGCGTTGGCCGGGCGTGCGGCGTTGCCGCCGTTCCTGCCCGCAGGACGTTGACCCGCGTTGGCGGGCGAGCGGGGGCGCTCCGCGTGCGCGCGCGGTGCAGCAGCGCGTGGCCGCGACGGCGGCGCTGATCGCGCCGGGCGAGGGGGGCGCGCGGGCTGCGCATCGGTGTCCGGCTCGATGCGACTGCGCGATCCGGCCTCGAAGCCGGGCACCACCGCGCGGGGAATCGAGCGCTTGATCAGCCGCTCGATGTCGCGCAGGTTGCTCATCTCCTCCGCGCTCACCAGCGAGATCGCCTCGCCGGTCGCGCCGGCGCGACCGGTGCGTCCGATCCGGTGCACGTAGTCCTCCGGCACGTGGGGAATGTCGAAGTTCACCACGTGCGGCAGCAGCTCGATGTCCAGGCCGCGCGCCGCGATGTCGGTGGCGACCAGCGCTTGCAGCTTGGCGCTCTTGAACTCGGACAGGGCCCGGGTGCGGGCACCCTGGCTCTTGTTGCCGTGGATCGCCAGCGCGGTGATGCCGCCCTTTTCAAGCTGGCCGGCCAGCCGGTTGGCGCCGTGCTTGGTGCGAGTGAACACCAGCACCTGGAACCACTGATGCTCCTTGATCAGGTGAATCAGCAGCTCGGCCTTGCGCTTGGAGTCGACCGGGTGCACGGTCTGCTTGACCGCCTCGACGGTCGAGTTGCGCGGCGTGGCCTGGATCTGGACCGGCGAGTGCAGCAGGCCGCCCGCCAGGTCGCGGATCTCGTCGGAGAACGTCGCCGAGAACAGCAGGTTCTGCCGCTTCTTGGGCAGTATGGCCAGGATGCGCTTGATGTCCGGGATGAAGCCCATGTCGAGCATTCGATCGGCCTCGTCCAGCACCAGAACTTCGACGCCGGACAGGTCGACCGTGCGGCTGCGGTGATGATCGAGCAGCCGGCCCGGCGTGGCCACCAGGATGTCGACCCCGCGCCGCAGGGCCGTCACCTGCGGCTGGATACCGACGCCGCCGAACACGGTGGTGGAGGTGAATTTCAGGTGCTTGCCGTAGGTGCGAACACTTTCTTCGACCTGGGACGCCAGCTCGCGCGTGGGCGTCATGATCAGCACGCGGATCGGCGCACGGCCGGGTGCGCGCGGCGTGGTGGACAGCCGCTGCAGGATCGGCAGCACGAAGCCGGCCGTCTTGCCGGTGCCTGTTTGTGCGCCGGCGAGCAGGTCGCGGGAATGGCTTGCAGTTGAATGGGCGTCGGCTGTGAGTAGCCGGCGTCGGCGACCGCGCGCAACAGCGCATCGGACAAGCCGAGGCTTGCAAATGACATTTTGAAAACTTTCCAGGGTTAGCCTGCCGGCGCTTCCAAATTGGAAGCGGGGCGTTCATCGACCAGCAGATTGCAGACGAACGATGTGGGTAAAGCGAGTCAGGATTGACTGCGGCATGGCCTGCTATCGCTAGAACAACAGGCGCTGGTCCATTGCCGCTGAAGTCAATTGTACCAGAACGCCGGCCGGTGATCGAACGAAATGGGAGCGGATGTCCCACTTGCCGCTCAATGGGGTGGTGAAACGGTTCAGAAGATCAGCCGATCACCTTGCTCATCGGCAGGAACTCGATGGTCAGGCCGGGTTCCAGCTCGTACTGAACGGGAGGGCCCGCGCTGTACCCGTGCACGCGGTAAAAATCGACGCCCGACAGCATCGCCATCAGCTCGAGGCGCGAGAAGCCCGCCGCGCGCGCTTCGGCTTCGCAGCGCTCGAGCAGCGCTCGCCCGATGCCTTGGCGGGCATGGGCCGGATCGATGAAAAACGCCCGGATCTTGGCCGCGTCCCGCTGCGGATCCAGCTCGGCCGCGTCGCGATGTGCGTGCGCATCGCCGCCGAACAGCGTGCGGCGCCGGCTCCAGCCGCCGCATCCGACGATGCGGCCGTTGGCCTCGGCGACCAGGAAAGTGCCGTCCCGGATCAGCTGCGTATCGACTCCGAAGGCCGCCCGCAACCCGGTTTCGACCTGACGCGGCGTGTACGCGCCCAGCGTCAAGGCGCGCGCCGAATGAGCGATCAGGGCCTCGAGCGCGCCGCGGTCATCGGGCCTCGCCTTGCGGATCGACAGGGCCGTGCCGGCACGGGCTGCAGTGGGCCCTTCGGCCACACGGGCGGTGGCCGCCAGCAGCGGCTTGAGCTTCGAAATCGCCTCTCCGGACAGTGGCCGCGACTTGCGAGTGGCCTGCTCGAGCTGCACCAGCACGCTGTCGGCCCACGCGACCAGCCGATCGCTTTGGAACAGCGCCTGCTCGACCGTGAGCGAGCTTCGCCCGATCGATTTGACGCGCGTGCCGATATCGATGCGTCCGGGCCAGGCGATTTCGCCGATGAAGTCGAGCTCCAGGCGCGCGATCACGAACTCGCAGCCAGCATCCATCAGGGGACTGGCGCCGCCGTAGGCCATCTCGACGCGCCCGGTTTCCAGCAGCGTTGCGAACACCGCATTGTTGACATGTCCCTGCCGGTCGGTGTCGCCGTAGCGCAGCTTGTCGAACGAGCGCAAAGGAAAATCTTCCAGGCGGGCTTGCCGTTTCATGGATCGTCCCTGGCGAGCGGGTGCCACGATTGTGGCAGACCGCGGCGAAACGAATCCGCGCGAGGCTTCCGGCAGCGAGCGGGCTACCTGGCGCTTCTTTGCCCTATTGCGAGTGCGCCTTGGCCCCGTCGAATGCCTTCGCAACCACGGCCGCACCCGGCCGGACGGTGTGGTAGATGCTGGAAACGTCGACCCACCCGACGATTCCGAACACGACCGATGTTGCGATCGCCAGCCTCACTCGCTGGGGCACGCTCAGGTTCGCGCGCAAGAAAAAGACCAACGCGCCCACGGCGGACCAGATTGCAGCAAACACAATGACGTACACCACTTGCGGCTCCCCGCCTGCCTCCGACCTCGGAAACCATCCGGACGGATTAGCAGACACGGGTAGTACTGTGCGTTAAGCGGACAATCTTAGAAAGTGCGGAAAGTCACCATAAAGCGCCGGGGGCACCCCCCCACACGGCGCCGAGGGAGCCCCGCTGCGTCGCGTCTGGACAGCCCGCGGGCATCGGGCCCGCCGAGCATCACAGATCGCGCGGAATCAGCGACTCGACCTCGCGCCGGATGTTCTCGTGAAGCCAGGGCGTGTCGCCATGGGCGGCGAGAAATTCCGACACCGCGATGAAGTGCACCACGTCGCAGAACCTCAACGCCCTAGGGGCCGGCCACATCGCATAGCTTTCCTCGGCCTGGTCGAGCAGGATATCGGCCGACTTGCGGTCGGCGTTTTTGCGCGCGATGACGATCTGCCGGTAAAGATCGCGTCCCTGCAGCTTCGCATGCGTGGCCGATACGCTCCCGTACAGGTCCAACAGCTCGCGGCTGACGCGCCGGACGAAGCGCTGTTCGCGCCCGGGCAGTAGGGCTACCAGGCGGTCGCGCCAGCCGGCTTCAGGTGGCGGCCTCGGAGCCGCGCCTGCGCGAGGCTGACTGACAGGAAGCTTCAGGATCGTCTCTGTACGGGGGGTCGGCTCCCAGTCATCGATGATCGGTTCAGACGGCGGCGGGCTCGCCGCAAGAGGCGGCGCCGGTTCGAACGCAGGGGCGGCGGGTTGAACCGGGGCAGGAGCGGCCTCGCGGTCGGAGCGCGCCTCACTGGAGACCTTGCGTGCGGCTTCCGCCCGAGCGATGGCCGCAAAGTGTTCGGGATCGGCGCTGAACACATCCCGACAGCGGCCGCTGCAGAAGCAGAACAGCGATCCGCCATGAACGATGCGATGCGGTGAGCGCGCATCGACCGACTTGCCGCAGACCGGATCGGTCAGCGCTTCGGATCCGCCTATCTCGCGCACAGTGCGAGGCCGTCCCTGCGATGCACCAAGGCGTTCGTCCAAACTCACCTCACGCAAAAACGTAAGAAAATGTAAACGGCGTGTAAAGCTAGATCTTAATGCCGACTAAGTTCGTTCGCGCAATCTAACCCGTTATTGGGGGGTTCGATGCGAGTCGCCGGTGAGGGCTCTGTACCCCAGGCTCGGCGTCGTATACCTCGTTTGCCCGGTTCTGACCAGCAAACGCAGAAAGACGCTCCCATCGAAACGAGAGGCGGATGGCTGCGCCAGCCACACTCGCGGGGGAAGGGAACCGCTTGCGTTTGATATAGTGTTATAGTTAACTATATCAGCAATTGTCAGCTGGACTACATGACGGATCGCGAGTGGAACGACGGTCAGCCGATCTACCGCCAGCTTCGGGACCGCGTCGTCGCGATGATTCTCGACGGCGTGCTCAAAGAAGGCGACCCGCTGCCGTCCGTGCGCAATGTCGCGGCCGAGTATCGGGTCAATCCGCTCACCGTCCTGAAGGGCTATCAGCAACTGGTCGACGAGCGGCTCGTCGAGAAGAAGCGAGGTCGCGGCCTGTTCATCAATGCCGGCGCGCGCGACCTTCTGCTGCAGGGCGAACGCGAGAAGTTTCTGGCGGCAGAGTGGCCCCGGGTCCACGCGACGATCCAACGGCTCGGCCTGACGCCGGAACAACTGCTGGCGGCAGTCGCGGCCGACGCCTCGCACAACGGCGCAGGGGAGGAGCAAAAGCCATGACCGTGATAGAAGCCCGCGGCCTGCGCAAAACCTTCGGCGCGACGATCGCGCTGGACGGCATCGACCTGCGTGTCGAAGAAGGTCGCATCCTCGGGCTGATCGGCCCCAACGGCGCCGGCAAGAGCACGGCCCTTAACGCGATGCTCGGCCTGACCCCCTATCAGGGCGAGCTGAAGGTGCTCGGACGCGATCCCTGGAGTGAGCGCGATCAGCTGATGCGCGATGTGTGCTTCATTGCCGATGTCGCGGTGCTGCCGCGCTGGCTGCGCGTTTCGCAGGCGCTCGACTACCTGGCCGGCGTGCATCCGCGCTTCGATCGTGCCAAGGCGGAAAGCCTGCTGACGAAGACCGCCATCCGGCGCGCCAGCAAGATCAGGGAATTGTCCAAGGGCATGGTGGCCCAGCTGCACCTCGCCGTGGTGATGGCCATCGACGCCAGGTTGCTGGTGCTGGACGAGCCGACGCTTGGCCTGGACATCCTGTACCGCAAGCAGTTCTACGACTCGCTGCTGAACGACTACTTCGACCGGGGCCGCACCATCGTCGTGACGACGCATCAGGTCGAGGAGATCCAGCACGTCCTCACCGACGTGATGTTCATCGACCGCGGGCGCATCGTGCTCAACCGCAGCATGGAAGAGTTCGAGTCGCGCTACCTGGAAGTGATGGTGCATCCCGACCGGATCGCGGCAGCACGGGCGCTCAAGCCGATCCAGGAGCGCCAGGTTTTCGGTCGCAGCATCCTGCTGTTCGACCAGGTCGACCGCCGCCTGCTCGACAACCTGGGCGACGTGCGAACGGCCAGCATCGCCGACCTGTTCGTTGCGGTGATGAGCAACCCGGCAGGCCAGCAAGGAGCGGGCCCGTGAACACTCAAGCCGACGCTGTGCCCGGCTCCGGCGCCGAGCCGCAGGCCGTCGCGCCCGCGGCCATGGCGGCGACCCGGCCGCTGTACTGGTCGGTGCGGCGCGAATTGTGGGAGAACCGCTCGATCCATATCGCGCCGCTGGCAGTGGCCGCCGTATTCATGCTGGGCTTCCTGATCAGCACGATCCACCTGGCGGAGAAGGTGCGGGCCGCGCTGGCGCTCGACGCGGCGCAGCAGCAGGCCCATCTGGCCCGTCCGTACAGCGTCCTCGCGATTCTGCTGATCCTGAACGCGTTCGCCGTCGCGGTGTTCTACTGCCTGGACGCGCTGCACGGCGAACGGCGCGACCGCAGCATCCTGTTCTGGAAATCGCTTCCGGTTTCGGATCTCGTGACCGTGCTGTCGAAGGCGGCCATTCCACTCGTGGTGTTGCCGCTGCTCACGTTCGCGATCATCGTTGCGACCCAGCTGGTCATGCGGGTGCTGAGCGTTGCCGTTCTGTACGCGAACGGCCTGAGCTCCGAGCCGCTACGCACCCAGGTGCCGCTCCTGCAGATGTCGCTGGTGCTGCTGTACGGCCTGACCGTGCAGGCGCTCTGGTACGCGCCGGTGTACGGCTGGCTGCTGCTGGTGTCGGCCTGGGCTCGGCGCAGCACGTTTCTGTGGGCCGTACTGCCGCTGGTCGGGATCTGCGTCGTCGAGAAGATCGCATTCAACACGTCCCATTTCGCCTCCATGCTGGGTCAGCGCCTGACGGGCGGCTTTGCGGAGGCTTTCGACGGCGGCAAGCACACCGATGGCATCCCGATCGTTTCTCTCGCGCAACTGACTCCAGCGAAATTCCTGAGCGGCCCGGGGCTGTGGATCGGGCTGGCCGCCGCCGTGGCCATGATGTTGGCTGCGGCGCGGCTGCGCCGTTATCGCGAACCTACCTGATGCGCCCGCTGACGCGGAGCAATTGATCGACATGAGGAGGAGGGAGCATGAACACAGCCGTATTGACCGACCGTTTGGAGTTCAAATCCGTCGCGGCGGGAGCGCTGAAAGCGGCGGCCCGCCTCTGGTTTGTCGTGGCCGTGATCGGCCAGTGGGCGTTCCTCTATTACATTTTCGCGTTCTACGGGCCCTCGACGGTGTCCGGAAATTTTCAGGCCTGGACGAAGAACACCTTCCTCATCAAGGGATATGTCGCCGGCGATACCGCAGGAAACCTGATGTTCGCCGCCCACGCTTTGCTGGCCGGGGTTACATCGTTCGGCGGGGCGCTTCAACTCATTCCACAGATTCGGGCCCGCGCCATCTCGTTTCACCGCTGGAACGGGCGCGTTTTCCTGTTGACCGCACTGGCCGTCAGCGTCTCCGGCCTCTACATGGAGTGGGTGCGCGGCACCCGGATGAACCTCACCGGCGCGATCGGTGTGAGTCTGAACGCCGTGCTGATCATGCTGTTCGCCGGACTGGCCTGGCGCTTTGCACGCCGGCGTGAGATTCCCACCCATCGACGCTGGGCGCTGCGCACCTACCTGGTGGCGAATGCGCAATGGTTCACGCGCGTCGGATTCATGGCGTGGGTTCTCCTCAGTCGCAAGCTACTGGGAATCGGCGATCGCCTGGACGACCAGTTCTTCCTCGTCTGGGGTTTCGGCAGCTACTTGCTGCCGCTGGCCGTCCTCGAGCTCTACCTGCGCGCCAACGAAAGCGCCGGTCCCCGCGGGCGCCTCGCCGTGGCAGGCGGACTCGTTGTGCTGACGATGCTGATGGCGGTCGGAATCTTCGGCGTGGCTGCGTTCATGTGGCTGCCACTGCTTTGAGGGAACAAAGACCGCAACCTCGCTGATGAGATGGAAAGGAGGTCATGGCCGCGGTCCGCACACCAATGAAAAAATTACCGCGTACATCGACTGCAAAGATGAGTTCCAACATTGCTGAAGCCCTCTTGAGTGGCGCTGCCAAACGGTTGCTTTCGATTAGCGTGGTCGTCCGAGGCTCGAAGGGTTAGCCGAAAGCGGGGAAACTCCTACTTGAACGGACACCTTCGCACAGGCATATTTCGATCGTAGTCAAGTCTTCTTCGTCTCAAGCTGCCACGGTTGGTCAACCATCGAGGGTGCGAGCATGGACAAGGCTGCGATACGGAAAAGCCCCGAGCAAGAGCGGTACCGCCCGCGCAAGATCGTGCTCGACAGCGAAGTGTATTGCCGGCATTCAGTGCGGCAGAGCGACGGCGACATCCATTGCGATCACGATTTCGAAGCCGAACCGAACGTGGTCGAGGCGAGGTTCGCCATCTGGAATTGCACGATCTGCGGCCGCGCGTTCAGGTTCGATGCCTGGAGTTCGTGACAGCACTACGCTGTCACGGCAAGATCACTCGTTCCAGTGTGAAGACGCGCCGGACGGATCGGGTCATCAAGCGACGTCCGAGCGTGCCTGCCGAACGTGCGTCGCCAGCCGCGACTCCAGACTGAGTTTCACCGCTGGCCAGTCGAGGTCGGTGATGGAGTAAAGAACACTGTCGCGCACGTGCCCGGTCCAGGTGATGCGGTCCCGTCGCATTACCCCTTCCCTGACCGCGCCCAGTTTTGCGATGGCGGCCTGGCTTCGCACGTTGCGCAGATCGGTGACAAGTTCCACCCGGCGCGCCCCGTTTTCGAACGCAAACCGCAGCATCAGCAGTTTGGACTCCGGGTTGGCATGGCCCGCGCGCGCGGACGGATGCAGGAACGTTGCGCCGATTTCAACGCTTTGACGTTCGGGCCTGATGTTCAGGAAGCTGCTGGTGCCGACCACGTTGCCGGCCCCCAGATCGCGAATGGCGTAAGAGAGCCATCGGCCGGCGCGCATCTCCCGCTCGCTGTTCGCCCACCACGCTTCGAAGTGCTGTCCCTGCCCGCTCGACGCGAACACGTCCCAGGCCTCCGCGTCGCAATCCAGGGCCTGGCGGACCTCTTCCTTGATCGCGTCCTCGTACGGCTCCAGGCGCACGAAATTGCCGACCAGGGGTACTCGTCCCAGATTCAAGGACGTTACCCCTTCACCTTCAACGTCGCTTCGTTCGCCGCGATAAACGCCCGGATGGCCTCCGACATATCGAGGAGCTTCAGCCACTGTTCCTTGTACAGGGTTATCGGGAAACGCCCCATTCCATAGACCGACAGCCCGCCCTTCTCGCTGACCTTCATGGTGATGCCGGTAGCAGCCCCCTTTTTGAGCGCAGCGTTCTCGTTTCGCAGGCGCTCCAGTTCCTTCTTCACATCATCGTCAGACATTGTGACCCCCTGTTGCGTCAGGCTCTTGTATACGAGCGCATTCTCCGCCAGACCGTGCTCGTGAGCAGGGTGGCCCGCAGATTGCATCGTGTCGCAAAACTTAGAATTTGGCGACACGTTTTCTTGACGGGTCGCCGCCCGCGACCTAAGCTCAGGACATGGCGCAAAAAGCGACTTTCGGCGACACAAGCCCTGCGACCGCCTGGCGTCCTGAGCGGCCTTACAACGATCTGCCGGGTCTGCCGCCAGTGCTCGACCTGGAGCCGAGAGCCGTTTTGAAGCAATGCGTCGGCGCACGGGCGGCGCTGGCTGAATTGAAGCAGGCTGCCGAGCTGATCCCCAACCCCGCGACGCTGATCAACACCCTGCCGGTTCTTGAAGCGCGAGCCAGTTCCGAAATCGAAAACATTGTCACCACCGCCGACAAGCTGTTCCGGTATCTGCGGGACGACTCCGGCGCAGACCCGGCCACCCGCGAAGCCCTTCGGTATCGGCGCGCCCTGGTCGAGGGTGTCAAGGCACTGAAGAGCCG
>Ga0307479_10006348_pt1 | contig 10847 bp, 9 predicted proteins | sample atmos_gasesECM4C_FD_203743 | JGI IMG/M metagenome (GOLD analysis project Ga0307479, IMG submission 203743) | Hardwood forest soil microbial communities from Morgan-Monroe State Forest, Indiana, United States - atmos_gasesECM4C_515 | ecosystem: Environmental > Terrestrial > Soil > Temperate...
GATGCGAGAGGCACAGTTCAACGGCGCTGTGGTCGCGGCGCTCATGCTCAGTGCGGTGGGGCAGGCCGCGGATCTGAGGGTGCGTGTCGATGCGCGCGAGGTTGCGCGCCGGCACGTGCATAGCGATCTGACACTCACCGTGCAGGAGGGTCCGCTCACGCTGGTGTTTCCGAAATGGATTCCGGGCGAGCACGGACCGAGCGGGCCGCTCGAGTCCATCGTCGGGCTGACGATTCGCGCCAACGATGCGCCTTTGCCCTGGCGGCGCGACCCGCGCGACATGTACGCGATCAGCGTGACGGTGCCGCGCGGGGCCACGCGCCTCGAAATCGCGCTCGATACCGGCCTGCCGACCGAAGGCGGACACTTCAGCACCGGCTCGACCAGCAGCGAGCAGCTGGCGGTCCTGCCATGGAACGAGCTCGTCCTGCTGCCCAAGGGACGCGACGCGGGCAGCCTGAGTACCGAGGCCACGGTATTCGCGCCGCCCGGGTGGCAGCTCATTTGCGCGCTCGAGCTGCGCCCGCAGGCGGACGGGGGCGTCGAGCTCGAGCCCGCCTCGCTCGCGCGCCTGATCGACTCGCCGCTGCAGATGGGCCGCTACGCGCAGCGCATCGAGCTGCCGGGAGCGGCTCCGTTTCCCGAGCTCAAGCACAGCATATCGCTGGTCGCCGACAGCGCCGCGGCGCTCACGGTGCCGGCAGACTTTGCCGCCGGCTACGGCCGCCTGGTGGAGCAGGCAGGGACTTTGTTCGGGACCCGGATGTACCGCCACTACACCTGGCTCCTGACGCTCTCGGATCACGTGGCGCATTTCGGGCTCGAGCACCACGAGTCCAGCGACGACCGCACCGACGAGAACGCGCTCTCGAAGGCGCCGCTGCGCGAAGGCGTCGCGGAGCTTCTCGCCCACGAGTACGTGCACAGCTGGAACGGCAAGTACCGCCGTCCGGCAGGGCTGCTGAGCCCCGATTACCAGCAACCGATGGATGGCTCGCTGCTGTGGGTGTACGAAGGCCTCACCCAGTTCTGGGGCACGGCGCTGCCGGTGCGCGCCGGCCTGGTCACACCGGAGAGCTACCGCGAAACGCTCGCCGCCCTGGCGGGGACCTTCGACACGCAACCCGGGAACCGCTGGCGGCCCATGGCGGACACCGCGGTGGAGGCGCAGATTCTCTACGGCGCTCCGGATGCCTGGACGCTCAGCCGCCGCAGCGTCGACTTCTACGACGCGTCCGTGTTCCTGTGGCTCAACGTCGACGCCGAGCTGCGCGCGCGCAGCGCCGGGCGTGCCTCACTGGATGATTTCGTCAAGCGCTTCTACGCCGGAGCCGGCGGGGCGCCGGCACTCAAGCCGTACGTGGAAGCGGATGTCTATGCGACGCTGGCGGCGGTCGCGCCCGGGGACTGGCGCGCGCTCATTCGCCGTCACCTCGACACCACCGGTACGCAGGCGCTGCTCGCGGGGCTGCAGAGCGCCGGCTGGCAGCTGAGCTATTCGGCCGCGAAGAATTCCTACCTCGAGACCCGGCAGGAGCGCAGGAAGACCGTCGAGCGCCAATGGTCCATCGGCATCAGGATCAATGACCGGGCCGAGGACAGGGGTACGATCATCGACACCGTCGAGGAGCGCGCCGCGGCGCAGGCCGGCGCCGGACCGGGTATGAAGATCATCGGCGTGAACGGTCGCAAGTACTCGGTGGAGGTGCTCGATGCAGCCATTGCTGCGGCGCACGAGACCCGCAGGCCCATCGAGCTCATGGTGGAGAACGGTGACTACTACCGCACGCTCAGCGTGGCGTACTTCGATGGCCCGCGCTACCCGCACCTGACACGCATCGCTGACCGTGCCGACACCCTGGCGGAGGTGCTGAAGGCGCGCACAAACTGAGCCTGGGGCGTGACTGTTGGTGGGGGTGGTGCCGCGGCCTACACTAACCGGCTCGCGGGGCATCGCACAGTTGCTCTGCTCACCAACAGGGGGGAGTCTCATGAGGATCTTAATCTCAGCGCTGCTGCTGGTGCCGGCGGCTGCGCTCGCGAGTAGCGCGTTTGATGGCACGTGGAAGACGAAGATGGACTCGATGAAGACCACCGGCAAGCCGGATGTGTACCTCATCGTGGATGGCACCTACACCTGCTCGAGCTGTAGTCCGGAGGTCAAGGTCAAGGCGGATGGCGTGGATCACAAGGTCACCGGACAGGATTACTACGATACCAAGGCGGTGAAGGTCGTGGACGCGAGGACCGTGGAGATCACCAATAAACTCGCCGGCAAGACGATCGCCACGATCACCGTGAGCGTTTCCGCAGACGGGTCGACGCTGAGCGGCAAGTTCACCGACTACTCGGGATCGAAACCCGCCACCGCCGTGTACACCGAGAAACGCATGGCCGCGGCTGGCGCGGGCGCGCACTCGATGTCCGGCACTTGGCAGCCGGACCAAATGAGCCAGGGGAACGATGCGTTGCGCACCGTCAGCTACGAGATGAAGGGTGACCATTTCAGCATGCACTGGAACGGCCAGAGTTATGACGCGAAGTTCGACGGCAAGGAGTACCCGATTACGGGTGATCCGGGTCACACCGTCGTGTCCCTGAAGAGGATCGACGAGAACACCGTGGAAGAGACCGATCACCGCAAGGGCAAGGTGACCGACGAGATTCGCATCGCCGCCTCCAAGGACGGCAAGACGGTAGACGTGACCGACAAGGACGTCGTGCACGGTCAGACGACGACGTTCACGCTCGAGAAAGAGTGATTGTGCTGCGCGCCGGGAGCCACGAGGCTTCCGGCGCGCTCTGCGCGTGTCGGCTCAGCCGCTTCAGTGGTGGCGGTGCGCGGGGAATAGCCGGCAGTAGATGCAGTCCGCGCCGCTCGGGTTGTCGAGCATGAAGTGGCGCACCCAGTAGCCATCGCCGCGCGAAGCCGCGTGCTCGAAGGTCTGGTTCTCGAGGTCGTGCCCGACCACCTCCACCGCCCCTTCGGTTTCGAGGATCTCGGCTGCGCGCGCCGTTTCGATCGCGCCGCGCGGGTGGACCGCGATGGTAGCCGCGCCGCCCTCGACACGCTCCACCAGCAGTTCCACGAACGGCCGCTCGTCGTCCTCGCTCAGCAGGGTGCGGAAATACTGCACGAACCTCGCGCGCGCCGAGACTGCCGGATGCAGTCCCGCCCGTCCGGGCTCGCAGGACGCCGTCAGCTCGACCCGGTCGGTCGGGAACCCATCACGCACCAGCCGGGTGCGTACGCGCTCCGCGGCCCCGTGCTCGTTGAACACGGCGAGTAACACAGCGCTCATGTCCGTCTCCTGGGCCTGGCTGCCAAGTAAGTGGCTATGCCCACGGAAAAAATTCTACGCCGCGGCCCTGAGCACGTGGATCCCCTGTTTGCCCCGTTTGTCTCTGGGGTGTCTGCCTCACCTATTGCGCCGCAGCATCCGCAAGCGGGGGAGGGTAATTCGCCCCCTCACGCCTCAGGATCCAAGCCCGAGACGACCTCTGGCGATCATGTCGCAGGCGAAGCCCTGAAGAGAGCAAGCCGGGAGAGGGGCGCTACTTCGGGCTGTCCGGCGGGGCGGGTTTGCCGGGCGATGCATCTTTGGACGCCGTGGTGCTCTTCTTCACCGGCGCGGGTGGCTTCTTGAGCAGGTCCTCGAGCGGACGAAAGATGGCCGCGTACTTGTAATCGGGGATCTCGAACTCCCAGCCACCGAGGCGCGCACTGCGCGTCTGCGCCTCCGCCTCGGTTTGCTTGGCGGTGGCGCGTGCGCTCACGGTCACGAGCGAGCGTGCGCCGTCCTTGCGGCCGGCGACGTCGACCTCGAGCCCGTCGAAGGTGCGGAACACGGCGTGCGCCGCAGACGCGGTCGCGGCGGCGCTCGCCTTGTCCACATCATCGAAGCTGAGCGAGCTCAGGGAGCCCGCGATGCCGTTCGCAGCGCCCGGACCGGTCAGCTCGCGCCCCTTGGGGAGCGGGGTCACGGTGAAGTCGGTCTGCTCCTTGCGCTCGCGCGCGGCGCTGAACCCCGGACCCTCGCCGGGTCTTTCGTCGACCTGACGCACGCGCTCGGGCGCCACATCGATCAGCGTGCGGTCGAGCCACGCCTTCGGGTCGGCGTCCACGGTGAGTAACGGCGCCGCGAGCAGAGTCTGTGAGGCGTTGGCGACGCGCACGTATCCGGACTTGGCGCTCGAGGACTTGCCGAGGATGAGCGCCCAGGTTCGCGCGGGTGTGATCACCTCGATGCGGGTCCCGCTGGCCTTGGGGGAGTCGACGTCCTGCACGCCGAGCTGCGGGTAGTTTGCCGGCAAGCGGGTCTTCTCCTCGACGATGTTGAGCGCGCCGAGATCGAGCAGGAGCTTGCGTACCTTGCCCGCATCGGCCGGCCAGCCCCGTTCGCCGACGCTCCAGCCGGCGCCGTCCCTCTTCAGCGTGGTATGCGTGCCGTCGGCCTTACGCAATGCGAGCTCGGTCACGGCATTGACGTGATGCTCGAGCTCCGGCAACACCAGGTCCCCGGCGAGCGTGGCGCGCTCCAGGTGCCGCTGGGACGCGATCCACATGGCGAAGGCAACCAGCGCGAGCCCGGCGATGAGAAGCGCGACGACACGGCGTGCACTCATGGCTCACCTCGAGGGGAGCGCGGCCGGTGCTACTCGCCGCCGGCGGCGCCACCCGGCCAGGAGCAGCGCGACCACGGCGAACAGCGCCGGCACCACGATGATGTTGATGATCTTGAGGGTCGTGCCCAGGCCCTTGATGTCAGCGTCCAGCCCGGCGCGTACGGCGCGCAGTTCCTTGCGGATGCGCAGTTTCTCGGTCTGGAAGTGCTCGATCTCCTGCTCCTGCTCGGGTGTGATGATGAGCGCCGACTGATTGCCGCCCTTGGAGCGCAGCGCGGTGAGCTTGTCTTCCGCTTCGCGCAACTGCTGCTCGAGCTCCTGCTCTTTCGCCCGGAAGCGGTCATCTGCGGCACGCCGCAGTTTTTCCACGCGCTCGAACGGTCGCGTGAACGAGGCGCGGCCGCGCACGCTGATGAGATCGGTGCTGCCGGCGAGATTGTCGAGCGCGTTCTGCACCAGGTCGCCATTGCTCGCCCACGCCTGGGCGAGGCGCTGGCCGAAGAAGTTCTGCTCACGCACCCACAGATAATCCGACAGCAGATCGGTGTCGGCAAACACGACCAGACTGAGAGGTCGTGCGGATTCCTTGAGGACACTCTGGCCAGCGGCTGGCGTCACGCCCGCCGGCGGGCCCGCCGGGAAGGCGCTGTGCACGTTGCCGCTGATCCGCGCGGCGATCGTGTAACGTCGGCCGGTGGGCTTGAATCCGTCGCGCAGCGTCGCGGGATCGAACAGCATGCGGAAGCGTGCGACCGGCAGGGCTTGCGCGTCGGTGCTCGACTGCAACAGCGGCTCGAAATGCACTTTCGTGTCCTTGACGGGTTCGAGGTAACCGGCGGTGGCCACGTTGACGTTCGACAGTCCGGCGGTGATCACGTCGGAGGCGGTGAAGCTGCCCTTGTCGAGCCCGAGCACACCCAGGTGCGCGACCGGCGGCTCTCCCTGGCGCATGGTCACCGACAAGGCGTGAGCACGGTCGGCGACTACCTCGCCGGGGTTGAACTGCACGCCCCAGGCGCTCAGCAGTGCGGTGAGGTGCGATGACTTGTCCGCGTCCATGGCTGCCATCGGATTGCCCGCCTCTGCGCCGGACTGATCGGACTGAGCGAGCGGGTCGACGAACGCCAGGATGTGTCCGCCGCGCAGCGCATACTGGTCGATGGCGAATTGGGTAGCCGGGGACAGGTTCTTCGGGTGCACCAGCACCAGCACGTTCACGTCCGGCTCGATGCGCGTCGCGGCCGGCTCGAGCGGCCGCAGGTCAAAGAGCTGCTGCGCTTCGCTGTACACGACCCACGGTTCGCGCATCTGCCCGCTCTGTGGATCGAAGCCCGGGCCCATCGGCAGCGAGGACAGCCAGGCCACCACGGGCTTCCTCGGGTTGGCGAGCTGATAGACGAGCTTGACGACGTCGTACTCGAGGAACTGCTCCTTGTTGGGATCGAAGAACTCGATGGCGGCGCGGCCGTCGGTGGAATTGGTTCCGGCAAGGCCGAAGTAGAACTGCGTACCGGTGGCTCCCACCGGAGTACCGCGCACGCCGAGCTCGGAGGCGCGGTCCTCCTCCTCCGAGAACGGCTGCGGGTCGATCACGTGCAGCCGCAGCCGGCCGCCGGAGCGCGCCGCGAGCTCCTCGAGGAACTCGCGCACCCGCACGCCGTAGGTCTTCAGCTGCGGCAGCTGCGCCGCGGCCTTTTCCGAGAAGAAGAAATACAGGTTGATCGGCTCCTTGATGCTGGCGAGGATCCGGTTGGTTCCCGCCGCGGTGGTGTAGAGACGATTCTGCGTGAGATCCAGCCGCCAGCCGCGCAGCGCGTGGTTGAACAGTATCGTGAGGCCGATGAACAGCAGCGCGAGTGCCAGGAGCGTGCCGCCGCCGAGTGTCGAGCGTTTGTTCATAGTTCTTTACGCAGGTTGAGCGCGATCGTCGTTGCCAGCAGGAAGAAGCCGATCAGCATCGCGAAGTACAGCAGGTCGCGCACGTCGATGACGCCCTTGACGATGGACTCGAAATGGCTGAGGAACGAGAGCGAGGCGATCGCATCCACCAGCGCCTGCGGTGCCCAGCTGCGAAAGACATCGAGCACCAGGGGGAAGCCGGCCAGCAGGAACACGAAGCACCCCGCCACGCCGAGGATGAACGCCACCACCTGGTTGCGCGTCAGCGCCGACATGCACGAGCCGATGGCGAGAAAGCCGCCGGCGAGCAGCAGGCTGCCGAGGTAGGCGGCCAGGATCGCGCCGTTGTCGGGACTGCCCAGGTAGTTGACCGCGATCCACAGCGGGAAAGTGAGCGCCAGCGCGAGCGCGGTGAAAATCCAGCCGGCGAGAAACTTGCCCAGTACCGCGTCCCACAGTTCCACCGGCTGGGTCATCAGCAGCTCGATGCTGCCGGACTTGCGCTCCTCGGCCCACAGCTTCATGGAGATCGCCGGAATCAGGAACAGGTACAGCCAGGGGTGGAAGGTGAAGAAGGCGTCGAGATCCGCCTGGCCGCGCTCATAGAAGCCCCCCAGGTAGAAGGTGAAGGCGTTGGCCAGCACCAGAAAGATGAGTATGAAAACGTACGCCAGCGGCGTCGCGAAGTAACTCGCGAGTTCGCGGCGCATGATGATGCCCACGTTGCGCATGATCCCGACCGTCCTCAGGCGGTGATGCTCCGGAACACCTCGTCGAGGCGTCCGGACTCCAGGTGCAGTTCCTTCAGCTTGAATCCCTGGCGTGCGGCGAGCTCGGAAAGGGCCGGCAGGATGGTCGCACCGGAGCGCGGCAGGGCGGTGAGGCGCGCATCGCGCTCGCTCACTTCGACCTGCGCGACCGCGGGCAGCGCCGCCACGGCGTCGCGGGCGCCGGCGAGCTGCGCGGGTTGCTCGAGCTGCATGGACACCGCGTTGTGATAGCGCGAGCGGGCGGCGAGCCCGGCGGGGGTGTCGTCGGCGACGATGCGACCACGGGAGATGATGATCGCCCGGGTGCACACCGCGTCGACCTCCTCGAGGATGTGCGTGGAAATGACGATGATCTTGTCGCGCGCCATGTCGTTGATGAGCGTGCGCACCTCGTGCTTCTGGTTGGGATCGAGGCCGTCGGTGGGCTCATCGAGAATCAGCACCGGCGGGTCGTGCACGATTGCCTGGGCGAGGCCCACGCGGCGGCGAAAGCCCTTGGAGAGCGTCTCGATGGTCTGGTCGAGTACGCCGCCGAGCTGCAGGCGCTCGATGACGTGCGCGAGGCGCTGCTCACGCCGTGCGCCCTTGAGCGCGCGCAGGTCGGCGACGAACGCGAGGATGCGGCGTACGGTCATCTCGCCGTAGGTTGGCGCCCCCTCGGGCAGATAACCGAGGGCCGCCTTGGCCGCGAGCGGCTCGGCCTCGACGTCGTGACCGCAGATGCTGGCGCGGCCGGAGGTCGGCGTGACGAACCCGGCGAGCATGCGCATGGTGGTGGTCTTGCCCGCCGCGTTGGGGCCCAGGAATCCGAGCACTTCACCGGGACCCACCTGGAAGCTCACATCCTCCACCGCGCTGAGCGAGCCGTAGTGTTTGGTCAGGTGTTCGGTCTTGATCATGAGATGGGATCTAGAGGCACGGTCCGCGTGGAAGTTCCCGTGGCATTCAAAGGGCGCGATTTTGACCGGGGCGTGATGCGGAATTCAACTGCGGAGAAATTCTTCCGTAATATCGGACTGTTAAGCTGGATACCTCAGGTGGCACCGAGGGACGCGCGCACTCAGCGCGTCATCGTTCCGCCATGGAGGCGTCACGAGCGCGTCAAGAGCCGCTGTCACAGTGCGCCGCAGGACCCGTGCACCTCAAGGGCGCCCGAATGCAGTCGCTGCGCACCCGCGCCGCCGTCGTTTCCGCTCCCCCGCGCCCCGGCGAGGATGCGTTGAGCGTGCACCTGGAGCTCGAACGTGGTGCGCCTTTCTGCGCCAATCCCGCCTGTGCCCTGCACGTGCGCCTGCTCGATGCACACGTCGAGGGCGGCGGCAACTGGGTGTCACTGCCGGATGGCCGCACCTTCGGCCGCAGCCGCTGCGGCAACACGCTGCTGTGTGATGCCTGCGCCACGCAGCGCGGGCCGGTGAGCACGCTTTAGAGCGCGAGCTAGGAACTGAAGCGCCGCCGCGTCCGCCAGTACAGGATGCACAGCGCGCCGCCGAGCATTCCCCCCAGGTGGGCGAAATGCGCCACTCCCTGCTGTCGGCCGGTCACGCCGAAGAACAGCTCGAGCAGCCCGTACACGGTCACGAACAGCCACGCCGGCATGGGAATCGGCGGGAACAGCAGGATGATGCGTTGCCTGGGGAAATACCAGGCGAAGGCGAGCAGCACGCCGAACACCCCGCCCGAGGCGCCGATCACTTCCTCCTGCGCCCCGGAGCCGCTCTGCACCAGCAGCTGTGTCAGCGCCGCGGTGAGCACGCACACCAGGTAGAACATCACCAGGCGCCGGCCGCCCCAATACGTCTCCAGCGAGCGCCCGAACATGAACAACGCGAACATGTTGAAGAAGATGTGGACCAGGTTGCCGTGCAGGAAGGCGTAGCTGATCAGCTGCCAGGGTCTGAACATCGGGCTGCCGAGCGGCCACAGCGCAAACAGTCCGGCCATGAGCTCGGGGGCCAGCTGTTGCAGCAGGAACACCGCGACGTTGATGAGGATCAGGGCCCGCGTGGCGGGCGGCAGCAGGCTGAACATCCGCGCATCTTACCGGTGTTGAATCCCTGCCGGTTTAAATCCCTGCCGGTCCTCCAGCCAGCGGTCGAACTTGTAGCCAGTCGTCAGGCCGCGCGCAGCGACTCGCGCAGGAACTGCACCAGCGGCGGGCTGTTGCTGTGGGCGACATTGAATCGCAGCCACTGCCCGCACCCCTGCGCCGCGGAGAACAGCGAGCCGCGTGCCAGCAGGATCGAGTGATCGCGGGCGCGCCGCACCAGCTCATCGAGCGGAGCCGAGTCAGGCACCCGGCCCCACAGGAAGATGCCTTCGCCCGGCGCCGGCTCGAACTCGATGCCCGCGGACATGAGCGCTGCCCGCGTATCGCGCCGCAGCCGCGCCAGCCGCGCACGCGTCTGCTCCACGTGGCGCTTGTAGCGCCCGCTGTCGAGGACCTCGGACACGTAGCACTCGAGCAGCGTCGAGCCCGACAGCACCGACAGTACCTTGCGCTGCACGAGTTGCGCGATGAGTGCGCCGTCGGCGGCGATGAAGCCCACGCGCAGTGCCGGCCCGATCAGCTTGGTGTAGCTGCCGACGTAGATGACGTGGCGCAGCGCATCGATCTGCGCCAGGCGCACCGCGCTGCCGGCGTACAGGTCCCCGTACACATCGTCTTCCACCAGCGCAAACCCGAACTGCTCCGCGAGCGAGAGAATGCGGTGGCAGTGCGCCGGGTCGGCGCTCGAGCCGGTCGGGTTGTGCAGCAGGGTCTGCATGAAAAAGGCGCGCGGCCGGTGCGCGCGGGCCGCCGCTTCCAGCGCCGCGAGGTCCGGGCCGTCGGCATGACGGGGCACCGGAATCAGCCGCACGTGATGCGCGCGCAGCTGCTCGAACAGCACGAAGTAGCCGGGATCCTCCACCAGCACTGCGTCCCCGGGTGAGAGCAGGATCCGCGCCAGCAGGTCGAAGGCGTGCGATGCGCCGTAGGTGGTGACGATGTTGGCGGCTGCCGCGGCGATGCCGTGCTGCACCAGCCGCGCGGCGATCTGCTCGCGCAGCTCACCCAGCCCCTCCGGCGGGCACGGCAGCCACGGCCGGGTACGCCGGCCACGCACCAGGCGCGTCAGCACGCTACCGGGGCCCGCCTCCAGCAGCCAGCTCTCGGGCAGGAAGCCCGAACCGGCGGCGATGACATCCCCGCTGTGCTGCAGGCAGAGGCGCGCGAGCTCAAGGGCATCCGAGCCGAGCTCCGGCAGAGCTTCGATGGCGGTGAGCGGCGCCGACAGCAGGCGCTGGGTGACGAAGAATCCGCGCCCGGCGCGCGGCTCGATCACCCCGCGGGCGACCAGCCGGTCATAGGCGTCCACCACCGTGAAGGGACTGGCGCCGACCTGGCGAGCGAGCTTGCGAATCGACGGCAGACGCGCGCCCGCCGGCAGCTGCCCGTGACGCACCAGCTGAGTGACGCGCTCGCAGATCTGATCAACCAGCGGCACGGCGGAATCGCGGGTCAGCTCGAACATGGCAACCCTCAGCGCCCGACTCGCCTACCTCACCATC
>Ga0307479_10006349_pt1 | contig 10846 bp, 10 predicted proteins | sample atmos_gasesECM4C_FD_203743 | JGI IMG/M metagenome (GOLD analysis project Ga0307479, IMG submission 203743) | Hardwood forest soil microbial communities from Morgan-Monroe State Forest, Indiana, United States - atmos_gasesECM4C_515 | ecosystem: Environmental > Terrestrial > Soil > Temperate...
CGGCATGCTCTCGGCCATCGGCTGGTAGGCGCTCTGGCGCTGCATGGTGAGCTGGTACTTGCCGACGCGGTCGATCAGGGCGCAGAACACCACGTTGTCGACGAAGGAATCGAAATCGATGTTGAACGCCCCCAGCACGTGGGAGCCGGTGGTCATCGACAAGATCTCCTCGATCATGTCGGCGCTGCCGTCCGGCGACACCGAGCTCCAGTCGTCCTCGGCGAGCAGGTGCAGCATCTGGTAGCCGTGACGCAGCTCCTCGGCCATCATGCGCAGGATCCAGAACTGCTCCTCCTCGTCCTGCGCCCGGGCGAGGGTCAAGCGGTGCTGCTGGATGGAGCCGAACTCGGTGGACGCCTGGGCGCGGATCGCTCCCAGCAGGTGGTGGGCCTGCTCGGGCATCATCTCGCCGGCGCGCTGGTACTTGGGCTTGCCCTTCAACTCGCCGCACTCGATCTCGGTGCACATGCCCAGCTGCCGGTAGGCGCAGAGCTCGAACCTGGGGTCGTTCGGGAAGTGCTTCTCCCAGTTCTCGAGCAGGAAGTCGTAGTCGGGCAGGAACGCCTCCCGCCAGCGCACCACGGCGTCGTGGAAGCTCTTCGGCAGGCTGGTGCTTCGGGTGCTCATCGATTCTCTCCGGTTCTAGCGGCCGGCCGGCGTGTAGGCCGGGCGTCTCAGCCCGGTTGCCGGCCAGGCAGCGGCTTGACGAAGGGCCGCAGCGTCGAGGGCTCGAAGCCCAGCGAGGCGAAGAAGCCGCGCAGCCCCGCCGCCCCCTCGTCCACCAGCGTGCGCACGCTGTGGGCGCCGAGCTCCTGGAAGTGGGCCAGCAACGCCTCCGCCATGATGCGGCCGATGGCCTTGCCGCGGTGGGCCGGGTCGACCCCCAGCACCTCGATCCAGCCGGTGGGCTCCTCGAGCCCGAACTCCCCCGACCGCACCTCCCCGAGCATGAAGCCCACCACCTCGCCGTCCAGCTCCGCCACCACCGACCCTTCCGGGTCTCTCCGCAAGTAGTAACCGATCTGGCGCTCCCAGACTTCCGGCCGGTAGCGCCCGCTGATCTTCTCGTCGATACCGGCGATCGGGGTGATGTCGAGGTCCGCGAGAGGGCGGATGCGCAGGCCGTCCGGGGAGCTGGTGCCCTCTGTCACGAGGCGGCATTCTAGCCGGTCGGGCACCCGACCGCCATATCCTTGTGCCGCCATGCGCGAGGACGTTCAGGTAGGACCGCCCGAAAACGCGGCCGGCGAGGCCGGGGCGGCAGGGGCGGTCGGGGCGGCCGCCGCGGCCGGGGCGGCGGCCGGCGCCCCCCCGCCGGCGGCGGCGCCGCCGGGCCGCGGGCCGGCCGACGTCGCCCCGCAGCCCCGGCCGGGCTGGCGAGTCCATGCCGCCCTGGTGGTGGCGCAGGTCTGCTTCGGCGGCTTCCACGTCATCGGCAAGGCGGTGCTGTCGGAGGTGGCGCCGCTGGTGCTGGCAGCCTTCCGGGTGGCCCTCGCGGCGCCTCTCATGGCGCTGCTCGCCTGGCGCCACGACCGCCTGCTGCCGGCGCGCCGCGACCTGCCGATGCTGGCCCTGCTCGCCACGCTCGGGGTGTTCGCCAACCAGGTGCTGTTCGTGCTCGGCCTCCAGCGCACCACCGCCATCAACGCCTCGATCCTCATGCCCTCGATGCCGGTGTTCGCGGTGCTCGTCGCCGCGGCGCTGGGCATCGAGCGCATCGGCCCGCGCCGCCTGGTGGGGGTGGCGCTCTCGGTCAGCGGCGCGCTGGTGCTGGCCAACCCCCTCCGGCTGGTGGCGGCGGCCGGCGGCGTGGCGGGGGGCGGCGGGGCGGCAGGGGGCGGCGGGCGCGGGCGCCGCGGCCGGCGCGGGCGCCGTGGCTGGCGGGGCGCCGGGATCGGCGGCCCTGGGCAACGCGCTGCTGATCCTCAACTGCGTCTGCTGGGCATGCTTCCTGGTGCTGCAACGGCCGATCCTGCGGCGCCTGCCCTGGCGCACGGTGATCGCCTGGTGCTTCGTGCTGGGCGCGGTACCGGTGCTGGCGCTGGCCGCGCCCCAGCTCGCGGCGCTGCGGGTGGGCGCGATCTCGCCGCTCGCCTGGTGGGGCGTCGCCTACGTCGTGCTGTTCGCCACCGTCATCGCCTACGCCATCAGCACCTGGGCCGTGCGGCGCTCCTCGCCGGCGCTGGTGGCGGCCTACAGCACCCTGCAGCCGGTGGTCGCCACCGTCCTCGCCGCCACCTTCCTTGGCGAGCGCTTCGGCTTGACCGAAGGCGCCGGCTTCGCGCTGATCGCCGCCGGCTTGTGGCGGATCAGCGCCGCGCCAGCGAGCCCCAGACGATGAAGGCGACCGCCGCCAGGGTGGCCGCCGTCGTGACGCTACCGAGGACGATGCCGACCCAGGCATGGACCTTGCCGCGGGCCTCGGGGTGGTGCGCCGCCACCTGCAACCCCTTGATCCCGAGGACCAGGGCCGGCAAGCCCAGCAGGAGACCGCAGAGCAGCGAGAAGACCCCCAGGTAGTACGACCAGAGGGCAAAGCCATTCTTGTAGGGGATCAAGACCTCGACGACGTTCGGCGCGTCGGCCGGGTCGGGCGCGCCCGGAGCGGCCGGAGCCGCCGCGCCCGGAGCGGCCGCGGCGGGAGTGACCGGGGCGGAGGCCGAGGCGGCCGGGGCCGGGCCGGCAGGCGCTGGCGGACCTCCTGCCGAAGCCGGCGCCGGGCCGCCCGGCGGAGCCAGCGCGAGCTCGGCGCCGCAGCGCACGCAATAGGAGCCTTGGTCCGGATTGGGCGCGCCACATCGGGAGCAGTACATGGCCTCTCTCCTCCATCCGCCGCGCATCGGTAGATGAGGGGCTGATCATGCGCGAAGACTTCTTCTTATGCGGGCGCCACCGTGGAGGGCCGCACGTGCTCGTGAGCGTGGTAGCTGCTGCGCACGAGCGGACCCGCCTCGCAGTGCGCGAAGCCGAGCTCCATGGCGTGCGCGCGATAGGCCGCGAACTCGTCGGGGTGCACCCAGCGCGCCACCGGCAGGTGCTTGGGCGTCGGCTGCAGGTACTGGCCAATGGTGAGGATCTCGACCCCGGCGCCGCGGATGTCCGCCAGCGTGGCGTGGACCTCTTCCGGCGCTTCGCCGAGGCCGACCATGATGCCGGTCTTGATACGGCCAGACCACGCCGCGGGAGCCTCGCGGGCACGGCGGGCGGCGGCCGCCAGGAGGGCCAGGCTGCGGTCGTACCGGCTGCCCGGACGGGCCTGACGGTAGAGGCGCGGGACGGTCTCGACGTTGTGCGAGAACACCTCCGGCGCGGCGCCCAGCACCACGTCGAGGGCCTCGGCGACGCCGCGGAAGTCCGGGGTGAGCACCTCGACGGCGGTCCCCGGGCTGCGACGGTGGATTGCCTCGATGACGCGGGCGAAGTGGCCGGCGCCGCCGTCCGGCAGGTCGTCCCGGTCCACGGAGGTGATGACCGCGTGACGCAGGCCCATGACGGTGACGGCCTCCGCGACGTGGTCCGGCTCGCCGGCGTCCACTCCCGGCCGCGGTCGACCCGAGGTGACGGCGCAGAAGCCGCAGCGCCGGGTGCAGACGTCGCCGAGGATCATGAAGGTGGCCGTGCCATGCTCGCCCCAGCACTCGTAGATGTTGGGGCAACGCGCTTCCTGGCACACCGTATGCAGGTTCAGCCGCTCGACCAGGTTACGGACCTGGTGGTAGGACGGCGAGGTAACCAACTTGATGCGCAGCCATTCCGGCCTTCCTTTGCTGTGGCCGCTTCGACGGGCCGGCGATACGGGTTGTCCGATCTGGACCAGGGGCGCGCTCATGGAGGTAGTTTAACTCGCCCGCCCTGGCCGCAAGCGTCGTGGGGAGGGGCCTCCCGAGCCGCACGGCCCCGGCTGTAAAAACGAGCACGAGTGGAGAGATAGGAAGATGTGCGTGCAACGCGCTCAGTGGAGTTGTGTGCTCTCAGGCCTGCTGCTGGCGGCGGCGCCGCTCGCGGCGGGCGATCTCACCGGCAACTGCCGCCTCGCCAACCAGCCAGCGGCCACGCTGCTGGTGCCTTATTTCGAGGTCGACCTGGCAAATCCGGCAGGCCGCACCACCCTGGTGTCGATCAACAACGCCGCCCCGCGGCCGATGGTGGCGCGCATGGTCCTGTGGACCGATTGGGGCATTCCGACCCTCGCCTTCGACATCTACCTGACCGGCTACGACGTGCAGACCCTGAACCTGCGCGACGTGTTCAACGGCAACCTGCCGCAGACCGGCCCCGGCGTCAGCCCCGTCGGCCCGTTCTCGCAGGCCGGCACCGCCTTCCCCGGCTGTTCGAGCGTGAGCGCCAGCGCGGTCCGCGGCGCCGTCGGCTTCGACCAGCAGGTCTACCTCCGCGCCGCCCACACCGGCCAGCCGCTGCCGAACAGCCAGCCGGCGCAGTGCGCGGCGAGTTCCCGTCCCAAGTCGACCCTGGTCACCGGCTACATCACCATCGATGCGGTCAACCGCTGCTCCGGCTTGAGCACCTCGAGCACCGCCAACACCCCGGCCGACCCGACCTACTTCGCCAAGGGTGGCGCCGGCCTGGCGAGCGACGTCAACGCGCTGTGGGGCGACGTCTTCTACCTCGACTCGCAGCTCAACCAGGCGATGAGCCAGCCGGCGATCTCGGTCGTCGCCGATGCGCAGTTCTTTCAACCCGGCGACTACACCTTCTATGGCCGCTACCACAACTTCGACAGCCGCGACGACCGCATGCCGCTGTCCAGCATGTACTACGTCCGTTTCTTCAACGGCGGTCCCTTCTCCGGCGGCACCGACCTGCTGGTCTGGCGCGACAACCGGGCGCCAGACGCCACTCCCCTGCCGTGCGGCTCCACCCCCGCGTGGGCCGCTCCCGGCGAGGAGCAGCTGGTCATCTTCGACGAGCAGGAGGGCGCCAGCGCCCTGAACCAGCCCAACGCCTTCCCGCTGACCACCCAGCGCGTCACCGTCGGCGGCACGACCATCCCCGCGCAGCCCAACTTCGGCTGGCTGATGCTCGACCTCTGGCACGCCGACGGCACCCACGCCCAGGGCTGGGTGGGGTCGCTGCTCACCGCCTCCGGCCGCTTCTCCTCCGGCCACGAGGCCCTGCGCGCCGACGACCTCTGCAATTTCGGCCCGTAGGGGTCGCCGCCGGCTCTAGCGCCGGCGAGGTCCGACGCACCCGGTCGTCACGCGCCATGACGACGCGTCCCGCGGTCCCAGGCGGCGGGAGCTGCTAGAGTGTGCCCTCGCGAGAAAGGGGGCACGCGCGTGCATTTCGAGACCATCGCGGTCCACGCCGGCGCCGAGGTCGATCCGGCGACGGGCGCGGTCGCGCCGCCGATCCACCTGTCGACGACCTTCGAGCACGGGCCCGCCGGCGAGGTGCCGCGCGGCTATCTCTACATCCGCGAGAGCAACCCCACCCAGACGCGGCTCGAGCAGGCGCTGGCCGCCGTGGAGGGCGGCGAGGCGGCGCTGGTCTTCGCCTCGGGCATGGCCGCCGGCACCGCCTACCTGCAGACCCTGCCCGCCGGCTCGCACGTCCTCTTCCACCGGGACATCTACTATGGCTTCCGCACCCTCGCCCACGACTACCTGCCGCGGTGGGGCGTCGAGGCGAGCGCCGTCGATCTGGCGGACGAGCAGGCCTTCGCCGCCGCGATGCGGCCGGCCACCCGCCTGGTGTGGGCCGAGACGCCGACCAATCCGCGGCTCGAGGTGCTCGACCTGCACCGCATCGCCGAGACCGCGCACGCCCACGGCGCCAGCCTGCTGGTGGACGGCACCCTCGCCACGCCCGCCTTGCAGCGGCCGCTCGAGCTCGGCGCCGACATCGTGCTGCATTCGACCACCAAGTACCTGGGCGGCCACAGCGACGTGCAGGGCGGCGCCCTGGTGCTGCGGCGCCGCGATCCGGAGATCGCCGCCCGCCTCGACCAGGTGCGCCACGACCTCGGCGCCGTGGCCTCGCCGTTCAACAGCTGGCTAATCCTGCGCGGCCTGCGCTCCCTCACCTGCCGCATGGAGCGCCATGCCGCCAACGCCATGGCGGTGGCCGGCGCCCTCGCCGGGCGGCCCGAGATGGCGGCGGTCTACTACCCCGGCCTGCCCCACCATCCCGGCCACGACATCGCCCGCCGCCAGATGCGCGCCTTCGGCGGCATGGTCTCCTTCCGCCTCGCCGGCGGCCGCGAGCACGCCCTCCGCGTCGCCGGCCGCCTGCGCCTGTTCCTCAATGCCACCAGCCTGGGCGGCAGCGAGAGCCTGATCGAGCACCGCGCCTCGGCCGAGGGAGCCCATTCCACCGCCCCGCCCGACCTCCTGCGCGCCTCGATCGGCCTGGAACACCCCGACGACCTCGTCGCCGACCTGCTGCAAGCCCTCGGCGACTGAGCACCAGGCGGTCGCTACGGTCGAGAGCGACGCCGCGGTTACCCCAAAGCGCCAGCGCATCCTCGAGCGCTGGTTCTCGCTGGCCGCCGGCTTCAGCTATCCTTTTAGCAACGGGCTCACGCTCGGTCTGGCGCCGTCGGGCTCCGCCGGGGCACATAGGGGCGAGCGGGCCAAGGAGGTCCATGCGTTCCAAGCGGGAAGTTCTAGAGCACCTCAAACGGGACGAGTTGCTGGCTGCAATCGACCGCTTCGAGCTGACGGTCGAGGACCGGCGGCTGCGGAGCGAGTTGGTTGACGAGCTTGCGCGATCGCGGCGAGCTGAGCTGCCGGCCATCTTGGAGGATCTGCCGCGAGCTCGGCTGAAGGAGCTCTGCCGAGCGCTGGGACTTGACGACTCCGGGAGAGACAAGGCTCGCCTCATGACACGCCTGACTGGCGCGCCCTCCGCCGCGTTGCGCACCGCAGCGGCTTCAGCCGCAGTCGAGACCACGCCCGCCGCTCGCGCCACACGACCCGCAGCGCGGCTGGTGTCTGCCCAACCTCCCATCGAGCCCGTGGTCCCGGAGATTGAACGGCCAGGAGAACGAGCGCCGAGATCGAAACGCAACGATTTCTCGACGGCGAACCTGGGTTTCGAGGCGACGCTCTGGCGGGCCGCGGACGCCTTGCGCAACAACATGGACGCGGCCGAGTACAAGCACGTTGTTCTCGGCCTAATTTTTCTGAAGTACATCTCCGACGCCTTCGAGTCCAAGCACGTCGAGCTCGAGGCGCAGCGCGCCGAGGGCGCGGACCCCGAGGATCCTGACGAGTATCGAGCGGTCAGCATCTTCTGGGTGCCCCGAGAGGCGCGCTGGGCACACCTCAAGGCCAAGGCACCCCAGCCTGCGATCGGGAAAATGGTCGACGAGGCGATGAACGCCATCGAGCGCGACAACCCATCGCTGAAAAGCGTGCTGCCCAAGGACTACGGCCGTCCCGGCCTCGATAAGCAGCGCCTCGGCCAGCTCATCAACCTGGTCAGCGACATAGGACTCGGGAGTCCGGCCGACCGCGCCAAGGACATCCTCGGCCGCGTCTACGAGTACTTCCTCGCCCAGTTCGCCACTGCCGAGGGGAAGAAGGGCGGACAGTTCTATACGCCGTCACGGGTGGTGCGGATCCTCGTCGAAATGCTCGCTCCCTACAAAGGACGTGTCTACGATCCGTGCTGCGGGTCAGGCGGTATGTTCGTGAGCAGCGAGAAGTTCATCGAAGCACACAGCGGTAGGATTGGCGACATCGCTATCTACGGTCAGGAATCCAACTACACCACCTGGCGGCTGGCCAAGATGAACCTGGCGATCCGCAGTATCGACGCCCAGATCGCCCATGGCGACACTTTTCACAATGATCGGCACCCCGACCTCAAGGCCGATTACGTGCTCGCCAATCCACCCTTCAACGACAGCGACTGGCGGGGTGAGCTGCTGAAGAACGACAAGCGTTGGGTCTACGGCGTGCCGCCCGCCGGCAACGCCAACTTCGCCTGGGTGCAGCACTTCATCTACCACCTGGCCCCAACCGGGTTGGCCGGCTTCGTCCTCGCCAACGGCTCGATGTCATCGAACCAATCAGGCGAGGGCGAGATCCGCAAGGCGATCATCGAAGCGGATCTCGTGGACTGCATGGTAGCGCTGCCCGGTCAGCTCTTCTACTCCACACAGATCCCGGTCTGCCTCTGGTTTCTCGCTCGCGACAAGAAGAACGGTCGCTTCCGCGACCGGCGCGGCGAGACGCTTTTCATCGACGCGCGCAAGATGGGAACGATGGTCGATCGCGTACACCGGGAGCTAACGGACGGGGACGTGGCGACGATAGCAGGGACCTACCACGCCTGGCGCGGCGACGAGAGTGCTGGCCAGTACGAAAGTGTCCCCGGATTCTGTACAGTTGCGACGCTGGACGACATCCGCAAACACAATCATGTCCTAGCCCCTGGTCGCTTCGTTGGAGTAGATGTGTCCGAGGAGAACGACGAGCCCCTAGCCGAAAAAATGAAGCGGTTAACCACGAAGCTGCGAAAGCAGACGGAGGCGACCGCTAAGCTAGACGCCGCGATTCGCGCAAACCTCAAGGAGCTCGGGTATGGTCGGTGACTGGCAAGAAGCCACCGTTGGCGAAATCGCGTCATTAGCCCGTAACTCGTTGGTCGGTGGGCCGTTCGGCTCGAACCTGGTATCCCGGGACTATTCCGATTACGGCGTCCCTGTCATTAGGGGCCGGAACATGGACCAGCGCTGGATCGGCGGGGAGTTCGTGTACGTACGACCTGAAAAGGCTGATGCTCTGGGGGCAAACGTTGCTCGGCCCGGTGACATTGTCTTCACACAGCGCGGTACTCTAGGGCAGGTGTCACTCGTCCCAGAGAAGCCATTCGCACGCTATCTGCTCTCACAAAGTCAGATGAAACTGACAGTGAACTCGGCAAAGGCCGATCCTGTCTTTATCTACTATTTCTTTCGTAGCCCTCCCCAAGAAGCGGTCATTCGCCAGAACGCAATCCAGACCGGAGTGCCACACATAAATCTCGGCATTCTCCGTGAGCTTCCAGTGCCCTTGCCGCCGCTACGAGAACAACGCGCCATTGCCCAGATCCTCGGTACGCTTGACGATAAGATCGAACTCAACAGGAGCATTAACAACACGCTGGACTCTATCGTGCAAGCACTCTTCAAATCGTGGTTCGTGGATTTTGACCCTGTTCGCGCCAAGGCTGAAGGGCGCACTCCTGGTCTGCAAAAGAGTCTAGCTAAACTATTCCCGAATTCAACTGAAGCATCAGAGTTAGGCGGGATCCCGGCCGGCTGGAAGGTGGCCGGGGTCAGCGAGCTGGCAACCATCGTTGGAGGAAGCACACCCAGCACGAAGGAGCCTGCATTCTGGGATGGCGGTTGCCATCACTGGGTCACGCCAAGAGATCTCTCGCACCTTCGGGACCCAGTGTTGCTGGACACCGAGCGAAAGATCTCAGCTCTTGGTCTTGGCCAAATCGGAACCGGTCTGCTCCCTGTCGGCACGGTACTGCTGTCGTCTCGTGCACCCATCGGTTATCTCGCGATCGCCGAGATCCCGGTGGCAATCAATCAAGGTTTCATTGCCATGATCCCTAGAGATGGCGTGCCGAATCTCTTTCTTCTCTTTTGGGCGAGATGGGCTCATGAGCAAATAGTAAGCAGGGCGAACGGCTCGACCTTCCTCGAAATCAGCAAGTCGGCCTTCAGGCCGATTCCGGTTATTCGTCCGCCCCTCCCTATTCTCGCAGCGTTTGAGAGGATAGTTCGCCCGCTTTACTCGCGGATGGTCGTCAATGTGCGGGAGTCGAGAACGCTCTCCGCTCTACGCGACACGCTGTTGCCCAAGCTCATCTCTGGCGAGCTTCGGATTCGGGACGCGGAGCGCATTATCGAGAGGCAAGTCTGATGCCCGATGCAGTCGTGACCAGCCACTTCGCGATGCATGGCGCTCGGGCAGCAATTGAAGGCGGCCTCTCACATATCGAGGAACAGATCAAGAGCATCGAGCTGGCGGTCGTGGAGAACCCGGGTCTGGCCTTTGATCTCGCGAAGACGGTCGTCGAAAGCGCGTGCAAAACGATCTTGCGCGAACGGAAGATCTCGTTCGAACCCAACGACGGGCTGCCAAGGCTTTTCAGGGCGGTGACGATGAATCTGTCTGTGTTGCCCATCGCGCTGAGCGGTGACGCCGAAGCCCGCAGGAGCCTCGCACAGACACTGGGCGGACTGCACACCTCGCTGCTGGGCGTTTGCGAGCTTCGCAACTCCTTTGGGTTCGCGTCGCACGGCTCCGGGGAACCACGGCCCGTCATGGAGAGCGTACAGGCGCTCCTTGCCGCCCAGGCCGCGGATGCCATCATCGGCTTTCTGTACCGCATTCATCGGCAGGAACGCGCGCCTGTTAAGGCTTCAAAGCTGGTCTTCGATGACAACGAGCCATTCAATGCTTACGTGGACGAAGCCAACGCAGTCGTACGGATCTTTGACCTGGAGTACAGGGCGAGCGAGGTGCTCTTCAACTGCGATCAGGAGGCATACCGCGACCTCTTGTCCGGATTCGAGCCCGAGAGTGCTGATGCTGGCCCGGAGAGGCCCGATGGGGTCACCCCAACACTGCCATGAGCAGGAGTGACATCACCGAGTCGGTCGTGGAGCAGGCCGCGCTCGCGTGGCTCGAGGCGCTAGGCTATGTGGTGCTCCGCGGTCCGGAGATCGCTACAGGCGAGCCTGGCGCCGAGCGTACGGATCCACGCTACCGTGACGTTGTGCTGGAGCAGCGCGTGCGCCAGTCTCTTGTCCGGCTCAATCCCGACCTTCCCGCGTCGGCGCTGGAAGATGCGTTCCGCAGGCTTGCCCGGGCCGATGCGC
>Ga0307479_10006351_pt1 | contig 10846 bp, 9 predicted proteins | sample atmos_gasesECM4C_FD_203743 | JGI IMG/M metagenome (GOLD analysis project Ga0307479, IMG submission 203743) | Hardwood forest soil microbial communities from Morgan-Monroe State Forest, Indiana, United States - atmos_gasesECM4C_515 | ecosystem: Environmental > Terrestrial > Soil > Temperate...
GTTAAGAGCGTTTGAGCCTGCGACAAAACTGCCAGTACCGGCCGCGACGTTGCCAAACCCTCCGCCGACAGTAGCGAAATAGCCGCTGGCCGTGTTACCGAACCCTCCCTCGACAGTGGCGGCGATCCCACTGGCAGTGTTGTTGAGCCCGCCGCTCACCGTCCCGAGATAGGCGAGGGCGGTGGCCGGTGCGGGAGCTGCGGCAACAGGTTGTGCGGCAATGCCCGGCGCGGGCTGCGCGACCGCGGCGAGAATGCCAAGCGACAGCACGCCAAGGACAGGCATGCAGCGTGAAAGGATGACGTGCCAGACGCGATGTAAAGCCGGAGAGGGCATCGCTTTCCTCCTTGATGAACGGACCTGCGCCTACGCTGATCGATCGAAGCGTACTAGCGTAGACTAAACCACAGTGGGCAGCACGGATTTATCCGCCAATCAAATCCTGCTTCTTATGAAGATGAACTTTGTTCAAGGAGAGCCAAATGCGATCGACTCCAATCGGAACATTTTTGGTTTGCGCGGCGGCACTCGCCAGCACCGCCGCCGGACAAACTCCAGCCGCCGCTCCGGCAACTGCTCGTACAGTAGTGGCCTCAACCAAGTTGCCGACGGTGGGAGATACGCCGGTCCACTTCAAGGCAGTGAGTGTCACCATTCCCTCAGGGGCAAGCAGCAGGGTCACTTCGACCAACGGGATCGTCTACCAGCTCTCCGGGTCGACCGAGGTTTCGATCGGCGGAGAGGTCAAGACATTAAACCCGGGTGAGGGCTTGTTTATCGCTAGCGGTAACGCAGCGACGCTGAAGGCGGGAGACGGCACGCCTTCGATCTTTCTGCACTTCCTACTCGCTCCGACGGCGGATCTCGACAAACCGCTCGAAGCGCCACCGGCCGTCGTGCAAGAGCTCTATCGAACCGCGCCTCTTCCTGCGCTGAAGCCCGGCCGTTATGACCTCAACTTGACGCGAGTTACCTTTCCGGCGCAGATGCCGTCCAATCCACCGCACCATCGATCAGGCGCGGCGCTGTATTACATCATCTCTGGAACAGGGGCAAACACGGTCGAAGGCAAGTTGGAGGCCAGGACACCCGGTTCTTTGATCTACGAGCCGTTTGGCCTCGTGCACCAGTGGGGAAACCCGGGCGCTGTGCCGTTGACATTCCTGGCGTTCAATATCAACCCGGAAGGTGTGGCCGCTGTCCTTCCGGGTGCGCCCGCGACAAGTCAGTAGGTGACGGCCGTCAGGTGCGGTGCGCGTCGTCGGGCGTCTGCCGCTCGGGCCAGGGCCTTTCGGACTTTCCGTCGAAGATCGCGCTCGCCTCGGCGGGCGCGAGGGTCCAATCGCTGCGGGCAATCTCGGCCTCGAGCTGACCGGGCGCCCAGCCCGAGTAGCCAATGAAGATGCGCAGACCTTCCATCGGCTTGTCGCGGCCGAGCAGCTTGCGCAGCAGTTCCCGGTTCGTGCTGATGTAGACACCGTGGACAACTTCCGTCGCATTCTCGGGCGCCGAATCGGCTCGAACGAGGAAAGACACGGTCTCGATTTCGACCGGACCGCCGAAATACACCTTGTCGTGCAACTGCGCCAGCCGTTCGAGGTCGGGAAACAGACGCGATACGGCGATGCTCGTAGGCCTGTTGACGATGATGCCGGCCGGGGCCGGAGCGATATTGTTCATCACCAGCACGACCGAGTCTCTGAAATTGGGATCACGCAGCTCCGCCTTGGCGACCAGGAGGATCGTGGTCAACGGCTTCGCATCGTCGGCGGATGCAGGCCACGACATCGCGAACAGGAGGAGGGATGCGCAGAGGGGTCGGATCATGGCACGTAGGGGGATCGGCGCGGCGCTCACATAGGATGCGATGATAAGGCCGCGCCTCCGCTCGCCGGGCCAGTGGTGACAAGTCCTGCCATCGCACGTTCGACTCGCTGTTGCTGCGCGTCAACGAGGGGATTCAGTGAAGGCAAGACTTCAAACGTCGATCCGCGCAGATCACTTCGCCCGCGTCGAATTTACCACCGAGACCGTCGTCCACTTGCCGTCGGCGCCCGCGTACTCCGAGACCGCGCTGTAGCTGTCCTTCGCGGTCTTCATGGTATAGCGCGTCTTCACGCCTCCGTAGTCGGCCGTGAACGTCCAGGTCGTTCCCTGAATCTGACCGAGCAACAGCACCGCATAGCCGATGCTATCGACAGTGTAGGAGGCGTACTGCTTCAGTGCCGGGACATAGCTGATGACGCGCATCGATTTGTACAAACCCGCGGGACCGGTGCTTTCGCTGCGGCAAACTACATGCAGGTTCGCGAACCATTCGCAGTCTTCCGTGGCCGAGGCCTTTGCCGCCGGCGCGCTGGCCGACGCCTTGACGTCAACCTCCGCCCGCCACTTTCCGACGAAATAGTCGAGCTTCTTCTGGTCCGGACCGGGCTGCGCGCGCGCGACTGCTACCACTCCCGGCAACCCCAGCAGTGAAAGCATTACCAACGCGACCTTCGTTCGTGCGTCCATGCCACCCCCTTTTTCTCCGTCTCCGTCGGGACCGAATGCATCGGTCGGGATACGCGTCAATAAATTGCATGCTACGCTGCGCCGCATGACGCGCAAGGGCTCTGCGGAACGTCGCTGCATCCTCAGGGAGCCGGAAGCATGATCGGCTTGCCGTGCGGCGTGGAGCGTGCCGCGCGGTCCCACTCGTCCCTGCGCACGCGCATTTCGGCGAACGTCGTCAGACCCTTCTCCGCCGCGAGTTTTTCGAGCGCGGCGAGCCAGTACTCGTAGTAGCGGCTGCCGTCGTCGACCTCGCCACGCCCCTGTGCTGCGGCAATTTCCGCACTCAGGTACCCGGTCCATTCCTTCCAGGTGAAGCAGCCGCGTTCGAACAGTGTCAGCGTCAACCCAAATGCCTGCGCCTCCCATGGAGCGCGGAAGACTGGGCCACCGTCGTCTTTGGGCAGCCCAGGCAATCGGAGTGCGTCCCCTACGCTCACGCCGTTTCCAGATAGTCTTCCCACAGGTCGAGGCAGACGGAATCTTTCGGCGCGGCCTGCGCACCCCAAAGCTCGCGCGCCGAGAACCGTACGTTGTACAGGTGCTGCGGCTTCTGCCCGTGGCGCGCTGCATTGGCGTCAGGGAAGACGAACACGCCATAGTCGCGGTCGACGATCCCGCGCTTGCCTCGCACGTAGCGGGGCAGTCTGGTCGCGCCGATCGGGTTGATGTTGCGAGCCGTCACCCGCGCGCCGACCGTGAAACCAGAGGGAACGGACGCATCGACGCGGTAGTTGCGTCCGGTGCGGACGGCTGTGTCCACGCTCTCGGGTGGGAATGCGACGAGGCCGGGGGGTGCGGGCCGCTCGCTCTTTCCACTTGCAAGCTCGGCTTGCGTGACCAGGCCATTCTCGACGAGGAGGCGCTGCAGCCCCGCAAGCCAGCGCTCGTAATAGGTCGCGCGCAAGTATTCTTCCGGTGGCGTGCGCTCGTTGGCATGCCGGGCAATATCGATGTTCCACTTGCCGAGCGCACCGCTGGCCTGGCGCAGTGCGAACGTGCGCGCTTCCCATCGATAGTGGAACACCGGCTCGTCGGCTTCGCGTTGGATGGGACCGAAACCGTGCATGCCGCCCATGTCGTGTACACCGTTCACAGCTTCGTCGTCCCGATCATCGAGTCGCGCGTGACGAGTGCGGCGAGCTCCTGTTCATTCATTCTCTCCGTCCCAGCCGGACGTTCCGGCAATACCAGATAGCGGACTTCCGACGTGCTATCCCAGACCCTCACTTCCACGTCGTCGGACAACTCGACGCCGAACTCCTTCAGTATCCCGCGCGGATCGATCACCGCCCGCGAGCGGTAGGCGTTGGACTTGTACCAGACCGGGGGGAGTCCCAGCACCGGCCAGGGGTAGCACGAGCAGAGGGTGCATACCACCACGTTGTGGACTTGCGGCGTGTTCTCGACGACCACCATGTGCTCGCCTTGCATGCCGCTGTAGCCCAACTCGGAGATCGCCGCCGAGGCATCTTCGCGCAACCGTTGCCGATAGGCTGGATCGACCCAGGCGCGGGCCACCACCCGGGCGCCGTTGCGCGGACCGAGCCGGGTCTCGAAAGTGTCGATCAACTTGTCGAGCGTCTGCGGATTCACGAGCCCCTTCTCGACTAGCAGCGACTCCAGAGCTTTTACGCGCAGCTCGACCTCGGAAAAACGGGAGCCTTCATCGTGGTCGTGATCGTGTTCGCTCACGGCAAACGCCTCAACGCGGGGCAACGTAAAACCGATGATACGCCCATGGCGAAGTGGCGCGCCAACCAGTCCCGCTTTTGTTTCCAACGCCCTGTAGCGCGCCCGGGCGATCATGTAACATCGAGCAAGCGCGTTTTCCAGGCTCGCGTGACAAAAGGAATCACCGATGATCGCGGTTCCCTCGAGGGTAGTGCGCACGATGTGTCCGATGAACTGTCATCCGACGCTTTGCGGAATGTTGGCCGAGGTGCGTGACGGGAAGCTCGTGGGCGTCAAGGGGGATGAAGCCAATCCGGACAGTCAGGGTTTCCTCTGCATACGGGGACACGCGTCGCGCGAGATCATCGACAACCCGGCGCGCCTGCTGCATCCGCTGATCCGCGATCGGCGCAGCGACGAGTTTCGGCGCGCCACCTGGGACGATGCGCTCGATCGCATCGTGTCGGTCATCGCGCAGTCCGATCCGCAGTCCGTGGGAATCTGGCCCGGTCACGGCGTCTTCACGACCAACTACGGAACGCGCATCAGCTCGCAGCTCCTTGCCCGGTTCGCGAATTTCCACGGCTGCCAGTTCTGGAATCCTTCGATGATCTGCTGGGGACTAGGCGCTTTCGGACTCGGGCTCACCGGCATGCTCGAGACGAACACCAAGGAGGACATGGGCGAGCATTCGCAACTCATCCTCCTCTGGGCGGCGAACCTGACGAGCCAGCCGAATACCGCCCGACACCTGCTTGCAGCGAAGCGCCGAGGCGCGCATATCGTCGCGATCGACGTGCGCCGGACCGAGGCCGCTGCGAAGGCGGACGAGGAGCTGATAATCCGGCCGGGCACCGACACCGCGCTGGCATTGGCAATGATGCATGTCATCTGCGCCGAACAGCGTCACGACGCGGCGTTCGTGGCGAGGCATACGGTGGGGTTCGATCAGCTGGTCGCGCATCTGCAGGTCTATCCGCCGGCCTGGGCGGCGGAAGTCACCGGCATTCCGGCCGAGCGAATCGTGGCGCTGGCGCGACGATACGCCGCCACGCGGCCGGCGATGATCGTGCTCGGCGGCAGCTCGATGCACAAGGGCGCCAATGGCTGGCAGGCTGGACGTGCAATCGCCTGCCTTCCGGCATTGACCGGGAACGTCGGCATCCCGGGCGGCGGTTTCGGTCCGCGCCATGGCAGCGCTGCCCATGGCCGTGGCTTGGGCAGCATCGTAGAGCCCCGAAGCAGAAAGCCCGGGACGGTCATCCCGAATCAGATGTCCGCAGTTGCCGCAGCCTTGCGCGAGGGCCGCATTCGAACACTGCTGCTGATGGGCACGAACATGCTGTCGTCGTTCGCCGATGCCGCGGAGGTCGCCGCCGGGCTGGAACGAACCCGGCTCGTCGTGAGCTACGATCTTTTCCTGAATGACACCGCAAAGCGCTTCGCTGATGTCGTGCTGCCGGGAACCGCCTGGCTGGAGGAGCTGGGATGCAAGATGACGCACACGCATCTCTATCTCATGGAGCAGGCGCTCGACCCACCCGGCAAGACGCGTTCGCTCTACAGCTTGATGAAGGATCTGGCCGGGCGACTCGACCTCGAGGGTTTCCATCCCTGGGCGTCGGAGGAAGCGATGATCGACGCCATTCTCGATCACGCTTGCACCGGTCACGCGACCGTGGCGGCGCTGCGCGCACAAGGCGGCATCCGCGCCCTCAACGTGTCGCATGTTGCCAATCCGACGCTGGACTTCGAGACTCCATCGCGCAAGATCGAGTTCTACTCGGAGCAGGCAGAGCGCTTGGGCCTGCCACCCTTGCCATCATGCGACATGTCCACGAGGCTGGAACCAGCGGCGGGGTCGCCAGCGCGTGCATACTCGCTTGCGCTCACCCAGGGGCGAACGCTGACGCATTTCCACGGTTTCTACAACAACGGGCAGGAACTGCCGACGCTGGCCCGACGTGAATCCGAGCCGACGCTGTGGATTTCTCCCGCCGATGCCGCGACTCGCAATGTCGCCGACGGCGCGCCGATTCGCATCTTCAACGAGCGCGGTGACCTGCTGGCGCGAGCGCGAGTCACCGATCGCATACCCTCGGGCACCGTGTGGATGCGCGACGGATGGCCGAATCTCAACCGACTCACCTGCGGGGCGACGGTATTGCCGGACGTGGCGGTCGATCTGTTCGCGTTCGCCGCGGGGCAGGCATCGTTTGATGCCATGGTTGAGGTAACGCTGGCATAGTCACCCCGGCGGGATTCGAATGGGAGACTGATATTTGAGTCTCGCGGTGTTCGCATTGATTGCCGCGGCCGTGATGGTCGCGAGCTTCGTGCAAGGAACGACCGGAGTCGGCTTCGCGCTCATCGTCGCGCCGATTCTGGCGCTGCTGGCGCCCGATCTCGTGCCGGTAAGTCTTCTCATGTTGATGATCCCGCTCAACGTGTACGTCGCCTGGCGCGAACGGGAGGCACTGGACCGCTCGGGTGCGACCTGGATCACGGCCGGGAGATTTCTGGGGACCTTCGGTGGCCTGTGGCTGCTCACGACGTTGACCTCGAGCCTTCTCAACACTCTGATCGGCGCGGTCACCATACTTGCGGCGATCGCAACGCTCATCGCCCCATCCTTCACACCGGACCGCCGGGCTCTTCTCACGGCGGGAGTCATCACCGGGGTCACCGAGACGGCGACCGGGATCGGAGGTCCGCCGCTTGCGCTGGTCTATCAGCATCAAGCCCCAGCCAGGCTACGCTCCACGCTCGCTTTCTGCTTTCTGGTGGGCCAATTGATGTCGCTCGCGCTCCTGGCAACGGCGGGACGCGTGAGCGCGTCACACTTCGCAACGGCGCTCATGCTCGTGCCGGCGCTCGCCGTCGGAGCAGTGGTGAGTCGCCTGATTCACGACCGGGTCGGCGGCCGTCTGCTGCGGATGTTCGTGCTGCTGTTTGCGATCGTCTCCGGAACCGTTCTGCTGATCCGGAGCTAAAGGTCGGACGCGATGACCCGTGGGTGCACGAATAGAGCGGCTAGTGGAAAGACATTCGCAGCGGATCAGCTTACTGCGGTGAGCAAAAACCTACACCGATGCCCTGACCCTCGGCGATCCATCCGGCGGCGAGCATCTGCGCGCGCACATTGATGTCGGTCGTGAATCGGTGGTTGGGCGCGCCACCCATGCCGTTGTTGTACATGCGATAGATCGGGATGCTGCCGGCAGGACAGGTACCATCGAGCGCTGGCATCGGCGTGCTGAATACCGGCCCTTCGAGCTGCCAGCCTACACCATTCACCAGCGCGTTGTATTCAACGACGTTCGCGGTATAGAAGTGCGAGCTTTCTGGATCGAAGATCGTGCTGAAGAATCGCCACACGGTTGAACTTGATGGCGGCGCACCGGCGAGCGGGTACACGTTGAATTGTTGGCCGGTACGTTTCCACAGGCCGCCAAACGCACCGCCGTCGAGCGCCGCTATCTCAGCCACACCTGCAGTCACGAAGTAGAAATTCCAGGCGGCGTAGTAATACTCAACGGCGACCGCGATATCGGACGAGTTCGAACCTGTACCGGAGACGGTGAACGACTGCGGGCTCCCAACCCCGTCACTGGTCACCGCTATGGTTGCGCTGTGCGCACCAGCGATCGTCGGCTGGAACGAAAGAGTGACCTGACAGTTACCGCCAGCGGGGATGGTCGTGAAACAGGTTGTTGTACCCGGAAACTCCGTAAGATCGGTGCTGGTGACGCTGGAGACCGTAACCGCGGCGCCTCCGATGTTGGTGATTGTCACCGTGGTTGCTGCGCTCTGTGTGCCGACCTGTTGGACAGGGAAGGTGACCGGCGAAGGCATTTGCAGCTGTCCAAGCGTTCCGCTATAACCTGTACCGGTGATGGTGAACGATTGCGGGCTCCCAACTCCGTCACTGGTCACCGTTATGGTTGCGCTGTGCGCACCAGCGGTCGTCGGCTGGAACGAAAGAGTGACCTGACAGTTACCGCCAGCGGGGATCGTCGTGAGACAGGTCGTTGTACCCGGAAACTCCGCAAGATCGCTGTCGGTGAGGCCGGAGACCGTAACCGCAGCGCCTCCGATGTTCGTGACTGTTACCGTGATTGGTGCGCTCTGCGTCCCGATCTGCTGGACAGGGAAGGTGACCGGCGAAGGCATTTGCAGCTGTCCGCTCGGCATCCACTGTGCCAGCAAATTGGCGATATCGATCGAGCCGAGTCCCGTGACTTCGTCATATCCAGGGCCCACTAGATATCCTGCCAAGCCGCCGCCCAGGCCGCTGGGGCCAGGCGTGCTGTTGTTGCACATGCTCGGCGTGAAAACGCTGCATCCGGAGACGCCGCTCGTGCTCACTGTAACATCGTGAAACACGCTATTGCCGGGCGTGGCCGCCAGTGCATACAAGCGCGGATTCAGGTTGCCTTGGGCGCGTCCGGTCTTTTGGTTGAGGAGCGCTGCGATCCCCGCCATACTCGGCGCGGCAGCAGACGTTCCGTAGGAGGTGTCAAAAGTGCATTGACCGAAGTTAGGGGCACCGAGCGCCGCGAAGCAAAGAAAGTAGCCATCGTGTCCTGACGCGCTGAACGATACGTCGGGGGTGTAACGTCCCTGCGTGCCCGGAACGCCAGGTCCCGTTTGCCAGGGTGGAGTGGGAACGAACATGCTCACACCGCCGCCCGATGCAGCGACTGTCGGGTTGCCCTTGCTGTCGAGCGGCTCATTCCACGCACCCTCGGGAATGTAACCGAGCGCCGACTCGAATCCGCTGCCGTTGCTCGAGCTCCAATACGCGCTTGGATTCCCCGTATCGGCGAATTGCGTGCCGCCGACGCAGGTCGCATAGCTCGACGCGCAGATGTAGTTCGAGCTCGCAGCCTGGTTTGCCGGTGGCGTGGAAAACGACTTATCACAACCGGCGGCGCCCGAGTCACCCGAGCTCACGAATACCGAAATGCCTTCCGCCGCGGCCTGGCTGAAAACATTGTCCCAGAAGGCGACACTCGATTGCCCACCGGGCTGCGCCTCGCAGGCACCGAAGCTGATACTCATGATCTGTGCGGATAAAGGATTGCCATCTACGACGTATTGGCTTGCAACACCCACTCCGTCCCCGCCGACGTTTGAGTTTGCGCTGATAACGAGTTTGATCGTTGCGCCGGGTGCGACACTCCCCGCGCGAGTGACGTCGAGGGTCGCCTCAGTCTGGTCCAGCGGCACCGTGCCACCCGACGACACCGCCGGGCCCGGATCGATACCGCCCGGTGGAACGACAATCACTGGATCCTTGATCGCGAGGGCCGACTGGGTCTGGAAATTCTCGATGTCGGGCAGATATACGCGCGCGCGACCGATGATCGCGATCGTCTGCCCGCTGCCATTGATGCTCTGCTGATAGACCGGATTCGCGTCGTAAATCGTTGCGAAGTCGGCCGGGAAAATGGAGTGGCTGCAGACGTTACCTGTGCAAGAGCTCGCATCGGGTGGTGCCACCGATGCTGGCTGGCTGAAGAGCTGTGTTGTTCCGGCGCGGTGATATGGCCTTTCGTCGATTGTGGCGAGCCCTCGCACCGATTGAATGATGTCAGACAGCGCGGCGGGAATCTGCGGGGCGTTCGCGGTGGAAATTCGCTTCTCCCCGTCCGTGCGGTAGTAGTGCATCCGCGAACCGAACGCCGTAGCGACGTTCGCCGCTGACCCGCTGAAGCCGATACGAATGCGGCTGTTGGCAACCGCATCTACCTGCAAACCTTGCGATCGCAGCCACCCTGTCAGTACGTCGATATCGTGCTGTGACGCACCGAACTGTTCGCCGACCTCGACAGGCGTCAACCAATGATGAAAATTGGGCGAGCTCGGATCCTGCTGTTGCCGAAGAAGCTCTTCGAACGCGCGTTGCTGATCCGGCGACCGCTTGAGTACAACCGTCAAGTGGGGTAACGGCAAATCGTCCGGGACTTCGCCGAGATCGTTCTCAGGAGTGGCCCATGCGACGTGATTCTGGGGCAACGCAGTGAGGTGCGCGGTAGTAACCGGCTGGGTGACGAGATCGGCCCCGGCGCTGCTCGTTGCAGCGAGCACGCTCACGACAAGCAAACACAATCTACCCAACGGAGTCATGGAAACCTCACTCGAGCGTGCGGCGGTCAGGCGCGCACCTGCCCCGCTGCGTCACTTGCAGACTGGCAGCGCTTGGCGAACGAGCGTTGGTGTCGCTCGGCGAGGGCGTGCACTACTCGAGGCAAGGAGTATGCCAACGGCTTTCGTGGCAGCCGGCGAGTGGAATTTATCGGGCGCGCCGTCTCGGGGCGCACTGCGATAGCGATGCGGGAGCATCCGCCGCGACGCTCTGGGAAGACCCGCCGGCGCCAGGTGTCGCCCGCATTGCGCTAGCATGCTGTATCGCGGCACGATTGCCGGCGCGAGGTCAAACCGCGCACCGAGGAGGAGAGACGGATGGATTATCTGAAGCGATTGGCGGGCATCGCATCGATCCTGGGGTGCGCGCTCTCAGTCTGGGCCGCGGACTATCCGGCGCCAGGGGAAGCATCGTGGGTCGCGCGCGACTTCCACTTCCACACTGGGGAGGTCATGCCGGAGCTGCAAC
>Ga0307479_10006353_pt1 | contig 10845 bp, 13 predicted proteins | sample atmos_gasesECM4C_FD_203743 | JGI IMG/M metagenome (GOLD analysis project Ga0307479, IMG submission 203743) | Hardwood forest soil microbial communities from Morgan-Monroe State Forest, Indiana, United States - atmos_gasesECM4C_515 | ecosystem: Environmental > Terrestrial > Soil > Temperate...
CGGCCTGGCTCGGGCGCCGGTCTCCCCCGGCACTGCCCTTGCCCGGGAAGCACTTGGTGATCGAGGTCATATAGATGGTGCGGCGGGCGTGCGCCTCGGAGGTAAAGCCGGCCCGCGTCAGCCAGCCAAACAGCACCCGGCGCGACCGGCCCTGGAATGGAAGTCGCCGTGTCGATTCGACGGCACCGGGCGCCTGGCCGATCAGCATGATGCGATTGTCGGCGTGGCCACTCAACACGGGCGCGGCGACCGGAATGTAGCCGGCCTTGACGCAGCGGGTGCACGCCCGGATCTCCCGATGAAGCCGCGTCAGCGCCGTGGCGGAGACCATCTCTGCAGGGGTCAGGGTCGGGCACGACGCCGCCCGCTCGACGGAGCGAGCGTCCGCGGCGGAGGGAAGCTGGCGGGCAGGTCCGTCGCCATCACCTGGAAGATCTCCACCGGCTGTGGCAAGCCATGAAACTGGTGCAGCCCCAGCGGCTTGAAGCTCACGCCCGGCGGTTCGGATCCGGCCACCCCGTCCCGCACCGCGCGCGAGAGCAGGATCTGGCCGCCATGACTGGCAAAGCAAATCCGCGACGCGGTGTGGACAGCAAGGCCGATGTATCCGGTATCGGTCAGGGTCGGCTCGCCCGCGTGCAGGCCGATCCGAATGCGGACTTTGAGACCGTCGGGCCAGGCTCGCCCCCGGACGTTGCGTTGCATGGCGAGCGCGGTTTCGAGGCCGGCGGTCGCTCGTTCGAAGACCGCGAACATCTCATCCGCCCGGGTTTCCACCTCGCGGCCGCCACTGGCGCGGATGGCGCCGTGGAGCAAGCGCCGAACATCGGCAAGGAACCCGTCATACCGTTCGCCCAGGTGTTGCACCAGGCCGGTCGAGTCCTCGATATCGGTGAAGAGGAAGGTGATGAAGCCGGTCGGCAGCCTGCGGACATCGGTCGCCCGAGCCCGGATCTCGGTATGCATCCACGCGTTCTCGATGGCGAGCGTCACCGCCGCGCTGACTGCCCGAGCCACCTCCGGGTCCTTGAGAGCCGCCCGGTCGTGGACCAGCGCGGCCATCGGTTGGCCCGCAAGCCCGAGCAGCGTGACGGCACGATCGTCTCCGTCTCGGGGAAGCGCCACCGGCTGACCTTTGCCGTCGAGGTAGGCAGTGACCGATTCGGACCAGTACAACACCGAGAGGGTCGGGTCCCCCAACACGGTCCCCAGCCGGACCTCCAACTCGTCGGGCGTCCCCAGCCCGCCCAGCTCGATGACCGCCTTCCCTGCCGCGGCCTGGCGGCTCTGCGTCTCCAGCTGGCCGGTCATGAAGCCGACCGGCACGATGCCGTACTTCTTGGCAGCCCTCAGCAGCCGGGTGCGGGCCCGATCGCGCGCCGTCTCGTTTTCGAAACGGGTCTGGTTGAAGCGCGCCAACGCGTTGCGGACGTGCGCCTCGTCATTGATCGGCAGGCGGCGGGTGCCGCGTGAGTCGATGTAGGCGAAGGCGCTGTCCGGCAACCGGGCACGCGCCCTCTCGCTGAGTGGGGCCATGGGCTGGAACCACCATGATCGCAAAATTCGGTCGATCACTCACCCCTGCATCTACTCAGGACAAAGATTCTTTATTTGGAACATATTGCGGGTACAATAGCCCGGTATGGCCAAGCAGGATTCCGTCGACCTGATTCAACGCGACGCGGCCCGCGCTTTTCCCGAATTCGACAGCGGAGCGGCGACGATTACCGGAAGGATTCGCCGGGTCAATCTCTACCTCGATCGCGCGGCAGAAGACCGCCTCAAAACCTTCAACCTGACCGGGGCCAGTTTGGACGTGCTCGCCGCCCTGTTCGCCTCCGGTCCGCCGTATCAGCTGACGCCAACCGACCTCTATCGCGGACACATGATGTCGTCCGCCGGCATCACCGCCAGGCTGGACGTGCTCGAGCGGGCCGGCCTGGCAGCCCGTTCCCGAGATCCGCACGATCGCCGCGGGGTGCTCGTCACCCTGACCAAGACGGGTCTGAAGGTGGTCAAGGAAGCCGCCCACGCGCTTCATCGCCGCCAGGCATTTCTGCTGGAGGTCTACAGCGAGCGAGAGCGCAAGCAGGTTCTGAGCCTTTTAGAACGGATGCTCAACTCACTGGAGCGGACGGGCTCGGAGACGACCCTGCCGTCGTACGAAGCGCTGATCGCGCCCTGGGTGCGCGAGTTCCCCAGCACCGATCCCTGGCTCGTCGAGTTCTTGCTGGTCGTTGCCCTCCTGACGAGTCACATCAATCGCGAGACCGAGCGGCTGCTTCGCGATCACCAGCTCTCGCAAACCGCCCTGTACATCCTCGCGGCGCTGCGGCGTTCACGCGACGGGCAGCGCCTCTCCCCCAGGGAGCTGTCGCAAGCCGTCACGCTGTCCTCGGCGGGGATGACGGCCCAGCTCGATCAGCTGGAGCAACGATCCCTCCTCCAGCGATCGCCCGACCCACGCGACCGGCGGGCCATCCACGTCACGCTGACGCGCGCCGGCCAGAAACTCGTCGATCAGGCGGCTCGCACCTACGTCAGCGGACATACGCGCCTGGCCAGCGCCCTCTCGTCCAGCGAGCGCCAGACGCTCGACAACTTGCTGCGCAAGTTGCTCGTGGTGCTGGAAGGCGGCAACGGCGAGACTGCGACGCGCACGCCCAGCAACGGGCGGGCGCGTCAACCCCGTCGGGCTTAGCCGGCCCGGTTAGCCGCGCTCTCGGACAACCCCGCCGAAGCGGCAGGCGCCACGACCCTCACGGGCCGCTGCCGGAGCACCAGGAAGCGACCGGCCTCCATCCAGGCGACGGCAACACCGAGAGGGACGATCAAGAGCTCGACTGGGATCGCGGTGGTGAACGCCCGGCCGGGCATGATCGTTGGCAGCTGCTCACCCATCAGGATGGCAATCGACAGCGTCAGGCCGGCCACCGTCAGTCCGGCGAGGGCAGCGACCAACGCTACGGGTGCCTCGTATCCGTGCTCGCGGCCGAAACGACCGGAGAACCGGCGGCGGCCGACCTCGAGCGCGCCGAGGAGCAAGACGATTCCGAGGAACAGTTCGGTGAATTGCAGCCCGGTGGCAAAGAAGGCGACGTTCGGCAAGACCAGACCCTTGGTCAGACCCGAAAGGATGCCGGTATTCGTGCCGGGGTTGGAGCGAACGAACTGACTGAAATTCTGGATGTAATTCGGATCGGCGAACTTATTCAGGCCAGACAGGATGAATTCGATCCCAAGCGCAGTCTGGATCAGCGCTGAGGCGGCGAGGGCCGTATTCCCACTGGCGGGGAGCCGGCGGGAGCCAAGATCGGGTCGCAGCAGTGTGGTGGTTCGAAGCTTTGCTTTCATGACATTGAGGGATACGGGGCGCGATACATCGTCGGCTTAGACGACCAGCACTTCGATTTGCCCGTCCCGGACGCGAGCCTGCACCGCCGGCAAATTGGCCGGCGGCGTCGGGAGGTGGGAAGAGACCAGGTTGCCGGTCAAGGCGAAGACCGTGGGATGGCAGGGACAACGAAGGCGGTGCGCAGCTGCGTCCAGCTGGAGGAGGCAACCCTGATGGGTGCAGACCGCGGACACCGCCTTGATTGTCCCCCCATCGTTGACGAGCACCCCTTCGACGGCACCACTGGAGAAACGCAGCGCTTGCCCGGCCGGCACATCGGCGAGCGCGGCAACCGGTCGCCAGCTGCCCTGACTGGGCGTCAGCGTCGCCTGCCCACCTGCCGGTTGCGACACGATGCTTCGGTCGATGACGGCCCCCGCCACCCCGGCGGCAGCCGCCAGGCCGGCGCTGCGCAGCAGCGTGCGCCGCGTAACCGACCAACGCGGCGGCTGGGGTTCCATTCGCGACTGGAGTTGGCGGCCGAGCCGGTCGATGAATTCACGCTCGGGCAGATCGGCGCCCGGCTGCAATGAGCGAAGCTCCGCCGCTGCCTGCAGGGCGTCCAGTTCCTCCGGAGAGGCTGTGAATCGGCGCGGCCGCCGGTTGTGAATGAGGTCGTCGACAAACATGGCAATGCGATCGACCGGATTGCTCATGAGAACATCCTCGCGCCCACCTCGGCGGCGAGTCTGAGCGCACGGAACTGGAGGATCTTGGCGTTGCCCGGGCTTACGCCCATCGCGCCGGCGGCCTCTTTGATGGAGTAGCCACGCAGGAACCGTAACTCGAGGATCTGGCGGGACCGATCGGGGAGCAGGGCAAGGATGCGGCCGGCGCGGCCCGACCCATCCGACGTAGGGCTGAGGTCAAACGGTCGGCTGATGTTGTCCACCTCGACATCGGCCAGCGGTGACCCGTAGTGGCGACGCCAGTGATCAGCCAGCACGGTGCGCACCGCTGCACTGATGTAGGCGCGGACCTGGGCAACGGCAGATGGGAGGCTGAGCTGTGGCAGACTTTTGACAAACACCTCCGAGGTGAGGTCCTCGGCATCCGGACGGTTGCCGACCCGCGAGAAGATCAGCCGGTAGACCCTGACCACGTTCTCCTGGTAGATCGTTTCCCAGTCGGTGTAGACGTTGCCCTCGAGCACGAAGACCTCAGCTCCCGATCCGACGGCGAGTTGCACATTTTTTCGATACGTGCCGGGATACACCTGACCGGGTGATCAGGGATACGCGCGGCGATCCAGCCTCGCGGCGGGCAACGCCTTGAGGAGCATCAAGCTCACCAGGACATAGAGCGGCCCCGACTGGATGTCGGTGGCGCCCGTCATGAAGACCATCCCGAGGCCCTGGCCGAAGACCCAGATCGCAACCGCGATCAGCGCGCTGATGCGAAGCGCCAAGCGGCTGAGCACGTTGCTGATCAGGCTGATCCCGATCGCCGTCTCCAGAGCGGCAAGGAACCCGTTGACCAGGACCGGATTGACCGCGACTACCGCTTGCCCCGCCCCGATCAGGGCGGCCAGCGGAGCTGGTTGCCCCTGGCTGACCGCGGTGATCAGCTGCAAGAAGTTGTGGAAGGCGGCCGGCTGCCACTCCAGCCAGCCGTCGATGAGCCAGGTGAGCCCGAAGGTGATCCGGACACCGGCCCACCAATCGAGGCTCAGCCGCCGGGGCGCGCGACGCGCGACGACGGACGCCGCTCCTTGGGCTGCCATGCATCAGGACATACGGCGTCTGTTACGCCGGAGAACGATCACGAGCACGGCCAAGCCTGCGCCGGCCAGCACCGCCAAGCCGGCTCGAATCAGGAGCGCCTGCGTGCGTGCCGCCGCGCCGAGATCGGCCGCCGGGGGAAGCGGTGCTGCCCCCGGCAGCGGATGGTCGGCCACCACCAGAAGGTGTCCTTCGCCATGCGCGGTGGCCGGACCTTGCGCGACCTCAGTGACCAGGCAAGAGGCGTCGCAGCGCACCGCGACGGTGCGAGCTCCGCCTTCGGTTGCGCCCAGCAAGTCGCCGTCGCGCACACCATTGCTGACAAGGGTCGCGCTATCGACCGAGAGCAGGCTGCCCGTCCCGGGATACCGATTGCCCGGCGTCGAGCGGTCCGCGAAGTACGCGGTCCCACCCCGCGTAAATCCAGCCGGCACGAAGCCAAGACCCTCGATGCCAGTGTCCTGACCGCGGGGCAGGCCCGAAGCGGCCATTACGGCGGTCGAGCCGTCCGGACGCACCGCCCGGATGAGGCCGCTTAATTCGTCGGGAGCGATCAGGTCACCCGCAAACGCGCCGAAACTGGCCGGTGCAACCACCATGCCACCCTCCATGGCCGGTGCGGCGTCGGTCACATGGGTCACAACGCCGCGACAGTCGACCGCGGCCACCACGGTCAAACCGTGCGAGGGACCGATTACGAGCAGGCGGTTGCCGAAGCGACCCGTGTCGTCGAACGTGATCCCGCTCAACGAGTCGACCCCATCGACGGTCGCGAAGACGTTCGCGCGGCCGCCACTGATCCGCCACACGCGATGAGGCGCCTGATCAATGACAAAGACGTCGTCGCGGGTAAAGCGGCAACCCGTGGATGGAACGATGCGACCCGAGGAGACCGCGAGATACGGCTCGTCCCCCGGTAGGGGCGGATACCCTCCCGCGCCAGTCGCAAATGGTTGGAGATCCCCGCTGGCGCGGTCGAGCAAAAAGAGGTTCCGTCCGGCGGAAACCACGAGCCGGCCATCGGCGCGGGGTCCCGCGACGTCGACCACCCCAGGAAGGTGCTCAACCGGCGCCCACGCGCCGGCTGCCGGCGCCGTGCCGAGCGACAGTTGCGAGCTGAGGGTCAGCAGCAGGATCGGGCCGATAGCGATCACGGGGTTCACGGTGTGGCGTCAGGTTTAAAGTGAGGCGCCGCCGGGGACAGCGGCGCCTTGAAGGGGGGAGATAACGCGGTCACCTGAACCTTTGATCAACGCGCCCACCAGGGCGGCTCGGATGGAAGGTCCCGTCGCGACAGGTCGCCCAGCCAGCCGATGCCGACGGTTGCCGGGCGCGGGTGGAAACGAACCCGCAGTTGGTTTTCTGCACGGCGGACGACGCGCCGTACCGTGGGGTAATGGACCACCGAGGCCTCCTGGGCAAGCTGACCGCACACCATCCGCAGCCACCACTCGGGCTCCACCGTGCCGATCCGGAGGTTCGTGCCCGCGCTCCATCGGTCAGCACGCGCCTGGCGATCTTCCATAGATGCCTCGCACGCTCGCCTATGAGGTCACCGTGATGGTGCCGATCATCAGCGGGTGGATGGTGCAGTGGTACGGGATCTTGGCCACCTGGTTGAAAGTGACCACGAACTTGTAGCCCTTGTTCTGCAGGCAGGAATCAAACGTGGTGCCATCGTCGGAGGTCACCGTGTGCGCGACATTAGGGTCTTGCCAATCCCATTCGATCGACTGACCCACCTTGACCGTCATGTTGTTCGGGGTGAACCGACCGACGGTATTCGGATCCGTCACGATGTTGGAAACGATGGCAGGCGTCACGGCGGCCGCGGTGTTGCCCTTGACCGTGCAGCCGGCGTCGCCGGCTCCGGTGTTGGCATTGTTCCCGCCGCCGCCCCCGCAAGCGGCGAGTGTCAGCGCGCTCCCGGCGGCGACCACGAATAATTTCCAGGTGTTCATCCAGGCTCCTCCTGAGTCCTTCGCAGTTCCTTCGCTACCGAAATACTCATAACTAAGACGCTAGCGTCCGAGTTATCTGGAAGTCAAGATTCGTATTGCGCCGGGCGGATGTCAAAGCTGGCGAGCTCGCCGCCGCGCCCGGCAACGAAACCCTGGATGCGACGCCGGGCCCAGTCCCGGTTCCACCCGAGCAGGCCGCAGTAGCGGGCAAAGGCGGCTCCACTGAAGAAGGCATCGACCTCATGGCGCCGGGTGGGTATGCCATGGTCCTCGACGGCCTGGCAGATCACGCGGATGAAAAGGAGTTGAGCGGCCTCTACGGTTGGATCTCCGACTGGCGGTGCAATCAACTTGTCGGCGGACCTGAACATCGGCAATTCCCTCCAGAACCCCACCCTAGCACGCGACCATGTAGTAGTCAAGAATCTCGTTAGGGGACGAGATATCGTAGAATAATGGCGATGAGCACAGCGGACGCTGACCACGTCGACGAAATCCTCCGCGAATGGCGGCGGGCCTACCCGGCCGTCGATCCGAGCCCGATCGGGATTACCGGCCGGGTTACACGCATCGCCCTCTACATCGAGCGTGACGACGACCACCACCTCGAGCCATATCGCCTCACCCGGTCGGGGTTCGAGGTGCTGGCGGAGCTACGCGGCAGTCCGGACCACCGCTTGTCACCGACGCTACTGGCCAGAGGGCAGCGGATGTCCTCCGCGGGCATCACCGGACTTGTCGACCAGCTGGCAGCCATGGGCCTGGTCACGCGCTCGCCCGGACTCCACGATCGGCGCCGCGTGCTCCTGACCTTGACGCGCCGAGGCTCCGAAATCGCTGCCCTGGCGGGGGCGGGGTGGCACGACCACGAGGGGCGCTTCCGGAAGGCGGTCGGAGTGAACAGCGTCAGTTTTCTCAACGAGATGCTGGGGCGGTTGCTGGCGACGGTCGAGCCAAGCTCCAATGGCTCCATGGATGGGACAAGCCGGCGCTTGACCAGGGTCGCCCTGCACATCAATACGGAAGCGGAGGTACTGTTCTCCCGATTTGGGATGACCCATGGTTCGTTCCAGGTGCTGGCCTCGCTGTTTCGCGCCGGGCCACCGTACCGCCGATCCCCTTCCCGGGTGGCCCGCGGTCTGATGCTATCGGGTGCTGGCCTGACCGGGCGGATGGATCAACTCGAGCGGGGTGGGCTGCTGCGGCGCAATCGCGACCTGGGCGATCGCCGCGCGGTCGTGGTCGAGCTGACCCCGGCCGGGCGGCGACTGGTCCGCACGTCCTTCCCCGAATTCATGGCCAGCCACCGCCGGCTGCTGGACCGAGCCCTGGCACCCGACCAGCAGGCCGCCATGAGTCCGCTCCTGCGAACCGTTCTCAAGCAGTTCGAAGCGTCGGAGCTCTCAGGACCAACGCGTTAGGCACCATGCCTCGCCTGCTCTTCGGACTCGTCGAGGTCGTGATGGTGGTCTTGTTTGTACTCTCGGCGCGGTTCGCCTATCGCACCGGAGGCCGTCAGCGGCTCATCGAGTTGCTCAGCGCGGTCCCCTTCGGGCTGCTTCTGGAGCAGGGAGACATCAAGATCTTCGGCTCCTACGCCTATAACCAGGGCTTCTTTATCAAGCTGGGGTCGGTCCCGGTGGCCATCGCCCTCGCCTGGGCCATGATCATCACCTCCTCGATGTTCATGTCGGACCGGCTCCACATCCCCGCACGAATGGCGCCTTTTGCCGACGCCGTGTTCGCGATCCTGCTCGATCTCTCGCTGGATGCGATCGCCATCCGGCAGGGCCTCTGGCACTGGAACATTCCGCTCAACGCCGGATTCTTCGGAGTGCCCGCCGGCAACTACTACGGCTGGCTGTTCGTCGCCTTCGGCTTTAGCGCCTGGACCCGCTGGCTCCGTGCGCGCGCCGCCCGCTGGTCGGCGTCGGGGTGGCTGCAATTCTTGGTGCCGATTCCGGCCTACCTGACGCTGTTGATCGCGCTCGTTCCGTTCATCGTCCTTCAGCAGCTGTTCTTCGGAGGCCCAACCGGCGGGTTTCCCCCCTTCCTGTTTGCGCTGGCGCTCTTCGTCCTTCTCACCGGGCGATCCATCGCGGTCGCTCAGGGCCGCCTGGTGTCGCCGCTAGCGATGCCCCTCTTTCCGCGCCTGCTCATGCACGGCTACTTCATCACGGCCGGGATCGTGCTGGGCATCTTCCAGCAGTTTCCTGTGCTGCTCGCCATGTCGCTCGGCATGGTCGTCCTCGAGCTCTCCCTCGGTCGCCTGTAACCCAGGCGGTATTTGACTCTGTGCCGGAGTGTCCGGTACGCTCGTAATCAAGTAAGTAGCTAGCGAGACTCTCGATAACGAGCCCCGCAAAGCGTGATCAAGGAGCGCAGCCCTATGAGATGGAACCTCGACCCGACCCACAGTCAGGCGGAATTCTCGGTCCGCCACATGTTTACGAAGGTGCGCGGCCACATGGTCGTCACGAGCGGGGTGGTGGATGGCGACGAGTCGGATCCCACGAAGGCGGTCATCGTCGCCCGGCTGGATCCTGGCTCGATCAACACCGGCGTGGCGGTTCGCGACGACCACCTTCGCAGCGTCGATTTCTTTGATACCAAGCGGCATCCCGAAATCCTCTTCCAGAGCACCGCGATCGCCCAGACCGGGAAGGACCAGTTCGCGGTGACGGGCATGCTGTCGATGCACGGCGTCAGCCGGCCGGTGACGCTCGATACCCGGGTGGCCGGCTACGGCGTCGATCCGTTCGGCAACCGCCGGGCAGGGGTGAGCGCGCGGACCACCCTGGACCGTAAGGATTTCGGCCTGCACTGGAACCGCGCGCTCGAGAGTGGCGGTCTCCTGGTGGGCGACGAGATCGACATCAACCTTGAGATCGAGGCGGTTCTCGATCAGGCGTCGCGGGACAAGGCCGCAGAAGACGCGGCATGACGCGACTCCGTTCGGGTCGCACCCTCGGGTCGGGCTCGGCCATCATCGTCGTGATCCTCGGGCTTGGCATTCTGCTGACTCGTCAGAGTCCGGCGGGAGCGACTGGAGGATCGTACCTCCAGACGAACATCGTGTCCGATGTCAAGGGCACGGCCCGGGTGACCGATCCCCGGCTGATCAATCCCTGGGGCATCGTGGCCGGTCCGGGAACGCCGTTCTGGATCGCCGACAACAACGCCGGTGTGTCGACCCTGTACACGGGAACCGGCGCGTCCCTCGCCGGGGCTCCTGCCTCGGTCACCATCCCGGCTCCGGCTGAGAGCATCGCCACAGCCGCGGGCGCACCGACTGGCGTTGTCTTCAACGGATCGGCGAACTTCATCGTCCATCAGGCTGGGGCCTCTGGGCCAAGCCTCTTCCTGTTCGCGACCGAGGACGGCACCATCGAGGGCTGGAGCCCGACGGCCAGCGCCACCAACGCCGTGATCGCCGTCGATCATTCCGCCGAGGGTGCTGTCTACAAAGGGCTCGCGCTGGCGGCTAATGGCTCGCAAACCCTCCTCTACGCCGCCAATTTCCGCGAGAACTCGATCGACGTCTTCGACGGCAACTTTCAGCCAGTCGTCATTGCTGGAGCTTTTACGGATGCAAAGATCCCGGCAGGGTTCGCCCCCTTCGACATCGCGAACCTGAACGGCGAGCTCTACGTGAGCTACGCCAAGCAGAACGGCGCCAAGCACGACGATGTCGCGGGCGCCGGCAACGGATACGTCGACGTTTACGACCTGAACGGCAAGCTCCTCAAGCGGCTGATCTCCGGCGGGG
>Ga0307479_10006356_pt1 | contig 10844 bp, 8 predicted proteins | sample atmos_gasesECM4C_FD_203743 | JGI IMG/M metagenome (GOLD analysis project Ga0307479, IMG submission 203743) | Hardwood forest soil microbial communities from Morgan-Monroe State Forest, Indiana, United States - atmos_gasesECM4C_515 | ecosystem: Environmental > Terrestrial > Soil > Temperate...
AAGATCCACGGCCAGGATTGCCTCGGCCGAGGCCTGCGCTGGAGAGAGGCCGGCGGTGTGCGCCACTTGTGCGACGCTGCCGAGTGAGGCCGCGTACTCGGCGAGCCTGTGAACCGATTCCGGCGACGAGACATCGACGCTGCAGCTTTCGACGTGATGGCCGTCCGCGGACATCGATTCGGTCACCGACGTCAGCGTCTCCTCGTTGTAGTCAGCCAACAGCACCGTCTTTCCGGCACCCAGCCGCCGGGCGATCGCCTTGCCCATGCCTCCCACGCCGATGACCGTCAACACCTCTGTCAATCCATCTCCTCCGCCCGGGCGATATGCCCTTCGAAACCAAGCGAATTCGCCATCTCGCGATAGCGGTCGCGATAGTCGCGGTAGCTAGCGTCATCGCCGCGTGCCTCTGCCTCCCAGGCCCGCATCCGCAACAGCCAGATGTCGTGCATGATGAATCCCGGTTCGGTCGGCACCGCCGCCAGGCGGTCGATCGCCGCTTGCGCTTCCAAAAGGTCGGTCGGGTCGCCTCTGCGCAACAGCGCGCTCACCAGAATTGAGACGCCCGCTGCACGCACAAGCAAGTCACCGGAGGCGTATTCCACTTCGACGGCAGCGCGTGACAAGTCGATTGCACCGTCGAGATCGCCGTTGCGGGCCTTTTCCTCAGCGACGCAGAGGTCTACGTATGTGGCCACCACCATCGTGAAGCGCTCTTGCAAAGCGGCTTCACGGGCTGCGGCAAGCAGTGCGAAGGCATCTTCATGCGGCGGGCCATGATAGGCCAGTAGCGTGAGGCCGCGAACGTACCGCGCGCAGGCCAGCGTGAGATTATCGCCGGATCGCTCCGCGAGTTCGAGCAGCTCTGCCGTCTCATTCAGGGCTGGTGCATCGGGCAGCCAAGCCCCGGTCGCAAAGAGGCTGTGTTTGAACAGCAGGACCATCGCACGCAATGTCGGGTCGAACGCACGCACCATTGTCGTGGCTTGATCGACGTCCGCTCTCCATCCCGGGTTTCCGAGGAAGCACCGTGCGCAGCCCCGCAGCATAATCGCGCTGACTAGCGGAGAGCCGATTATCAGATTGCCCATGTTGGCGTCCCCGTTGGCCAGGTCGATCATCCGTTGCGCCAGTTGCTCAGCTTCGGTCATCTCGCCAACCTCATACTTGGCAGCGAGCGAAGTGTAGAGCAGCCCAAGAGTTAGCGTCGGGTCGTTTATTGACTCGAGCAGGCTGGCGAGTTCGGAACCCAACTCCGATGCTTCGCGGAATCGGGCGTGGACGGTCAGCGCCGATACCCACCCGGCCGTCGCCATGGCCAGCGACACCTTGTCGCCGGCGGCGCTCGCGAGGCCGCGCAGTTCGTCAAATCCGGTGTCGGCCATAGTGCCGCCGGCCAGCCAGGCGCTGGTGCACAGCAGCGTCCGCGGAGCGATCCGCATTGCGGCGCGGCCGGTATCGGCGTCGGGCAGGCGGTCTGCGACGTCGCGCGCGTGCTGCCAACTAGCACGTGCCGCTGCGATGTCGCGGTGGGTCAGCCACCCACCCGCGCGCATGTACCAGTCGAACGCCGCGTGCAGGTCCCCCGCCGCTTTGAGGTGTTCGGCGACGAGGGCAGCGTTTTCGTCGGCCGATGCCGGCTCGCGCTGCTCGATCGCAGCGGCCAGCCGGCGATGCAGCTCGGCACGGTCGGATTTCAGCTGTGATTCGTAGGCCGCGGCGCGAATCAGCGGATGCCGGAACGCATACTCGACGTTCGGGGTGAACCCGACCTGGTCGATCAGCTCGCCCTTGACCAGCTCGTCGAGGACTGGGTCGATCCCCAGGCCAGTTAGCAGCTCGGGGCTAAACCGTGATCCGATGACCGCCGCGGCGTTCAGTGTGCGTTTGGCCGCCGCGCTAAGGCGGGTCGACGCGCGCCGCGATGACGGCCTGCAACGTTGCCGGCACCGTTGTGTCGGCGACATCTCCGTGTAGCAGGTAGGAGCCGCGTGCGCCCCGGACCGCTCCGCGCTCGGCCAGGTCGCGCACGATCTCTGCGGCGAAAAACGGGTTGCCGCTGGCGCGTTCGGCAATGACTCCGGCCAGCCCGTGCACCGAGGCATCGGTGCCGAGCAGCTCACCGATCAATGTCGCGGTCTGTGTGGTGCTCAGCGGTCGCAAAGCGATCGTCTGCGCGCCGGGGATGGCGGTCAGCGCGCCGCGGTACTCGGGGCGATAGGTGATCAGCACCATCGAGGGGGTTTGTCTGATCACGGCCAGAAAGTCGGCCAGCATCGACTCGCTGACCTCGTCGATCCAGTGGGCGTCCTCGATCACATACAGCACCGGCTCACGGCGGCTTAGCGATGCGGCATTGACCAGCACGGTGAGGCGCCGGCGCCGGGCGTCGCCCTCGATGTTGGGCACCTCGGCCTCGGGATCGGCGACGCCGAGCAGGTCGTTCAGCAGCAGCAGATCTTCCGGGTCGGCGTCGGCAAATCGGATGCGAAGCCCGGCCCGAGCGGCCTCTCCGTCGAGGCCTTCGACCCCAAGCCCGGCGCGCAACAGGCCCGTCACCGCGTGGAAGGGGATGCCGCTGGTATGGGATTCGCAGTAGGTGGTGAACACCTGGACACCGCGGCCGTCCGCGATCGCAGCGGCTTCGCGGGCGATGCGGCTCTTGCCAATACCCGGCGGACCCAGGACACCGATGATGCAACCGGCCCCGCCAATTGCCTCATCGAGGATCGCGGCGATGGTGTTGAGCTCCCAGGTGCGCCCGACCAGTCGCGGGTCGCTGCGCGTGTTCTGATCGCGTGTCGTCGCGATCAGGCGACGTGCGGGCACCGGATCGCTTGCCCCCTTGATGTGCACCATTTCCGGTTCGGCCAGCACCACGGCACCCTGAACCAGCCGAGCGGTTGACTCGCTCAGCATCACCCCACCGGCCGGCGCGACCGACTCCATGCGCTGCGCCATCCCCACCTGCTCGCCGATCGCGGTGTAACCCAAAGCACCAGAGCCGATTTCGCCGGCGATCACCTGACCCGAATTGAGGCCAACCCGCATCCGCAGGTCTACCCCATCCCGGTGCGAGACCTCACTCGCTAGGCGCCGCGCCTCATCCTGGATTCCCAGCGCCGCCAGACACGCGCGAAAAGCGTGATCCTCCAAGGCGACTGGCGCGCCAAACACAGCCATGATCCCGTCGCCGGTGAACTTGTCCACCGTGCCCCCGAATCGTTGCACCACCGCTGCCGCCCGCTCGACGAGCTCACCCATAATCTCGCGCAGCCGCTCCGGACCGACCGCGGCGGCGATGTCCATCGAATGCACCGCATCAGCGAACAGCACCGTCACCTGCTTGTACTCGGCCGACGCCGGTGATGGCTTCGTTGGCGACCCGCACTCATCGCAGAACTTCGCGTTAGCCCGCAACTCCGTGCCGCACGTCGGGCACGCTAATCCCGCCGTCGTCACGTGAGCACCACCGATCCGGGGTCGCACAACCCCAGTCGCCAAGAATAGCTGGCCGCCCAGCGCGAAACACCGGTATTGACGGTTTGCTGGGCGTCTGCTTAGGAATCTTCCAGCGCCGCCTACGTGACTAGTCCAGCAGTCTCTGACGGCTGGTGCGGGTGACCGCCATGACGGATGGCCGTCCCGACGAACGGCGCCTGAACGGTGGCAGCCAGGTGCCGGCGGTTGATGATCAGCCCGGCTATGGCCACCGCGGTGTAGATGCCGCAGAGCAGCAACCGCCCTTGGGTCGAATCGATCGGGAACTGGACCAGGAACAACCCCAGCAGTGCCCAGGCCGCGGCTCGGCGGAAGCGCAGCGCCAGAATCAGCGCGACACCCACCAGGGTTTGGGTGGCCGTGAGCAGCACTTCCTCCATCTGGCGCGAATCGAGCACCAGGGAGAATCCGCCACCGCCGAGCAGATGGGCCACCGGCAACGATCCGATCAGGAGCGTCCACTGGTTGACCTTGGCCGAGATCAGTGTGGCGATGGCCGCCGTGCCCTTGCCGCGGGTGGCAAAGATGGTCGCGATGATGAACTCGGGAGCTTCCGAGGCCAGTGGGGCCAGCCACTGGACCAGCAGGAACCGGTCGACGCCCAGCTCGGTGCCGGCGGCAACCAGATTGTTGGCGAACGGCTCGGCGCAGAGCAGGATCACCACGCAAGACGTCGCGAAGAGACCGATGACGGCGACGCGCCGGACGCGGTCGGGTAGTTCCCCGAGGGCGGCGGCGGTACCGATCAGGTCAGGCTCTTCCACATCGCCGCGGCTGAGCTTGTAGAGGTAGAAGCCGAACCAGGCCAGTAGCGCCAGTCCCAGCACCAGGTGGATATGGCCGGTCGCCGGTATGAGGAAAGCGACCACACCGGCGATCAGCAAGAACCCGAGCTCGACCCGGTTGGCAGGTTCCAGCGCCAACCCGGTGGCCTTACGCCCGCCCATCTTGCGCGCCACCACAATGCTGACCAACACCACGACCGGCCAGCCCAGGCCCATCAACAGCCGGTTGGACCCGGTCATGTTGGCCGCGGCGTATTGCGTGTACTCGGGTGCGTGGCCAGATATATACGCGTAGTACAGGTCGACGGCGTATTCGGGCAGCACCGCGACCACCGCGAGTATCGCGATCGCGAGGCCTCCGGAGACGTCGATCTGCGCAGCCTCGGCGGCCCACGCCAGCAGGAAGCTGGCGGCCACCACCGCGGCCCCGTAGATCAGCAGGGCGGCAACCGCGTCTGGATGCAGGCCGGCAACCCGGACCACCAGCGCCGGGATGATAAACGCGCCGGTGATCAGCCCCGAGCGGGTCAGGGTACGCCACGGCGCGCGAGCCGCCGTCGGGACTTCCACAACGGGGCGGTCTATGGCAAGCATCGTCATTTCTTCAACTCATCGATGGGTGGCGATCATTGCTGGTTACTTTGGCACGCGGCCGTTGCTTGACCCGCCCGCTCACGGTACCCGCTCAACTCGCATCCAGCAACGTTATGGGCGGGCAAAGTGGCGGCATCCGGCGGTCCATCTTTGCTGGTCAGATCATGCAATCCTCAAAGTTAGGGCTTACCAACTTCAAACTTTGGCAAACCGACTCACGGGATAGCTTCGTCAGTGCCGTGGAACTTCAACATCGATTACGACGCGGCGCTGGATTCCAAAGTTCCGCAGTCCGCCCAGCCCGTTTAAATCGGCGGGACCCATCGCCGCGGCGGCGGCTTGTGCGAAGAGTTCGACGGTCTGCTTGCGGGTCAGTGAACCTGTCAGTTGCTCGGCGGCGCGCATGGCATCGCCCACGAACCAGGTCGGGCCATTGGTCAGGTTCTCGAATGCCTCCGCGATCACATCGTGCACTTCGGCGGCACCGGGTGGCACCTCGTCGGGCGAACTGATCTGGCCACGGCTGTGCTCGAGCTCCCGTAGTGCCGGCGTATTGGTCTTGCCCAGTATGAGGCCCACGACGTCGACCCCCTTGTCGTGCAGCTCAGACCACAGCGCTTCGGCGAAGACCATGTCGAACGCCTTGGAGGCCCCGTAGGCGACCATGTTGGGTCCACCGGCCAATCCGGCGCCGGAGGAGAAGATGACGATTCCGCCTCTGCCTCGCTGGACCATTGCGGGAGCGAAGTGGTGGCATAGCTGCATCGGCACCATGCAGTTGCGTCGCACCATCGCTTCAGCGGCTGCGATCGGGCTGGCAAGGAACGGCTGGTAATTCGGGTCGGCGCCTGCGCAATACACCAGGAATCCGATCTCCAGATCGCCGGTGGCCTCGGCGATTGCCGCCGCTGCGTCCGGCTGCGCGAGATCTATAGCGAGAGTCCGGGTTTGGGCCGATGTCCGGGATTCGATCCCGGCCGCAACCTGATCGAGCACCTGTTGCCGGCGCGCCAGCAGCACCACGTTTACCCCGCGCTCGGCAAGCCCTTCGGCGAAGGCGGCACCCAGGCCGTCCGAGGCGCCGGCGACGAGTGCCCACGGTCCATACTTGGCTGCGAATGTCACTGGCACTCCTTATGTTTCGCCGACGGTAGTCAAACGCACCTGGGTGTACCGGCGGCGCGCAATGCGCCACCCGTCGGGCGTCCGGATGATCTCGTCGTCGTAGAAACCGATCGCGTTGACGCCGGTTTTGTTGTCGCCGGCCATGATCAGGCCGTCAATGTAGGTGCGCGCCTCGGCCTTGTCGCCGTCGACCGTGATGGCCTGATTGCTCAGCCGATGCATCGTGTGCCCCGCCAGTGCGTGGACCTGCTCCATGAATTCCGCGACCGCGTCAACCCCATTCCATGCTCCGATCTCGCCGTAGTCGAGGTCGCAGTCGTCGGTGAATACGGTGCGAAACAGTGGCCACTCGCGCCGGTCGATCGCGGTGGCGTAGCGCACCAGCATCTCGGCGATGTCTTGGCGGTCTTCGCGTTCGGTCATGCCACATCTCCGTTGGGATGGACGACGATCCGCGGCGGACCGTCGGACCTTCGCGCGAGGTCGAGCGCGTCGGGCACTTCGTCGAGGCTGATGATCTTGCCGACGCTGGGTAGCGGATCGAGCCGTCCCGCCGCGATCGCCTCGAGCGTTCCGTACCAGTCCTGTGGGTGTGGCCCGCCGCCGAATTGGATTGTGACGCCTTGTCGAGTGGCGGTGGTGATATCCAGCGTGTCGCCGGTGTACCAGCCCCCCGCACAGTAGATCCGGGTGGCCATCTCGGCGGATTCGACGATGTTCTGGATGAGTCCGGGGGTGCCAACGCACTCGAACACCACAGCCGGACCCGGCAACCCACGCTCGGCGCGAACCTGCCGGAACGCGTCGAACGGCGATTTATCGACGGGATCGACCACGATATGGGCGCCGAAGCTGTCGCGAGCCAGCTCGCGGCGGTCGGATTTGAAGTCCGCCACGATAATCGGCGCGACGCCGCGGCTGGCCAGGGCTGCGACGGCCGAGAGTCCAATCGCTCCTGCCCCGATGACGATGGCGATCTCGCCCGGTTGGATCTGCGCCGAGCGGACGTAGAACTCGCCGACGGCGAACGCGTCGGTCAGCACGGCGGCGTCACTGGAGACGTCACCCGAGACCGGCTTGGCCGCCGCCTCCGAAACCACCAGCAGCTCACCGAAACTCCCTTGCGCTTCCGGGTGCTGACCGATGATCCGCATGCCGCCGGCGCCGCCGTCCACCAGGCGTACCGGCATCGCCGTCACCCGTGAGCCGACCGCGAACTCATCGGTGCAGCCGGGTCCATGCCCGATGACCTCGCCGACGAACTCGTGGCCGAGCACGATGTCGCGGTCCGCGTCGTAGAGCGAGCGACCGGTCGGATCGTCGATGGCGAGCTCCGGGTGGTCCATGAAGTGCACGTCCGATGCACAGATCGCGGTGCTCAGTGTCTTGAGCAGCAGTTCACCCGCTCCGGGCGCAGGATCCGGTGTCTCGCGGACCTGCAGTTGGCCATCCCTTAACACCACAGCACGCAATTCGTCAGCCTCGTTTATTTTCTCGAATAGTCGATATAAAATCTCGAATGTTCGCTATAACTGTAGGAATTTCGTCGTGAAGGAGTCAAGCCATTCGCGGATCGCCCTCGGCGCCGACCGCCCGGGTACTCGACGTTGTCGAACTCCTGGCGCGGTCCGGAAACGTGCGGCTGCGATTCTCCGACGTCGTGCGCGAGCTCGATCTCACTCAGGCGACGGCACACGCGATCCTGAAGACCCTATGTGACCGTGGATGGGCCAGCCGCGATCCGGTCGCGAAGACTTTTACTCTTGGCCCCGCGCTCGCCGTGGTGGCCGCGCGGATGGACATGGCTCGCCCAGTCGCGCATGCCGCTCGTTCGGCTGCGCTCAGACTCTTCCGCGAGGTCGGCTACGCCGGCTCTGTGGTCGAGCGATTCGGTGATTCGTTGGTGGTCACGGCCTTTGAGGGTGACCCCGCCACCCAGCCGGCGGGAATACCTGGTGATCGCATCCCGTATGCCCCACCGTTCGGCGTCGCACTCGCGGCCTGGGACACCGACGAGGAACAATGGGCATGGATCCGCCGCGGTGCGGGCAGCAACACTGATCGAGCACAGCGCCTGGAACGCGTATTGGCGCATACGCGCGAGCGCGGATACGACGTCGACTGGACAACGCCCGCGCTGGCACAGGCCGTTCAGGTGGTCGGCACGTTGGATAGCGACGAGATGCCTACTCCGGTGCGCCACATCTTGGAGCAGTTACTCGTCGAGTTCACCACTATCGGCTTCCTCTCCGACGACAACCCCGGTCGCCGGAAACAGCCCGTGGTCACGATCGCCGCACCGGTTTTCGACCATCGCCAACGAGTCGCCCTGATGGTGGCCGTGCATCCGCTGTGCCCCCTCAGCTCGCGGCAGATCCGGGTCATCGCGAAAAAGCTCACCGACGAAACGACGGCAATTAGCGCATCTCAGCAGCATCCGGATGCGGCGAATCGCGCTAGCTAGCGCATGCGGCGTTATCAGCGCTTCCTGGACATTTAGGCTCGGTGCATGGAACTGCGGCAACTGCGCTACTTCGTAGCCGTCGCCGAGGAGCTGCACTTCGGCCGCGCCGCCCAGCGAGTACACATCTCCGGACCGGCGTTGTCGCAACAGATCATCGCGCTGGAGCGCGAATTGGGGACCGATTTGTTCGTGCGGGATCGACGTAGCGTCCGGCTGAGCGAAGCCGGACGCTCTTTGCTGGTAGACGCGCGCAGGATCCTGTCTCTGGCCGACGACGCCAAGCACCGGCTACAGCGGGCAGCCGCGTTGAGTACTCCGGTGCGTCTCGGTTACGTCAGCTGGTTGCCCGATGACATCAATACATTGGCGGGACCCGCAGTGGCGCTGCGTATCGACGAATGGGTGCTGCCGTCGCACGCGCAGGCCGACCGCGTCGCCGAGGGCACCCTCGATGTCGCGCTGGCGTGGATCACTGCTGCGAACGCCAAGAAGCGCGGACTGACTGCGCATCTGCTACGCCCCGAGCCGTTACATGCCGTCCTTCCCGGCGTGAGCTCTACGGAACCCATTGCGGCACAACGAGTCAAGGTGCTCGTCGACGCAGACGAGTCGGCGTGGTCGTCATGGAATCGGTTCGCCGAAGAGTTCGCCGCCGACACCGGAGCCCGCGTCGTCAGGATCGACGATGGCGGCATCACCGGTGATGCGTTCTACGTGCACGTGCGCAAGATCGGCGCTGCCGTGCTCGCCTCACCGAAGCGTCATACGGCGGTGACCCCACCGAGTCTGGGACAGCGACCCATCGCCGAACCGGTTCCGCTGTGGACGTGGTCGTTGTTGCACCGCCAAGACGACGACCGGGTCAGCGTGCGTCGCGTCGTGGACTCACTGCTGGCTGCCGCCCGCGGTCATGACTGGCTGTCCCCTCCCGCCGAGCGATGGTGGGTCCCGTCCGACGACCCGCACCGAGGCGTCCTGGCTTCGCGCCCCGGCGTGCAGTAAGAAGTCAAGCCGAGCACAGGTAGGCGATTGGTCCTGGACGCCTGCCCGATTTCGCGCTTGAGTCGGAAGTAGTGTGCTCGGAAGGACGAAAAGTGATGTCACGTAACTATGTTGTGGACGATCTTGGGGGCTTTGTCGTCGGTGCGGGGCCGGCGGACCTGGCCGGGCGGTCCCGGGCGATGCTGAAACGCAACGTGCTGGACAGCATTGCCTGCGCCGTCGGTTCCCTGGACGGTGAGCTCATCGGTACGCTGCGCGAGCACACCGAGCAGTTCAGCGGCCGTCGCAGCGCAACACTTGTCGGTGGCGGGCGGGCTTCGGTGGATCAGGCCGCGTTTTTCAACACGGTGCTGGTGCGTTACCCCGATCTGCTTGACACCTATCTGACGGTGGGAGGGCTGTGCCATCCCGCTGACAACTTCGGTGCGGTGCTGGCCGTAGCCGAGCACGTCAACGCCAGCGGCGCGGATTTCCTGCTGGCCCTCGCGGTCGCCTACGAGATCCAATGCCGGTTCAGCGCACAGGTTCCCGTGATGGCGCGCGGGCTCAATCACGCACTGCAGCTGTCGATGTCGGTGGCGGCGGGGTCGGCAAAGCTGCTCGGGTTGGACGCCGAACGGACCGCCAATGCGATCGCGACGTCCGCGGCCGACAACGTGTCGCTCGCTGGCGTGCACGCCGAACCGGTTTCGAATTGGAAGGGCATCTCGCCTGCCATCACCGGTATGCGCGCGGTCTACACGACCACGCTGGCCAGCCGTGGCGTGACCGGACCCAGGTCGCTCTTCGAAGGCCCGCATGGTTTGGTGCAGCTCTTCGATCAGCAAATCGATTTTCACACCGCTGACCGAAGGCTCACCGCTGTCGAACAGACCTATCTCAAGCAGTACTGCTCACTCATCCACGGGCAGGCCATCATCGACGCGGTCTTGGCAATTCGCACCGAGAACAATCTCAGTGGCGACGACGTCGCGCGGGTGGCCCTGGAGGTCTTTCAGGGCGCCTACGACTTCGCCGGTGGCGGAGCATACGGCGACAAGGAGCATCCGTGGACCAAGGAACAAGCCGATTACAACCTCAAGTACCTGAGCGCGGTCGCGCTCCTCGACGGCGCCGTGGGCCCCGAACAGCTTGAAACCGAACGCGTCCGGCGCAGCGACGTCCAGGACCTGCTGGCACGGGTTGACGTCAAGCCCGCAGCCGACCTGACCGCGGACTACCCGCAACGCACAGCGGCCCGTGTGCACGTGGTGACCCGCGACGGGCGGGAATTCAGCCGCGAGGAGTCCGATTATGAGGGATCACCCACCCGGCCGATGTCGTGGGAACGTGTCGTGGAGAAATTCCACTGGCTTGCCGAGCCGTTCTGCGAC
>Ga0307479_10006357_pt1 | contig 10843 bp, 6 predicted proteins | sample atmos_gasesECM4C_FD_203743 | JGI IMG/M metagenome (GOLD analysis project Ga0307479, IMG submission 203743) | Hardwood forest soil microbial communities from Morgan-Monroe State Forest, Indiana, United States - atmos_gasesECM4C_515 | ecosystem: Environmental > Terrestrial > Soil > Temperate...
CCTGTATTTGTACTTTTTATGCGAGCCATGAGAATTGTTCCTCGCACGGGCCACTCTTTTTATGCGAAACTCATCCTATCATTAGAGCTTCCCGCAGCACTTGGGATCCCGGTGTCTAAGACAGAAACAAAAAAAGAAACGGCCCGCAGCAGGATGAAATTTCATTAGAGCATCAAATTAACGCAGGATAACGCCTTGCAGATGGGGACTGGCATTCCCTATAATCCCAAGGTTTCCCGAACCAAAGCGCTACCCGGTGAACGGATTCCGGGGTGCACCGGATACGGAGAAGTCAGGCTTAGAACTTGAGCGAGGAGAAATCGGAATGAATGCAACACGAAAAGTGTCGGGGCTCGCGCTGGCAGCTGCGCTTTGCCTGATTCTTGGGAACGGAAGGAACGCGAAGGCGCAAGCGCCTGCAGCCGGTCAGGACGCCGGAGCGGCGAAAGCGCCGCAATACACGCTGGCGGAGTACAACGCGTATCAGGCGTGCGCCGGCGAAAGAGCGCCGGCGGCGCAGATCAAGTGTCTGGATGATTTTGTCTCCAAGTATCCGAATTCCACCCTTCTCAATTTCGTCTACCCACTATATACGGCGGCCTACGGCTCGCAAAAGAACTATGCCAAGGTGATGGAATACGCAGACAAGCTGGCTGCTATGGGCGACAAGGCCCAGCCCGGCGAACGCTTCAATGGGTACTACACGCACGCCGCCGCTTACGGTGCACTCCTTACCGATCCCGCTCAGAAAACCGCTGCGGCCGACCCTGCCATCGCCAAGGCTGCCCAGGCTGCCGCCCTTGCAGGCCTGGACATTCTGCCCCAGGTGAAAAAACCCGATACCGACACGGACGACGCTTGGAGCAAGAAGGTCACGCAATTTAAGATTTTCTTGAACGGCGTGTCTGCGCAGGCGTCCATGACCGCGAAAGATTGCGCAGGAGCCGTAAACTCCTACAAAGCGGTGCTAGGGTTGAATCCTGATGATGCAGTCTCGACGTATCAGCTTGGCAGGGCGTACTCGTGTATGAATCCCCCGCAATATATGGATGCTTTCTGGTATTACGCAAAAGCTGTGACCTCCAAGGGCGCCACTCAGAAACAAGCCGAGCAGATTAAGAAGTTCCTGAAGACCTCCGTTGCGAATTACCAGGGCGGAAACGTATGCGATAGCCTGACCGACGCGGAGCTCAACGAACTCTTGCAGCTCGCGGGAACATCGGCGGAACGTCCAGGGAGCTATACACTACCCAGCGGGGCAGATCTCACGGCTGCTCAGAAGGACATGACGATTAAGTCGGTGGTGGATGACCTGAAGGCCGGGGGTGACAAGGGCAAGCTGACCTGGCTCGCGTCGTGCGGCCTGGAATTCCCCGAAGTGCCGGGCAAGGTTATCGAAATCGTGCCGGGCGACCCGATCGTTCTCAAGATTGCGTTTGTCACGAGCGATGCGGAGTTCGATGCCGCGACGGTAGCCAACATGGAAGTGAAAGTGGTTGGGCAGCCGGAGGCGGCGCGCGTCGAAAAGGATAGCGCCATCCACTTCACGGGCACGCTGGTTTCGTACGATCCCGATCCGGCATTTTTCTTGCACTGGGACAAGGCCAAAGTGAAGGCAGAGGACATTCCGAAGGAGAAGGCGGCGCCGAAGAAGCCGGTGCGGAAGCCGGTTCCGAAAAAGCCAAGTGGTCGGTAGAACTAGGCAGGTTCCACTTCAATCGAAATACGAAAGCGGCTCCCTGGCAGTCCCGGGGAGCCGTTTTTGATTTTGACGATTGAGAAGATTTGTCAGCGCGAATGAGGGCGATGGCCATTCGAATCGAGCTTATATTCACCAATCTTGCGGCTCAGGGTATTGCGGTGGATGCCAAGGATTTCCGCCGCGCGGGACTGATTGCCGTTGGCGCGGTCCAGGACCCGCTTGATAAAACGCTTTTCGAATTCCCCGACCGCCTCGTCAAAGAGAATGCCGCGCTCCACCATCTGATTGACGAGCCCTTCCAATTGATCTTTCACGATGACACGCTCCGCTCCGAAGATTTTTCCGTGAAGGGCCGGCTTGCTAGTCCAGTTCGCGGCCGGTAAGGATGCGAAACGCTTCCCGGTACTTGGCGCGAGTCGCACCAACGACCTCGGGAGGAAGCTCGGGGCCGGGCGGGGTTTTCGGCCACTGCATTCGCTCCAGGTAGTCGCGAACAAACTGTTTATCAAAAGAAGGCTGAGGGCCGCCGGGCTGATACTGTGCGGCGGGCCAGAAGCGCGAGGAATCGGGCGTGAGGGCTTCGTCGATCCAGATGAGGCTGTTGTTGAGGAGGCCGAACTCGAATTTAGTGTCGGCGAGGATGATGCCTCGCGGTTCGGCGTAGGCAGCGGCGCGATTGTAAATTTCAAGGCTGACGGTGCGGACTTTTTCGGCGGTTTCGTTGCCGATGAGCGAGGCCGCTTGTTCGAAAGAGATATTCTCGTCGTGGCCGCTTTCAGCTTTGGTCGCAGGCGTGAAGATGGGGGCAGGCAAGCGGTCGGATTCGCGCAAGCCTGAGGGCAGGGCGATGCCGCAGATTTTTCCCGTGGCGCGATAGTCTTTCCAGGCGGAGCCGGAGACGTAGCCGCGCACCACGCATTCGATGGGCAAGGGTTTGGTCTTGCGCACGACCATGGAGCGGCTGGCGAGATCATCGCTGAACTTATCGAAGGGAGCTGGGAAATCGGTGGAGCTGAGGACGTGGTTGGGAATGACGACCTTTAATAAGTTGAACCAGAAGAGAGAAAGTTGCGTGAGGACGCGGCCTTTGTCGGGAATCGGCGTGGGGAGGATCACGTCGAAGGCCGAAAGCCGGTCAGTGGCGACGATCAGGAGCCGGTCGCCGAGATCATAAATGTCGCGGACCTTCCCGCGTGCCGCAGGCGTGAGCCCGGCGAATTGCGTTTGGCTGATTACTTTCATGGCAGGAGCAGAAGACACAGCGAACAGTCCCCCGACAAAGTGAGAAGCATTCTATCGCAGCGCGACGCGAAGTCAACGGCGCTTGCGGTGGAAATTTGTGTGAAATGAAAAGCAAGGACATCATGAACGAAGAAAAGAGCGTGCCGATGAAGTATTCAAAAGTCCGCGAGTGCAACCCGCGGCAGAACGCCTATGATTGTCAGAAGCGGAATGATTTTAGGCGGCGGAGGCGGCTGCCGCTTGGGGCTTGGGCGCCGCGGCTTCGGATTGTTCCCAGCGGACGCTGACGAGCTTGGAGACGCCGGGTTCCTGCATCGTTACGCCGTAGAGCACGCTGCCCATTTCCATGGTCTTGCGATTGTGGGTGACGATGATGAATTGCGTTTGGCTGCTCATCTCGCCGATGAGGCGTGTGAAGCGGCCGACGTTGGCTTCGTCGAGCGGGGCGTCCACTTCGTCGAGGATGCAGAAGGGGCTGGGCTGATATCTGAAGATAGCAATGAGCAGCGCGAGCGCGGTCATGGCCTTCTCGCCGCCGGACAGCAGCAGAACGTTTTGCAAACGCTTGCCTGGAGGTGAAGCCACGATGTCAATGCCTGCGTCGCCGGAGCTGTCCGGCTCGGTCAAGCGCATCTCGGCCATGCCGCCGCCGAAAATGGCGTGGAAGGCGTCGGAAAAACTCTTGTTGATGGCGTGGAAGGCGTGCTCGAACTTTTCCTTGGTGGCGAGATCGAGCTCGGCGATGGCTTGCTGGGTGTCGGCGATGGATTGCAGAAGGTCGTCGCGCTCGCGAGTCAGGAAAGTGAAGCGCTGGTCACACTCATTGAATTCCTCGAGCGCCATCATGTTCACGGGGCCCATGGATTCGATGCGCTGCTTCATTTCACGATAGTTCGTTTCGGCAAGGGCCAGCTCTTCACCGCTCATGAAAGCAACTTCGGTGGCGATCAAATCCTCGGGTTGGGAGTTCACTTCACTCATGCACGTTTCGCGCAAGTGCTGGCGATCGGAGTCATTTTTCGCGCGGTTCACTTCCGCTTGGCTGCGTTGCTCGCGAAGTTCCTGGAGCGATTGGCGTCCCATACGCAAGTGATCTTCCATCTGCGTTACACGAGTGCGGGCGTTATCCCACTCCAATTCGAGTTCGCGCTGGCGAACTTCCAGGCGGAGTTTTTCGCCTCGGAGGCCTTCGAGCTGGAGGGCCAGATCTTCGCTTTGCTTGGCGAGGGCACTAGTCTCGTCGAGAATAGTTGTTACTTGCTGCTGGAGAGCGGTTTCGCGGCGTTCCATCTCGGCGCGCTCCTCGCGCAGCCTGGCGGCGAGGGCTTCGGCCGCGGAGAGACGTTCGCCTAAAGCGGCGAGTTCAGCACGCCGGGCGGCGAGTTCGTTTTGCTCAGATTGAATGGAGCCGCGGAGCAGGACGAGTTCCTCGGCGAGCCGGGTGCTTTCTGTTTCGGCTTCGGCGCGGGTAAGGGCAGCGGCGGCATGATCGTTTATGGCGCGCTGGGCACGCTGGCGGGCTTCTTCCACGTCCTGCCGGAGACTCGATAGTCCGTTCTGGCAGACGGTGAGTTCGAGGCCAAGGCGGGCCAGTTCGGTCTGCATCTGGCTGTGACGATGCGTGGCGGAAATGACTTCGTGCTCAGTTTCGCGCTGCTTCGCGTGGATATCCTCGAGGGCTCGTTCTACGGAGAGCAACTCAGCTGCGATCGTTTCAAGAGCCGCCTGCTTCGCGGCCATATCGCGCTCAAGCTGAAGGACTTCAGCGTTGAGGGCGCGTAGTTCGCGCTTCATGCCCAGCGGACCAACTTCGTCCGGACGGCCGCCGGTGACCATGCGGCCCTGGAAGCAGGTGCCGTCGGGCGTGACAAAAGCATACTGCGGATTTTCGCGCGCCAATTTTTCCGCAGCGGCAGTGCTGTCGGTTAAGTACGCAGCGCGCAAACGCGGCAAGAATTGCTTGGCCGCCGCGCCCAAGGGATCGCGGAAGTCCACCAATTTGTCGAGGCGGGAGATCACGCCGTCTTGGGCGCGGAAATTGACGATAGGCTCGTAATCGGTGGAGAGCCGGAGATTGCGAAGCGAATCGACAAAGAAGGTGGCGCGGCCGCCCACTTCATCGCGCAACAGGGAGACGCCTGCGCGGGCGTGGTCAAACGTTTCCACGACAACGTACTCAAGTTCATCGCGCAAATACTGTTCGACAGCGGCTTCGTGCTGCTCCTCGACTTCGGCGTAATCGGCGAGGACGCCGACGGCGCGGAAATCATGGCCCGCGCCGCGGTCGTTTGCAGCAAAAAGTTTTTGCACTGCGTCGGCCGTGTAGGAGCGGTCGTTCAGGATTTGCGTGAGCGTAGAATGGCGCGCGCGCACCGCGGCCAGAGAATCGCGCAGCCCTGCTGCTTGATTCGTCAAGGCATCGCGCTGCTCGCGCAGAACGACGAGCTTCGCCTGGAGCTCCGTGGAGCTTTGTTTCAGGGAATCCAGCTGCCGGGAGGAAGATTCGAGATCGTAAGCAGCGCCTTCGGCGTCATTGCGCGCCTTCATCGAAGTTTCAAGCAAATCGTGCTCGTTCGCTTCGAGTTTGCGAAGCGCTTCCGCCTGGTGCACCAGCGCTTCTTCGGCTTGCTTCTGCTCGCCGTGGAGGCGCAGCAGGCTTTCGCCCGCTTGTGCAGCGGAACGCCGGAGTGCTTCGATGCGCGCTTCGGAAGCGGCAATCTGTGCGGCGCGGGATTCAGCGGCCCTGGCCAGGTCTTCCACGCGCGCGGTCAGAATGCCAGATTCTTCGCGCAGCATTGTCACAGCCTGAATCTGCGAAGCGCTACGCGATTCCCATTCCGTGGTCTGCGCCGTCGCTTGCGCCAGTTCCGCATCCAATTGCGCGTGACGCCCGGCCAGTTCCGCGGCGCGCTGCCTGTTGAAGGCGATGCGGTTCTCGCTCCGGTCCACTTCGAGAGCGGTGAGATTCAAAACATTCTGGTTTTGGCGGATTTCGGCGTCGAGATCGTAAATCCGCTGGTTCAGGCGATCCTGCTCGCCTTCCTGCTGTTGGATGGCGGTGGCGCGCTCTAATTCTGCGGCCGTCAGTTCCTCGAGTTCCTTGGAGACACGCTCGGCCTCGGCATCCAATTCGCGCGCTTTGCCGGCGAGCATCTGGCGAACGATGCCGCGCATTTGATCGCGGATTTCGGAGTAGCGTCGGGCTTTGGCGGCCTGGCGCTTGAGCGAGCCAAGCTGTTTTTCGACTTCGATCACGATATCGTTGACGCGCGAGAGATTGACCTTTGAGGATTCCAGCTTAGCTTCCGCCAGCCGCTTCTTTGTCTTGAATTTTGTGACGCCGGCGGCTTCTTCAATAATGGCGCGCCGCTCCATGGGCTTGGTCGAAAGAATGAGCCCGATGCGGCCCTGCTCGATGATGGCGTAGGAGTCCGGGCCCAGGCCGACGCCCATGAACATTTCCTGGATGTCGCGGAGGCGTCCGACGCGGCCGTTGATCAGGTATTCGCTTTGGCCGGAGCGATAGAGGCGGCGGCTGACAACGACTTCGCCGGGCTTCATCGCTAGAACGGGCTTGTCGGCCTGCTTTTTCTTGCGTTTGAACTTGCCGCCGGGCTCAGCCGGAGATGGGGCTGAACCGTCCACCGCAGCATCTTGCGTTTCGGGGGTCTGCGCGGGGTCGAGCGAGAGAATTTCGGTTGCCGTATCGGTCGGGCCAGAGTTTTCGACGTTCTCAGCGAGAAGGGACCCGGAATCGGCTGCGGAGTCTGACGCCGCGCTTTCCATCACGAAACGAGCGGCTTCTGCCAGCTCAGGATCTTCCATGGTGATGGTGACTTCAGCGAGGCCTAGCGGTGGCCGCTTGGTTGTGCCATTAAAAATGCAGTCCGCCATGCGCTCCGCGCGGAGCGACTTATGGCTCTGTTCGCCGAGGACCCAGGAGATGGCGTCCACGACGTTGGACTTGCCGCAACCGTTCGGGCCTACGATGCAGGTCGTGCCCGAGCCGCTGAAAGTGACCACGGTGCGCTCACAAAACGACTTAAAGCCAACGATTTCGACTTTTCGCAGCTTCAGCAAGATATCCCCTTTTGGTCGTCAACTTCTCCGCGGATGCCCGCATGAAAAACAATGGCAAATCAGAAAACGCAACAGCCAGCCTTCGTGCATGGCTGTGGCAAACACAGGCGAAGAGAGACGACCTTTCGTTCCTCGAGGGGAGGGTCTTTGGAGCGACAAGTCAACCGTTGCCCGGTTGCCTGTCAAAACGTTTGGCAGGTTCTCAGTCAGAGGCCCAGCCGCCTGGCGCAAGGATGGCGGTACGGGAAAAAACAGTAACACGATGTTCGCCGCGTGTAAAGCCTTGCGCTAAATCTTGTGTCTCGTTTGTCAGGGCCACAAGTTTGATTAGTGGCCGAAGGCGTTGGAGGGAGGAACCGAATATACGAGGCATTTCATGGACGGGGATCCACGGCGGCTGGAACGCGGACCAGCGAAGTTGCATTGCGCGCCGTATTGCGCAACCACGCTCAGCTTCGACATTGCTACGTTTCGAACCGCTCGGATACAATCTAGCGTTTATGCACAAGCGTAACGAGACTGTCTAGGATGACGGCCGAACTCCAGCTCCATAACACGTTGTCGGGAAAGATCGAGCCGTTTGTTCCGCAAAAAGCGGGCGAAGTGCTGATGTACACCTGCGGGCCTACGGTGTACGACTACGCGCACATCGGCAATTACCGCACGTTCGTGTTTCAGGATATTTTGCGGCGGTTCCTGAAGCTGCGCGGCTTCAAGCTGATCCACGTCATGAATTTGACGGACGTGGACGACCGCATCATCGCCAATGCCGCTGCCGCCGGGAAAAGTATCCGCGACTACACTGAAAAATTCGTTCAGGCGTTCTTCGACGATTGCAGGACGCTGAGCATCGAGACGCCGGAGCATTGGATTCGGGCCACGGACAATATCGACGACATGGTGAAGCTGATCCAGCGGCTCCAAGAAAAAACCTTTACATATCCAAGCGAAGGTTCGATCTATTACCGGATCGCGAAGTTTCCCAATTACGGCAAGCTCTCAAAAATCGATCTGACGGGCATCCAGGCCGGGGCGCGGGTGGACAACGATCGCTACGAAAAGGAGAGCGCGAGGGATTTTGCGCTGTGGAAAGCACCGAAACCCGGCGAACATTTCTGGGAGACGCCGATCGGGCCGGGGCGCCCGGGCTGGCACATCGAATGTTCCGCGATGGCCATGAAATATCTTGGCGAGACACTGGACATTCACGCGGGCGGAATCGACCTGGCGTTCCCCCATCACGAAAACGAGATTGCGCAGAGCGAGGGCGCGACCGGGAAACCTTTCGTGCGCTACTGGCTGCACGCGGAGCATTTGCTGGTGGAAGGCGAGAAAATGTCCAAGTCGCTCGGCAATTTCTTCACGCTGCGCGATCTGTTCGCGAAAGGCTACAAGCCTTCAGCACTGCGCTTCGCGCTGGCAAGCGTTCCTTACCGCAAACACCTCAATTTCACGTTCGATGGATTGCAGCAGGCCACGAGCTCGGTCGAACGGCTGCGGAATTTCGCGGACCGTCTGAAACAGGGCAAATTCCCGGCAGGGAATCAAAAAGGCATGGCGGCGCGGATTGCGAAAGCCGCGGAGGAGTTCGATGCAGGGCTTTCCGACGATTTGAACACCGCGATGGGGCTGGCGGCGGTGTTCGATCTGGTGCGTGAAGCGAATATCGCCATGGATAAAGGGGAATTTCGTCAGGAAGACGTGGCCGCAGTGCAAGAATTCCTGGCTACCTTTGACAAGGTTTTTGCCGTTTTGGAAGACGACGATGGAGAAAAGCTCCAAAGGCTCGGGTACGGCACTGCGACGAGCGGGCCGAGCGATGCGGAGATCGATAAGTTGGTCGCGGAACGCAATTCCGCCAAGAAGAAACGTGATTTCGCTACCGCTGACCGAATCCGCAAGGAACTCGCGGATCGTGGTATAATCATTGAGGATGCAAAGGATGGAAGCGTCCGCTGGAAACGTAAGTGAGCCTTAACCTGCAAACTCGCGATCTGTATCTCCCGGGGCATCTCCCGCCGGCCGCCCAGCGGCCCCAACTCTACGGCGTCGACTAACTAATTTCATTTTGTTATCGCTGGCCCCTCCCGGGATTCGTCCGTTTGCGGGCCTGCTCTCGTCCCCGCAGTTTTCCATTAACTCTAACCTTTGCACTCTTCTCTGGAGGAAGAAATGCCAACGACTTTGGAAGTAAAAACACCCCGCCTGGTGACCGCCCTCCCCGGGCCAAAGGCGAAGCAAGTCATTGAATACGACGCGAAGTTCATGTCGCCGTCGTTTTCGCGCGAATATCCGCTGGTGGCCGAGAAAGGCCATGGTGCCATCGTGGAAGACGTAGACGGCAACGCGTTTCTGGATTTTGCGGCGGGCATTGCCGTGTGTTCAACGGGACATTGCCACCCGAAAGTTGTGGAAGCGATTCAAAAACAGGCTGCGGAACTCATTCATATCTCCGGCACGGATTTTTATCACCATCACATGCCACAGCTGGCGGAACGCCTGGTGGCGACCATGCCGGGCAAGGAACATAAGAAAGTGTTCTTCGGCAATTCGGGAACGGAAGCGGTCGAAGGCGCGATCAAGCTGGCGCGTTATGCAACGAAACGCGACAAGCTGATTGCGTTCTACGGATGCTTCCACGGGCGCACGCTCGGCTCGCTGTCGCTGACGGCTTCCAAAAACACGCAGCGCAAGCATTTCGGCGCGCTGCTCGGCGGCGTCGAACACATTCCATTTCCCTATGCGTACCGCTGCGGGTACGGACACACTCCCGAGACCTGTGGCACGGAAATCCTCGAACTCCTCGAGCAACAGATGTTCAAGAAGCTCTTCGCGCCGGAAGAAATCGCGGCGATCATCATCGAGCCCATTCAGGGAGAGGGCGGTTTTGTACCTGCGCCGGCGTTTTTCCTGCAGGAATTGCAGCGCATCTGCAACCGGCACGGCATCATGCTGATCGTGGACGAAGTCCAGTCGGGCGTGGGACGCACCGGGAAATGGTGGTCCTACGAACACGCGGGCATCGAGCCGGATATCCTGTGCACGGCGAAGGGCATTGCGAGCGGAATGCCGCTGAGCGCGTTTATCGCCAAAGAAAGCGTCATGACGTGGAAGAGGGGATCTCACGGGACTACCTATGGCGGAAATCCCGTATGTATCGCATCAGCGTTGGCCACTCTGGACCTCATCGAGGGCGGGTACATGGAGAACGCCCGCAAGATGGGGGACTATATTTTCGGGCGTATCAATGACTGGCCGCAGCGCTTCAAAGTAGTCGGCGACGTGCGCGGCAAGGGGTTGATGATCGGCATCGAAATCGTGCGCGATCAGAAGACGAAAGAAAAAGCAGCCGACGTGCGGGATGCGGTGATTAACGGCGCATTCCAGAAGGGATTGTTGCTGCTTAGTGCCGGCGAGAATTCCATTCGAATGTCGCCACCGCTGCTGATTGATGAAGAGCAGGCGGACTTCGCCGTGCGGACGTTGGAAGAATGCTTCCGCGAAGCGGAGAAACAGATTTAACAGCGAGAACGTAGAGTTCTCAGAGAAACCTGGGAAAATCCCGTGGCGGCCATAGAAGAAAGATGGCAGCCGCGGGGTTTTTGTTTATACTGCGCGGAAGACAGAAAGCGCCCTTTCGAATGCCATGCCGATTTTTTCCAGCTTGATGTTTCACGCGGTCCAATGGGCTGCTCGGCGAGGGCTGCGGGAAGAAGAGAGTCTGTCGGGCGAGGCGAAAAAACTGGAAGCGCGGCGCACCGGCGTGCGGGGAGAAACTTACGCGTATTGGTATTTGCGGCGGCAAGGATACGTGTTCGT